>Ga0209571_1000121_pt1 | contig 178116 bp, 157 predicted proteins | sample EBPBio102011_DNA_FD_185866 | JGI IMG/M metagenome (GOLD analysis project Ga0209571, IMG submission 185866) | Wastewater treatment Type I Accumulibacter community from EBPR Bioreactor in Madison, WI, USA - Reactor 1_1/10/2011_ DNA (SPAdes)... | ecosystem: Engineered > Bioreactor > EBPR >...
GGTCGATTGGCTCGATGTGTTCAATCTCGCAGGGAAAGCAGGTTTTCCCACGCTCGGCAGCGTCGACAAGGCGCTCACCCGGGCCGCCTGACGAGGAGGTGACCATGTACGGCGTCATCGACTTCAGTCGGATCAACACCCGGCCAGGGGGTTTCGGGCCTTTCGCACCGCCAGTCGGATGGCAGGGCGACTACCGGCAATATCTGCAAACCCGTTTCGACGGGGACATCGGTGTGCGACAACAGATCCTCGTCGTCGGCCGAATCCTCGTTCGTCAACCGGACGGTACACGCGCCAGGTTTCTCGGCCCGCATGCCGTCGAGGCACGGAAATTTGCCCTTTCCGCAGGCTCATCAATCAGCCGCTGCTAACGCAGCAGACTTTCCCGGCCTTGGCCGGTTTTTCCATCCCACGGGGAGTGTATCGCTCCCCGACGGGGACGGTGCCTTTCCGTTTTTCACTGGAGGCACCATGTACGACAAATTCGCACCCCTTTTCGAACAGGCCCTCACCGAGCCCGGGATTGTCAGTCAGGCTTTCCGCCGGTTTCACCGCTTCAGCGTCGGCAACCAGATCCTGGCGGCCGTCCAGCTCCGTCAAAAGTGTCTGCCCCTGTCGCCCATCGCGAGCTTCAGTCGCTGGAAAGCCCTGGGTCGGTCCGTCTGCAAGGGACAGAAAGCGCTCTCGCTGTGGATGCCGATCACCGTCAAACGTCGGAACCAGCAGGCGGTTTCTGACGATCCCGGCGATTCCGGCAGCAGCGAAGAGGTATTTACGCGCTTCAAACTCGCGCCGCGCTGGTTCAGCCTGGAGCAGACCGAAGGTGAGGCCTACGCCGAGCCTGTCGAATCGCCCCATTGGGATGCCGAAGCGGCTTTGGCCGCGCTGGACATCACGCAGGAGCACTTCGATTACCTGGACGGCAATGTCGAGGGCTATGCGGTTCAGCGCCGCATCGCGGTCAGTCAGTTGGCCGAGCATCCCCACTCGACGCGTTTTCACGAGATGGCTCACGTCGTTCTCGGGCACACCCTGGAAGGCGACTGCCATGACGCCCCGTCGACGCCAAGAAGCGTTCGCGAAGCCGAGGCCGAAGGCGTGGCCTTTCTCCTGTGTTCGATCCTTGAGTTGCCAGGCCGTGACGAGTCGCGAGGTTATATCCAGTCGTGGCTCAAAAACGGTCAGCTCCCGGAAAGGTCGGCACAGCGGATCTTCAGCGCCAGCCAGAAGATCCTGGAAGCCGGCAGACCCGTTAGCCAGCCAACCGTAACGCATTAAGCCGCAATCTTTGAACCCCGCGGGGCGCGCATCGTCCCGCAAGGGGAGGGTGCCGCCCCGTTTTTCTATTGGAGGCACCCCAGATGATCCATTCAAGCAACCGCGAACTCCTTTCGATCGTGCTCGGCGACGAGGCAGCATTGCTCGCCACCCGCTCGCTGGCCGAGATTTTCGGGCTGCGCGCGCCTCGGCAGACCACTGCCTTTGGCGCGGCCCAGGAGGTCCTTCCCTATGCCGTGCCTGACCGACTGATGGCGGCCCGGGAACTCCTTCGGCGCGCCCTGGCGGAAGAGCTTGCGGAATCGCCTGTCAGCTTGTCTTCACCGACGGCTGTTGGCGATTACCTGCGTCTGTTTCTTGGCGGGCAGGAGTACGAGAGTTTCGTCGCGCTGTGGCTCGATGGGCAGAACCGGCTGATCGCCGGGATCGAGCTCTTTCGCGGGACGGTGACCCAGACGTCGGTCTATCCCAGGGAAGTCGTCAAGGCCGGCCTGAGACTGAATGCCAGTGCCGTCATCCTGGCGCACAACCATCCCTCGGGGCATCCCGAGCCGTCACGCGCCGACGAACTGCTGACCAGGGAGCTCAAAAACGCCTTGGCGCTCGTCGACATTCGCGTGCTCGACCACTTCATCGTGGCCGATACCGCAGTCATGTCCTTCGCAGAGCGGGGGCTGATCTGACAAAAAATACCCGCCACCTCGGCGGGTATTTTTTTGTCTGCAGCAGATCGGCGATGAACGGTCGAATGTAATTGCTAATTACACAACTACTCGACGAACGTAATGATCAGCGAAGCCGACCGGAGAAGACCACCGTGCCGCGAACAACGGCGTCGTCTGGCAGACGCATGATCGGTGTCGGCCAGTTGGGATTGAGCGTCTGAAGAAAACGGCCTTCCGGCGTGAGCACCAGCCGTCGGAAGAGAGCGGTTTCGCCATGGAGCACCACGACATCCTTACCGTGCGCCGCGGGAACGCGCGGGTCGACGAAGAGAATCTCGCCTTCGCGGTAGCCATCATTTCCATTCATCGCCTCGCCGAGCACCGGGAGGGCGAAAGTCTCGTCGCTGTGCTCAACGGGGCAAGCCAGCCCTGCACCCTGACCGCCGTCTCCCGATGAGTCGGTGGGCAAGAGATGTTCCCAACTCAGCACCGGCACCACGCCCCTGGCGAGCATGTGGGCTGAGATCGGCTCCCGGCCAGCCAACTGATCCGGCGTGACGCCGAGCTCAGCCGCGAGCTTTTCGAGCGTGTCCTGCCGCGGATGCTTGGCCTTCGAGCGCTCCCTGAGAATCCGGTTGATGGCCGGCTGAGAGACACCCGAACGATGGGCCAACTCGGTCTGAGTCAGGCGATGTTTGCTCATCAGCGCTTCAAGAATTTCTGCCACCGGGTTTCCGCTGGCGGCTGCTGTGGAGTCGATCTTCATCATAGATCATCCGATTTGTGGTTGTGCTATGCTTTAAGTGTAATATATAATGCGTGCATGTGGCAACTTCTTGATTGTCTATCATGGAAAAGCGCGACGTACTCAAAATCAACAGGCAGTTTCTGTTGCTCACCCGCCAGCTGGCGCGTGAGGGAAGGGCGGCAGAGATCATGACCGGCTTACCCCGCGCCGTGATCGACAAGGTCGCCTCGCTCGACATGGACGAAATCGACGAGCTGGCGGAAACGGTCCCCGTGTCGCTCTACACCTTTCGATTGACCGACTCGGCGCTTGAGCGGCTGCTGCAGATGCCCCGGGACGCGAAGAGCACCTACGCCGAAGCGACGCTTCTCTAACGGTCATGTCGGCGCTGCTTGCCCTTGATGAGTTGGAAAATAGCCGAGTGGCCCATGAGCTGATCCGTTTGCGCCTGCGCGTGCCGATCGTTCATTACCTGACGAACATCCATCCGAAGCCGCTGCGCATGCGCTGGCGGCAGATCCACGGTGAAAGTCCGCACAACGGAAAACTGCCGGACTCTGTCAGACCCTTCATCACCAACCCAATGATGCTGGCCAAGCTCTCCAGTTTCGTTGCCCTCTACAACCGTCTTGACGAGGGGGATGGCCGGTCGGTCACTGCAGCGATGTTGTTGTCGGCGTGGGAAGTGCATGGTCGTGTCGGCAGCGCTGGCCTGGACATCAACGCCGCGTGGTACGCGATCAGGGATGTGCGATCGCGGATCGTCGGCTGGGAGCGGTGTGCAAGGTGCCAGGCCATGTACATCTACGAGCCGAACGTGTCGCATGCGCGATCGTGCCCGTTTTGTCGGCTGGCGAGGACGCGATGCTGAGGCTTTTCCTCGAAGGGGGAAGGTTCAGCGGGTGAGAGTGGTGTCGCAGTCGCGCCTGATCGCTGTATTTTGGGTGGAGGCGGCAAGTGTTGTAGTGTCGTCACCAGCCTCGTTGCGGTAGGCAGCGATCGCGTGGGGAAGCACGGGAATCGTCCTTGGGCGTCACCACGAAATGCATCGGTCGCTTCAGATGGTCATGCCTCAGACGGTGTCAGGGGTGCCGCTGATCGGCAATCAGGCCGAAGGCGACGTGTGTATCGAGTCATCTCGTCTCGAAACGGTACCAACGGTTCGAATCCCCACTGGCCCGCCAGGAAAGTCGCAGCAAAGCTCTGCGACAAAAACGATCACCCCGCCGGACGCCATGTTCTGCGGGGTTTTTCGTTTATACCTGTTGACCTCGCCACCCCACAAATGTCATTTCTCGGTTCTTACGGGCCGTTTCTCTCGAAACCTCGTGACTTCGCGATTTTAGTGCAGAACTTTTAAGCCGTTGTTTTTGCTTCAGAAACTGACATAGGCTGACGGGTGGTTTTCGGGCATGTGCTTTGGGTCAGACAGATACGCCACCGCGAAATTTCTGGTGGTGTAGAGGCGGCCGAGAACTGTTGGCCAGGGCTTAGTTTCCCGCGCAATGAATTTTCGGAGGCTCCCTTCTCTCAAGGTGTCGCTCGACTGTCTTGCCTTTGGCTGCTTGACTCACGAGCACTTCCGGTGCCATCGATTCTCGTCCGCGTTCGGCACCCGGGCGCGTGCTTTCCCTGCTCGCCGGCGCTTTCGTCACGATCGATCTGTTCGGAGGTGGGCAGTATCGATCAAGCCTGATTGTCCTGGCTTCCCGGGCGTAATGCTGACGCCGCCGCCGTACTCGACGCGCTAGCCTATGTCCCGTAACCGGCCAATGTGTCCTATGGACATTCGACGCAGACCCATCGCGAGAGTCTGAATCCATGGAAAGTGCGGAACCTACCTCAAGACGGTGCCGTACAGTCGATAGGGAGTACCTCAAGCCCCAAGATCTGCGAATCGTTTGCAAGCACGTTGCGTGCCTGTTCTCTGAGGTAATCAACAAGCTCTCCAAACGGTCGGTTGCCCTTGCGCCTCGGAATTTGCCAACGCTTCGAGTCAAGCCGAAAGATGACCAGAATTCCGTGCTGACTGTTCCTGCCTCGCAGATACTGCTCCAGGAGTTGTCTTCCCAAAGTGTCTTCGGCCAGGCTCTGAGCCGAATAGCTTCTTCTGTTTTTGTCGAGGGGTTTGATCTCGATGCAGACCTTGCCAACCTTACTGGAGACCTCAATGTCGGTGCGCTTGTCGGCGTCGACAGTCGGTTCGCGCGTGACCACGAAGCGGGCCGTGAAGCTTCGACGCGGCGTATCTTCCAGGCGAGCCGCAAGCCAAAGCTGAAGTTGCTTCTCAACGACCCCTGCAGGGAACAAGCCGCGCTCGCTGAACGGTCCCTTCTCGATGCCATCGGCGATCTCTACCAGCCGCGCCATGACCTGCAGGAACAACTCTCCTTCCGTACGTGCTTCGCGAATGTAGGGTTCGCCTATTGACGGTAGTGCGGCCGCCGAGATCCGCGTGGCGTCCTCGGCTTCCCGTGCGGCTTGCTGGTAAGCCTGTGATCTTATCCGCGCGGCATGCATAGGCTCACCACAACCCTTGGCAAGGCTCATCAGCGCCTCGTATGCGCGCGGGCCTCCGCAAGTCGATAGCATATCTGGGATCCGATTCCACAGCTCTAGCACCTTTCTCCTAGGTGACAGTCTGTCGGCATCCGGCTGAGCGGTCGTGCGCTTCTCTAGATCACGAAGGTACTCGTCGGCCAGTCCGAACAATGCGGCAAGCGCTGAGGCTTTTCTCTCGTCTCCCGCCTGCTGGTTCCAAAATTGGCTGTTTCCGTCCAACACGGCCGAAACTTGTTCAACGAGTTCGTCCTTAGCAAAACGCCCTTTGTCGCGATGCTCCATCAACCCATTCCACGCACCGGCGAAATCTATGCTCGCCCAGTCGCGGAACCAGCCGGCTTCGAAGCGTTGGGGCGAAGCTGTGAAACCTACCTCAAGCGCGTTTGCTGCAACTTCCCCCATGAAATCGCGTCCAGTAGGAAGGGCATCAGCAATCGCCAATACCAACGTTCGTCGTCGTTCTTCATTTGGAATCGCTCCCTCGCGAATAGCCTTGACGACCCTCGGTAGTATTGCCTCTTGGAGAGACACAGGTCCAGCCAAAACCATGTTGATGACTCGTCGAACCGGAGCCTCGGTGCTCAGCGCGAGCTCGAAATCGAACCACGGCGCCAGTGCGCTGCAGACTTGATCCAGACGATTCTGCGCGAGCTCTGTGAACCAGGGCTCGAGGCTACGAGGCTCCCACACGCAGAAGCGAACGACTCTGGCGAGTTCCTCTTTCGTCAACTCCGTGGTGCGCAGCCCGGTTCGGAAGGCGTGATTCGCACTGGCCAGTCCGACGATTCCCAACCATGGCACGCTGTTGTCCAGGTATGCCGTCGAATCCGGCACATCGATGTGCCTCCAGGCTTGGGCAAGCCCCTCGTCGAAAGCGGTCCCAATCTCAGGCCCGAATTCACGATGGATCGCGTTTACGCTCACCTTCGTGTACCGGTTTGTTTGGTCGCTCGCGACTGCATGACGAACGAGCCATACGATCAGGTTGTAATCAGAGCCATCCTGAATTCCAGAGATCTTCTTCAACAAGGCAGCCTTGTTGCTTTCGCTTTCGCTCACCTCGCGTGCCGACGTCACTCTCTCTTGCGCCAAGTTCTGATGTGTCCAGCCTCGCCGAGTGCGCACCACCTGTACCCGTTCCAACCTTGCCCGATGGTTCTCATTGCGCCGCAGCTCTGTGTCCGGGCCGCTGGCCAGTTCGTTTAGCACCTTGTTTCTGGCCCTTCCTCGGAGAAACATCAAGGCGATATCCGCGGCAATGCGATACCAAATATTGCGCTCCGTATGGTCGGCACTCGCTTCATTTGCTGCCTTTACAAGCCAATCCAGATCCGCCTGATCCAGGCGAACCAGCCCCGATGTCCCAGTTATTAGTATCGAGATTCCCCGTGGCATCTCCGAGAGGGCGATCCCAAGCGCGACTTCCTGGCGAAGCTCCGGAAACCTAGCAACCGCGGCGCGAAGGTCTTGGAAGTCCTGCTCATTGGCATACGGCGTGTGTCTGAGCTTCTCCGTGGCAAGGGCCGCGCACTTCATTAGCGCGATGCTGTCCGTGTCACACGATGGCGATAGGTTGAGGCACTTGAGAAGCACGTCCGGCAAGACCGACAGCATCCATCCATCGCGGTTGTCCTCGGTCTCGGATCGACATGCAAGAGCATGCGCGTCAAGCTCAGGCAGGCGTGTAAGAACGGCTGCGAGCAGCAACGTCGCCTCTTGCAGGGTTGCTTTTGGCAGGAGGTCTGACGTTACCATCGATGCCATGGCACCGCCGCCGTAGCGATTCTCCGAGCGGGTCTGCGCAAGAGTATTTAGCAGGTGATCGGAAGTGAAATGCGCTAGACCGACGGCCCGGATTCCTGCTGCGATCCTTTCATTCCCGGCCAGCCGACCAGCAAGCAGGTCTTCGGTAATCTCTGCGCGATGGTCAGAGGTCGCGATTGTTGACAAGGTATCAAGCGAAGGCCCCAACAGCTGTGCAACGTTCTGTCTGTCTCGGTACATCGCAAAAACTTGATCTGCGCAAACCGTCACTCGACCATGTTTAATCACGGTCAGCAGCTTGACCAGCACCTCCAGATCTCCTCGATACGCTTCTATCCAGGTCGAAAGCTGCGCAGGCGGAATCGTTTTGGCAACCCGGCGAAACTCTGACGGATCATTATTCCAATCGGCTCGGAAACCTGACTTCACGCGATCCAGATACCCTGCAAAAGCCCCCACGACGTCGTCGACGCTCCATTGCTGAGGGTCACCCTCGAAGATGACCATCTCGGGAAATGCCCGGATGACGCGTGTACGCACTCTTGCGTCCAACGCCGAGAGCCAGCACAAGACGGGTCGACGGGACGGCAGGAGGATTTCCTCGCTGTAGGGTGTTCCGACGAACAGTGCCCATGCGTCGCCGAAGGGCAAGCCCACATCCAGCCGTCGCTTCACCCACCATGCTGCCAGGTATTCCCGAAGGGCACGGTGGTGGAACTGGACCCTCCCGTAGGTCCCTTCGTCGAAGATCGCGGAACCCAGTAACCGCTGATACTCGTCGGGCTTCCAGTCGGGCAGAGGGTCGCCAAGAGTGATCACTCCGGGTGGAGCAACTCCAATCTCGACTTGGAAATAGGCATTGCCCGACAGAACGCTTGCGGCGGCCAATGCCTCTACCCCGGAACGTAGTTGGTCGGGAGATAGCGCAACGCCGGCGTCGACGTAACCGGGGTTCTTCTCCCGTAGCCGGTTGGTGACGGCATCCTCCAGCAACTCCATGAAGGTACCCAGCTCCCCGGCGCTGTTCCAGCGTGAAGCCATCCATTCCAGGTCCAGCGGTCGACTTGCGAGGAACTCATAGGCTCCATCCTCCACTGCTTCCCAGAACTCGCTGATTGCCTGTACGCCATAGTGCCCTGCGAGCTGTTTGGCTGCATCGACAGATAAACCGTCGAGGTAGTAAGCGACAAGAGGTACTGCAACGGCTTTGCCGGATGCCGCGTCCTGTGGCACGACGTCAGTAGAATCGTCAGTTCGGTTCGACAGCGGTACCGGGACCGTCAGGACAAGCTCCTGCTCAATTAAGTGCCGCACCTGGCTGAGGTTCCAGTCACTGACTCTGCTCGACACGAACAGCGACGCACGTTCAGTCTGGCCGACAAGCACGCGCTTCATACAGGCCAGCGCCCGCCGCAGAGCAGTCGGCCCGGTCAGCCGAGCTTCGTCGACCGCATCGAGGAAGAAGTACCCTTCGTCCGTGCTGCTCTTCCAGTGTTCGAACAGGCTTGCGTCCTCACCGAGGGCGATCACCCAATCATCTGGGTGTACAAGAAGGTTCAGCGGAATAAAGAAGGCCGCCTTGTTGGCCGACCGGAGTCGCCGTACCTGAGCATGGAACTCGTATGTCTTGCCAATCCCAGCTTCGCCGACAACGACCACCAGCCGCTTCCCGATGAGATCGTTCCAACTGACTCCGTATCCATCGTTGTGTCGGAACCAGAATTCAATGTCTGGCTCGCCCGAATCCGCTTCTTTGAAAGGCGAAAAAGTGCGGTTGACTTCAACTGGAAGGGTAGGCACGTCAATCAAGAAGACATCTCCCTGGATCAGCGACCGGTCGGGCTTTCGGGTCTTGGCGCGTTTGCCCTGGGTTCTTGAGTTTGATGTTTCGGACTCCCGGCAGGCGACTTCTCACTATTACTTCTTCTACCGCCGCCCGCGGTTGAGGCCATATGGCACAGAATTTCGAGGCAGGATTTCTCGCATATCGTGTAGCGGACACGATCGTCCGCCGGTAGGAAAACTTCCTACCCTGAACCAACGAGAGGTGAGGCCTATGGTGATTGTAAGCGACGACTATGGCGGCACCACGCCTTTCTTTGAGGTAGACCACCGAAGCATCATCGACCCATCCCCGATTCAACTTTCTCCCGCGATCACTACACTGAAAACCGTGCCATCTGATCCTTCAACGTCACCTCCGCTTCCGGCCGTTATGCAAACGCTTCCACTCCGCCGACGCAGGGCAAAACGAGCCCTGACGGTAGAATGCAGACCATGACCCGCGCTGATCTGATCGCTACCATCGCCTCCCGCTTTCCGACGCTGACGGTAAAGGATACCGACATCGCCGTAAAGGAAATCCTTGACGCCATCGTGCGCGCCCTTGCGCAAGGAGATCGCGTTGAAATCCGGGGGTTCGGCAGCTTCCGTCTGAACTACCATCCAGCGAGGAACAGCCGCAATCCAAGAACCGGGGTAGCGGTTCCGGTACCCGCGAAATATGTACCCCACTTCACGGCTGGCAAGGAGCTGCGCAAACGCGTCCAGGCGTCAGTCAAGAACGCACCACTTCAGCAGGCTGCCTGACGACGCCCCTCCATGTCTGACGCCGCCACACTCGACCGCCTCGCCGGCCTCGTAGAACGCGTCACCTTCCACAACGAGCAGAACGGTTTCTGTGTTCTACGCCTGAAAGTGAAGGGTGAGCGAGAACTGATCACCCTCATCGGCCACGCCCCCGTCGTTTCTCCCGGCGAATACGCTTCTGCTTCCGGCAGCTGGGTCACCGATCGCGAGCATGGCCGGCAATTTCGCGCCGTCTTCGTCAAAATCTCGCCGCCGACCACCTTGACCGGCATTGAGCGCTACCTCGGTTCAGGCATGGTCAAGGGCATTGGCCCGGTCTATGCCGGCAAGCTGGTGAAGTCCTTCGGTGCGGCGGTGTTTGACGTCATCGAGCAGTCGCCAGAGCGTCTCCGCGAAATTCCCGGCATCGGCGAAGTCCGCGCCAGAAGGATCACCTCCGGCTGGGCCGACCAGAAGATCATTCGCAGCATCATGGTCTTCCTGCACGCGCATGGGGTATCCACTTCCCGAGCGGTGCGCATCTTCAAGACCTATGGCCAGGGCGCCATCGAGATCGTCACCGAAAACCCCTACCGCCTGGCCCAGGACATTCGCGGCATCGGCTTTCTCTCCGCGGACACGATTGCCCAGAAGATCGGCATCGCCAAGGATTCTCCCCTGCGCGCCCAGGCCGGCATCTCTTACGCGCTGACCGAAGCATCAGGCCAGGGCCACTGCGGTTTGCCCTATGCAGAACTGGTGCCCTTGGCGGTGAAGCTGCTCGACATTCCGGAATCATCATCGAGACAGCGATCGCTCAGGAAATCACCGACGAAGTGCTGTTGCCCGACACCGTCGCAGGCAAACCCTGCGTGTTCCTTGCGCCGCTGTACTACGCCGAGCAGTCGATCGCCGCCCAGATACAGCGCCTCAAAACGGGCGGGACGACCCTTCCTGACTTCGATGCCGACAAAGCCATCCCTTGGGTCGAGCAGAAGCTCGCCATCCAACTAGCCGACAGCCAAAAGGAAGCCATCCGTCTCGCACTGTCTTCCAAGCTGCTGGTGATCACCGGCGGACCCGGCGTCGGCAAGACCACCCTGGTGAATTCGATTCTGACCATCATGACCGTCAAGGGCGTCAAGCCTCTGCTGTGTGCGCCCACCGGACGAGCAGCCAAGCGTCTCTCCGAATCGACAGGACTGGAAGCAAAGACGATCCACCGCCTGTTGGAGGTCAATCCGCTCAACGGTCAGTTCAAGCACAACGCGGACAATCCTCTCGAATGCGATCTTCTGGTTGCCGACGAATGCTCGATGATCGACGTGCCCCTGGCGAACCAGTTGCTCAAGGCGGTGGCCACCAGCACAGCGATGATTCTCGTTGGCGACGTGGATCAACTGCCCTCGGTCGGCCCCGGACAATTTCTCACCGATCTGATCGACTCAGGAGCGGTTCCCGTCATCCGGCTGACTGAAGTATTCCGCCAGGCGGCGACATCGCGCATCGTTCGCAGTGCCCACCAGATCAACCGAGGCGTGTTTCCCAGCCAGCCAGAGAAGGGAGAAGCCTCGGACTTCTACCTCGTCGCTGCCGAGGAGCCGGAAGTCATCGCGCAAACCGTGGTGGATTTGGTGCAGACGCGGCTGCCGCGGAAGTTCAAGGTCGATCCGATTCGCGACATTCAGGTGCTGTGCCCGATGAACCGGGGCATCACCGGCGCCCGCGGTATCAACCAGGCTTTGCAGGCGGTGCTCAACCCGCCCGGCGAGCACAGTGTTGATAAGTTCGGCAACCGCTTCAGCGTGGGCGACAAGGTGATGCAGATCGAGAACAACTACGACCGGGATGTCTTCAACGGCGATATCGGTTTCGTCACCGGCATTGATCAGGAGGAAGAGGAACTCGCCGTGGCCTTCGATGGCCGGGTGGTGACTTATCCGTTTGGCGAACTCGACGAACTGGTGCTCTGCTACGCAACGACGATCCACAAGTCGCAGGGTTCTGAGTACCCGGTGGTGGTCATTCCGATCTCGACCCAGCACTACATGATGTTGAAGCGCAACCTCATCTACACGGGCATCACGCGTGGCAAGAGGCTGGTGGTGCTGGTTGGCCAGAAGAGAGCGCTGGCCATGGCGGTCAAGGGCAAGCAGGTGGAACGGCGCTGGTCAAAACTGAAAGAACGTCTGGTGGCGAGAGAGCGGTAGCCGCGTGGTCACTTTTCATCGGGGCACAACTGATGCAGGGCCGTCGCTACTGTGGGCTATGCCGCCTTCCGACCCAAACCCGTCTGATGACGTCTCCAAGTGCTACGGCGGCTTACCAATCCTCAAGCTGCCTTTCGCAGAACTTGAGGTCGGCCTCGTTCTTGGCCACAGCTGTCATTGGCTAACCTCACACATTTCGTCAGGAATGTGGCCGGATGCCGACCTTGGCCGATACGACGTTTCTCAGCCTCTATCAAATAGTTCTTCGATTTCATCGACAGCGTGCATTCTTGGGCCGTCTGCCTCCCCGTCATCGCCATCGTAAGAGTTCTCAAAATAGCTATTCAACCCATCAGCAACGTCATAGTAATCGACAACACGGGCAATGTCGCTGTCAGAGACATCTATTCCGAAATCAACGAGTTTTTGTTCAACTAGTTTCGTCAATTCGTTGTTAGCGGCTTGAACGTCGCCGTACTCAACTCTGGAAAAAGCAAAGTCCACATCTATGAAATCTGAAAAGCAGTCCGAAACCAAATCTAGAACGTGTTCCTTTGCGACCTGTGCGTTCTGGTCATACCCTGGTGTCTCGTCAGGAATCGCCAACAAAAGCGATGTCATAGCTTTGATTTCTGTCGCAGATTCAGCTTGTTCAATGTTGGCCGAAACAAAGCTCATAGCCTGCACGGGTGTCACAATGAGTTGGTCTAATCCCCACTCAATGACTTCAAAAGAGTCATCAGTGGCCTCGCCCATGCCTTCGTTGAGAATGAAAATGACAGCTGCTCGCAACGCTGAGTACGATGAGCTCTTTAAGCCATCACATCTTTTATAGACATTAAAGAGCGCCGAGATATAAGCGACGCTTACTGCCTCAAACCTAACGACGGCGAAATGTTCAAACAATGCCTCGCAAATGGCCTTTGCATTTGCGCTAGACAGCAAATCATCACCTTGAAGGCTTACCAGCGTTATCGTTGATCGGAGAGTTCTAAGGCTCTGGAAACCAAGACGCAATGCAACCAGATCTCCTGCATATCGCCTCAATACGTAATCAGCAATGGATGGATTGAAAAGGTCAATTGTCGATGGTCCATGCGAAGAAATCGCCCTATTGAGAAATGATCCGGTAAGTAGTCGGATATTGGACTGGAATTCGTGCCGGCCATGAAGATGCTGATTTTCGCGCAATGCGATAAATCGGTGATATGCCTCAGCGAGGGTGCTTTCATCAATAGCATGCCCATTCAGCACAACCAGAAATATGATTGCGCGTGCGAAGTCATCATGCTGTACGACGAACGGATTTTCCCAAACCTGGGATGGATTGGTTAGTGAATGAACGATGTATTTCCAATAGTCGGCTGGTGGATATGCATCTAGTCTCGTAACATCAGTAACCAAACTGATCAAACGTGGATTGAAATTCTTATGCCCAATGATTTGGCGGTACCGCCGATCGAAATAGAGTTCCTCAACGTACTCGTTATCAAGGCCTGAATGCCAAATATGGTTGTAAAGAATCTGCGCTTTATCTAGTTTAGTAAGTGACTGAATCTTTATTTCATATTCGTTTCGATGAATATTGCTGTGCTCAAGGCTGTCAATTAGGAACTTGCCTTGGTTCAATATCGTACTTCTTGAGGTAAGTACGAATCGCTTATTCTTGTTAGCTGCTACCCGTCGAATGAACTGCGTAATGTGACTACCTTCGTGTCCTCTAAGGGCGTCCAGATAATTGCGCCCTAAAAAATCATCAAAGTAAATGACCTGTTTATTTTCTGGATCAAATGCTGACTCCGCTTCTCGAATGTCGTCGGCAACTTTTAGATAGACGAAATCTTGGACGACGTAATGTAGGCATAGGTGGTCCGCCAGTGTTGTTTTTCCAACTCCGGGTTCGCCTGTAATTATGACTACCCCTAGCTTGGCTAATATATTCAGCGCTGCCTGGTGGTTTGCGGTTACAACATAGCGCGATGACGAACGTATTATTTCTTGAAGCGAAAAAGCGCTTCGACCAACAATAGCGCTGTTAAAGATGTGCCTAAGAACGCTGGAGCTATGAAGCCAAAGCTTGTAGTGCTTTTGTTCAATGTGAGGCTTACCTTTGAGTAAGTCGTTTAGGTCCTCTTTTCCATAAATGTCGCTTTCTGAAGCGATATGTGGGGTAAGAGCACGGTAGATCGTCTTCTTGTCTGCGCGTGAAAGCGAGTTAGAAACTGCAAGTAAATATCGATTAGGCTTCAATTTATCGAGCTTTGGCTTCTCCTTGGTTTCTAGCGCGGAGACGAGTTGCCTCAACGGCGTGTTACACCAATGTTTGCACTGCAGGATCACCTCTTTGCCTTCACTGGCAAAAAACCGGCCATCAACGCCAGCGTCCCTACCTACCTTAAACCGTTCAATCCGAGTGCCTTCCACCTCGCCTATAAGATCGGCACATAGGATTTCAAACTCCTTGTCATTTAGCGGCTTGAAGTCATAGTCAGACATGGCTCTCCTGAACTCTCTACGAAGGCATTGTTAGGCTGGCAGTAGGTTGAAACAGTATGCAAGATGAGAGTGTATTTCTTTTGGCGCCAAACGCCCAGAACGCTGACGGTCAATTTATGGGTTCAAACGAACGTCTGCAACTTGTCGTTTTGCAGTCTGATTTCGCGTAATCAGCAACAGCCGCTTTGGCCGACCAAGAGTCTGACGGCGCGCGCGGACGACAGTCTGCTTTGGTAGGACTTAGCCGCCGTTCGATGCGGTCATTTTTCGACCGTCGCTATGGCCGCTCCTGGCCGCAAGCGGCCCGACGTCGATCGCGTTACGTGCTCAACGGCCGTCGTTCTGTCAGCCAAAATACTGCCTGTATTCAAACCGATCGCCGCAAGCTTTCAGCCGGCCGAAAACAACGTCATCTCGATGCGTTTCAAGCCGCTGCCCGAGGTTTCCGCCAGCTTGACCACATTTGGATCGTCGGATCGGCGCTCTCCCGTCCGTTCGCACAACGACGCCATTTGCCAGCACAACCGGGGACCCGGGTCGCGGTCTTACCACGGCAGGATTTCGCCATTCTGGTGGAGGAATCGTCCGGTGGTCTCGAGTTTGAGCTGGTCGATGCGCTGCAAGAGCCCGCGAACAGACTCGTCCGTCTCGATCATACCCTGGCCGCCGGTCATCTCGGTGCGCACGGCGCCCGGATGCAGGATGACGACGGCGACCCCTCGCGGTTTGAGGTCGTGGGCTAGAGAGACACCGGCAGCATTGAGCGCCGCCTTGCTCATACGATAGCCGTAGTAGCGCCCGGAGCTGTTGTCGGCGATGGAGCCCATGCGACTGGTAATGAGCGCGACCTTCGAGCCTGGATGAAGACGCGAGGCGAGTGCCCGCGTGAGAAAGAGCGGCGCGATGGCGTTGAGTTCGAACTGCGCGCGCACCGCGTCAAGATCAACATCTTCGAGTGAGTCGGCAATGAGCAGGCCGGCGTTCTGGACCAGGAGGTCAATGTCGTCGTGTGCGAGGCATTCGGCGAGCTTCGACCAAGCTGCAGGCTCAGTGACGTCGATATCGCATTCGACACGCACTCCGAGCGCGTCGAGCTCCGGCGAGCTCTTGCGACACACTGCAACCACGATCGCTCCGCGTGCTTTGAGCTGCCGTGCGAGTTCGAGACCGATCCCACGATTTGCACCTGTGACGACTGAAACACCCATACCATTTCTCCTTTTCGATCCGCCTCGAACCCAGCGGGTACGCCGCCCTCGGTTTCAGCCCTTGCCTTTCTTCTCGGCAGGCAAGGATAGGGTCATTAACGGCGAGCTACGCTACGCCACCAACCCCAAACTGTTCTCTCTGCCCTGACCACGCCACGCATCCGACTGCGGACCGCTGGTCCCGAGACGGCGCACGACCTTGCCAATAAACAACTCCACTTCGGCGGCACCCGGCACGATGAAGGGACCAACGAGACGGTCGTCTGCCACCTCTGTCGTCCCGCCTCCAGAAAGCCGATAAACGAACGCCGATAGGTCAGAGCTATTGCGTTTGTGGTTGCCAGGCTGTGTCTCACTCGTGACGAATTCATGCACGAGCATGACGGCGCGGGAGTAACCCTTTCGCCTTGCCTCAGACACCGCGCCAGCGCAGGCTGTGAGTAGTTGGTAGCGCAGGTCGCCTAGCCGTGGTTCGCCTTTAACGCGCGGACTGAACAAGGAACGGGCCAGCTGTTCAACACGGGCGACCCCGTTGGACCGCGGATTCTCAAGGCGGCGTTCGAGTGCATCGGCCAGCGTTTTCGAGACTGTGTCTCCGTATGGCTCGTCCGCCTTGGCCTCGACAGCAAGCAGGTAGGGACCGATTGCGTCGGTCACATAGACCGCGAGGTCGCTATTCCTCGGCTCACCGGGAAAGTTGTCGAAACGTAGCTTTGCTTCTGGCTCAGCTTCCCAAGATAGAACCGCTCCAAACCTGCTGTGGGCTGCCAAGCAACTGGCAACTTCAGGTGGCAAAGCCGTTCCTCCTCCCACCAGCCAAGCACGGGCAACTTCTTTGGCACTCCTCCCATCAATCCAGTGGTAAGAAGCCTTCGGATTGCCATACGTCTCCCAATCCGTGAGCGATGCGATGACGTGACCACGTTTTGCGATAGGCATGCAGGCGCACCGGTAGTGTGTAATCGGGTTTGTCTGGCGCCCTTAACTGGCCTGGCTGAAGCGTCGAGGGCGGTGTTGATGACGATTGTAAGCGAGGAGCAGCGCCGCCGGATACCGCACGGCAGACTCAGCCCGCAGCACCAATTCCGAACTGCGCTCGCTGCCCAGACCATTCCACCGGAAATGGCAGCATCAAGTCCTTCAACGTCAGGCTCGCAGGCTGTTTGCCCGCCAAAATCGCTTCTACGATGTCTGGTGCCAACAACGCCAATCTGATCACACGACTCACGAACGAAGGTCCGATGCGCTCTGCTTTGGCGATTTCGTCCAGACACCCGTAGGTACCGTTCTCCAGCAGTTTCTGCCAGCGAAATGCCCGCGCGACCGCCTTGATCATGGTGTTGTCGATGGTCGCCATCGGCATCGGGTTGCCGTGCGTGCCATCGGGTAGAACGATCACCTTGCGCCCGCCACGCTTCTTGAAGGTCATTGGCAGATCAACAGAAATGACATCAGCAGCCATCACGCGGCCTTCCTCCCTGGCATGACCGACTGGATCAAGTCCCTCATGCCCGCCGCCTTCATGTCGATGCGTAGGCCGGTGGGGCTGACGGTCACCCTTTCCACCAGTAATTGAATGATCCTGGCCTGCTCGGCGGGGAAGAGTTCGTCCCACACCGGCTCGATGGATTGCAGGGTCAGAATGGTTTCCTGCGCATCGGCGGTGGGATCGAGGGCCACCACTTCGCGGATGGCCTGTGACATCACCTCGGGGGCTTGCAGTACTTTGCGTACCTGAGCAATTACGGCGGCTTCCACTTCCCCCGCGGGAACACGAGATATCGAGCAGGCGTCCTTGCCGATCTTCATCGAGGCGGTATTTACGTAGTAGCGATAGACCTTGTCGCCCTTGTTGGTGGCGCCAGGTGTCATGGCCCAACCATCATCGGCGAAGATCAGGCCCTTCAATAGTGCGGGGGCTCGGGAGGGACGGTTCTGGCGAGCCCGCTGCTCTTGATCACCGCGACCCAACATGGCCTGTACCTGTTCCCAGACGGCGCGATCCAGAATGGCCTCGTGCTCGCCAGCGAAGTGCTTACCCTTGTAGGCGGCGACACCGATGAACACCGGATTCTTGAAGAGTTTGTAGAGGTAGCCCTTGTCGATCAGTTTCCCGACGCGGGCCTTGTCCTTGATGGTAGTCCACGACTTCGTCGCCACGCCCTCAGCACGCAGCTCGCGCGACAGGGTAGTCATCGATCCAAGCGCAATGAATCGTTCAAATATCCGCCTGACCAGCGCCGCCTCGCTGGGGTTTGGTATCAACTTTCGCTCGATCACATCGTAGCCCAGCGGCGGCATACCCCCCATCCAGATTCCTTTGGCGCGGCTGGCGGCAATTTTGTCGCGCACACGCTCACCGCCAAGTTCGCGTTCGAACTGAGCAAACGACAGCAGGATGTTCAGCGTTAACCGCCCCATCGACGTAGTGGTGTTGAACGACTGCGTGACCGAGACGAAGGTCACTTTCTGCGCATCGAAGAGCTCGACCAACTTCGCGAAGTCTGCCAGCGATCGGGACAGCCGGTCGATCTTGTAGACCACGATCACATCGACCAGGCCTTCGCGGACATCTTGCAGCAGCCGCTGGATGCCAGGCCGATTGAGGGTGCCGCCCGAGAAGCCGCCATCGTTGTACGCGTCGTCGAGCGCTACCCAGCCTTCGGACTTCTGCGAGACGATGTAGGCCTCGCACGCATCGCGCTGGGCGTCGAGCGAGTTGTAGTTCTGCTCCAGCCCTTCCTCGGTGGATTTTCGGGTGTAGATCGCGCAGCGGAGTTTGCGCGTCATCGCGTTCATGCAGGCCTCCGTGCGCGCAGACCGAAGAACAACCAGCCATTCCAGACCGTGCCGGTGATCGCCTTGGCGATTGCAGAGAGTGATTGATAGCGCTGGCCTTGGAACTCGAAATGGCCAAGCTGGACGATGACCTCGTAGGGCGTGCCCTGCCACTCGCGGATCAGCTTGGTGCCGGCGATAGGACGATCATCAGCGCGGCGGCTGCGAACCCGCGCCTTGCCGCCGTCGAGTTGTTCACCAAGTTGTTCGAGGCGCTTGACCGTGCTGGTCTTCAGTCCGCCATGGGCGAGTTCCTGCAGGCGATAGGCGAGGCGATTCTCCAGGAAGCGCCGGTTGTACGGCGGCGGCTCCGTATCGAACAGGTCGCGCCACAGTTGCTTCAATTCGGGAATCGGGGTGGTCTTGAGGGCCACCACCCGGGCCAGTACGTCAGTCATGAAATGTCTCCCTTGGGGTTCAGAACAGGGTCATGAACGCGCTGTCCGGTGCGGCTATCAAGGGCTTTTTGACGCTCATGCAGGCGGAGTACGCCGTGCGCCAGTATTATTGCAATGATGCGAACAGGGTTGATGGGCGAGCTATTGCGAGAGTTGAGTTTGGCAGTCATGCATGTTTATACGGGGCCACCTCGGATTTCTTCTCAGCCGGCTTGAGAGGTCACGCCTACACGGCGGTGAGAGCCCATTTGGCCACAAAGGGCGTGCCGCAAGTCATCACAACAACAAGGAGAAATAGGGTGGCGAAGACCTTCAAGAACGGCATTTCATTGCATCGGCTGCTCGAGGCCGCGCCGCTGGCGGCACTGGCGACATTTCTTGAGACTGCCGACAAGGGTGACTACGCCGCCATCTTCTTCGAATTGCCATGGCAGACCGCCGGCGAGGATAGCGGCAGCGCCGCCCTCCGCGAACAACTCATCGATCTGGGCAACGAACTCCAAGCCGACGCCGCCGTTCCTCTGGATCGCCACGCACAAAGGATCCTGACCCTGGCGGAAGGTCGTGGTGTCGAACCCGTCAACCGGGTCGCTGCGAGAATCTTTGAGCAAGCGCATATCGATGCGTTTGACACGCAACTCGATGACCTCGGGCGCAGCCTATGGCTCTACCAGTACGAACCCGCGCTGTTCGACGAAGCCGAGAGCCTCTTCTATGCTGACCATTACCGCAACTTCGGCGGGATGTACGAGGCCTTCGAGCTCGACGCCGACACAGTCGTGGCTTTCGTCTGGGACGACAGCGTCAAACACGCACTGGAAACCCAGATCCAAGAGCGCCTCGAACTGACCGGGCGCTGCACGGTGACCCATCTGCAGGTTACAGGCAAGGACCAGGCTGGAAAGGAACAGCAGCAGCATCTGGTCATCGTTCGCCATGGCGGGCCGTTGTCCAGTGTGGCCGAGTTTCGGGAGGCCGATGGCAGCCGAGGGGATCGATACTACCGTCCGCTGAGCGAAGCGACCTTGCTGTTCTCGCCGGACGAGGGTGTTCTCGAAGTGTTCTCCGCTAGCCCGAGTGTACGCCAGCAGGTGGCCACCTGTTTCGCAGAAACAGGCCTCAAGATCGATCTGTCGGATAGACCTCTAACCCTCAAGCAGTACAACTTCAAGCGCTTCTTGACCTCGCTGAACCTGAGCACACCCACTATCGCTGGGTTCGATGTCGATCGGGTCGCAGTGGTGGAAGTCGACGTGCGCCCGGACAACCCCAAACATCGCGCTGGCCTCAAGGTCAGCATCAGCGATGATATCGAGGACGTGGCCGAGGCGTTGTTCGGCAAGGATCACTTGTTCAAGCGGGCCGCCAGCCTCGCTCGGATCGTCATCGCCGTGCGTTACACCCAGTACGGCACCAAGAAATCCAAAACGCTCAACATCACCCTTTCGGAACCGAATCGATGCAATCTGCGCAGCAACCGGGATCCGGTACAGCGGGAGTTGGGCTACGCCCTTCTGACGGCCTGGGGCGTCCTACATCAGGTCAAGCCGCTCACGCTGGTTCAGGAACACGTTCTACTTCCGGCACTGCTGCAGTTATTTGATCAGACCAAAAAGGAGGTGCCAGGGCAGTTCTTCCTCACCCGCGGACTCGATCCCGAGGCGCTGCTGGATGGCGGCTTTATCGAACCGCGTGGCCGCTACGTCAGCTTGTTGCTGGACGAGGATGGCACTACTCACGAGGTCAACGTCCGTTCGGCAGGTAAGCCCGGCGTGATCGCCTACGACCATCCGAAGGACGGGAGCACTGTCGAATTGCCAGCGTCGGCTGCCGACAAATACGCGATCAGGCGGGACTGGCTCGATGAGATCGTCCTCAAACGCCTCAAGGCGCCCCTGGTCAGTGCCGAGTTGATCAAACTTGACGAAAACCTCACCTACCTCGGCAAGATCAAGCTCGGGGCAGAAGCTGCGCCTTGCTACCTGGCTCGTGATCTAAGGTCGCCGACGACCCTGCAGCGTCTCGATATCCTGATGCGTGCCCGAAGCGACAAAGGCGTGGGCCTGGTGCTCTCGGCAGGTCGAGACCACCCCTTATGCCTGGGGCCGAACGTTATCGCAGCGGTAGCCGATCACTTGGCCACCAGTGATCAGGAGTCGTCCCTCGACATCAACAGGCTGGCAAGCGTTTTCACGCAGGGCAAGCAACTGGCGCGCGGCGGAATGGTCGTAGCTCTGGTCAAGAAGGACAACTACAGTGCGACGCTCTACATCCCCGGCAAACCGTCACTCGCGTTGGTCGGAGTCAAAGCGATCGGCTTTTTCCAGGCCCTGGTCGATGCCTATCACAAGGGATCACCTGCCGTGCCTACCAAGCAGTTGATGAGTGCTGCGGGATCCTTGTCGCCCAGCCCGCGCCAGCTCTTGGGCAACGAGTTCTGGTCATCCGTCGAGGTCGTTTACGTGGGATTTCCACCCGGGGTCAAGCGAGGCAGCTACCAGTTGCTGGTGTAGACCAGCGGGGTTACGTCCAACACTCATCCAGCAGGCCGCCTTGAGCGGCCTTTTTTGTGCCTGCGGGATTCAAGCCAAGCAGCGCCGATCTGGGTGCCGAGCGCCATCTCACTTACGTCTCAATTAACGGCGTAGAGCATCTCACGTCCCGTGAGAAGAATGGGTAACTCCTAAACGAACAAGGAGTTACACCGTGCCACTCGATAGCACTTACTTCAAATCGGCCATCAATGCGGCGGCCGCCAGAGCATACCAGATGGCAACCCGCTTCGGACTCTCGCACGCCGACCGGGAGGATCTCCACCAGGAACTGCTGCTCGACCTGCTGGAGCGTGCCGAACAGTTCGACCCAGACAAAGGCAGCGCCGGGACCTTTACCGGAATGCTCTCCAAGCATCGGGCGTCTGAGTTCCTGTACCGACTAACGAAGGACCGTTGGCGTCTGAGTTTTTGCTCCGGGAATGAGCCGGACGAGGGCGCGACAGATCCTCTCGATGCACTGGCGGACACCGACGCCGTGCTCCCCCAGTGGGGCGAAGTCACCAACGGCTTTGACGAACTTCATTTCGCTCGCGACCTCGACCACGCCCTCAGCCGGATGGACGACGAGCAGCGAGCGCTGTTCTCCCTGCTCCTTGAGCATCAGGACACGCCCAGCGCCTGCGAGGCGTCCAGCGTTTCGTCCGCCACTTTCTACCGCCGCCTCACCGATCTGAAGATGCATCTGCGCATGTTCGGCATTAAGGCGGCGGCCTGATCGTCGCCGCCACACCCTCCTGAGAAAAATTCCCGGTCCCCCGGTAAAAACAATCAGACCCCGCAGCTTTTCTGCTGCGGCCACCTGACGGAGATTTGATGAACGCCTTCGATCCCACCTTTGTACTGGGCCAAAGCGAGCCGAACGGCCTCGCGGCCAATTTCGAACGTCCGCTGTACGTACCGGCCACACCGCTCACCGAGGCCACGCTGTGCGACTGGATCGCCACGTCGCTCGCCGGCGAGCGCATCCAGTACCACCAGGGCCTGCTGCTGGTGGACCGCTCCGACGCAAACAGCCCGTATCCGTCCAAGGAGCGCCAGCGCATCCATGCCGTGGCCAAGCGGGCCTGGCACGCCTGCGAACTCGGCCTGGTGCATCTGGTGAGCCAGCGCGTCGAGCCCTTCGTCTTTCGCTATATCGCGGTTCGCGCACGGATGACCCCCAACGCATCGCAAGTCCGCAAGCAGCTGCTCACCACGGCGCACTGACCCCTTCACTATCCAAGGAACACGCCCACATGGCCATTTCGCTCTCCCAACTCACCCGCGCCAGCGCGCCGAAGCCGCCCCGCATCCTGATTCACGGCGTCGCTGGCGTGGGCAAGACCTCGTTCGCCGCCGGCACCAGCAATCCGGTCTTCATCCAGACCGAAGACGGTCTCGGCACGATCGAGGCCAGCCACTTCCCGATCGCACGCTCGTTCGAAGAGGTCATCGAGTGCCTGGTCACCCTCTACAACGAGAAGCACGACTTCAAGACGGCGGTGGTCGATAGCGCCGACTGGCTGGAACCGCTGATCTGGGCGAAGACCTGCAAGGAATACGGCTGGAAGGATCTGGAAGCACCGGGCTATGGCAAGGGCTACCTGGCGACCATGGAGTTCTGGCGGCAGTACCTCGACGGCCTGAACGCCCTGCGCGACGAGCGTGGCATGACCATCGTGCAGATCGCCCACACCGACATCAAACGCTTCGACAGCCCGGAGCACGACCCCTACGACCGCTACGTGATCAAGCTGCACACCCGCGCGGCCGCCTTGCTGCAGGAGCACGCCGACATCGTGCTCTTCGCCAATTACCGCATCAGCACCGTGAAGGCCGACGTCGGCTTCAACAAGAAGGTGAACCGCGCCCTCGGTTCCGGCGAGCGCGTCATCCATACCGCCGAACGCCCGGCTTTCCTGGCCAAGAACCGCTACGGCCTGCCCGACACCTTGCCACTCGACTGGTCGGCGTTCGCGCAGGCGATGCCGGATTGCCTGCAAGAAGCGCTCGTCAGTCACTGAATCCCTGTTTTTACCGCAACGGAGAACCGCCATGGCCTCATTTGGACACACCTTCGACGCCTCAACCGTCGAACCCACCACCCCCTTCGAAGTCTTTCCGCCCGGCAAGTACCGGGTGCAGCTCGTCGCCAGCGAAATGCGCCCAACCAAGGACGGCATGGGGCAATACCTGCTCCTCGAACTCGATGTGCTCGAAGGTCAGTACGCCGGGCGCAAGTTCTTCGACCGCCTGAACCTCGTCAATGCCAACCCTGATGCCGTGCTGATGGCGCAGCGCAGCCTGTCGGCGCTGTGCCGGGCGGCCGGCAAGATGCAGGTCAGCAACAGCGAGCAACTGCATCTGATCCCGATCCAGATCGACGTCAAGGTGCGCCCGCCGAAGGGACAGTACGGTGAGAGCAACTCGATCCGTTACCTGTCGGGCAGCGATACGCAGCCGATGCCGCCGGCCGCGCCAGTCCCTGCGGCCCCGGCCGGCCATGCCCGTGCGGCAAGCCCTGCGGCGCAAAGCACGCTGCCCTGGAAGCGTCAGGGCTGACCCGATGCCGGCTCCCGACTTCATTCCGCTGCCCGACACCGCGTCCACCTGTCGCGAACGTCTGGTCGAGCTACAGGGCGAGATCGCCTCGATCAAGACCCAGATCGCTACGGCGGACATCGCCCGTCAGGCCCGGCGCGGAGCCCTCGATGCGCAGTGGTTCCACCGGGCGAAGACGGCGCTGCGTTTCAAGCAGCAGGAGCTTGCTCGGGTGTCAGCACATCTGGCCGCGCTGGCGGGCGATCTCCCTCGGGAGCGCTTCAAGGACACGCTGATCGGCGTGCTGCGCGAGCAGCTCCCGGACGACACCTGGCAGTTGGCCCTGGCGGTCGCCCGTGAGCGGCAAGGCAGGGAGGTCGGTCATGGCTGACTTGCCTGCCGTCGTCAGTCCGACCCGCGAAGCCATCTTCGCCGCCTACGAGGCCGACGCTCACCAGGGCTTTCGTGCGCACCTGGGTGCTTCGCTGATCGGCAAGCCCTGCGAGCGGTCGCTGTGGTACGACTTTCGCTGGACCACCGTCGCGCAGCATCCGGGGCGCTTGTTACGGCTCTTCGAGACCGGGCAGCTGGAAGAAACCCGCGCCGTCCGCAATCTGCGGCGCACCGGCGCCACCGTGCTCGAAGTCGACCCGGAGACCGGGCGGCAGTGGCGTGTCGAGGCGCACGGTGGTCACTTCGGTGGCTCGCTCGACGCCGTCGCGCTGAACCTGCTCGAAGCCCCCAAGACCTGGCATGTGCTGGAGTTCAAGACGCACGCGACGAAGAGCTTCGTCGAACTCGTCGCCAAAGGGGTGCATCAGGCCAAGCCACAGCACGACGCGCAGATGCAGATCTACATGCGGCTCACGACCCTGACACGGGCCATGTACCTCGCCGTGAACAAGAACAATGACGACCTCTACATCGAACGCGTCGAACTGGATGCCGATTACGCCGATCGGCTGCTGGCAAAAGCCGCTCGCATCCTCTTCGCCGCGCGGCCGCTCGACCGGGTCAGCGAGGATCCGGCGTGGTTCGAGTGCCGGATGTGCAGCCATGCCGAGGTCTGCCGGGGTCACGCCGCGGCGGCAGTGAACTGTCGCACCTGCCTGTCCTCGACACCGGTCGAGGGAGGCTGGTGGTGTGAACGACACCAGCGGGCCTTGTCCGAGGCCGACCAGCGCGCCGGCTGCGACCAGCATCTCTACCTCCCCGACCTGGTGCCGTGCGAGCAGATCGACGCCGGTACGGACTGGGTCAGCTATCAACTTCCCGGTGGCGAAATCTGGCGCGACAGCGGCCGCCACAAGTACGCGGAGCATTCGCTATGACCCTGACCGTGCGGCCGTACCAACAGGCGGCCATCGATGGCATCTACCAGTATTTTGAGGGGGAGACCGGAAATCCCCTGGTCATCATCCCGACCGCTGGCGGCAAGTCCCTGGTGATGGCCCGCTTCATCGAAGGCGTGCTGAAAGCGTTTGCGGACCAGCGCATTCTCGTCGTGACGCACGTCCGCGAGCTGATCGAGCAGAACTACCGCGAACTGATCCGGCTCTGGCCGCAGGCGCCGGCCGGCATCTACTCGGCGGGACTCAAGCAGCGAGACATCAGGGCGCGCATCCTGTTTGCCGGCATCCAGTCGATCCACAAGCGCGTCTATGACGTGCAGCAGTGCGACTTGGTATTGATCGACGAAGCGCACCTGATCCCGCGCTCGTCGAACACCCTGTACCGGCGCTTCCTCGACGGTTTGACGCGCATCAACCCGCTGCTCAAGGTGATCGGTTTCACGGCCACGCCGTACCGCCTGGACTCCGGACGGCTCCACGAGGGCGATGGCGCGATCTTCACCGACATCGCCTACGAGGTGTCGGTACGCGACCTGATCGACCAGGGCTATCTGTCGCCGCTGGTCTCCAAGCGCATGGCGACGCAACTCGATGTCGGCGGCGTGGGCACCCGTGGCGGCGAGTTTATTGCGCGCGAGTTACACGCCGCTGTCGACCGGGAGGCGATTACCCAAAGTGCCGTGGCCGAGATCGTCGCCTACGGTCAGGATCGCCGCTCGTGGTTAGTCTTCTGCGCCGGTGTCGAGCACGCGCGACATGTGCGTGACGCGATCCGCACGCAGGGCATCCGGTGCGAGACCATCGTCGGCGAGACGTCCAGCGCCGAGCGCGAGTCGCTGATCGAGGCCTTCAAGGGCGGCAAGATCCGCTGCCTGACCAACGCCAACGTGCTCACCACCGGTTTCAATGCCCCCGGGGTTGATCTGATTGCGATGCTGCGACCGACGAAGTCGGCGGGGCTGTACGTGCAGATCGTCGGTCGCGGCTGCCGGCTGGCGCCGGGCAAGAGCGACTGCCTGGTCCTGGACTTCGCCGGCAACATCGCCCGTCACGGACCGATCGATGCGATCAAGCCGAAACGTCCCAGCGAGGGCGACGGCGACGCGCCGATCAAGGTGTGCCCGGACTGCGCCAGCAACGTTCATGCGGCGGCACGCGAGTGCCCTGAGTGCGGGCACGCCTTTCCCCCGCCCGCGCCAATGATCGAGGCCCGGGCCAGTACGCTCGAGGTGCTCTCAAGCCTGGTCAAGCCCGAGTGGGTGGCGGTGAGCCAGGTTTGCTACGCACGCCACGAGAAGCCCGGCAAGCCGCCCTCGCTGCGCGTCGAGTACTGGTGCGGCCTGTCGGCCCATCACGAGTGGATCTGCGTCGAGCATGCCGGCTACCCGCGCCAGAAAGCAGCGACCTGGTGGGCCGCGCGCGCACCCGGTACGGCCTTACCGAAAAGCGTCGACGAGGCGCTCCAACACGCACCGGCTTTGCGGCAACCGGCCGAGATCGCGGTCCGCCCGAGCGGGCGCTACACCGAAGTCGTGGCGGCGCGCTTCTGATGCTCTGCGACGTGTGCCGCCGCGACTACCGTGGTTTTGGTTACTCACCCCGTCTGACCCGCCAGAGCGGCCCCGATCTGTGGGCTTGTTCGATGCGGTGTCTGGGCATTATCGGGAGGCTCAAAGGAATGATCGACCCCAATGAACATGAAGAAGCCGCACTGCGTCAGGCCAGCGCCTTGGGCGGCGAGTACGTCGAATCGCTCGGCCGCACCAATCTGGCCCAGTGGTCGGAGCACGAATGGTCGACGCTGATCGACGTCGTGGTCACCGCTTTCCAGGATCACCTGCGGGACGCCTACACCCAAGACCCGCCGTTTTGAGGAGGAGCCATGACCGCTTCCAGTTTCATGGCGCAGTTGGGCGCCAAACTCGTCGACGGCGGGTTTCCGATCTTGCCGATTCAGCCCGGTACCAAGAAGCCGGGCGTGTTTCGCCGAGGGACTTGGCACGACTACCCGGCGTGGAGTCGCCATTGCACGCGCGACACCACCGAGCACGAGATTGACGTCTGGGGCGACTGGCCGGATGCCGGCATCGGCGTCGCTGCGGGACGAGTGATCGGTATCGATATTGATGTACTCAGCGATCCCCGGTTGGCCAAGCGCATCGAGGTCCTGGCCCGCGAGATGCTGGGCGACACGCCGGCCTTGCGGATTGGGCGTGCGCCCAAACGCCTGCTGGTCTATCGCGCCGAACAGCCCTTCAAGGGGTTCAAGTTGCCGCCGATCGACGTGCTGGGCCTGGGCCAGCAGTTCGTCGCTTACGGCATCCATCCAGAAACCGGGCAACCCTACGACTGGCCGCTGGACACGCTGGCCGAGATCGCCATCGACGATCTGCCGGCGATCACCGAGGCGCAGGCGCACGCTTTTGCCACGGCAGCGATCGCGCTGGTGCCGCCTGAACTGCGGCCGGCGCGGCTGCCGCACCTTCAAGGCGCTGAAACAGCCGCTGGCGGGGTTGGGGAACAGCGCGGCACGCTCGAGGCGGTGACCGAGGCGCTGCGCTTCATCGCGAACGATGACCTCGACTACGACAGTTGGGTGCGCATAGGGCTGGCCATCAAGGGCGCGCTCGGTGATGACGGCTGGCCGCTGTTCGAGAGCTGGTCGGGGCGGGCCGCGAAGGATGTTCCTGAGACGACCGTGAAAGCCTGGAAAGGCATGAAGCCGAGCCGCATCGGGGCGGGCACGCTCTACAAACTGGCGCTTGAGGCAGGCTGGGAGCCTGCCGCGACGCTACCTCTCAACGGAACGCTGGCGCTGAACGGGGAGCATCCGGCGAAGGCGATGCTGCAGTCCCTGGGAAGATCGACGCCGATCACTGCGAGCGCGTCAACGAACGCCGCGCAGACGAACCCGCCCAAGGCGCCACCCATGCCTGCCGGCTGGAATCAGGTCGGCGGAGTACTCGCCGACCTGATTCAACTGATGACGAGCAGTGCCAAGCGACCGCAACCGGTGCTCGCATTGGGCGCCTCGCTGACCGCCGTCGGAGCCTTGATGGGGCGGAAGTACCGCACGCAGAGCAATATTCGCTCGAACCTCTATGTGGTCGGAATCGCCGAGAGTGGTGCGGGCAAGAACCACAGCCGCGTGGTGATCATTGAACTGTTGAGCCGGGCCGGGCTGCTGCAGTACCTGGGGGGCAACAAGATCGCCTCGGGCGCGGGCCTCCTGGCCGGGCTTCGCCGCCAGCCAGCCATTCTCTTCCAGTTGGACGAGTTCGGCATGTTCCTATCGGCTGCCGCGGATCGCAAGCGTTCGCCGCGCTATCTGTGCGAGGTGCTCGATTTGTTGACTGAGCTGTACACGACCTCAGGCACCACGTATTTCGGTGTGGAGTATGCGCACAGCCAGGCCGAGGCGGCGCATCGGGCGACCCATCAACCCTGCGTGTGCATTTACGGCACGACGACACCGCTACACTTCTGGCAGGCGCTTCAGGCGACCAACATCGCCGATGGCTCGTTGGCGCGGTTCCTGATTCTTCAGAGCGAGGAGGACTTTCCGGACAGCAACGAAGACTTTGGCCTCATCGATCCGCCGCAGGAATTGATCGATCGCCTGCGGTTGATCCATCAAGGCGGTGGCAAGCTCAATGGCAACCTGGCCGACGTGGGTGCGGTCGACGAGGTATCCCCCCTTCCTCGAACCGTACCGACCAATGCCCAGGCCAAGGGCGTCTTCCAGGCGCTCGACCACGACTTGCTGAACGAACTGCGCGCCGCGCACGGCACCGGCTTCGCATCAATCCTGGCGCGCATCGAGGAGAACGCCACCAAGCTGGCGCTGATCCGCGCGGTGTCGCGCGATGCCGTGGATCCGGAGATCACCGGCGACGACGCCGAGTGGGGCATCCTGATCGCACGGCACTGCGCCGGACAGACGATTCGCGAAGCGTCGATGCGCGTTTCGGAGAACGTCATTGAGTCGAATCACAAGCGCGCGCTGCAAATACTTCAAGCGTCCGGACCGGTTGGGATGGCCAAGAGCGAGTTCACGCGCCGCACGCAGTTCATGGATGCGCGTCAGCGAGACGGCGTGCTGAAGACGCTACTGGACGCACAGATGATCGAGATTGAAATGATTCAAGGACCACGGCGCCCGATGAACTTGATAAAAGCACTTGAAAACAGTGGGTTGTGAAGGTCGCGAGGAACAACTTCAAAACTTCATAACTTCAAGCCTTAGATACCCTGTATACCCAGATCTGCCCTCGCGCGCGATCCCGAGAGAGAAGGAGAGAAAAAAACAGGATGTATATTGAATGAATTAAATATTGAAGTATTTATAGATCTAGCTCTCTCTCTCGGGACACTCCCCTTGAATGAATGAATTATTGAAGTTATTGCCGTAGTCCCGTTCTTGCTCTGACCCGTACCCGATCCCGATCGGGCATGAGGGAGCGCCGAAGACCCTGACCCGGTCGCGTGCACGCTCCTCCAGGCCGCCACTAGCCTTTTGGAGGATTTGCACATGTCCCACCACCCCACAACGCAGCCAGCGGCTTCTGCCGCCGCCCTCCCTGGCGCTACGCTCGCTCTCGATCTCGGCCAGCACACCGGCTGGGCGCTGGCCTATCCACGCGGTCCCATCACCTCGGGTACCGAGACCTTCAAAGCGGGCCGCTTCGAGGGCGGCGGCATGCCGCTGCTGCGCTTCGCCGCGTGGCTTGACGAATTGCAGGCCAAGGCCGGTCCGCTGACCGCCGTCGTGTTCGAGGAAGTGCGCGCGCACCGAGGCACGGCGGCGGCCCACACCTACGGCGCCTTCCTCGGGCAACTGACCGCGTGGTGCGAGCTCCACCAGGTGCCCTACCAGGGCGTGCCGGTCGGCACGATCAAGAAGCACGCGACCGGACGCGGCAATGCCGGCAAGGACGAGGTGATCGCGGCGATGCGCGCCAAGGGTTTTTATCCCGCCGACGACAACGAAGCGGATGCGCTGGCGCTTCTGCAATGGGTGCTGAAAGGGGGTGCACGATGAGCCGACTGACCTGCACCCTCGGGCGCCTGGTGCCGGTGGCGCCAGCGACCGAAGACGAGCTGCGGGCGATGCGTGCCGCCGCTTGGCACAAGCAGGGCGTCATCGCGGTGTCGCTCGAATCGGTCACCGACCGTTGGGAGCGCACGCTCCTCGAGGCGATCGGCAGCCGGCTCTACGGACGCCGGCAGAAGGCTTCCGATCGCCGTGGGGAGAACTCGCGATGAGCGCCAAGACGAAACCCACTCCGTACGGTCCGGTGCGCCCCCTGGCCGGCAGTCGCCAAGTCGAGTGGGTGCGCGAGGCGTCCGGTGAGCACCAGGGCAACGAGCACTTCCGTACCATCGATTCGCTCAGGCTGATGCTGAAGAACGGCACCATCACGCCACCGATGCACGACGCCGGGCAGGAATTCTCGGCCACGTTCGTGCGAGCTCAACTGGACGGACCGCGCGCGCTGGCGCTTGACCGCATTCGCGGTGGGCAGTGGTGCGACAGCATGACCGAGCGCACCGCCTTTGCCCGCAAGCGTATCGGCCAGGCGCTCGACGCCGTGGGCGGTATCGGCAGTCCGGGTGGCTCGGCAGTGTGGCATGTCGCCGGGCTCGGGCAGAGCATCAAGGAGTGGTCGGCGCAACAAGGCTGGAACGGTCGGCCGCTGTCACAGCCCGAGGCACGCGGGATCCTGGTCGCGGCACTCGCCATGCTTTCTATGCATTACGGGTATTTGCGTGAGGCCGGGAGCAAACCCCTTGACCGGTGAACATCGAAGGCCTAGCATTTCGTCAGCCTCAAACAAAAGCGCCTGCCGATCCTCCTCGCCGCAGGCGTTTTTGCATTCTGGCTCGACTTGACCCGCCCCGGTGGCGGGTTTTTGCTTTCAGCGCCGCACCCTCCTGGAACTCCCGAACACCATGCTCAACGTCGAGTACCGCAAGGTCGAGACGCTGATTCCCTGCGCCCGGAATCCGCGTACCCACAACGCCGAGCAGGTGGCCAAGATCGCCGCCAGCATCGTCGAGTACGGGTGGACCAACCCGATCCTGGTCGATGGCGACAACGGTATCGTCGCCGGTCACGGCCGGCTCGCCGCGGCGCGCAAGCTGAACCTGGACGATGTGCCGGTCATCGAACTGGCCCACCTCACGCCAACCCAGAAGCGCGCCTATCTCATCGCGGACAACCGCATGGCGCTGGATGCCGGCTGGGACGACGCCATGCTGGCGCTGGAACTCGAAGACCTGAAGCTGGCCGACTTCGATCTCTCGTTGACCGGATTCGACGCCGACGAGATCGAGGCCTTGCTGGCTGACAGTCACACCGACGCAGAGCAGCCGGGCGATGGCAACCCGCCCGATGCCGCCGACGATGTGCCCGAGGTTCCGGCCAATCCCGTATCTCGTCCCGGCGACGTGTGGGCCTTGGGTCAGCATCGCCTGATCTGCGGTGACGCCGCTGACTCTGCCGTGATCACGACGCTGATGGCCGACGAGCAAGCCAACCTGCTGTTCACCAGCCCGCCATACGCCAACCAGCGCGCCTACACAACCGGTGGCATCGCCGACTGGGATCGCTTGATGCAGGGCGTCTTCGCCCTGGCGATGACCGTGATGGCCAGCGCGGCACAGATGCTGGTCAACCTCGGCCTGGTCCATCGCGAAGGCACCGTGGTGCGCTACTGGGACGAATGGCTCACCTGGATGCCGCGCCAGGGTTGGCGCTTCTTCGGCTGGTACGTCTGGGACCAGGGCGTGACCGTTCCTGGCGATTGGGCCGGCCGACTCGCACCGCGCCACGAGTTCCTCTTCCACTTCAATCGCGAGGCGCGGAAGCCGAACAAGATCGTACCGTGCAAGTTCGCGGGTCAGGACAAGCATCTGCAGGCCGACGGCAGCAGCAGCGGCGGGCTGCGTACCAGGGAAGGCGAGCGTACCGGCTGGAACCATGCCGGCAAAGTGACGCAGGAGTTTCGCATTCCGGACTCGGTGGTGACCGCTACCCGCCAGCGCGGATCGATCGGCGAGGGGATCGACCACCCCGCCGTCTTCCCCATCGCCCTTCCGGAGTTCATCCTCGAGGCCTACTCCGACACCGGCGACCTCGTCTTCGAGCCCTTCTGCGGTTCAGGAACGACGATGCTCGCGGCACAGCGTACCGGCCGCATCGCCCGCTCGGTCGAGATTGCCCCCGAGTACGTCGATGTGGCGATCAAGCGCTTCCAGCAGAATTTTGCCGGCGTGCCGGTGACGCTCGTGGCCACCGGCCAGACGTTTGACGAGGTCGCCGACGAACGACTGGGGAGCGACGATGCTGACCGTTGAGCAGTGGCCGATCGACCGCCTGATCGAGTACGCGCGCAACCCTCGCAAGAACGATCATGCCGTCGACCAGATGGCCGCCGCCATCCAGGAGTTCGGCTTTCGGATCCCCTGTGTCGCCCAGTCCGATGGGCGCCTGGTCGATGGTCACCTGCGCCTGAAGGCGGCGCGCAAGCTCGGGCTCGACACGGTGCCGGTGATCCTCGCCGACGACCTGACGCCGACGCAGATCAAGGCCTTTCGTCTGCTGGCCAACCGCTCGGCGACCTGGGCCGAGTGGGACGAGGATCTGCTGCGCCTCGAACTCGATGAGCTGAAGCTCGACGACTTCGATCTGACACTGACCGGCTTCGATGCCGACCAGCTGCTGGAAATCATGACCGGCGAGGAGACGACTGCGGCGGGGAACACCGAAGACGACGCCGTGCCGGACGTGCCGGAAACGCCGGTGTCGCGACTGGGTGATGTGTGGGTGCTCGGCAAGCACCGGCTGCTGTGCGGGGATGCTACACACGAGGACAGCTATCAGGCACTACTCGGCACCGATCACGTGTCGATGCTCTGGCAGGACCCGCCGTACAACGTGAACTACGCCAACAGCGCGAAGGACAAAGTGCGCGGCAAGAATCGCGCGATCATCAACGACAACCTGGGTGACGGGTTCCACGATTTCCTGGTGGCGGCCCTCACCCCGGCGCTGACGCGCTGCAATGGCGCGGTCTACATCGCGATGTCCTCCAGCGAGCTCGACGTGCTGCAGTCAGCGTTCCGCGCCGCGGGTGGCCACTGGTCGACCTTCATCATCTGGGCGAAGAACACCTTCACGCTGGGCCGCGCCGACTATCAGCGCCAGTACGAGCCGATGCTCTACGGTTGGCCCGAGGGCGGCAAGCGCCACTGGTGCGGCGACCGTGATCAAGGCGACGTGTGGCAGATCAAGAAGCCCGTCAAGAACGATCTCCATCCGACGATGAAGCCCGTGGAACTCGTCGAGCGCGCGATTCGCAATTCGAGCCACCCGGGCGATACGGTGCTCGATTGCTTCGGCGGCTCCGGTACCACGCTGATCGCCGCCGAGAAGGCGGGACGGCAAGCACGGTTGATGGAACTGGACTCCAAGTACGTCGATACCATCGTTCGCCGCTGGCAGGACTACACCGGCAAAAACGCCACCCGGGAGTCGGATGGCGTTGAGTTTGATGCGGTGTTGGGTCAGGCCGAGAGTGCTTCCTCGGAGATTGCGCAGTGAATTACAAACCCCGTCAGGTAGGGTAAGCCTTGCGGGATGCCGGAGTCTTTGCTGGTCCGGCGGTTGATCGTCCAGCCCATCCATTGGGTGATGGCGGCGTGAATCGCCTGCTCGACGTGCTTGCCGACCAGCATCTGGTTGCGGACATCATCAGAAAAGTGTCGTCCGTGGCGGCTGTCGAGGAAGAGCCTGACCGATTCGAGAGGCTCGCCGGTAGCGTTGGAGATTGCGGTCATGGCCAAAAGCCATGCGACTTCGGCATTGTCCTGCATGCCGCCGTAGAAGCCCCAGGCTTCGTTCTCGGTGGCGGGGATCGGGTTGGCGATGGTGTTGGCGGTGGTCATGGTGTTTCTCCCGTTTGCGTTGATGACAGAGACATGATTGCTCTACCACGAACACAAGCCAAGTGCTTTCTCAATCATTTTGGCAACGCTTTCAGTCTTCCCAAATGGACGTTGCGTCGCGTGCAATCCCGATGCGCGCCCGGTCGTCGTCGCTTGCTGCTTCGAGCACCGCGCTGCCTGTTTTCGTGTTGACGCCCGCTTTGCCGGTGGCACAGAAAGTCTTGCCGTCGTGGATGATGATGCTCGGCGCCGCCTTGCTGAACTCGATCTGGATGCTCATCATGCCGCGGTTGCGACCGTTGGTATCGGTCACGTTGGTCTGGGGGGTGGTCTTGGCGGTCATGGCATGCTCCTCGGGGTAGTTGGCTGCGACACCCGTATGAACGCGCTGTTTGATTGACAAGGCAAGCGCGTTCTCAATCATCGCGGGCCCATGGCGCCTTGGCTTGCACAGACGCGCCGTGTGGCGTCGTCGTGTCGCCGGCGAGTCCTTGCTTGCCGACGCCGATTCAGCACCACGTCACGCCAGACCGCAGTTCGTGGGCAATCGCCAGCAGGTGAAAGACTTCCTTGAGGCGCCGGACGACACCCTCCTGGTCGATGCCCGGGTCGATGACGCGAACGCCCCGCTGGATGGTCGGCTGGCCGTCGATCTCAACGATGCGGGTCGGCCCGCTCTCGTCGGTCGGTGCGACGGTCTGGATACCCCAGGCCTGATGCAACGCCCGGATGGCCCGTTGACGCAGGCGCGGTAGTTCGGCGAAGTCGATCTCGCCGTAACCCTCGGAGGTGTCGATGCCCAGCGCGCCCAGCACGATGGCCGCATTGCGATTGTGGAGTAGTTGACCTCGGTTTCGGGCTGCTGGTCGATGCGGATGGTAATGCTCATGGTGTGGCTCCCTGGCGTGGTTGGTGGCGACACCTCGATGAACGCGCTGTTTGATTGAGAAGCCAAGCGCCACGACGATCATTCGCGTGACCCGACGTCTGGTTCGAGATGGCCTCAACCCTGGCTGTCGAGTTGGAAACTGCCCGGGCCGTTGCCTTCGTCGTCGGCGAGGAAGATGAGGGTTCGCTTCTGCCCGTTGGGCAAGGTAATGACCAGACCGAAGAATTCGTCGCCGCACTCGTCGACGCCGGTCCGGGCAAGGTTGGTGATGGTGCCGCCCAACAGCGGGCGCAGTTGCTGGAGATGGAAGTCGACGACGGAGGGTGGGGTGCTGGTGGTCATGACAGACTCCTTTGGTGTACTAGTGGACGACGGGTGCTGGTCATCGGTTTAGGCGCCCCGCAGGACAGTGATGCCGGCCTGCGCCAGGGTCAACGCGGCGCTCGCGAAGATCGTCTCGGCCATCCCGGGGCACGCCTGGGTGTCGTCGAGCAATTCGTCGACGACTTCGCGAGACCTGGCGCGCATCGCCACGAGTGCCGCCTCGCGCAGTTCGTGGCTGGCGGTCCTGATCTCCGGGCAGAGCCGGATCAGCGTGGTGAGGGCGGCGGTGGCGAGTTGGTTGCCGAGGGTATCCAGGCTGCTGGTTTGGGTCGGGGTCATGGCGGGCTCCTGCGGTGGTTGATGACGATCGTATGAACGCGCTGTTCGCTGCTGAAGCCAAGCGGAATCACAATCTTCGTCGGCTGGCCCCTGGCGTCGTGACGCTCGCCACCTCCTCGGCGTTGGCCCTGCGGGTTGCACGGCCGCGCCGTGTGGCGCTTCGACGCCGCCGGTTGACTACTTGGTGCACCGCGCCAGTTCCGGCGCCCAGACGCCAAAACGCCCGGTGGCCCGGGCGTCTGGCGAGATGGTTGGCGGCTAGGCCACCAATTTCTCCGCCAGCTGGTACGCGTGATCCTTGAACCGGGCGCCCGGGCCAAACCAGGCGGCGTTCAACCGGTTGTCCTGGAGGCGGCCCTTCTCGTGGTCGATGTACTCGGTGGTGGCGTTGAGCAGACCCCACAGGGTCTGGTCGGTCGCGTCCTGGTGGCCGCCGATCATCTCGCCGGCAAAGAGTTCGAGGATGCGGCGGTAGCCCTTGGACTTCCTGACCTGCTCAGGCGTGTAACTCTGCCCGTAGGGCATGAAGGGCTGGAACAAGTCCTGCAGCCAGCCATCGGTTTCGAGATCGGTCAGTTTCCGGCCGGCCATCAGCCCGGCCTTCTGCTGGAACTCGTCCCATGCGTCCAGCGCGATGCCCAGGTCCGCCCGGACCGCTTTGGCATCGAAGATCGCCTGGTGCGAGATCGTCACCTGACGCTGCGCATCCCGGTTGCGCAGGGAGGCCTGCAGCGTGTTGTTGCACACGACCCGAATCGTCGTAAACCGCGCCACGGTCGCCATCGTGCCGTCGTAGGAGGTCGCCAGCAGCAGGTAGGGCGCGACTTCGTCGTCCAGGATGCGGGCGTTCTTGCCAACGCGCCCCAGTGCCCAGATGCGCCGGCCATTCATCAGAGCGCCGACGGTCTCGATGCGGAACTGCTTGGCCTCGGCCAACGCACCGAAGAAGTTGAGAATGTCCGCCGGCTGGACCACCTGGTAGTCGGACGAGACGACCGACAAGGGTGCGCCACAGTCGCTGCGGTACAGCACGTGCTTGTCGGCAAAGGACTCGCGCTGGTTCGTGACGGTGCTGTCGAACTGGACCTCGGCCTTGAGGGCGCGCCATTCGAGCTGCGCGGCCTTCTGCCAGACCTCGACGCTGGCCTCGGGATCGACCGTTTGCCCGAGCCCGTGCCAGGGGACATCGGTGTCCGTGGCGTAGGCGATGGCGGCTTGGCCGGTGGTGAAGTCGATCTGGTGTGCCATGGTGTTTCTCCTTCGTGGTGTGGTTGATGACGATCATATGAACGCGCTGTGCCCAACACAAGCCAAGCGATTTTTTAGTCCTCTGTCGTTTATCTTCGCCGTGGCTCCAAACGCAAGAACGCCCGGTGGCCCGGGCGTCTGGTGATGCTGTGGCGACTCACACCATGTGGCGTGGGTCGCCGGTCAGGATTTCGAGCCAGTCCATGACGTAGTGCTCGCCGGAGACGCCTTGGGTGCGCACCTGGCGCACGCGCTTCATGGTGAGATTCCACTCCTCGGCAATGCCGCGGATCGTCTTGTGATGCTTGCGCATGAGGTGCTGGATGGTTTGGGCGCTGAGGGTGTTCATGGTGGTCTCCTGCTGGCGTTGATGACGATCGTATGAACGCGCTGTCTGGCGCCGAAGCCAAGCTTTTCGTCAATCTTTTTCGGGGCGGCTGGATGTTTCCAACCACCCCTTCGGTGACTACCCAATGTGGTAGATGCGCTCACCACCCTGGGGTTTCTCCGAGGTGATGGTCAGCCCGAGCTTCTTCTTGAACGCGCCGGCAAACGCGCCTCGCACGGTGTGCGACTGCCAGCCGGTGGATGCGCAAATTTGCGCAATTGTCGCGCCCTCGGGGCGTTTGAGCAGGGCGATCACCGCCGCCTGCTTGCTGTTCTCGCGGGTGCGGGGTTTCACCGTCGTCGCTTGCTTCTCGGCCACCCATTGCGCCTCGGTGGCCGCCAGGGCGGCTTCGACCTCCGGGTCGGGATGCGTGGTCGGCAGTGCCGGCGGGGTGCGCCCCAGGGCGTCGTAGCCAACCGGCGAGATGAACCAGTCAGCGTCGCTGCCGGTGATGAGGGCTTTGTTGCAGAGGCCCTCGATCACCTTCTTGCGGGCGCCGCCCTTGACGTTGTCGGGGAACCAATTGACACGGCCATCGGGTTGCTCGGCAGCCTGTTCGAGGACCAGGCGCTGGGTGTCGGTGAGTGCGGTGCGGGTCATGGCGATCTCCTTGATCGGGGTTGATGACGAGCACATGAACGCGCTGTTCAATCACGAAGCCAAGTCCTGCCAACCAGAAAGACGCGAATGCCCTTGCGTGCCCCGACTCCCTGCCGACACCCGGGTTGCGGTGCGGTGCTGACCACACCCGGCTATTGCGACGCGCACCGTGCCGATCACCGGCAGTGGGACAGCAATACGGGGAAGAGGAAGCGACAAGAGAAACGTGCCCTGCCCACAAACAGCGCCGCGTGGCGAGGCCTGCGCGCTCGGCTTCTGCGTGAGGCACCGCTATGTCAGGAGTGCCTGCGGCTCGGTGTCTTGTGCGCCGCCAGCGTCGTCGATCACATCGATGGCGATAGCCACAATAACGACCGATCGAATCTGCAGTCGCTCTGCAGTCGCTGCCACGCCAGAGTCACGGCGAGGCACGACGGCGGCTTTGGCAACCCTAACCGGCGTCGCCAAGCGGACCGAGACTGCTGAGCGTGTCAGCGTCGGTCGATGGCCACTCGATGTCCGGCTGCGCACGAACGAAGCAAGGCCAGATCATTCGCTCATCATCACATTATACGTTCAGCATGCGCGGAAAATGCCACTTGTGTAGATATGGAAGTCCAGCTTCGCGAAATGACTCGGCTGCAGGCCCCTAGGGGCCTAGGTTCTCTACAATGGCATATGCTGGATGCGTGCGCGTGGTCAATTTTTTGTGCGTGCAAATTAGAAAACTTTTTTTGGCGGAAAATAGCGCTTGAGCATTGATTTCATTGAGGTTTTTGGCAAATCGAGAGGTGCCAAATCCGGCTCGATTTCGGCCGAAATCGGTGCGAAAGGGCCATTTCGCGGGGTGATTTCGTATGGCCGCTCCCGGACGTAAGCCCCTGCCCGTGGTCGTGAAAGAGATCAAGGGGACGCTGCAGAAGTGCCGGACCAACGTGCGCGAACCGAAACCGACGACGGCCTTGTGCACCCCGCCCGAGTACATGTCGGACAGCGCCAAGGAAGCGTGGAACTACGCGGTGGCCAATTCACCACCCGGTTTGCTGTCGGCGCTCGACGGCGCGGTGCTAGAGCGCTGGGCGAACTGCTCGGGGATGTACCGCGAAGCACTCTCCAAGATCAACAAGGCCGGGGTCTCCGGGATGATGATCAAAACGCCCAGCGGCATCCTTCGGCGCTCACCCTTGATGGATGTGATCAGGGATCTGGCGCTGGAGATGAAGGGCTACGAGGCCGAGATGGGATTCACTCCGGCGGCGCGCTCACGCATCTCACTGCCGACGGAATCGACGACCGAGTCGGATCCGTGGTCGGAGATTGCCGGCTGATGGCCACTCGCAGCTACACCACGATCGCCCGTCAGTACGCCAAGGCCGTCGTCACCGGCAGGGTTCTGACCGGCAAGTGGGTGCGCGAGGCCTGCCAGCGGCAACTCGACGATCTGGCGCGCTTCACGGGCAGAGACAGTCCCTACCGCTTCAACCCGACGCTGACCGACAAGCTGGGGCGCAGTTTTCGGCCTGCCGACAACCTGTGTGCCTTCATCGAGCGCCTGCCGCACGTCAAGGGGCCACTGGCGGGACAGCCGATCCGACTGGAGCCCTGGCAGGTGTTCATCCTGACCACCGTCTTCGGCTGGGTGAAGCCTGACGGCAAGCGGCGCTTTCGCCGCGCCTATATCGAAGTGCCGCGCGGCAATGCGAAATCGACACTTTCCTCCGCCCTGGCCCTGTACATGCTCGCCGCCGACGGTGAAGGCGGCGCCGAGGTGTATTCGCTGGCCACCACCCGCGACCAGGCGCGTATCGTCTTCGGCGATGCGCAGACGATGGCGCGCCAGTCGGCCGGGTTTCGGACACGCTTCGGAGTGGGCGTCGGTGCGCACAACCTGCACGTACTGGCCAGAGGCTCGAAGTTCGAGGCGCTCTCCGCGGAAGGCTCGACGCTCGACGGGCTGAACATTCACTTCGGCTGCATCGACGAGTTGCACGCGCACAAGACGCGCACCGTCTACGACGTCGTCGAGACCGGCACCGGCAAGCGCGACAACTCGCTCTTGTGGGTGATCACCACCGCCGGCAGCAACCGCTCGGGGATCTGCTACGAGATCCGGACCTTCGTCACCCGCCTGCTCGACGGCGTGTTCGCGGACGACAGCCAATTTGGCATCGTGTACGGGCTCGATGACGGGGACGACTGGACGCTCGAAGAGTCGCTGATCAAGGCCAATCCGAACTGGGGTATTTCGGTGCGCCCGGAAGTGCTGGCGCCGCTGCAGGCCAAGGCCATGCAGATGCCGAGCGCGGTGAACAACTTCAAGACCAAGCATCTCAACGAGTGGGTCAATGCGGACACCGCGTGGATGGACATGCGCTCCTGGGATCGCTGCGCCGACCAAGGGCTTGATATCGACTCCTATGCGGGACAGCCGTGCTGGATCGGCCTCGATCTGGCCAGCAAGACCGACATCGCTGCCCTGCTGCTGGTCTTCGCCCACCAGGAAATCGACGGCGGCTTTGCAGTGTTCGGTCGCTACTACCTGCCCGAGGACACGGTTCACGCCACCGGCAACAGCCAGTACCCCGGCTGGATGGGCAGCGGGCGGCTGACGGTGACGCCGGGCAACGTGATTGATTTCTCCTGGATCGAGGCCGACCTGGTGGACTTCGCCTCGCGCTTCGCCATCCAGGCGGTCGCCTTCGACCCGTTCCAGGCGACGCAGTTGTCGACCCGGATGCTGGCTGAGGGCCTACCGATGATCGAAGTCAGACCGACAGTGCTCAACTTCTCGGAACCGATGAAGACGCTCGAGGCGCTGGTCCTGCAAGGAAAACTGATCCACGACGGGGATCCGGTGCTGGGGTGGATGGTGAGCAACGTCGTGGCGCACCTGGACGCCAAGGACAACATCTACCCGCGCAAGGAACGTCCAGAGAACAAGATCGACGGCATCGTCGCACTGATCATGGCACTGTCGCGGGCGATCACGCCCGGCACCCAGGTGGTGCTCGGTGCAGACTACGAGCTGGTGATGCTCTGATGGGGATGTTCAGCTTCCTCTCGCGCTGGATGGCCTCGAGTGACGACCGTTCGCCCGGTGGTGACTTCTGGTTCGAGCCGGTCACGATGCGGAGCTCGAGCGGCATGCGGGTATCGGCGGACAACGCCATGCGCGTGGCGGCGGTGTACGCCAGCGTGCGCATCCTGGCCGAGACAATGGCGTCCCTGCCGTTCGTGCTCTACCGGCAGCGCGCCGATGGCGGCAAAGACCGGGTGACGGATCACTGGCTGTACCGCGTGCTGGCCAAGCGTCCGAATCGTTACCAGAACCCGTATGAGTGGCGCGAGATGCTGCAGGGTCATCTGGCACTCCGGGGCAACGCCTACAACCGGATCGTCGCCAACCGCCGCGGCGAGATCGTCGAGCTAATGCCGATCCACCCGGACCGGATCAGGATGGAACTGATGCCGTCCGGTGACTACCGCTATCGGGTGACCGATCGGCTCGGCGTAGAGGCCATACTGCCGCGGGGCGAGATCTGGCATCTGCGTGGTCTGTCGTCGGACGGTTTGATGGGCATGAGCCCGATCGAGCTGGCGCGCGAGAGTCTGGGCATGGCGCTGGCGGCGCAGGACTACGGTGCGCGCTTCTTCGCCAACGACGCGAAGCCGACCGGCGGCTGGATCGAGTTTCCGGGGTCGTTCAAGGACAGCGAGGCCAAGAAGGTGTTTCGCGAGTCCTACCAGGCGGCGCAGTCCGGCGCGAACCGCGGCAAGGTACTCGTGCTGGAAAACGGCATGAAGTTCCACGAGGTGGGCGTGACCAACCGGGACGCGCAGTTTCTCGAACTCCGGAAATTCCAGATCACCGACATCGCGCGGCTGTTTCGGGTGCCACCGCACATGATCGCTGATCTCGATCGCGCGACCTTCTCGAACATCGAGCAGCAGAGCCTGGAATTCGTCATGCACACGATGACGCCGTGGGCCGAGCGCTGGGAAGCGAGCATCGAATCCGAGTTGCTGCTCGACGGCGACGATCTCGAGGTCGAGTTTGATTTTGCGAACCTGATGCGCGGCGACGCCGCCAGCCGGTCGTCGTACTACCAGAGCGGGATCCAAAACGGCTGGCTGACACGCAACGAGGCACGCATCGCCGAGAACCTGAATCCACTCGACGGGTTGGACGAGCCGTTGCGGCCACTGAACATGGTCGAGGAAGGGTCAGCCGAGGATCTGGAAGGCGATGCCGGGCAGGACCAGCGGCCTGCGCAGGATGTGACTGGGCCGCAAGACGATGAAGACGCACAGAGCGAATGACGATGGGGATGACACGATGAACCACCACTTGCTGGTTGCTGAATTTCTGACCACGCCGTGGGCGCTGATGCCTGAACGGCTGAACGCAGTCGCGGCGGTTCTGGCGCGCTGGTCGCAGGATATTCCGGCGGGTGAGGACGTGCTCATGGGTATCGCGGCAGATCGTAGCGTGCGCGAAGCACGCCGGCAGGCGGCCACAGCGGTGTCCAGTGGCGGTATTGCGGTCCTGCCGCTGTACGGCGTCGTCACCCAGCGCGGCAACATGGTCGACGATGTCTCCGGGCCGGGGAGTGTCAGCACGCAGCAGTTTGCCTCGGCTCTGCGCCAGGCGCTCGCGGATGACTCGGTCAGCCAGATCCTGATCGATATCGACAGTCCAGGCGGCAGTGTCTATGGCGTGTCCGAACTCGCCGACGAGATCGTCAGTGCCCGGGCACAGAAGCCCGTGGTAGCGATCGCCAATAGTCTGGCAGCAAGTGCGGCCTACTGGATTGGCTGCTCGGCGTCGGAGTTCTACGTCACACCATGCGGCGAGGTCGGCTCGATCGGCGTCTGGCAGGCGCACTTCGATTACTCGCAGGCGTTTGTCACCAAGGGCGTCAAGCCGACGCTGATCTCGGCCGGCAAGTACAAGGTCGAAGGCAATCCGTATGTGCCGCTCGATGAGGAGGCACAGGGGTTCATGCAGTCGCGCGTGGATGACTACTACGCCACCTTCACCAAGGCGGTGGCGCGCGGGCGCGGGGTGCCGATCGCGCAGGTGCGCGAGGGCATGGGTCAGGGTCGTGTGCTCGGCGGCGAGGCTGCGCAGGCGCAAGGCATGATCGATGGGGTCGCCACCTTCGACGATGTCGTCAGGAAGATGCGGCGCGATCCGAGGTCCGTCGCCAGGCCGAAGGTGAGTCGCTTGGCTCAGGCGCAACGGGAACTCGATATCTTGGGTACCCGAGCGTGATGGGTGGAATTGCTCGATTCATGGGTTGCTTTGCACGCGTTTCCGGCCGTTCAGGTTTAGAATTCCAATGAGTGCAGCCGGCCAGCAAGAGACGCTGAAGAAACCTGCCCAAAGCAGTCATTCAAGCAATCTGGGTGTATGCTATCGACCTGCCGTGTGAGCTGCTCGCCAGCGATTCAGCCGGGCGCTTTCGGGGCGGCAGATAAACGCTATTCGTTAGCCACCGCAGAGCCAAACCGTGGACATACTCCTGCGCATAGTCAACAAGTTACCCATGCCAACGAGCGTGCGTCTTGCTTGGAAGCGGTCGCTGCTCGACCGGTCTTACGCGCGCGACTTGGCGGCTGCAAAGAAGCAAAGCGATCCAAAGAAAATCGAGGAAATCGAGCAGGAGTGGAGGTTGGACATCGATCTTCATACCGAAGATGAAGACTTCTACCTTTCTCGGCAACTTCGAGCACAGGCTCGCCACCTTCGGCTTCCCATCCCGCAGATCTACAACAAGGACAACTCCGTGTCTGAGCACTGGCAACAGACACGTCACGCGGGGCATTGGTGCCTTACAACCACAGCAGTCCAAGCCCTTCGAGAGGCGATCCGTGGTGAAATCAAGGCTCGCCATGAACTGCGCGCGCATTGGGCCGTTTGGCTCTCCGCACTGACAGGTGTCATTGGTGCGATCACCGGCCTTGTGGCTGTTCTTGCGAGCAAGTCACCGTAGCGCTCGCGTCGGTATGAAGAAATGACGCAACCACGACTGGAAAACGACGACGTACAGGCGGCCCGCGGAAGGTGGCTATCAGCGAGCGAAAGCGCGTCTCGGCTTGCCGCCGAGCTATTTCAACCGGGATCGGGGTACGGCGACCCCGAAGCCCGAGCGGCAGATGAGCAACGACTCCAATCAGCCAGACATGACTCTGAGCGGTTCTTTCAGGAATATCACGACCTCGATAGACGTAACATTGAATTGAAGATGCTTGAATTACAGCGCTCCCAGCGCCTGGCCACTTGGGCATCATTTACTGTCGCGGCGGTGGTGGGCCTGGCAACAGTTGTCGGTACTCTGGTAGAGCTGTTCAAGTAGGTTGCCTCTTGTCAGTATCCGACTTCACTGTGTCTCCAAGCCCATCGCCACCCAATCTGGCAGTTAACCTGACCTCGCGCATAACGCCGCGCGAGGCGGATGAAGTCAATCATCGGGCTTCATATTGGCAATGACCAATGCATTTCACCGTTTCTGGGATTCACTTGTGGGGTACGTGCGCGGCCGTCCACCCCGAGCCCCCGACATTCGTCAGCCTCAGCATCCACCGAAAGCCGAAGTTTCTGCGGCAGCGGCAGCGCGGACTGCCGAGCAGGAACTAAAAAGCGCCAGATGGCGGGAGTGGTGCGCACAGGCTTCCTTACGTCGGCAACAAGAACTACGCGAACGTACGGAACACGAATCACGACGCCTTACACACCTGGCAGCTCAGCGTCAAAGGGAAGAGATGGAAGCGCGTGCCGCGAGGGAATCGGAAGACGGTGAGCCGTTCTATCGATCCAGGCGTTGGCAGAAACTTCGATACGATGCGTTTCTGCGTTATGGCCGTGCCTGTGCGTTGTGTAGGAGAAGTCCAGAGATTCACAATGTCATACTGCACGTGGATCATATTAAGCCTCGGTCGAGGTATCCGCAACATCAATGGGATATCAAAAACTTACAAATTCTTTGCGAAGATTGCAATATGGGCAAGGGCGCTGCAGATGATACAAGGTGGCGGTGAACTGAGCAGCGTAAATCCAGTCAGCTCAGTGGCAATGATTCCCAACCCTCCAATCGAGGGGGACCCTGCGCGATAGCGCTGCACATCTGACCTCGAATGTTGATGCTTTAGAAGCACCACTTCGACTGGCCGCTTTTCCGGACTCCGTGCGTCGCCTTTGGATCGTCCACTGCCAGTGACTCGCAAAACTTGAAGGGCAGCAACCAAGCTTTCAACGGTCGTTCCCACAGAACGACCCAAGCGCAACCGATTGAAATCCTCTACCGCGACGCTCCGTTGAACCTCGCCCCTATGTAAAACGACCCGCCGCCCGTCCCCACCCAAACCGCCTCCGGGCGGTTTTTTTGTGCCCCTCGAACCCGCCTCGTGCGGGTTCTAGCTTTTGGAGAACCACATGAGCAAGCAACTGCGCCAGCTTCAGGCTCGCAAGACCACCCTGGTCAAAGAGGCCCGCGGCCTGACCGACCTCGCCGCGTCGGAGAACCGCGACCTGACAGACGACGAAGTCACCGCCTTCGACGCCCTGCGCGCGCGCATCGACGCCGCCTCGGCCGCCATCGACCGCGAAGCCGCCCTGATCGCCGATGAAGCACGCATCGGTGTCGAACACGTCATCGGCCCGATCGTCACCGACAACCGCGAAGCCGATCCCCGGCGCGGCTTCGGCTCCGTCGGCGAATTCATGCAGGCCGTCTATCAGGCCGACAAACCCGGCCAGTCGATCGACGCCCGCCTGCTGCTTGGCGGTATCGGCGCCGCCGCACCGAGCAACTACGGCAACGAGGCCGTCGGCCAGGATGGCGGTTTTCTGGTGCCGCCGCAGTTCTCGCAGGAGATCTTCAGGCTCTCGCTCGGCGAGGATTCCCTCCTGCCGCTCACCGACAACGTCGAGATCAGCGGCAACAGCATGGCATTTCCGAAGGACGAAACCACCCCCTGGGGGACCAACGGCATCCGGGCGTACTGGCAGGGAGAGGCATCCTCGGGAACGCCCACCAAGCCGGTGCTGGGGCTGGCGACCCTGCGCCTGAAGAAACTGATGGCGCTGGTCCCGACCACCGACGAGTTGCTCGACGACGCCAACGCGCTGACCAGCTACCTGCCGGAGAAGGTCGCGGTGTCGATTCGCTGGAAAGCCAACGAGTCGATCCTCTTCGGCGCCGGCAACGGCATCCCGCTCGGCTGCATGAACGGCGGCGCCATCGTCACGGTGGCCAAGGAATCCGGTCAGGCCACGCAAACCCTGCTGACGCAGAACCTCGCCAAGATGATCGCCCGCCTGCCGCCGGGGTCGTTCACCAACGCTGTGTGGATCGTGAACAACGACGTCCTGCCGGCACTGTTCACCCTGACGCTTGGCAACTACCCGATCTACCTGCCGGTCGGCCAGTCGGTCGGCGGCATCCAGCTCTCGCCCTACGGCACGCTGCTCGGTCGCCCGGTGTTCGTCTCACAGCACGCCAACACCTTCTCGTCGCAGGGCGACGTGCTGCTGGTCGATCTCTCGTACTACCAGACCATCACCAAGGCTGGCGGCATGCAGACTGCGACCTCGATGCATCTCTACTTCGACGCCGACCTGACCGCCTTTCGCACCACCTTCCGCATGGACGGCCAATCCAAGATCCAGAACCCGATCGCCCCGGCCAAGGGAGCCAACGCCCTCTCACCCTACATCCAGCTCGCCGCGCGATAGGCGCGGGCAGGAGCCATTTTTCCACAGGAGACATCCATGTACCCCAACCTCAAAGGCAGCGAAACGCTGTCGATTCTCGCCACCATCGACCCGGCCAGCCAGGCGGCCGGTACCGTCACCACCGCCTGGGTCTCGGCCGCCAACTTCCATGCGTTTCTGGCGCTGGTCGAGACTGGCGTTCTCGGCGCTGCGGCGACCCTGGACGCCAAGATCCAGCAGGCGCGCGACGCCACCGGTACCGGCGCCAAGGACGTCGGCGGCAAGGCGATCCGGCAGATCGTCAAGGGCAGCGGCGACAACAAGCAGGTGCTGATCAACCTGAGGCCCGAGAACCTCGACAGCAACAACGGCTTCGCCTTCCTGCGTCTGTCGCTGACCGTCGAGGTCGCCGCCAGCATCGTCGCCGGCAAGCTCATCGGTGTGCATCCGCGCTACGCCACGGCAGAGGTCTTCAACCAGGCGGCGGTGATCCAGGCGATCTGATCCCATGCCGCTGCAACTCATCACCCCAGCCGCAGAGGAACCGGTGTCGCTCGCCGAGGCGAAGCTGCACCTGCGGGTGGAGTCTGCCGACGACGATGCGCTGATTGGTTCGCTGATCTCTGCGGCCCGCCAGGCGGCAGAGACACTCACCGGTCGTCAACTCGTCACCGCGCGCTGGAAACTGGTGCTCGACAGTTTCCCCGGTCCGAGCCTGACGGGCGTTCCCGCGGGACTGCCGTTCTCGCTGCCGGGGCACGCGATCCTGCTGCCGAAATGCCCCGTCCAGTCGGTGCTCGCCATAAGGTATCTCGACATGTCCGGCACCACACAAACCATGCCGCGAGCCGACTACACCGCCGATACGGCTTGCGAGCCGGCGCGCGTGACGCCGGTGTTCGGCAGTGCCTGGCCCGTTTCCCTGCCGCAGATCGGTGCTGTACAGCTTGTCTTCGGTGCGGGCTACGGCGATGCCGCCAGCGTCCCCGCGGGGATCAAGAGCTGGATCAAGCTGCGCGTGGGCAGTCTCTATGCGCACCGCGAGGAAGTCGCCCTGCTGACGAGCGGCAAGATCGAATCCTTGTCGTTCATCGACGGCCTGCTCGACCCGTACCGGGTGGTGCTGGTATGACCGCGACCTTCAATCCCGGCCAGGCCAAGCAGCGCATCCGGCTGCAGGCGAAGAATGTCACCCGCAATGCCATCGGTGAGGAAGTCGTCAGCTGGACCGACGTGGTTACCGACACCGCCGACCACGCGCTCTGGGCCGAGGCCTGGCCGCTCAAGGGACGCGAGTTCTTCGCGGCCCAGCAAACCCGCTACGCCGCCGACGTGCGTTTTCGGATCAGGTGGCGGGCGGATGTGGTGCGCGAGCAGCGTGTCCTGTGGCACGACGAGCCCTACGACATCGTGATGCTGACGGACGTCGGTGCCGGCCGCCACACGCTGGAAATCCTCGCCATCAACGGCATCCGGAACGGACTCTGACCATGAGCAGTGACATCACCGTCCAATTGCAGGGCGTCGAGGAACTCAAGCGCATCCTCGCGCGCGTGCCCGACAAGCTCAGACGCAAGGGACTGTTAAAGGCGCTGCGCGTGTCGGCGCGGCTGGTACGCGACGATGCCCGCCTGGCAGCGCCGGTACGGCAGAAGCCGAAACTCAACCGCCGACCGGGCACCGTCAAACGGGCGATCAGCATCCGCACTTCGAAGTTCGCGCGGCGGGCCGGCGACGTGGGTGTGTTTGTCAGTGTCCGCCCCTTGCGCGGCGCCCGACAGAAACGGCTCGGCGCAGCCGGTGCCAACAATCCGAACGACCCCTACTACTGGCGGTTTCTGGAGTTCGGCACACGCAAGCTGACCGCGCGCCCGTTTCTGCGCCCCGCCAGCCGCAAGCTGCCACAGGTCGCCGAAGCCTTCATCGTCTCGGCAACCGCCGAGATCAACCGGCTCAACACGGGGAGTGAATGATGTCCGCCGAAACCGAACTCCATGCCGCCCTGTCAGCCAGCACCGCGCTGGCCACCCTGGTCGATACCCGGATCACTCCGGACGCCATTCCCGAGGGCAATCCCCTGCCGGCGGTCGTCTACCAGCGGGCCGGCACCACGCCGGTCAGCACCATTCATGACGGCCAGCCGATCGCCGAAGAAGTCCGTTTTCAGGTCAGCGCCTGGGCGCCCACGCGCACCGCGGCCGACGCCGTGGCCGACGAAATCGCCACCGCACTGGCCGTCGTTGGCGTCAGCGTCGCCGATCGTTCGAGCGGCATCGACCCGGAGACTGATCTCAAGTCGGCCACCGTCGAGGTCGACTGGTGGCACGTGTTCTGAGCTTTCCCCTCTTCATCACCCGCCCGCCGATTGGCGGGTTTTTCTTTCTCGGAGGCAAATGCCATGTCCAATCCCCGCAAGTGGTCGAACGTCGCCGTCGCGCTGCAGTCGGCGCTGGGCGCCGCAATCACGATTACCGCCGTCACCAAGGCAGCGGAAGGTGTCGTCTCCGCGACCAATACCCTCGCCAATGGCGAATTCGTGCTGCTCGCGGTCGAGGGCATGTGGCAACTCAATGACCGGGTCGCCCGGGTCAAGGCGGTCTCCGGGGCCGGCTTCACCCTCGAAGGCATCGATACCACGCTGTTCGACACTTTCACCAGCGGCAGCGCGCAGAAGATCACCTTTGGCGTCAGCGTCACCACGGCGACCGAAGTCAGTCCGTCCGGTGGCGAGTTCGATTTCATTCCGACGACGACCATCCACGCCGCCCAGCAAACGCAGATCCCGGGCACCCCGACGGCCGGGGTGTACACCTTCACCAACGTCTGGGACATCAGCGACGCCGGTCTGCTGGCGATCAAGGCGGCCTCGGACACGCAGACCAAGCGTGCCGTCAAATTCACTTTCGGCGCTGGTGGTCCGATCATGTGCTTCAACGGCTACCCCGCCGGCCAGCTCCTGCCGGGTGGCCAGGCGCAGGCGCTGGTCACCACGCCGACGGTCATCACCCTGTCCGGTACGCCGAGCTACTACGCGTCATGAGCGCCCTCTCCGCAAAGATTCGCAAGGCGCGCGAGCTGCGCGTTGAAATTGGGGGCTTCGTGTTCACGGTCCTGCGCCCGACCCCTCTCGAACGCGAGGAGAAGATCCGGGGCGAGTCCGCCGCGCGCGGCATCCTCTCGCTGGTGGTTGGTTGGGAGAACGTCACCGAGGGCGACCTGATCCCCGGCGGCGACCCGCATCCGCTGCCCTTCGACACGGAGGCCTGCGCCGAATGGCTGTCGGATCGCCCGGACCTCTTCGCCGGCATCGCCGACGCGGTCGTCAAGGGTTTTGAGGCGCACGTCCTGAAGATCGAGGACGCGCTAAAAAACTGAGCGCCTGGTTGAGCGCGCGCGATCTTCCTGCGCAACTTCAGCCAGGCAATCAAATGGCCCCGCTGCCCATCGCCACCGCCGTCCAGGCCTGGAACCTGATGGGCGGTATCGACTGGTCGGCGCTACCGATCGTCGTTGATCTCCTCGGCGTCTCCGACCCCGAAGCCCTCATCACCCAGCTGGTTGCCATTCGCGACCACCAGAACGACCAAGGGAGCGACTGAACCATGGCCCTCGCCACGCTAACCATCGACATCATCGCCAAACTGGCGAACATCGAGCGCGACCTCGGCAGGGTTTCCGGTCTGGCCGAGAGGAGCGCCAAGCGCATGGAGAGCGCTTTTGCCGGGGCCTCGTCGGTCATCGCCAACGCCTTCGCCGGTCTCGCCGGCGCGTTCTCCGTCGGCGCCATGGCAGCGATGGTCACGTCGTCGATCGACGCCGCCGATGGTCTGTCGAAACTCTCGCAGCGTACGGGTGAAACGGTCGAGAATCTCGCCCGCCTGCAGTACGCCGGCAGCCTGACGGCTGTCAGCAATGAAACGCTGGCCACCAGTCTCAAGAAGCTCTCGAAGAACATGGGCGAAGCCGCTGGCGGCAGCGGCGAGGTGGCCGATGCATTCAGGGCCATCGGGGTTTCGGTAGTGGATTCGGCCGGCCACTTGCGCAGCTCGGGCGACGTGCTCAACGACGTTGCCGACCGCTTTGCCGGCTACGAAGACTCGGCCGCCAAGGCGGCCTTGGCCCAAGCCATCTTCGGGCGGAGCGGCGCCGATCTGATTCCGCTGCTCAACGCCGGATCGCAAGGCCTGAGAGAGATGGGCGACGAGGCCTCGCGGCTGGGCGTCGTCATCTCGACGGAAACCGCGCAGGCCGCGGAGCGCTTCAACGACCAGATGACGCGGGTCAATGCCGCGCTCGGATCGATCGCCAAGCAGACCGCTGCCGAGTTGCTGCCGGTACTCAACGAGCTGGCCGATTCGCTGGTGGAGATCGCCAGGGAAGGCACCGGCGCCAGTCGTTCATTCAGCCCGCTGTCGGACGCCTTCCGCGCGATCATCGTCGTAGGCGGGAATGTGGCCTATGTGTTCAAGTCGATCGGCACGGAGATCGGCGGCATGGCGGCGCAACTGGTCGCCCTGGCCAGGCTCGATTTCAAGGGCTTTGCGAACACCGGTGAAGCGATGCGCGAGGACGCCGAGAAGAGTCGCAAGGCGATCGACGCGTGGTCGGCGCGTGTCCTGTCGGCCGGCAAGTCCGCGGGACAGACTTTCAGCGACTACAGCAACGAAGGCCGGGGGCGCGGGTTGGCAGAGCCCGCCAAGACCGCTGCGCCCAACTTCAACGTTCCCAAGGTCAAGTCCTCCGGTGGCGGGCGCGCTGCCAAGGCGATCGACGACGGCCAGCGCCTGGTCGATCAGTTGCGCGACCGCATTCGGGCGACGCAGGAACTCACCGAGGTCGAGAAGCTCGAGGCGGCGATTGCCGACGGCAAATACAGGACGGCCTCCGCGGCGAACCTGGAGATTGCCCGCGGCTACGCCGAAACACTGGACGCGATAAAGGCCGCCAGGACCGCCGCCGAGGAAGAGGCCGACATGCAGCGCCAGCGTCTGGCGGTCTTCGCCGAAGGGCAGCGCGTCTTCGAGTCGGTGCGCACGCCGGTCGAAGCGCTCGACGCCGAAGTCACGCACTTGGTCGCACTCCTCGACGCCGGCGCGATCAGCATGGACACCTTCGGCCGTGCTGCGTCCAGAGCCGGCGAAGGCTTTATCCAGATGGGCGAGAAGGCGAAGGAAACCAGCGACGTGATGGACGAGTTCGCCAAATCAGCCGCCACGAACATCCAGTCGGCGTTTGCCGATTTCCTCTTCGACCCGTTCAAGGACGGCATGAGCAGCATGCTCAAGCGCTTCGGCGAGACGATCCAGCGGATGATCGCCGAGGCGGTCGCCGCCGATCTCGGCAAGCGGTTGTTCGGCGATCTCGCCAAGGGCGGCGTCGGTGACGGGCTGCTGGGCAGCGCGTTCAAGGTGCTCGGCGGCCTGCTGCCGAATGCCGATGGCGGCGTCTACCGCTCGCCGAGCCTCTCACGGTTCTCGGGCCAGATCGTCAGCAGCCCGCGCCTCTTCGCGTTCGCCGCCGGTGCGGGCGTGATGGGCGAAGCCGGGCCGGAAGCGATCCTGCCGCTTGCCCGCGGTTCGGACGGCAAGCTCGGGGTGCGCGGCGGGAACTCGATCAGCGTCACCGTCAATATCCAAGGTGTAGCCAACGCCGCCGAGTTGCGCCGGGCGGGCGGTCAGGTCGGTCGCGAGGTGCTCGCTGCGATCAGCCGCGCGCAGCGCTTTGCATAGGGGCCGACATGCCGGAATTTCTCTCCGAGCGGCTACCGGTCGATGTGCGCATGGGTGCGAGCTACGCCGACGAGTACGCCGTCGAAATCACCACCACCGCCGGTGGCGCCGAGTACCGGCGACTGATCCACGGTTTTCCGGCGCGGCGCTTCACGATCAACTACACGCTGCTGCGCGATGACCTGGCCGCGCGGGTGCTGGCGCTCTATCACCGTGCCTATGGCAAGTTCGCCGGTTTCCGGGTGCGCTGCGCTGACGATTTCTCGACCAACAATCACACCGGGGCGCCGACGGCCACCGACTGGGTGCTACCGAAGATTTCCAGCGGGGTGTACCAGTTGATCAAGGGCTACGGCAGCGGTGCGACGCCGCTCGGTATCGGCCTGCCGTACCGGAATCTGTACAAGCCGGTTTCCGGCACGGTACTCGTCTCGAAGAACGACGTCCCGCTCAGTTCGGGCGTGTCGGTCGATTACACCACCGGGCGCGTGACCATCACCCCGGCGCCAACCTCCGAAGTGATCAAGGCCGGCTGCGAATTCGACCTGCCGTGTCGCTTCAATTCCTCGATCGAGATTACTGCCTTGAGTAAGTCCATGCGCGACTGCGGGTCGATCGACATCATCGAGCTACTGCAGCCATGAAATCCGTCGTTGCTGATTACCGCTACCGCATCCTGTGCCTGCGCATCGTGCCGGTCACCGGGTCGCCGATCTATCTGACCGACCACCCTCGGGATCTGGTGATGAGCGGGCACACCTACCTGTCGACGGCCGGCTACCAGTTCACCGGCCAGTCGGCGACCGCCGGATTCTCACCGGCCTCGGTCGACATCGAAGGCATTGCCGGGGCCTCCGGGCTGTCGCGCGCCGCCCTCGGCAGCGGCCTGTTCGACGGGGCGCGCTGCTACGTCTTCGCGACCTCGTGGGCGGCGCCGGTCGAGGACCAGGAACCCGTCGTCGCCGGCATCTTCGGCAAGGCGACCCTGCTCGACCACCGCTTCCAGATCGGCGGCGTGTCGTTGATCGACGCGCTGAACCAGAGCGTCGGGCAGACCTATGGCGCGCAGTGCCCGAAGGTGTTCTGTGGGACCGAATACGCCGGCTGCGGCGTCTCGCTGGCCGCCAACACCGTTATCGGCACACTGACCAACGTGACCAGTGCGGCGGTGTTCAGTTCGGCCGCACGAACGGAAGCGGACGACACCTTCGGCGCGGGCACGATCCAATTCACCAGTGGGCCGAATGCCGGGCTAAAGGCGCTGGAGATCAAGAGTTTCGCGGGTGGGGTGATCACCACCTTCGAGCCGTTCTATTACCTGCCGGTGGCCGGCAACGCCTACAGCATGGTGCGCGGCTGCCGCAAGCGGCTGTCCGATTGCCAGAACCGCTGGGACGGCTCCGGCACGTTCTCCAACGTGGCGAACTTTGGCGGCTTTCCGTGGATTCCCACCGGCAGCACCTACGCGCAGGTCGGACAGGGCGGTTGATGACGGCCGACGATATCCTTGCTGCCGCTCGGCAGTGCCTCGGCACGCCGTTTCGCCACCAGGGGCGGATGCTCGGCTTCGGCCTCGACTGTGCCGGGGTGGCGATCCACGTCGCACGCCAGATCGGCGTCGGGCATCTCGACGTGTCCGGTTACGGGCGTACGCCGGTCGATGGGCAACTCGAACGCTCGCTCGATAGCCAGCCCTGTCTGGAGAGCATCGCCATGGTCGACGACCGGCGACCGGGTGATGTGCTGCTGATGCGCTTTGCAGGCGACCCGCAGCACCTCGCGATCACCGCCGGCGACACCCTGATCCACGCCTATGAGTCGGTGGGCAGATGCTGCGAGCACCGGCTGTCCAGCATGTGGGCGGAGCGAATCGTGCGCGTCTATCGCTTCCGGGGAATCGAATGAGCAGTGGCGGGCAGGTGGTCGGCGGGCTCGTCGGCGCGGTGGCGGGGTTCTTCCTCGGCGGCGGCACCCCCAGCGGCGCGCTGTACGGGGCGCAGATCGGGATGACGCTCGGCGGCTACCTCGATCCGCCCAAAGGGCCGACGGTCAATGGCCCGCGGCTCAATGACCTGTCGGTCCAGACCAGCACCTACGGTGCGGTCATCCCGCGCGTCTACGGCACGGTGACGGTCAACGGCAACGTCTTCTGGCTGGAGAACAACCGGCTGAAGGAAACGGTCACCCGGAAGAAGTCCGGCGGCAAGGGCGGTGGCGGCAAGACGACCACGCGCACCTACACCTACTCGGCGACCTTTGCCGTCGGCCTGTGCCAGGGGCCGATTGTCGGCGTGCGCCGGATCTGGATCGGTCCGGATCTGATCTACGACGCGGGCTCGTCAGATCCAGGAACGATCGCGGCCAGCAACGCGGCGGCCAGCGGTTTCCAGATCTACCTCGGCACCGACAACCAGGCTGCGGATGCGCGCATGCAGGCGACGCTCGATGTCGCCAATACGCCGGCCTGGCGCGGGCTCGCTTACCTCGTCTTCTACGACCTGGCGCTGGAGCGCTACGCGAATAGTCTGGCCGGCGCGCAAGTTCGTGTGGAGGTGGTCGAGCAGGGCGCGGTCGGCGGGCCTGCCGACGTAAGTTTCTTTTCTTTGCCGAGCCTGACGTCCCACTCGGGGCCCTTGTGGGATGGGGTGGATTGGTACGGCGTGATCTTGCTGAACACCTCAACGGCGCGGATGGTGACCTCGCCGGACATGGCGTCATGGACTCAAATCGCCACCATGCCCGCTCGGTCATGGTCGCGGATTCTCTATCACCAGGGGGGGTACATCGCCAGCGCGCCGACGACGCCCGGGTTCTCGGGCGCAGGCGTCGCCACCTCAAGCGACAAGGTCAATTGGGTGGTTCGCTGGAGTGGGTCATTCGGCCGCTGGACTTTGAAATGGATCGTTCCTGGCAACGGCGGCGTTTTATTCATCGAGGGTCAACAAGGCACGGATGGCAACAGCGCGGCTGGAACGCGTTCAGTCCTTCTGGATGCCAATTTCGTGCTCGTCAACTACGGCTGGATTGTTCCGAACTTCGATTGTGGCCATTCGCAACCGTGCCATAACGGCACGGTATTCATCGTCGGAGGGAATGTGGGGGCCGTGCCACGGCTCTTCCTATCCACCACCGGCGTGGGCACCTGGTCGGAACAAGCCGTACCGGTTGGCGTTTCCCACATTTACGGGATCTGTGCCTTCGGATCATCGTTGCTGATGGCGGCATTCGACCAGAGCACGCGTACGGGAAAAGTGGCCGTGTCGACCGATTCGGGCGGCAGCTGGAGTGCCTGGGTAAATCTGCCGCCTTGTCTCGGGGTTGGCGGATGGCGAAATCCGAACTGGAACGGCGCTGAATTCTTCCTCTGCGAACACGGTACCTCGCAGTGGGCGACGAGCCCGGACGGCGTGAACTGGGAGGCGCACACGACAACTGCCGGCCTGCCGGCCCACCGGCCGGATTCGTTCCAGAAAGGGTGGAACGGGTCGGCCTGGGGGTCCTTCAGCAATGAAGTCGGTGGGGCGTTTCTGTTCACCTCGGCGACAAGCGGCATCACGCCGAGCGATACGTCGCTGAGTGCAATCGTCGCCGCCGAGTGCCTGCAATCCGGCCTGCTCACCAGCGGCGACATCGACGTGACTGCGCTAGCTCAGTCGGTGCGCGGTTACCGCGTCGGCAGCATCGGGGCGATCCGGGCGGCGCTTGAACCGCTGCAGGCGGCCTGGCCGTTCGATGTCGTGCCGCACGGCTACAAAATTCGGTTTGTGGTGCGCGGAGGGGCGTCCGTCGTTACCATTCCTGCGGCGGACCTCGACGCGCGGGGCGAAGGAGACGCGCCGGGAGTGCAGATCACGACCAGCCGGGAGATGGATTCGCAGCTTCCGCGCCGGGTGACGGTGCAGCATCTCGATTACGACCGTGAGCACAACGCCGGCACGCAGTACGCCGAGCGTCTCAATACGGCGGCGATCAACGCGCTGGTGCTTGATCTCCCGATCGTGCTGACGGCGACGGAAGCGGCGGGCAAGGCGGAGGTGCTGCTCTACCTCTACTGGCTGGAGCGTTACGACGTGTCAGTGACGCTGCCGCCGACGTACAACCAGTTGGAGGCGGGCGACGTAGTGACGCTGGTCACACCCGAGGGCAACGTCAGCCTGCGCCTGACGGCGATCCATTACACCAGCGACGGACGGATTGCGTGCCAGGCGAAATACGCCAGCGCGGCGATCTATACGCCGACTGCGGTCGGGGCTTCGCCGGTGGTCAGCGGGACGACGACAGTCACACCAGTAGGTGCGTCGGTGTATGTGCTGATGGACGTGCCGACTGTCAGTAGCGCGCAGTCGGGGCCGTCATTCCTGGTGGCGATGACCGGTGCGCTGGCGGGATGGCGAGGCGGGGTGCTGATGCAGTCGACCGACGCCGGCTCGACTTGGGCAAGTCTGCAGGACTTCGGGCCACCGGGGGCATCCCTGGGAACCTGCACCAACAGCATCGGCGCGGTGGAGCAACGGGTGATCGACAACGCCAACGTGCTCGATGTGACGCTGACGCAAGGCGAACTATTCAGCATGACGCAACTGGCGATGCTCGGTGGGGCGAATCACTTTGCGTACGGGGCAGACGGGCGCTGGGAGATCATCGCGGCGCAAGATTGCACGCTGGTGAGCGGCACGAGCTACGTGCTGCAGAACCTATTGCGCGGACGATTCGGCAGCGAGTGGGCGATGGGGCTGCATGCGGTCGGCGATGCGCTGATCCTGCTCGACCCCACCGACGTGGCGGCCATCGCGATGAGTGCAGGCACGATCGGCTTGTCGTACCTCTACCGCGGCGTGACCGTTGATCGTGACATCAGCACCGACGCCAACCGGGCCTTCGCGTATCAGGGGGTCAATCTCAAGCCACTATCGCCGATCGCACTGACCGGAGACCGGGACCCTTCGAGCAATGATTGGGCGCTGACCTGGATTCGGCGCACGCGCGATGGGGGCGAGTGGCGGGACTACGTCGACGCGTCGCTTGGCGAGGCCACCGAGGCGTACGCCATCGACGTCTACGCCGACGGCAGCTACGCGGCGGTGAAGCGGACGATCACGGCGAGCACGCCTTTCTGTGTGTATGCCAGTTCCGATCAGGTCGCCGACTTCGGCACCAACCAGGCGACGCTGTATCTCAAGCTCTCTCAGATCTCGGCCACCGTTGGCCGGGGATATCCGCTCACCGCTTCCCTCACGAGGTAGACCATGGCCAGCAGCACCACGAATCTCGACCTGATCGCGCAATCGCAGGCGTCCAAAGAAGTGACGGCAAATGCGCTGTTCGACGCCGTCAGCCCGGCGACCTTGTTCGGCCGGCGCGCCAGTCTGTGCTCGGGGCTCAACTGGTTCTACTACGGCGGCGTGATGCTGGTCGACGGCGTGCTCACGGCGATTGCCAACAATGCGGCGGCGTTGGTGCTGAGTGCGTCGACCACGAATTACATCGAGGCGACGCGCGCGGGCGTGGTGTCGAAGAATACCGTGGGCTTCACCGGCGGATCGATTCCGCTCTACACCGCCGTCACCGGGGCGTCATCGGTGACGAGTTACACGGATCAGCGGGCATGGGTGGCGCCGGCTTTCTTGCCGAGTAATGGCAGCATTGCCGTCACCACGGCGGATGTCGATCTGACTGCGCCGGCCAATGCGGACAAGGCGCGATGCTCCTACCTGACGACGACGGGCGTACTGACCGCCAATCGGAACGTCATCGTGCCGAACAGTTGGCAGGCCGTCGTGTTCTGCAACAACAGCGGGGCGTTCACCACGACGTTCAAGACGGTGGCGGGAAGCGGCGTCGTGGTGGCGCAGGGCAAGCGGGCCATGCTGGTTGCCGATGGGTCCAACGTCGTTCGCATTACTCCGGACACATGACAAGCCACCGCGGCAGAACTCGCTGCCTCGAACACAATCCCGTTTCAACCACCTGACCGCCCGAGGCAGATGCCTTCGGCGGTCTTTTTGCATTGGAGAGTTCGTGCCAGAACCAACAAATAGTGGCGTCGCCGGGGCCGCGGCGTTCAAGGCCGCCGGAGGTGCCGCGGCGGGCGGGGCATTGCTCTCGGCCATCGTCGTGATGCTGATGACGCCGCCGCGATCGACGCGCGAGTGGGCGGTGGGTTTGATCAGCACCGTCGTCACCGGGATCAGCGGCGGGGCGATCGCCGTCCAGTACTTTCGGTTGCAGGAGTGGGTGGATTCGCTGACTGGGGTCGTGGCGCTCGGCGGTTTGATCTTCGGCTGCGGTCTGCCGGGCTGGGCGATTGTGCGCTGGGTCTTCAACTTTATCGAGCGCAACCGGGATGCAGGGATCGATGAGGTGGCCAAGGAAGTGAAGGAGGTACTGTAATGAATGCGGGATGCTGGAGGCCGCACGCGGCATCAGCGAACTCCGCAGTCTGCTCGATGCGTTCAACGAGGCGCGGCCGAATGAAGAATTCGACCCTACCCCACACTACCGCCGCCTTCTTTCTCCTGATCGCGCTGCTGAATACCCGATCACTTCGCAGCAACTGGGCACGGGCTCCCCGCTGAGGTCCTACTGGCGGAGTCAGCGACGACTTCTCTGGAATCTCACGACCTCGCCAACCATCGCCCCTTGCTTCGTTGCTTTCGGTGAGGTACAAAGCTCGCTCTGGCAGCCGCGCTCGATCAGATATGCGTGCGAGGATGATCACTCACGGGGAGCACTTGTAAGGCTCCAGTCCGCCCGCTCGCTTCTCCATGTACGCGATGTGTGAGTCGATCATCGCTTTAAGTTTGTCGCGAGTCGTTGGAAACGTTTCCTCAAACTGTTTCGCATATTCGGCATTCTGCTGAGCATGCACTTGGCCCAGCCAGTGCAGCATCCGTTTCGAGTAGGCGTGGCGTTTCGCGAAGTGCTCACTGTCAAGGCGCTTGTTCAAGGTAGCTTTGAAGTTCTCGTTTCTATCGTAACGAGCAATATAGTACCCTTTGCTCTCTCCCCGCACAGGCTCGGCCTTGACGAGGTGGCCAATGTCGCCACCGGGTCGATAGTACTCGGTCAGACTGGCGAGTCGCTGCTTATGATCAGCCTCCCCGCCGCTGAACACGGCTGCAGCTGGTGGCCGTTGGAGTTTGAACTGCACGATATCGCAACGTTTCTGCTCTTTGTCGCTGACTAGGTAGACAAAGCGTGGGATGCACATACTCCCCCCGCCTGCTGTCTTCATCTCGAACCCATGATCTTGCACCTCACCTATCTCCTGAACCACCTTCGAGAAGGTATTCTGGTCCGCGTCGTAGCGCTGTTTGACCGCACTCTTGGCGTCTTCGCCTTCCAAACGCTTGATATCCCTCCCGAGGGCTTTTTTCCACTTCTCCTCTAGTTCCTTGCAGGATCGTTCGGGTGCACTCGAATCGCCCAAAACCTGCGGGACGTCCTTGAGCTTTTGCCCCTTAAGGCCCAGGCGATACGCTGCTACCGCCTCATCGAAGGTAAGCCGCGGTTCCCAGACCTCATTGTAAGTGAGCGTGTGAAACACGTCGCCAAGAAGGCTGCCCTGACCGCCGTCATCGAGATCGATCAAGCCGATCTGCCAGTCTCCGTCAATCTTCACGATGTCGACGTTGTCCGGTTTGACATCGCCGCCGATGACACCGGAGAATGCACTCAGGCTCTGTATCTCGTTACTGCCGGCGGCTACCACCTGTTGTCGGAAGCACTCCAGACTGCCGCTCGGGTTCGAGCGCATGAACGTTGTGAGAAATTCCCTTTCTGTGAGTGCGACGCCTTTTTTCCCCACCTTCTCCACGCCGCGAAAACACCCAATCTGGGCATCTTTTGTGCAGTCTTCAATCGCGCAGATCTCCTCGGCCGAAAGGTGCAAAGATAATGACAAAAGCACCGCAACGAGGAGAATGGCGGGACTTTTCAAACGAGACATCGGTAGGCTCCAGAATGGGTAAGCGCTATTGCTAACGCTGTGGAGGATCAGCCGCCGTGCTGGAACGAGCCAGACGAAGTGGCGACAATGCCAGCGAGTATTGCGCAGCGTAGTGTAGAGCGCAATCGTCTGTCCGTGTCATCGACGGCAATAGACGTCCTCCGCACGCGTCACTTTCGGGAGCATGCGCGGGGGGTGTCAATTCCGCATGGTTGCGCGCGCGGTAGTTATGCTGATGACGCCGCCCCGCTCGACGCGCGAGTTGGCGGTGGGGTTGATCAGCACGGTGATCACCCAAATCGGCGGCGGGGCGATTGCCCGTCCAGTATTTCCGCTTGCAGGAGTGGGTCGATTCGGTGACCGGGCTCGTGGTGCTGGGCGGCTTGATCTTCGGCTGCGGCCTACCAGGGTGGGCGATCGTGCGCTTGGTCTTCAACTTCATCGAGCGAAACCGTGATGCCGGGATCGATGAGGTGGCCAAGGAAGTGAAGGAGGTGCTGTGATGGAGGCGTGAGATTTCTGCGGCGGGACAGGCGTCGGGCAGGTTGACAGCATGCCGCCTTGACGTTCAAAGGCAGACAAACCTCGCTTACAATGACTGTCAGTACGATTGTCGCGGGTATTCAGTCAAACGGCGTTCCGCTGTTGTCTCACGGTAAGGACGACCGTTACCGCCCCAACCGGCCGCGATCCGCGCCACGGCCGGAAAAAGTTGGTCATTCGCCCGCTGACTTCATTGGCGGTTTCGTCCTAACTTTGCAAGGAGTGCCCCATGTCAGCACACGGCTCGTTTTCTGGCAATCCAAAGACCGAGTGGCTCGTTGACGCCAATGGCGAAGACCGCGACATGCAGCTACTTGAAAACTTCTCTTTTACAGATCCCGCTGGTCGCGTATGGCTGGCCCCGAAAGGCGCCATTGTAAATGGCGCTAGCATTCCGCGTGCCCTCTGGTCGACAATCGGCAGTCCCTACACAGACGACTATCGACGGGCATCCGTAGTTCATGACGTGGCGTGCGATACACCGAGTGTCCCACGGAAGGACGCCGATGCCATGTTCCTTCATGCTTGTCGTGCCGGTGGCTGCAGTCCTCTCCAAGCTCAAATACTTTATGCCGGGGTACGCCTTGGAGCATGGACATCTGCAAGTCTGCCGGCCAGATCTCTCTCTCGGGAAAGAACCATCTTCCGTGAGCGCCTCGACGTCCCTTTGCTGGAAGAGCAGTTCCTTCAGGGCAAACTCGCCGAAATCTCCCGCGATATGGAGTCTCTACCCGATGAGGCGTCGATCGAGCAGATCGATGCGGTCATCGAACGCCATCTTAAGTTCTAGTCCGGTAGCCGGACGGCTCTCCCCGTGGCGCCCACACCACCCACCTGCAATTCGGCACGGGGCCCGTTCACGAAGACGGTCACGCCAAGCTACCTCTGCGTGGCTCCGGAGGCACCGAGAAGCGAGAGGTTATTCCTGTGAGCCGAACAAGAACAGCAAATATGCTACTGCCTCTATTGCTGCTAGTCAGCATCGCCGGCGGTGCTGAAACACTGACAGGTACCGTCGTCGGAGTGGCGGATGGCGACACGGTCACAGTGCTGGATGCCAATCACCAACAACACAAGATTCGTCTTTCGGGCATTGATGCCCCGGAGAAATCCCAAGCGTTCGGCCAACGATCGAAGGAATCTATGTCGGCGCTCGTATTCGGCAAAGACGTCGATGTCGTCTGGGACAAGCGCGACCGCTACAAGCGCATCGTCGGCAAGGTGATGGTGCAACCCGCCGACTGCCCGACCTGCCCCAAGACCCTGGACGCAGGGCTTGCGCAGATCACGGTAGGCCTAGCCTGGTGGTACCAAAAATACGCGAAGGATCAGTCTGCCGAGGATGCTGAGCGCTATGAATTCGCTGAACAATAAGCCAGAGCCAGGCGTGCTGGTCTCTGGGCCGACGCTCACCCGATACCGCCGTGGGAATTTCGGCGCGGACAGAAGTAGGGAGTTACATAATGCTTGGTACTTTAAGAGCAATCGTCAAACAGTCGAGGATGATTGCTGTTGTCATTGGGTTCCTTGGTCTGCTCACGCTCAACGTCTTGACACTGGTCGATGACGGCATTCATGCAAAAGCCTACGGTGTGCTGGAAAGCGTCGTACAAGGAACAGTGGCTGGCCCAATGCTCAAGAACAGCTCAACTGAAGTCAGGAGGCGTGACGTCGCGGTCGCCACGCAAGTACTGAGGTCTCAGAAGGATCATTTGGCACGTCAAACCATGAATTTGGTTGCTGCCACAAATATTTTCATTTCAAACGCAAGTAGGCTCCAAGCGGAAAAGGCCGAAGTTGAAGCACTGTTGCGAACTTGGAAGACGAAGTACTCGAGAGCACAGGCGGCAACACAGAGGTTTTCCAGAGGTGTTGCACAACGGCTAGCCAAGGGAGCAAATCGAACCGTCTCACTCTTGGTAGGCAAGGCAGTCCCCTACTTTGGAATCGCAGTTACCGTGGCCATGACCAGTCTGGACTTGAAGGATTCATGTGACACAGTCAAAGAGATCAACCAACTTGCCTTGTCGATGGAGGAGACCGCAACCGATGAAAGCACAGTTTGCGGGCTTTCAGTCCCGACGAAAAAAGCAGTAGTTGACACTGTTTCGGATAACTTCGCGCGGGTGTACACGGATGCCCAGGAGGTGCTCGACCAAGCTGGTAACGAAATCCCGCCGCTTCCTTCCTCGACTGAAGCCTCTAAGGCGGTGATAGCTTTCGTCAAACGACTCCTAGGCGGAACCTTGTGGTAATGACGGGCAGGACTGCTGCCTCGCCTCGTGAGCACTGATGAAACGGTGCCGCCTTTTGGCCTCGATGCGCTCCCGATACCGCCGTGGGATTGGCGCAAAGGCCAACGCTGATGACTCAGAAACAGTTTCCAGCCACGATTGACGAAGCGGTCGGCGTAGTGATCGCCACGCTGTCGGATGATGACAAGGCGCAAATTGCAGCCACGTCAGAGTCTGATCTCATCCGGCTGCACTTCGGTTTGGGAACGTGGATTCCGAACAACCTCGGCCTCTGGTCGGGGAACGGGCAGTTGCTGGAATCCGCGGGCACCCTAAACCCAGACGATGCGTCACTGATAATCATCGAAGCCGTGTGGCGTCGTCTGCGGGAAGACGTTCCAAAGGTCCATTGAGATGTGCGGTCGATATGCGCTCTACAGTCCGACTTCCCGTATTCGGGAGCAGTTCGATCTCGACGAGGAGTTCGACTTCGTGCCTCGCTACAACATCGCACCAACGACAAAGGCGCTGATTGTTCGTTCAGGATCGCAAAGCTGGAGAGTGGCCGGCCTCTGCCGATGGGGACTGATTCCGGTCTGGGCCAAGGACGCTGCTATTGGCACGAAACTCATCAATGCTCGCGGGGAAACCGTCGCCGAGAAACCCGCATTCCGTACAGCTTTTCGTCACGGCAGATGCATCGTGCCTGCCAACGGTTTCTACGAGTGGAAGTCCGTTCAAGAAGGCGGTCGAACCGTAAAGCAACCGTACTACATTCGGTCAAACTCGAATTTGCCCTTGGTCGCCCCCTCGAAGCTCTTGAAAAATCATCTGATGTTCGCGAGTGCCAATGACCAGTACCCGTCGTAGGCGGCCCCGAGCACCTACTGCCCGCCCTCGATGAATCGGTCGTAGGTATCGAACGTGCGGTAATCCCCGTCACGCGCACATCGCGGCTCAAACCTCGGGACGATCAGCAGTGACAGCACGCGCTCGAAGGTGTCCGACGTGTGTTTCATTTCACGTGGCATCCCGCCGTCATTCTTGAACCACAGATTCGCCGGCACGATTTGCCCGTCAGGGCATTGGCGTACCAACGTGTCCGCAGTAACAGTGCCGGGAATCGGTTCCAGCGGATAGCCTTTTCGATTGGCTATCCAGAGCCGCTGCACCTTCGCAGGTTCGCTGCGTGACCAGCGGAGCAGCATCCCGTTATCCTAATAGACCAGTACGGCACGTCACCGGTGATCTCGAGCAAGCGAATGCACCTGGCCTCGAAGGACACACCGTAGAACATGGCCAGCTCGCTGATGAGATCGGTCGTCTCTGAATCAAAAAAAGCGTTGACAAAAGAGGTAGCGTGTTCTTAAATGACATCGTCGATGATGATCGGTCTTCGGAGAACAAGCGAAGCTAATTCAACCTTGTAACTCTTTTTGAAGGTTTATCATGCCAAGAACCTCAGAAACCCCCAAACTAACCGGAATCTTCGTCGTCGACCTCAAGAGCCTCAACTTGTCGGCGGCGCAGCTAGCTGCAATTGATACTGCCATTCAGGATACGGTGCAAACTGAACTGGGAAAGCTCGATGACACTGAAGGTCTTAGAGGTGGCCCGCTAGGAGGAGTTGCGGGCTTTATGGCCCAATGAGCTAGCTCTGTGACGGTCTTGTGTCCTAGCGCCACCTGCGAGACCGGCGCACTTTTGATTGGTCGCGCTGTCAGCCCCACTAAGGTCGTTATCCTTCCAACTCCAATAATTATTAGTACCGCGTTCGTTGATGAGGCAAGCAAGCACCGCGCGGCAGAAAAGCGGTTTCGATTTGCATCACCATGCAAAGGTAGTGGGTGTCGGAATTGGACGGGCCAAAAGTGCAAAGTTCCTGAAGAAACATTGAGCGTCCTTCCACCGCTTGATGACCGACTCCCTGACTGCGGGATTCGAAACGACTGCCGCTGGTTCACGCAAGACGGCGCCTTGGCTTGCTCGGTGTGTGTTCAAGTTACTACCCAGCGAGACTACTAATGGAGGAGCCTTATCTTGGAACTCCTTGCTGTTGACAAGACGGGTAGGCGCAGGCTCGTCGAGCCCCTATACAAAGAGCAAAGTCCGGCGATAGCCGTAGACGTGGCGTTTCGTGACAAAGAAAATACTCGAAAACTGCGGTCATTTCGATTCCTGTCTGACGGCAATTCTCGAGTAGTCCCGGACCTCGCCGCGATTGTAAAACCTCCTAACCATGATAACTATGTGGAAACTAGTCGCGCGGAAGCGCGCACTGACATATTTGCATTCTCCGACGCTCAAAATAATCAGGTTTTTTTTCGCAAGAGGGAGATTATCATTGGGTTTGCCCGTCGGTCAGCCTTTGATGTAGCTAACGTAATTCTCCAATATGACATGCGGCTAATCTGGTTTGACCATCGTGGAAACTTTGGCAAGTTCAACCTCACAAAGACCGAACTTGATGAAGTGCTAAGCCGCCTTCAGAAAGATTCGCGCGTCTTATTCGCAGAGCCTAATGTACTTGACGGCGCGAACTTACCTGGAATCTCAGACCTAGAGAGGGACGGGGTATCGCCCCCGACTTATCTAGCATGGAACCATCTTGCCCTAAATCGCAATACAGGTGGGTCGCCGGACGACGGAAAAGGTATTGTGATTGCTATTGTTGATACTCCCATTTCATTAGACCACCCAGGCCTTGCTGCCGCGCTGTATCTGAAGAGCCATGAACTCTACTTTGGAGACCAGAACCCAGTGCCTGACTCGCACGGAACCGCCGTCGCAAGCATATTGGTTGATTCGACTCCAATCGGGCCTGGATTTTCTTTGGGACTTTGTCCATCAGCAAGACTCCTTCCAGTTTCGATAGATACCTCGGCGCTTTCCAGTTACGCAAGGAGGGCGACAGCCATAAATTTCCTGGCTCGGAGCGCTGTCGCGCGGGAGGTAGTTACGAAGACAGCAGGTCGTCTGCCATTGCCAAGGTTGGTGGTTAACTGTAGTTGGCAAGTAAGAGGAACACAGGACTTAACTGCAGTCTCAATGGCTTTTTCTAATCTCACCGCGAGTGGCGCAATATGTGTTTGTTCTGCGGGGAATGACAACTCGAGCCAACCACACTTTCCCTCCGACTACGCAAACTGCATTTCAGTTGCAGCCGTTACGCGGTCTATGACGAAGTCAAAGAACTCCAATTTTGGGCGATCTGTCAGTTTTGCCATGCCAGGCGGCGATGGTAGCCCCTACGGAGACGAAGACATCTTGGCGGCTCAAAGCCTCGGACTGTTCGACTATGTCTCCGGCACGTCATTTGCTGCACCACATGCATCAGCCTTGCTGACGACGATATGGTCAAGAAATCCAAATATGACGGCGCGGGAGGTGATTGTGCTGGCAAGCACAAAGTACAGTGTCGCAATTGACTCCAGTAATCCAAACTTTGTTGGACAGCTTGGGGCAGGGCTTATCTGCTTCGCATAAATAGGAGGAAAAAAAATGGGAATGCCAATGTTGATGTATGGAGTTGCTTTGAACGAAGCAATCGCTCGAGGAAATCTCTCTGAGATGCGCGACCTGGTTGCTGTAAGTACTTTTCTCAAGCGTACGCAGTTAGACGACTTGGAGTCAGATGAAGCCAAGGAATGGGAAGAGGCTCACAAACAGCTGGTCACTGCTATCTCAGAGAAAGAGTCAATTAAGTTGGCAAAAGAGGACATAATTGCAATTCGGGACGGCATTGTTGTTCTAGACAGCATAGCCATGGCGCGAGTTCTCAAGACGCTGCTGACTTCCGATACTGAGGGTCCGTACATGAAGATTAGCTTTGGTTGGGACTGACGGCTTGAGTTCCCAACCTGTACGGTTCATTCGAACCCTGGACAAAGTAGAGCGCCGTCCGGTCTATGCGGTTTGGGAACTCACCCTCCAATGCAACCTAAAATGTGGGCACTGCGGTTCTCGAGCAGGGGTGCGGCGCAGTAACGAGCTTAGTCCGCCAGAGGCTCTTAAGCTGGTGGATGAGCTAGCAGAACTAGGTGTCCGGGAGCTTGCAATCATTGGGGGCGAAGCATACCTTCGCAGCGATTGGCTTGATATTGTCGAAAGGGCTCGTAACCACGGCATTCGGCCGGTTCTTCAAACAGGTGGGTACGGTTTTACGGAGAAACTGGCAAGCCGCGCGAAGTTTGCTGGCCTGGCTGCCGTAGGTGTGTCAATTGATGGAACTGAGTATGTGCACGATCAGATTCGTGGGGTTAAAGGTTCATTTCGCGCGGCTATTCAAGCGATCAAAGCTGCAGAGGCGGTTGGTCTAGTGTCGACTGCTAACACTCAGATTCATGCAAAAAATTGGCACAATTTAGATGAAATACATCGGCTCTTGGCAGACGCCCAAATAGCAGCGTGGCAAGTACAACTCACAGTGGCAATGGGCAACGCGGCGGACAATGACGCACTCTTGCTTCAACCATATTTTCTCGATTTACTATTTCCAACTTTGGCTCGACTTTTCGATGAGTGTAACAGAGAAGGTATTCAACTCCAGGCTGGGAATAACATTGGATACTTTGGGCCTTACGAGCACCTTTGGAGAGGACCAGCTCGAATACCTGATCATTATGAAGGTTGTCAAGCGGGAATAGGCGCAATCGGAATTGAAGCAGACGGGACCATCAAGGGGTGCCCCTCACTAGCAACCTCCCGCTATACGGAGGGCAATGTACGCCTTCGACCACTGAAAGAAATTTGGGAAGACAGAAGATTATTTCTATTAAACAAAATCGGTACTCGGAATCTGTGGGGATTCTGCAGTACTTGCTATTATGCTGACTCTTGTCGAGGGGGCTGTGTTTGGACCTCGGACTCTCTACTTGGGCGGCCAGGTAATAACCCCTTCTGCCACCACCGCGTCCTTACCCTAAAAAAACAAGGCGTCAGGGAAAGGATTGAGAAAGTTACTGCTGCAGAAAAGACATCATTCGGGGTTGGACTATTTAGCGTCGTTCAAGAGCCATGGCAGGATTAGCGTTCAGCCCGCGCCTGAGGCTTTGCAAGGCCTGCCTAATGTATGTCAAAATCCATGAGACGAATTGTCCATTCTGTGGCAAGCCTCCTAATGTAGTAGGGGCAGAATACGGGCGAAGGGAGTACGGGCCACAATTGGCTTTTCGCAGCATGAATTTGATTCTTGAGCGTGCAGTCTTCAAAAAATCAATAGCGCACGCGAAGGCGCCAAATTGAGAATATGGGTCGGCTTAAACCCATCTCGTTATACACAACTCACTTAGCATAACTTGGCCGCCCGATGGGCCCCTGGCAAATAGTTGACCGTTTTTGTCTGGTATACCCTTTGCTTTCCCTTTCCCATTTTCATAGGGATCGGGCGATGGCAAACTGGGCGGGAGACGAATTTGGCGGGGCTGAACTGGGGGACGGACGTCTGAGGCTGAGGCTGATCAAACTGGCGACACGCTTTGCAGAGCAGCCGACGGCGAGCATACCGGGCGCCTGCGGGGATTGGGCGGAGACGGTGGCGGCGTACCGTTTCTTCGATCAGGCGCGTGCTGGCAAGCGCGGGTTGAACTGGCAGTCGATCCTGCAACCGCACATGGATTGCAGCCAAGGGCGCATGGCACAACACCCGGTGGTGTTGTGCCTTCAGGACACCACGGAACTGGACTTCAACGGTCAGCAGATCGAAGGGCTCGGGCCGCTCTCGTACGAAGCCCAGCGCGGCATGTATCTGCACCCGACCTATGCGGTGACCCCGGAGCGCGAACCGCTCGGGGTGATCGACGCCTGGATGTGGGCGAGAGAAGCGAAAGCGGCCGACGGAAGCCGGCCGGGCATCAGCGAGAGCACGCGCTGGATTGAAGGCTACGAGCGGGTCGCCGAAACCGCGGCGGGGATGCCACAAACGCGATTGGTCTATGTGGCCGACCGCGAAGCGGACATTGTCGGCCTGATGCAGCGCGCCCAGGCGTTGGGGACGCCGGCCGACTGGCTGATTCGCGCCAAGCACAACCGCTGTTTGCCGCAAGGCGGCAAACTGTGGGCGGCAACTCTTGCCGAAGCGCCGCTCGGCGAGATCGAATTCACGCTGGCATCGCGGCACGGGCAACCGAAACGGATCGTGCGCCAGCAGTTGCGAAGCCATGCGGTCGACCTCCCGGCTCCTGGCACGGACGACCGCCACGTCAGCGTAACCTGCCTGATCGCCACGGAAATCGGGGCGCCCGCCGGCTGCAAGCCGGTCGAATGGCGCTTGCTGACCAATCGTCAAGTCGCCGGTCTTGAGGCGGCCGTCGAATTGATCGACTGGTATCGCTGCCGCTGGGAGATCGAAACCTTGTTCCATGTGCTCAAGAACGGCTGCCGGGTCGAGGCCTTGCAGCTGGGCAGCCAGAGCAAGCTGGAACTGGCGCTGGCGGTCTATCTGGTCGTTTCCTGGCGCCTTGCCCGCCTGATCCGCCTGGGACGCATCCACCCGCAGTGGCCTGCCGATCTGCTCTTCTCCGAAACGGAATGGGCCGGCGCCTTTATCCTCAACAAGAAGAAGCCACCGAAGAAGGTGCCGAGCATTCGCGAGGTCGTCCGCCTGATCGCACAGCTCGGCGGATTCCTCGCCCGCAAGGGCGACGGCGAACCCGGCGTCAAATCCCTCTGGCTCGGCATCCAGCGCTTGCGTGATTTCGTCTCCGGCGTAGAGCATATGCGCGAGATCAGTCATGTCATGTGAGTTGTGTATAACGGGATGGCTTAAACCCCCTCCTTCTGCGGAACGTATCAGTGATTTTGGGTAACTGCTCAGGCTTGCCGGCCCGATTTCGACACTTCTCGCATGCCCAACCCATAAACGGAGCCTTGGGTGTAGTAAAAACAATGAGATGGGGCTCGGCCGAAAATTTCGTCTTGTGACACGTTGAGTCTACAAAAGCTGGCCCTGCGAAATACCTGCAACCCGCACAGGCGCTAGGAGCCTGTCGGACTTTTAGCATGTCATGATGTATGGGTTTTCTGTAGCTTGTGGAGGGGTCTGATGGCGTTTCACGCGATAGACCGAGACCGACTTTCTGATGCCGCCGTCGGTACAGGAATGGCTACCGGAAGCGCACTTGGCGCGCTACGTCGAACTCGGGTTGTCTTATGGCGGTTAGCCCCAGAGCGTTTGTGTTGGCATACGTTCTGGTCCGCCAGGAACGTCGCAGCAAAAGCTCTGTGACAAAAACGATCACCCCGCCGGACGCCTTGTTCTGTGCGTATTCCACACCAATATAGTTACTCAACCAAGTGTGAGCAGGGCCAGGGGCAATTCCCAGACATGCTTTTGGGTTTATTCTAGAAGCATGGTCGAGCGAGCCAGCAGGCGAGCCGACCGTCGTGTCGGCGAGCACGCCGACACGACGCCAGCATTGGCTTATTGACGGGCACGCACGGCGTGGTCGCCCCTTGCCGAGCCCACATGCGGTGGTTCCGCTTTCGGTAGTCTAACTACAGCCGGCAGGTAGCTGTCGGTGAAAGCGGGACATGCAGCCGCGGATTACGAATAATTCCACGCAAACATTCGATGTTCACCAGTTTGGTTTCGAATCCGCGGGTGCGCTTGAGCGCGATAACGAATACTCAGGGATTGTCGCTTCATCGACTCTCTATATTGCTTTCGCAGCGCCCAGGCAGGCACGTCCCGTTCCTCCACTCTAGCACTTGGAGGTGTGAACTATGACTCCTGAACCCAACCCAGAATTCGCCGCCTTCATCGGCATCGACTGGGCCGATGCGAAACACGACATCTGCCTGCAAGCGGCCGGAAGCCGGCAGCGTGAATTCGCCGTGCTCGCCCATCGCCCCGACGCCATTGATGAGTGGGCCGCTGCGCTCAGGCAGCGCTTTCATGGCCAGGCGGTGGCCGTCTGTCTCGAGATCGCCCGCGGACCGCTGGTCTACGCGCTGCAGAAACACGACTTCTTTGTCCTGTTTCCAGTGAATCCGGCCACCCTGGCGAAGTATCGTCAGGCCTTCCAGCCCAGCCACGCCAAGGCCGATCCGGCCGATGCGCAAATCGCGCTGGAGATCCTTCTGTGCCACCGCGACAAGCTGAAAGCCTTGCAGCCACAGAGTGTCGGCATTTGCACGCTCGAACGCCTGCTGGAAGAGCGACGGGAATTCGTCGATGAGCAGACGCGGATCACCAACCGCCTGACCAGCGCGCTGAAGGAATATTTCCCCCTGGCCAACGCGTGGTTCGACGAGAAAGCGAGTGCCCTGTTCTGCGACTTCCTGAGCCATTGGCCTAGCCTCAAGCAGCTGCAACGCGCCCGCCGGACGACACTGCTCACCTTCTTCCGGGAACATCATTGCTACCAACCGCGCTTGATCGAAGAACGCTTGGCGGCCCTCCAGCGTGCCACACCGCTCACCGACGATGCGGCAGTCATCAAGCCGAAAGCGCTCATGGTCGAGGGGCTGGTAGACCAATTGCGCGTCACGCTCAAGGCCATCGCCCGCTTTGATGCGGAGATCGAGGCCGTCGCCCCGACCCTGCCGGATTACGCGCTGTTCCGGGCACTGCCGGGTGCCGGTCCCAACCTGGCGCCGCGTTTGCTGGTCGCTTTCGGCGAACGCCGGGAGCGCTTCGCCAGCGCCGCCGATGTCCAGATGTTTGTCGGCGTCGCGCCGGTGACGGAAAGCAGTGGCAAGCAGCATTGGGTGCATTGGCGGTTGCAATGCCCGACGTTCCTGCGCCAGACCTTCGTCGAGTGGGCCGCCCAGACCATCACCCGTTCCTTCTGGGCCGGCGCCTACTATCGGCAGCAGCGCGCCAAAGGCTGCGCGCATCAGACCGCTGTTCGGGCCTTGGCCTTCAAGTGGATACGCATTCTCTTCCGTTGCTGGCAGCTGCGCACGCCGTATGACGAATCGTCCTACCTGAACGCCTTGCAGCGCCGCGGATCACCCTTGCTGGCGAGTTTGGCGCTGCCATCGCCTGCCACGCATTGACCAGCGGAGGAGCGATGTCGCCCAGGACATGAACGCACCACGGTGCCGGCGGTCGGCCGAACCGGCACCACGTCACCGGAGCTGAAGATCATGAACGTCATTCTCGAAACCGAACGCGATCGTCGGACCCTCGCCTGGTTGATTCAACAAGTCGGCGAGCCTGCGCTTCAGAAGGCCAGCAGCAGCTTGGCGGGCAGGCGCAAGTGCTATCCGTCCAACCTCGCCAAGTGCCTTGGCCTGGTGCCGCCGGAAAGCCTCGCCAGGCCCTCGTCGGAACAGGTCCAGGCTTATCTAAAAGACATACGAGGGCTGCTCAAGCATCCCCCGTCTGAAAGTCGGGTCAGCCTCCCGGAGCCGTCAAAAAACCCTTGACGAGTACCTCAGGGCGTAACTGGACACTGATTCCAGACGAAACTGGACAGTGATTCCACGGCAAACTGGACACCGATTCCAGAGCAAACTGGACAGTCATTTGTAATATCGTAGCGCGCGGGATAACCGTGGCACCCTCGGGAGATTTGCCGAGGCCCACATGGCGAATAGCAGGCTATCCATGCGCAAGATTCTTGACGTTTTACGGCTGTCCCTTGAAGGCGGTCGCAGCCACCGCGAGATCGCCCGGGCGATCAATGCTTCACCGACGACCGTCGGCGAACTCCTCCGCCGCGCGAAGCTCTACGGCGTTACCTGGCCACTGCCCGCGGGAATGAACGAGCCGCAGCTGGAAGCGCGGCTGTACCCGCCGGCGCCACCGTCGAACCAGACCCGCCCCGAACCCGATTGGCCGATCATGCACCGCGAACTGCGGCGCAAGGGCGTCACCCTCGACCTCCTCTGGCAGGAATACAAGACCGAACACCCGGCCGGCTATCGCTACAGCGGCTTCTGCGCCCTCTACCGTCAGTGGGTCGGGCGGCTCTCGCTCAGCCTGCGCCAGACGCATACCCCGGGCGAGAAACTGTTCGTCGACTACGCCGGCCAGACCGTGCCGATCACCGACCCGATGACCGGCGAAATGCGGCCCGCCGCCATCTTCGTCGCGGTGCTCGGCGCTTCCAACTACACCTACAGCGAAGCCACCTGGAGCCAGAGTCTGCCCGACTGGATCGGCAGCCATGTGCGCACCTTCGAACACATCGGCGGTTGCACGGCGCTCCTGGTCCCCGACAACCTCAAGAGCGGCGTCACCACCGCCTGCTACTACGAGCCCGAACTCAACCCGACGTACCGCGACCTGGCCACTCATTACGGCACGGCGGTTCTCCCCGCCCGGCCCCGTCGCCCGAAAGACAAGGCCAAGGCCGAGGCCGGGGTGCTTCTGGTCGAGCGCTGGGTCCTGGCGCGACTGCGCCACCAGCGTTTCTTCAGCCTGGCTGAGCTGAACCGCAGCATCGCCGAACTGATGACGCAGCTCAATCACCGGCCGTTCAAGAAGTTGCCCGGCTGCCGCCAATCGGCCTTTGTCGAACTCGATCGGCCGGCGTTACTGCCCCTGCCGATAACCCGTTACGAGTTCGCCGAATGGAAAGTCGTCAGGGTCGGCATCGATTACCACGTCGAGCTTGTCGGCCACTACTACTCGGTGCCCTACCGCTTTGCCCGCGAGCCGGTCGATAGCCGGCTCACGGCGAGCACCGTCGAGCTCTTCCATCGCGGCACGCGTATCGCCAGTCATGTGCGCAACGACAGCCGCGGCCGGCACACCACGGTCGATGCGCACATGACACCGGCCCATCAGGCGGTGCAGGGCTGGGATGCCCCGCGTCTGCTCGACTGGGCCGGGCGTATCGGGCCGCATGCCAAAGGCGTCGTGCACAGCCTGCTGCATCAGCGCCGCCATCCGCAACAGGCCTATCGGGCGTGCCTGGGCATCCTGCGCCTGGGCAAGGCCTACGGGGACGACCGCCTGGAAGCGGCCTGCGAGCGGGCCATCGCTATCGGGGCGATGTCCTACAGCAGCCTGAAATCGATCTTGAAGAACGGCCTGGACAAGCAGCGGGTGAGCACCCCGGGCCAGACCCATTTACCCCCGGAGCACGCCAATGTGCGTGGCCCCGGTTACTACCACTGAAGGAGTTTTGCCATGCTGAATCATCCGACCGTCGAGAGACTCCACCAACTGCGCCTTCCGGGCATGGCCCGGGCGCTGGCCAGCCAGGCGCAAAGCCCGGAGATCGGCCAGTTGTCGTTCGAGGAGCGCCTCGGGCTGCTGGTCGACTGCGAGGCCGCCGAACGCGAGTCACGACAGAATACGGCGCGTCTGAAACGCGCCGGACTGAAACAGGCGGCGACGCCAGAAGATGTCAATTTCCGGCATCCGCGCCGACTCGACCGGGCACTGTTCGCCCGCTTGATGACCGGGCGCTGGGTGAAGGATCACCAGAACGTGCTGATCTGCGGGCCGACGGGGATCGGCAAGACCTATCTGGCGTGCGCCCTGGCCAACCAGGCGTGTCGGCAGGGGCATTCAGTGCTCTATGTGCGCTTGACGCGTCTCTTGCCGGCGCTGGCGATCGGCCGCGGCGATGGCAGCTACTTGAAGTTGCTGGCGCAGTTGGCCAAGACCGAGGTCCTGGTGATCGACGAATGGGCCCTGGCGCCGCTTTCCGACGACAGTCGTCGGGATCTCCTGGAGATCTTCGATGACCGCCATGGGACGCGCTCGACAATCATCACCAGCCAGCTGCAGGTCGAGCATTGGCATGCCTCGATTGGTGACCCGACCCTGGCGGATGCGATCCTCGACCGGCTGGTCCATCAGGCGCATACGCTCGATCTCGACGGGGAATCGCTGCGCAAGCCGGAGACGCCGGTATGAACGCCTCCAGCAAGCCCGACAAGTTACCCACCGCCGCCCGCCAGCCCGCCTGCTATAGAAGGAGCGCAGCCTGGCGGGCGGCCGTGGATAACTCTGCGCGGTGTCACTCCTTGCGCCCCAAGCGCGACACGGCCTGCGCCCTCCATCGTGGCGCTGCTGGCTCGCCAACCCCTCCGTCAAACCGTTACTGCGTAACGCTTAACAGGACCATCACCATGGCAAAAACGAATGCTCAACGACAATCGGACTATCGCGCTCGTCACTTGAAAGATCTCGACGGCCAGGCCGAACGGCTGAATCTGCTGGTCAATCTTCACGCCAAGCGTGCCTTGGAGCGCCTGGCGGCTTGTTACGCAGTAACGCAACGCGAGGTACTTGAAGGGCTACTTCGTGAGGCGGACCGCGCCGCTTTGGAGCGCGCGGCGCGGGTGCACAATGGCGAGAATGACTACTACGAAAAGCGCCTTCGATTCGACAAAGAGTCCGTTACGCAGTAACGCCAAACGGATGCCTTTGCGGACCAAAAACTTGACCTCAGCACGAGGCTCAGAGTAAAACCTTTCCACCCCGCGTCGCTACGCTCCGACTGTCCAGATTCACGTGGAATGGGTGTCCAGTTTGCCGTGGAATCGGTGTCCAGTTTACGCCCTGAGGTAGTCGTCAAGGGTTTTTTGACGGCTCCGGGTGGCTGACCCGCCTTTCCAACGTGGGGTGCTTGAGCAGCGCTCGCATGTCGTTTAGATAAGCCTGGACCTGTTCCGACGAGGGCCTGACGAGGCTTTCCGGCGGCACCAGGCCAAGGCACTTGGCGAGGTTGGACGGATAGCACTTGCGCCTGCCCGCCAAAGTCGCACAAGCCCTTTGAAGCGCAGGCTCGCCGACTTGTTGAATCAACCACGCGAGGGTCCGACGATCGCGTTCGGTTTCGAGAATGACGTTCATGATCTTCAGCTCCGGTGACGTGGTGCCGGTTCAGCCGACCGCCGGCACCGTGGTGCGTTCATGTCCTGAGCGACTTCGCTTCTCCGCCGGTCAATGCGTGGCAGGCGATGGCAACGCCAAACTCGCCAGCAAGGGTGAACCTCGGCGCTGCAAGGCATTCAGGTAGGCCGACTCGTCATACGGCGTGCGCAACTGCCAGCAACGGAAGAGAATGCGTATCCACTTGAAGGCCAAGGCCCGAACAGCGGTCTGATGCGCGCAGCCTTTGGCGCGTTGTTGCCGATAGTAGGCGCCGGCCCAGAAGGAACGGGTGATGGTCTGGGCGGCCCACTCGACGAAGGTCTGGCGCAGGAACGTCGGGCATTGCAGCCGCCAATGCACCCAATGCTGCTTGCCACTGCTTTCCGTCACCGGCGCGACGCCGACAAACATCTGGACATCGGCGGCGCTGGCGAAGCGCTCCCGGCGTTCGCCGAAAGCGACCAGCAAGCGCGGCGCCAGATTCGGACCGGCGCCCGGCAGTGCCAGGAACAGCGCGTAGTCGGGCAAGGTCGGGGCGACGCTCTCGATCTCGGCATCAAAGCGGGCGATGGCCTTCAGCGTGACACGTAATTGGTCTACCAGCCCCTCGACCATGAGCGCTTTCGGCTTGATCACTGCCGCATCGTCGGTGAGCGGTGTGGCACGCTGGAGGGCCGCCAGGCGTTCTTCGATCAAGCGCGGTTGGTAGCAATGATGTTCCCGGAAGAAGGTGAGCAGTGTCGTCCGGCGGGCGCGTTGCAGCTGCTTGAGGCTGGGCCAATGGCTCAGGAAGTCACAGAACAGGGCACTCGCTTTCTCGTCGAACCACGCGTTGGCCAGGGGAAAGTACTCCTTCAGCGCGCTGGTCAGGCGGTTGGTGATCCGCGTCTGCTCATCGACGAATTCCCGTCGCTCTTCCAGCAGGCGTTCGAGCGTGCGAATGCCGACGCTCTGTGGCTGCAAGGCTTTCAGCTTGTCGCGGTGGCACAGAAGGATCTCCAGCGCGATTTGCGCATCGGCCGGATCGGCCTTGGCGTGGCTGGGCTGGAAGGCCTGACGATACTTCGCCAGGGTGGCCGGATTCACTGGAAACAGGACAAAGAAGTCGTGTTTCTGCAGCGCGTAGACCAGCGGTCCGCGGGCGATCTCGAGACAGACGGCCACCGCCTGGCCATGAAAGCGCTGCCTGAGCGCAGCGGCCCACTCATCAATGGCGTCGGGGCGATGGGCGAGCACGGCGAATTCACGCTGCCGGCTTCCGGCCGCTTGCAGGCAGATGTCGTGTTTCGCATCGGCCCAGTCGATGCCGATGAAGGCGGCGAATTCTGGGTTGGGTTCAGGAGTCATAGTTCACACCTCCAAGTGCTAGAGTGGAGGAACGGGACGTGCCTGCCTGGGCGCTGCGAAAGCAATATAGAGAGTCGATGAAGCGACAATCCCTGAGTATTCGTTATCGCGCTCAAGCGCACCCGCGGATTCGAAACCAAACTGGTGAACATCGAATGTTTGCGTGGAATTATTCGTAATCCGCGGCTGCATGTCCCGCTTTCACCGACAGCTACCTGCCGGCTGTAGTTAGACTACCGAAAGCGGAACCACCGCATGTGGGCCCGGCAAGGGGGCGACCACGCCATGCGTGCCCTTCAAAAAGCCAATGCTGGCGTCTTGTCGGCGTGCTCGCCGACAAGACGGTCGGCTCGCCTGCTGGCTCGCTCGACCATGCTTTTAGAATAAATTGAAGAGCATGTCTGGCAGTTGCCTCTGGCCCTGCTCACACTTGGTTGAGTAACTATATTGCGTGGAATACACATTGTTCTGCGGGGTTTTTCGTTTATACCTGTTGACCTCGTTACCCCACAAATGTCAGTTTTTGCCGATTTTGGCGTCTTACGGGCCATTTCTCTCGAAACCTCGTGACTTCGCGATTTTAGTGCAGAACTTTTAAGCCTTTGTTTTTGCTGTTCTTTTAGGGACGACCGAACGGGAGTTTTCCGACGTTCGTCTTGGTTCAGACAGATACGCCAACGCGAAATTTCTGGTTGGTGACGGTTTGCCAAGGGCAAGTGAAGGTGGCTGCCCAGCGTCAATAACTATCTCTATCAGGCACTTACGCCCCCCCCGTTGGCCTCTTGAGCCAATACTACGGCGCAGTTTCAACATTCTCGCAGCCCAACGCTTTCATCCGTTCGCTTGCGCGCGTGAAGCGTCGCATCGCCAGTATGCAATATACTGTGCATTCATACAGCCCGCTGCCGATCCACGACGCTTTCTCTTCAGTCTTACCCCCCATGATTTTCAAGGTCTATCTGATGCGCATCGGTGGTCGGCGTCGCCCGTGGCGCGATATCCTGAACAGCGTTGCCTACGTTGGGGACCTGCGCACGGTGACCGAAAAACGTGGCGACGCCATCTACACCCAAGCACTGCTCGTCAGCGCCGAGGCATTGGCGCACTCCCAGTTGCCAGCCCTCTACGAACCGGTATTGGTGACAATCGCGCCGATGGCGATCCAACTCCGTGGCTTCGAGCGTATGAAGGAGCCCGAGGGGTTCTACAGCGTGGTCCAGGAATGGCATTGCGTCACGCCGTAGTCCTCCGACCACCAGAGGCGCGCGCAAGGTGAGCGCAGCAATCGCGCCCAGTCACCAAAATCGGTGGAGTAAGTATCAGCAGTAACCTCTCGTGCTGAATCGTGCCGGCCCCCGGCCAGGAAGAGACGTAGCGGCGGCGAAAAATCGCCCGGCGCGAACGTCGGCTAACTGATCCGGAACCCGCCGCCCGGCTCTGTTCGCTGTCGGTCCAGTTCTCGGCCTGAGCTGACCTTGGGCCTGTGGTCAGACTAGAGCAGCAATGCGCTGGTTACCTGCCGCTCAGCCACAAGCAGCACCGATCGGCAGCATCTCTATCCGGCGAATACCTACTCCAGCCCCAAGCGGACGTATTCGCAGCTTTGATGGGCGTACGGCGCCTTCCGACGCGTCATCATCTTTCGGTACGGGGTCAAGATCTCCCAGTGCCAACCTCATGGCTACCTAGTATGATCGCGCAGATGGCATACTGCCTGAAAATCATAGGTCGTTACATGGGAGGGGCAGCCTTTGCGCATCAACCACGCCGCGCAAATCTGCGCGCTTTCGTCGTCAGAACTTGAAGACTTCGTCAACGACTGGCTCGCCCAGCGTTGCAAGGACTACTACGGCCACGAGCTATGGCGTGGCACGGGTGACATGGGCCGCGATGTGACAGGGTACGTCACCGACCGCAGTATGGAAGGTCCATGGGACAACTTCCAGTGCAAGCAGCTCAGCTCTAAGCTCTCCGAGGCGTCAGCCTTCATCGAGCTAGGCAAGATATTCAAGCATTCGGCCGACGGCGCGTTCTCACTTCCACGCGCCTACACCTATGTCGCGCCGCTCGGCGTTGTTCGGAATGTGCGGCACTTCGTCGCACATCCCGAGCAGTTTAGGCAGGCCTTCCTGGACCGATGGGACAGTGTCATCGCTGGGGATCTCGTAGAGAATCAGGTCGTGAAGTTGACCTCCGAGATCGAGGCCAAAATTCGAGCGTTTGAATTCACGCGGGTGAACTGGCTAGACGCCAATCGCCTCGTCAACGATCCCGCATGCAAAGCGGCTCTGGTGGCATGGTTTGGCGCCGACCCGGGACTCTGGCCTAGGGGCGTCGTGCCAGACGAAATTCAGGCCAGCGAGTCCTCCTACATCGGCCAGCTCCTCAAGATCTACGGGGAAAAGGGGCCGGGGACCTATCCGGACGCGGCTGCGGCGCTCGCATCTCCAGAGTTCGGCCCTCACCTGCGTGCCCAGCGCACCCGTTTCTTCGATTCAGTGGCCTTTGATCGCTATTACCGCGATTCAACGCCCAAAGAGTACCTAAATTATTTCAAGGATGAGATCTACCATGGTGTTCTCGACGTACACAATGGGGAGTACGCGGGCCGCTTCACACGGCTCAGTCAGGTAATGCAACACGCGGCTATCCTTCAGGCGTCCGGAGTACTAGGCAAACACGCAGGCCCACAGGTCAAGCAAGGCACCTGCCACCAGTTTGCAAACGAAGGGCTGCTGCCGTGGGATCGCTAGAGCGCAATGCATGGGGCTCGCACCCGTTCAACAGCACACTAGAGACCGGAATCCGTGCGCTGGTGCTGCTGGAGGCCTTCTATCCGCGGCGCTGTGATCTGCTGGAGATGACTTGGCTCGACCATCTAATCGTCCACACCGGCGACCTCGACGGCCAAGATGTGCCGGAAAGCTTGCATCCGGATTTACCCAACCGCGCCGGGGAGTTGCTCGTGCGCCGCCAACTGGTCGAGAAAAGCTTGCGCCTGATGCAGCAAGTGCATCTCGTCGACGTGTTCGAAACTGAGGAGGGTATTACGTTCGGTGCCAGCGAAGACGCGCCGAGCTACCTGGATCTCCTGCAGGCGCCGTATTCCCTTGCCCTCAAGGAACGCGCCAAGTGGATGGCCAACCGCTTCGCGGGCATGCAAACCGCCGAGATGCGAGCGCTGATCGAGAGCCGCATCGGACGCTGGACCGCTGACTTCCGGGTAGAAGAGCTGCCAACGGGGCTTCAAAAATGAACGGCATCCGTCTGCGTCATCTGGTCTTCACCGGCCCGAACGTCGAGCTCGCCGAGCTTGAGTTCGGCGATGGCTTGAACATTGTTTTCGGTGCCTCCAACACCGGGAAGTCATTTGCGTCGAAGGCCATTCTCTTCGCGCTGGGCGCTTCCGGGAAGCTGCCGGAGACTCAGGAGATCAAGGCTTACGACGGTATCTGGCTCGGCATCACGTTGGCCGACCAGGGCGAGTTTACGCTTTATCGGGCGACGCGCGGCGGCCACCTCAAGCTCTTCCCAGGCCTGATCAAGGGCGCGCAAAATTCCAAAGGGGAAGTACTACGCCAAGCGCACACCTACAAGCGCACCGACACCGTCTCGCATCGACTGCTTGAGGCTATTGGCCTGGCCAACAAGTGGGTGGTGCGCGACGGCAACGGCAAGAAAGACTCGCTGTCCATCCGTCTGCTGTCGAAGTACTTTGTGGTGGGGGAAACGGACATCATGTCCGAGACCAGTCCGGTCTATCTATCGGGCAGTCCGACAGAGCGCACGTTCGAGCAGAACCTCTTCAAGCTCCTCCTCACAGGCAGCGACGATTCGGCAGCCGTGACAGTCCCGAACGAGACGGAGCGCAAGGCCGCCAAGGCGGCGAAAATCGAGCTGGTCGACGAGTTGCTGGCGCAACTCGACGCTGAACTCGGCGGGGAGCCAACGGATAAGAAGGAAACTGACGAGCAGCTTGAGCGACTCGATCAGAGTGCCGACGGCTTGCACGCTCGGTTGCAGAACACGCAAAACGAGCTGGATGGCCTCGTGGTCGCGCGACGTGCAAACCTTGATCGTAGCCGCGAACTGCAAGAGCGCGCCGGTGAGCTAGAGCTAACGCTGCAGCGCTTTGCCAAGCTGAAGGCGGTCTACAGCTCCGACCTGGATCGTCTACACTCCATTGAGGAAGGCGGCTACGTGCTGGTGGCCATGGTCGGACGTGACTGCCCGGTCTGTGGCGCTCCGCCCGACGCCCAGAAACACAATCACGCCGCGGATGAGATTTCTATGGCGCACACGGCCGCTACCGCCGAGGCCTCCAAGATTGAGCGCGAGCAACGAGAACTCGCGCCCGTGATCGCCTCGCTTGAGGCCGAGGCCGTCGGTCTGAGTAAGACCATCGACAAGCTAATGACCGATACCGAGAGGCTAGACGGCGCTATTCAGGGCCTCCGCCCCCAGGAAGCATCTCTACGGGAGAGCTACGAGACCTACAACTCGAAGCGCGCCGAGATCCTCAAGGTGCTCGACCTCCATCACCGGCGCGCGAAGCTGGCATCGCGGCGCGCCGAGATCGGCGCCGTTCCGACGAAGCGCGAGGGTGAGCCGGCACGGGTAGGCCTGGACTCAACGACTGCATTTGACTTCGGCGAGACGGTGAAGGCAGTGTTGAAAGCCTGGAAATTCCCCGACGCTGACAAGGTCCAGTTCGATGGGAAGGCCAACGACATTACTGTCGGAGGCAAATCCCGTGCTGCCAATGGCAAGGGGGTCCGGGCAGTGCTCCACGCGGCTTTCAACGTCGCGGTGATTGTCCACTGCATCGACAACAACCGGCCGCATGCTGGCTTTCTAGTGCTCGACACCCCGCTGCTCACCTACCGCGAGCCGCTGAAGTCGAAGTACGGTGAGTTGTCGCAGGACGAGGCCGAGCTCAAAGCTACCTCGCTCGCGGAACACTTCTACAAGTACCTCTCGAGCCTCGCGGAGCGCGTGCAAGTCATCGTCATCGAGAACTCGGATCCGCCCTCAGCCATTGACGGGTTGGCCCGCATCGAGACCTTCACTGGTGAGCAGGGCAATGGGCGGGCTGGGTTGCTCGCCAGGCTCGCATGAGCGAGCACGCGCACTCGGTCCAGGTCACCGCTGGGAATTCGCAGCTTGCCGACCTGAAGAGGTCCTGGGTCACCGCAGTGTTCAGTGTCGAGGATGGCATTGGCCCCATGGAATCGCTGCATCAGGCCGGAGACTCGATCATTGCCGTAGCGACAATGACGGATCAAGGGATCAAAGTCATCGGCAGTGGCGTGATGATCGGCCCCGGACTGATGCTGACAGCAAGCCATGTCCTCGATGAGTTTCCGCAGGAGGGCACGGGCCCCGTCTGCTTGACATTCCTTCCGGGGGCAACTCGCGCGTGGCTGCCATGCGGAAGGACGACGTTGACTGGTGCCAGCTCATTTGCTCCCAACCGTCGCAAAGTGTCCGACCTGACATTGATGAGCTGCAGTCTTAACTCCGAGGCCCACGAAGAATTTCCTATTGTTCTGGCGCCAATTCAACTGGCACTGCCATTGATCGGCGAACGGCTGTGGGCCTTCGGGTACCGCCATGGCGACATTCTGGACGGCGCAGCCTTGCTTACGCCACTGGTCACCTCCGGCGTCGTGACCGGCTGCTATCCGCAGGGCCGTGGTGAGCGCATGCCATCCACCTGCATCGAAGTTGAAATGGATACCATGGGCGGCATGAGCGGCGGACCCGTCGTTAACGATGATGGCTGGCTTGTGGGCATCGTTTCGTCGTCGTTCGAAGGCGGACCAACCTACGTCACGCTCGTCTGGGATGCAATTCGCATCTCGGTCGGAGAGGCTCCGAAGAACCTATGGCCAGGCGGCGCGGCGGATCTCATGATCGGACGAGACTTGGGCCTTGTAAAGCTCAAGGGCGCCGTAACGCGGGACGCAGAAGGCAACGTGACGCTCACCATGTCGGATCCGGAGATGGAGCAACTGGCGACGTTCAGTGATCCGATACACATTACCTGACGCAACTAGCGCAGAGGTGAATCATCTACGGCGCCCCTACTTCGAGTTGTACCCCGTACTTCGAGCCGAAAGTGTAAGTGTGAGTTCGCCGACTACGTAAGCTGACGTATCGCTTGCAAACGTCATTAGGCAGCACTGGGTCGGAACCGGGAATTGACCTCCCCGATATCGAGATGGCAATGAAAGGCAAAGCAAACTACCGAAGGTAGAATACTGCCATGACCCGCGCTGATTTGATCGCCGCCATCGCCTCCCGCTTCCCAACGCTGACGGCGAAAGACGCCGACGTCGCAGTCAAGGAAATCCTTGATGCCATCGGACGCTCCCTGGCGCAAGGTGATCGTGTCGAAATCCGTGGGCAACAAACGCTTCCGGATCACCTGGCCTGCGTCGCCATTCAGCGCGTGCGCGCAATGGCGATGACGATGTCTTGCGATGATCCGCCCAATCGTGCGCGACGCGACCTGATTGCTCATCCGCCATCCCACCCTGAAAACAGGAATGAGGCAAGTTCGCCACGGCGAATCGGTTGTTCGTTGAGGCGTTCTGCTAAGTCTTCTGAATCGAGTAATTCGACATGGTTGATTCGCCCCTGCTCACGCGCAGTGCGGTTGAACCGACAATTGGTCACTGCGACAAGGGAAAAGCGAACCTCTGGATGGCGCGCTGCATATGCGGCCGATCCCGCGACCACATCTTTTACCGCCTCCCATCCTAGTTCCCGGCCGTCGATCGACGAACTCTTGCACTGGATAAGAACTCCGGCCTTTCCGTTGATCGCCACCACATCGACCCCGCCGTCCCCAACGCGAGGGGTGCGCCTAGTGTTCCGGTATCCCAGCTTGCTCCAAAGGATTGCGCAGAAGGCCTCGAATGCATCTGGGTCGAGTTCGCCGAGTTCGTCGGCCCTGATGAGATCCGGGCCGAACGCGTTACCGCCGCCAGGGGCCTCCAAGTCGCCGAAGTCTGACGGACGCAGGTCCCCGGTCCCGTTGAGCATATCCGTGGAGAGGCCGCGCTTCCATTCGAGCAGGGCGTCCAGTTTCTGGTCAAATGTAGTGAAATCCTCGGCCAACACGACAGGGTAATAGACGAACACGTCCTTCGTCTGGCCGATTCGGTAAGCGCGGTCGGTGGCCTGGTCTTCCTTGGCCGGATTCCATGTCCGCGTGAAGTGGACGACATGGTTCGCCGCTTGGATGTTAACCCCGAAGCCGACAGCCAGCGGGGAAAGGATGATCGTTCCAAACCCCGGGGCCTCTTGGAACTTCGTGATGCGTTTCTGGCGGTTGTTCGAGTTACCTGCGGCCGCAGAGGTGTCCCCGTTTATCACATCGGGAAGAAAGCCCAGGCGTTCGTGGATGACTCGTTGCAGCGTTCGCTGCAAATCGCGGAACTCGCAGAAGATGATGGCTTTTTCTCCAGCAGCCCGGATGTGCCCGAGCTTGTTGAGCAGCCATGCCATTTTCGGAGAGTGCCGAATGATTTCCGTTACGGGCTCGGAGCCACCGGAGACGCTGCCCGGCGGGCGGGGGTCCGAGCAGAGGCGACGCAGGTATTGAAGCAGCCCGAGATGGCTCTGGAGGCCAGAAGGTGCCCCTCCATCGGATCCCTTGCGAAACAACCCAACGGCTTCAGCGTAGTGCGCCCGCTGCCGATCCGACAGTGGCAGACTTCGGCATTCGAGAACCTCGATCTTCTTCGGCAGGTCCTTGGCCACATCCGCCTTGACCCTACGCAGTTTTTGCGGCTCGATGAGTTCGCGCAGTTCTGCGACCCTGTCCTTTTCCTCTTCACTCTCCGCCTCGATCGGCTTGCGATAGCGTTCCCCAAAGTCCTTTAGGGCGCCGAGCAGTCCCGGCTGAACGAAGTCGAACAAACACCAGATGTCGGTGAGCGTGTTCTCAACCGGTGTTCCCGTGCAGGCGATCTTGAACCGGGCATTTTGCTTTTTCGCCGCACGCGTCACCAGCGCATTCGGGTTCTTGATCTTCTGCGCCTCGTCGCAAACCATCATTGACCAGCGTTGCCAAGCCAGCGAAAACTCTAGGTCGCGCAGCGTTTCGTACGTCGTCAGAACGATCTTCGCGTCGCCGAGCCAGTCGCGCCGGAGCAGCCTCGTCACGCCGGCCCCAGCGAGTTCCTCGTTGAGCGAACTTCTTGGCAGGCGTTTTTGCGCAAGGTCGGAACCGTAGAGCGTCAGGATCGGTAACGCTTTGGGCTCGAAGAACTTTCCGATTTCCTCTTTCCAGTTCTCCAGCAGGGAGACCGGGGCCACGACGAGAAACGGGTCGATTTTCTCATTCGCCTCAATGGCTGCGGCCATGAACGCGAGCAGTTGAATAGTCTTGCCAAGCCCCATGTCGTCGGCGAGCAGAGCGCCCCTACAGTCGCCAGGGGATTTTCCCCACAGGTGTTGGAGCCACGCCACACCGGTTTTTTGATGTTCCTTGAGCTCGATCTCGCGTTTGAGGCTCGACGGTAGGACGGGGGCCAGCCCCTCCGGCATGGCCAGCCAGCCCCGGCACTCCTCGTAATCGAGCGTGTCGACATTCGGCTTGACCACCAAACCTTTGCGTTCGATCGGAACGCGTCCACCGACTCCAGGCTTGCTTGGCTCGAATGTACCCGATGACACAGCGGCGCTGGCCGATCCGAGTGCTTCAAGAGCCTCCTGCGCCCACGCAACATTTAGTGGTTTTGGGCAACCTGGGAACTGAAACGACTTGAGGTTTTCCTCCTTAGCCTTAGCCAACGCCTCGCGGAACGCTCCGAGCGTCTCCTCAGACAGCGCGACGGCAACCGTGCCCCCGCCGCCCTCGGGCGTGTAGCACAGACCAACGTCGACGTTGTCCGGGAACCAGCCGGACTCCTCGCTTTTTCTGGCGATGAACGGAGAGTAGTAGGGTTTCTCGACCCCAAAACCCTCAACCCGTTCCGAGTATCGAGTGATGTCGAATATCTCGGACGCCTTGAAACCCGTCGCCCCCCCCAGTTCGTCGTGGGCAGCCCACAGCAGGGCCGCTTGGTCTGGGGTGTCCCCGAGTATTTCCAAATCGGCGCCTTCCCAGTGGCAGCACTGGGAGCCCCTTGCGATCCTCTCGTCGAGCTTGGTGAGGAACTTCTCCAATGCGTCGGCGCCTTCGAACACCACTTCCTCGGCGGTAACGTGGCCGGCGCTGGTTTCTTCGACCAAAATTCCCGTCTCGAATGGCCGTCCGGAGTCGTCGCGCCTCACGATTGCCGTGAAACGGGCGAAGGAGATGCCGGCCTCTTCCCTGGCGTCCTCGAATTGCTGCGGATCGATGACCTTGGCGGCATCGGGGCCCAGCGCGGCGAACGGATTGCGCGCGAAGGCTTCGGCGCGCTCACCACAGACCCTTCGACCCGGCATTCTCTTGATTTCCCGCAGGACAGTTCGGGCCTCTGGAGAGATGACGATGTGAGCAAGCCCCTCGCCGTCGGGAATCTCATAGCGTTCCCCGACCGATCCTAGCCGGTCGAAAATTTCCAGCCAGCGCGGCGGTTCCCCATCAAATCCCGGAATGACCTCGATGGTTCCGCTTGCGCCTTTGCGCATCCGGATGTGGATTTTCTCCGGTGTCAGGACGACGGTCTTTTTGAGGAAATCCGAAAGGTCGGAGCCAGCCGAAACCGCCCGCGTCCTTATTGCGGCCCAAGCCCTGCGGTTGGAGTCTGCGTTCCTCCCTTCTTTGGGCCGCGCATGAAATTTAGCGACGGCCTGCAAGGTCTCCCACGTCTCAGGCGGCAGCAGAGCCTCTGAGGATCCCGTTCGAAGCAATGCGTCCTCTATGGCGGGATCCGAGCGCAGCGGAAGATCGTCGGGACCGACCCATCCAGCAATCGCCACCGAGAATTCCTCGTCTGTCAGCGAACCCCTGCTGGACAACGCTGGGCGCCAGCGTTGGACCGGGGGCAGCCCAAGAATCGGCATGCCTTCGGCATGGGCCGGCGACGACATGAGGCGATAAAGGCTATCCCACTCGATCCGTGCGCTGTCTCCGTCTCGCTCGACGTACCCCTCGTCCTCAAGTTGGGCGACCAGTGCCGCGAACTCAGTCAGAGGGCCAGCCAATGCTCCGGGAAACAGAACTCCCTCGGACGTGAATTCGGTGGTCGGGCGCTTGGACGCGACGGCATCGTCCACCTTCTTCTTGCCCGAGCCAAACACAGACCATCCCATTGCTCATTCCCTCCACCAGCCTTTGCCGGCTTTGTAGTTGAATCCCCACCGGCGTAGTGCGTATGCGACCGCTCCGATGCTTTCGTCAGTCCGGACCCACAGCGCCCCGCCCTTCGGGCGCAAGTCCTCGATAGAAACTCTCCAACTAGCGGCAAATTTCGCAAGGCCTGCCATGCTTACTGAGGCGGACAAGTCGTCCGCGCCGGTCTGCTCGGCGACGACGCGCTTGGCCGCAGGCTTCGTCCTAGGCTTGAATGATTGGCCGAGTCTGCGGGCGGACTCCTCGGGGCGATGACCGATAAGCGGGCAGATGACGTAGTCAAACTTCTGTTCCCAGGTCAGCCCAGCGCTCTCGCTGTCCCTGTGAATCAGTCGGTCGATGTGGTTCCGGTTTTTCAGTCCGTGGATCGAAATGCTCGAGCGTTCTTTGCTGGAGCGGAGCTTCTGTGACAGGGTTGAGGGGATCGACTCCCATCGGAACAGGTAGAACGCGTTGCCCTTGGCCCCGAACTCGACGGCCAGATACTCGCCGACTCTCATGATGAACGCGTTGTTATCCGCTGTAGTCTGGTCTAGGTCGAGCAGCAGGCCTTGCGCCCTTTGGCGGAAGTCATCGAACTCCTCGCCGCGGCGGGACTGGGTGTCGGCCCCAAGAGCGAACCACATGTCGCCGACGAAGGGCTCGAAGCGCAGCCAGTAATCGAGCCTGCGTGTATCGCCGATCCCATCCGCGCTCAGCAGTTCGAAGAAGTCGCGGATCAGGCGACGCTTGAGCCATCCGTTGATCATTTCCCGCGCCCCGTCGTCGGGGCGGCCCCTAGAGTCAACGACTGCAGAGTCCCATGCCGCTCGGCGCAGCCACGGATTCCCAATGATCGAGACTGCTGCGTCGCGTAACGCCATTTGTTCAGTTGTCGCCAAACAACGCGAATAGCGCGACGTCAGGAGGGCCACGCACTTAATCCGCAAGGCCTTCGGGATGAATACGTCGCCCTTACCTGTGGCAATCGGCAAAAGCTTGTCGAGCACCGACTTGAAATCCTCCTCGCCTAGTTTCGAGGCAGACCTCATACGCGAATAAACCGCTTCTTGCCTGACCCACGAGTCGGTTGGAATAGCCAGCGATTCGACGGCGGAGTTCAGAGACGAGGTATCGCCTTGCAGCAGGGCTGGGCCGTATTTTTCGCACGGATCCGAGCCAAGCAGGTTCGAGTGTTCGGCAAGCGGCGTCATCCATCCTGGCTTGCGACCTGCCGCTTTCTCCAGCGAGTGGCGCTTCCGTTCGAGCCACGCGCCCACGGCTCTGAAGCCCTCGACGGCAACCACGTCGGTCGATTCGGCGTGCAGGGGGAATGTCCAGTAGCCCCGTAGCAACGCCTGGAGGCATTTGGTCTGCCGTCGAGTGTCCCCCGCAGCATCGGCGGCAGCGAGTAGTTTTCCCCGAAGCCTGTCGTCCGAAATCAGGATACGTCCGCGGTCGTCCAGACTGCCAGCCCCGAGGCAAACATACTTGAGCTCACGAAAGCTAGCGGCTATTCCCGTACGGCGGAATGCGGCAACGGCGGCGGACATCGCTCTCGGGTCGGACGGCGGGGCCGGTGCGTCGAACACGGCCCGCACTTGGCTGATCATGCGCTTGGTAGCAGCGTCATCGGTCCATGCATCATGATGCGCCGCCGGGATCGGGATGAAAGTCGCCCGCAGCCGCGAGCGCAGGACTGCGATCGATTCGATCATCTGCTGGGGACCGGGCATTTGGAGTCCTCGTCCCAAGGAATGTCGGGTGGTGGCGTGTCGCATTTGCTTTGGCCGGCGGGGCAGAGTTCCTTGAACTCGAGCCGGAGCTCGACTCGGCGGCTTTCCTCAGGGATTTTCTTGATCGAGTTGAAGGACGACCCGCCGACGAGGAACAGCGTGCGGATCATCTTCCGGTCGTCGACGCTGGGGGCATCGGCGGCGCTCGCATCCAGAAGCACGCAAAGCATTCGTTGAGACCGCTCCAAACTAAGGTTCAGGTTGTAGAGGTAGGAGCCCTCTTGGCTCGCGAAGCCCTCGACGACAACTCGCTTGAGCCACTTCTGGCAGCTTTCGTGGCGGGCGACTTCGAGAACCTTCGGAACGAACCTGCGCAGGAACACCCTGCGTTCGGATGTGAGGTCATTGCCGTCTTTTTTGAACTCGGCAAGGGAGCCGAACTCGATCGCGTGTCCGCGCACCATCACTCCCTTGAACTCGGGCCTCTGGGTAATTCTCTCGATGTCGGTGATGCACGCCCGGATCGTTTCGTCTCGATCCTTCTTCTCCTGCTCGATTTCACGAAGCCCTTGTGTGACAGCCATCAGAGCGACGGCCATGGCAACGAGGAAAAGCACCATAAGCGCCGTCATCAGGTCGGAGAACGATATCCAGAACGGCTTCTCGGCCTCGTCCTTGGAGGAGGTGCGCCGCGGTGTCTTGATGCCGAGCATGGGGTCTTACCTCTTCGCTGGCAAGTCGTCGAGGGTGTCTCCAAGGTCCTTAATGGCTCCAGAGAGCAGGCCCACCGCGTCGCCGAGCTCCTTCTGGAATTGGCGGTTGCCCTCGCGCAGGGTGCGCGTGACGTTTTCGGCAAACGACTCGTGAGCCTTGCCGAGGACGTCGCTGACGGCTTCGAGGTATTCCCCGGACTGCTTTTCCGCAGCGGCGAGTTGCATGGCTGCCTCTTTAAGGGTTTTAACAATCTCGGAAGTCATTGAGGCCTCCTTGCGGGCGTTCTCCACGATCGACTTCATTTCCGAGACCATCGTGGCGAACGAGTCGCGCGTTCTCCCGTAGTCGGCGACGATGTCGCAGGCCGCGTTGGTGGCCGACGCGAGTGTGCCGGAAGACTCGCGGATCAATTCCACGGCGGCCGAGGACGAACGCATCGTCTCGGAGACACCCGATCCTGCCTTAGCAAAATCGGAGGCCGCGACGTAAAGTGTTTCGGCCCCTTGGTTGAGTCTGTTGATCGCCTCGGTCGTGGCCGATGACAGGCGCGCGATCGTGTCCTGCAAGGACTTGGTCGTTTCGACCGACTGGGCGAGAAGGGCCTCGGTTTGTTGGGAAAGTGATCCGATCGCCCTGCCGGTGCTCTCTTCGAAATTCAGCTGGCGGCGTCCTTGGGAGACGGAAGCCTCCTCGGCTTGCCTGCGTAGTTCGCTGACGGCGGCCGCAACCTGCACGCCCATCGTTGAGAGGGCCTCCTGCATTTTCTTTCCCGTCTCCGACTGGGACTCTGAGGTCATCGAGCGCAGTTGCTCGACGAATTCACCCATCTGCTTGTTCATGATCTGCTGGCGGGCCTCCATCGAGGTGATGGCGTGATTGAGGCGGTCGGTCATCGAGTCGACGGCATTCTTGCCGGCAGAATCCATTCCCTCGGCGAGCCGTGAGAACTGGGAGGCTGTGTCGCGCATGGCGTCGCTAGTCTGGCGCAGAAGGTCGCTCATTCCCTGCATCTGGCCACCAAACATTTCACGCATTTGCGCCGAGAAGCTTGATAGCACGTCCGTGAGCATTTTGTTGAGGGCGTCGCCTTGGCTGGCACTGACCCCCTTTACCGCTTCGGCAATCACGGTGATGGGCTCTCCGAGGTGATCACCGATGGCCTTGCCGACATCGACGGAAATTTGCCTCGTGGCGCGGGCGTTCTCTTCGACCTGTCGAGCAGTTATCTCCGACAGAATTTCGCGCAGGTCCGCCACGAGGGCATCCTTAATCTGCAAGGCTTGCGTCGCCTGCGTTTCGGAGGCAACCACTAGACGCTCGAGGTATTCCTCACCGGCTCCCCCATCGAACATGCTGTCGATCAGGTGGCAAAGTTCCTCGACCTGCCGATACCGGGCAGTCACAAGGGACTTCTCAATCCATGTAAAGAGCATCGCCAGGGCGATTGCGGTAGCAGAGACGAAGAACGCGTGTCCAACAGCTTTGACCAGATTGCTCAACTCCGTTTGTGCCAGTTCTGGGTTAATCGATACGTTAAAGTCGATCAGACCAAGGATCAGGCCGGAAAACGTTCCGATAATGCCGAGGCCGGTCAGAATTCCGGGGACGTGCTTGTAGAACTCCGTTTTGAGGGGCGAGTCGACCACGGAGTGCTCGGAGAAGAAAATTTCGGACAGCGCGGTCGCCCGCCAGCGTTTGACTCGCATGAGCCCGTTGCCATCGTCGGCGCGTTGTGGGTGCAGGGTCTCGGTGTATTCGCTCCAAAGATGCGCCAAGCGGGGTTCAATCATTGCCTCTCTTGCGATTTCATCCAAATCGACCGCCATCCCGGCGGCCTTCGTCTTGGTTTGCGAGATGGCTTTGATGACTTTCGCGAGCGCTCCGCCAAGGCGCAGTGCCGGAAGCATGAAGCGGAACACGAATCCGAATGAGACAATGGCGATAATCGCGCCGACGGTCCAAACGTGCCAATTCTGCGAAAAAACGACCAAAATCTCGTTCGTTGCCATATTCGTATTATTCTTTCATTGTTCTTCTGTCTGTCTGTCTGTCTGTCTGTCTGTCTGTCGGTCGGTCGTCACACCGGCTATCTCCCGAACCGCAGGCTAGCCGATTTTTTCCTCCGCCCTGACCGACTCGCTACGTACCTACGCCTAAAACTTTCCAAGTTTGGCGCTTGCCGAAGGCTGCGAGCCTATGATAATAGCAACTTCACCCGAAAATATTTCTTGTAAATACAAGCCGAATTCGGGGGGTTACCCAAGCACCGTAGTTGCGCACGCGAGACCGGCGTGTTCAATCACTTCGTTGGGTGCACTGACGTGCCGAACTGCTTGATGCCGACCCTCAGATTGGGTAGGACCGGAGGCGAGAGACCTCCGGCCATCCGGGACCGCTCGTCCCGAGACGACGCACGACCTTGCCAATAAAAAGTTCCACCTCGGCAGCACTCGGCACGATGAAAGGGCCAACGAGACGGCCGTCTGTCACCTCCGTCGTCCGTCCTCGCGAAAGCCGATAAACGAACGCCGCCAGGTCGGAGTTATTGCGCTTGTGGTTGCCAGGCTGTGTCTCACTCGTGACGAATTCATGCACGAGCATGACCGCGCGGGAGTAACCCTTTCGCTTTGCCTCAGACACCGCCCCAGCGCAGGCGGTAAGTAGTTGGTAGCGCAGTTCGCCTAGCCGTGGCTCGCCTTTGACGCGCGGACCGAACAAGGAAAGAACCAGTTGTTCAACACGGGCGACCCCGTTCGACCGCGGGTTCCCAAGGCGGCGTTCGAGTGCATCGGCCAGCGTTTTCGAGACCTCGTCTCCGTACGGCTCGTCCGCCTTGGCCTCGACAGCAAGCAGATAGGGACCGATTGCGTCGATCACATAGACCACAAGGTCGCTATTCCTCGGCTCACCGGGGAATCTGTCGAAACGTAGCTTGGCTTCTGGCTCAGCTTCCCAAGATAGAACCGCGCCAAAGCTACTGTGGGCTGCCAAGGAACTCGCGACTTCAGGCGGCAAAGCCGTTCCTCCTCCCTCCAGCCAAGCGCGGGCGACTTCTTTGGCACTCCTCCCATCGACCCAGTGGTAGTGGGCCTTCGGTGGAGCATACGTCTCCCAATCAGAGAGAGACGCGATGACGTGACCAGCTTTTGCGATTGGCATGGAGATTGAGGGCGGTGTGTAATCGGATTTATCTGGCGCCCAGAAGTGGCCGGACTGAGGCGCCGAGGGCGATGTTGATCACGATTGTAGCCCACGTCTCGGAAGCCCAAAGCTCCTTTTCAGGCAGCTTCGAATCGTTCCGGTATCAGCCAGCACGACCACCGATCCCGAACTGCAACCTCTGCCCGGCCCATTCCACCGGAAATGCCCGCGCGACTGCCTTGATCATGGTGTTGTCGATGGTCGCCATCGGCGCCGGATTTCCGTACGTGCCATCGGGTAGAACGATCACCTTGCGCCCGCCTCGCTTCTTGAAGGTCATGGGGATATCGACGGAGACGACTTCTGCCGAGGTGACTTCTGCCCTGGTGGCCATCACGCTGCCTTCTTGCTTTCATGCCTATCCGGTTGCCACAGGTTTGCGATGATTTGCGGAAACGGGATTCTTGCTCACGCCATCGTATAGATCGCGGTAAGTCGGGGCTTCAACCCGTGCGGCGATTTCCAGCACGCTATCAAATGCCACCATTGGCCAGAACCGACGGTTGAAGCGAAAAACGAATTCGTTGAGATAGGCCTGCAAATGCTTTGGACTGACTCCGTGGTGGCTACCCAACAACCAGGCATCCAGGTTCCCGAACACGATGTGGATTATCGGCAGGTGAGCTTCGGTTTTCGCTTGGTCGCCTTGTATAGCCAGCGGGTCGTGGCGATATCCCAGTTTGGTAAGGTTGTCGTAGCCGGTCCACCCATCTGTACGGACAGCGGACCCTGGAGATACGGCCGAGATAACGAAAGACTCCAACTCCTTTCGGCTTCGTCCCGGCGCGACTTCGAGACGAAGGCGGCCAGCAATAAAACCTCGACCGTGCCCACCTTTGTGTTTGGTCTTCGCTTGCCCGGTAGGCATGTTCGGGTCAGGCCCGGGAGCCTTCGCACGCGGCCGGACCTCGACCGCGCCCACAACCAACGTTTTGTGATGGCACCCCCGACCTTCGCCTTGCGTGGCGCCACCGACCCACGTCTCGTCCAGTTCGACCGGCCATTCGCCACCGATTCCGTCACGCTCCGGACGAACCATCGCCGCTCGCAATTTATGCAGCATCTGGAAAGCGGTCTCGTAACGTCCGAGCCCAAGCTGTCGTTGAAATTGCAAAGCGCTCATTCCGGGAGTCTGGGTTGTCACAAGGTAGGCCGCCCAGAACCAGACGTGAAGAGGCTGTCGCGAGCCCTGCATGACGGTCCCGGCCGTGAGGCTGGTCTGGCGGCCGCAGCGCGAGCATTCAAGAACACGAGGACGAGACAGAAGCCGCCACGGTTCTCCGCAATGACTACAGGCCGGGCATTTGAAGCCTTCAGGCCAGCGGATACGTTCCATGTGGCGGGCACAGGCCACCTCATCGGGAAAATACTTCTGGAATTCCAGAAGAGTCTTCGGATAGTCGGACATGCGTCAGATTGTGTCACCGGGCTCAACCTGTGGCAACCGGATAGGCATGCTTGCTTTCAGGGATGACGGATTAGATCAGTTCTTTCATGCCCGCGGTCTTCATGTCGATGCGCAGACCTGTGGGACTGACGGTGACACGTTCCACCAGTAATTGAATGATCCTGGCCTGCTCGGCGGGGAAGAGTTCGTCCCACACCGGCTCGATGGATTGCAGGGTCAGAATGGTTTCCTGCGCATCAGCCGTGGGATCAAGGGCCACCACTTCGCGGATGGCCTGTGACATCACCTCGGGGGCTTGCAGTACTTTGCGTACCTGGGCAATTACCGCGGCTTCCACTTCTCCCGCGGGAACCCGAGAGATCGAGCAGGCGTCCTTGCCGATCCTCAGCGAGGCGGTATTCACATGGCAGGAATCCCGCCGGTCCCTCCGGAACATCACCGTCGCCACAACCGCGGGCAGACGGCAGGCGTTTATCGACGAGGCTGGAATGACAGCGGTACGACACTCGCTGGGTGTCCGGATGGTTCCTCAACAGGTCACGTGCAGGACAGCATTGATGTCGTCGGCTTTCAGCCGCTCCAGCTTGCCGCACACTTCCCGAGTCGGCAGGACGACCACCTCGATGCCCTTCTCCTCGGCGGCGGCATAGACAGCGGGCATGATGGGCAACGCGCCGTACATCCCCGTTCTGATGTACAGCCGTTTCCCGTGCCAAGGGATGGCTTCGTCGGCGGAAAGGGGCGTATGTCCATAAGCGGCGCGGTAGGTCTTCGAGGGTCCCTTCGCTCGCTTTCGGATGCGGCCCTGTTCGATGATGAGATCGTAGTCGTAACGCGCGCCCTCAACCTCGATCTCGCCAAAACTCAGCATATTCATCTTCATCGCTGGCTCCTTGGGAGGAAGATAGGTCCAGTATAGGAAACCAAGCCAAGGAGCGAACGTTAACCGCGCTGTCTGTTGGGCAACCACGGAACAAGTCCGTCCCTGTCCACAGAATGCGCTGGCAACCCTGTGGGTAAGCGGTGGACAAACGGTGGAAAGCCGCCTGCGACCGGCATCCTCCAAGGGAAACTCTCCGATGCCCAAGAATTAGGCGTTGCAAGCAGCAAATAGGGCAGCGCGCGGGCTCGCTCGGGAGGTGCGGGCAATGTCCTTCCCCAGTGCTCGAAGCCTTGCGGGAGCACGGTGCAGGTGGTGCGCCGCCAGTCGGGGCCTTCTGCGGGCCGCTCATCGCAGCAGAAGGCCTTGACGCTCCTCGGAATTACAGTCCCTGACTCAGCTTGCCAATGATCATCTTCGCTGACTTCTTCTGATCCACTGCGCCTTCCTCCGTCGGGTTCTGCGAGTTCGATACCGCCTGACCCCGCGACGAACCCTGACGCAAGTCCCTCAAGCCGATCATCGCCAGCACTCTGAGCCGTTCCGCCCGCGCTCGTGTCGCGACTGTACCAAGATCGGCAAGCAACTCCGGGTAGGTGCCCGTCGGAATCTTCACCACAATGCGCAGCGACGACATCTCAAGCGCCCATCCGCCAGAACCCGCGTACGTTCGCAAAAACCGGCGCCTCCGGCGTCGACACCTTTAGCTGCGGGAACGCGTCCTTGATCGCCTCCTCAAAGAACCCCGCGCCGCCGCCCACCAGCAGCACCAGGTCAGCACTTGCGTTCTCCTTCCGTAGGGATTCCCGCAAGCGGGTGGTGACGATGGGCCCGACCTTGTCGGCAGCCTTCTTCAGGTAGGGCGCGACTTCGACCCGCTCGCCGAGAAGACGGACCTGTGGGTGTCCCTTGCGGAGCGTGTGCTCCAGACGTTCTCTGCCGACATTGCCCCCGAAATCCTGCGCGATCAGGCGAACGGCTTCATCCAGGATCACTGAAGATGCCTCCAGGCTCGTGCCACACGACTGGCGCCGCAGTTCGCCGTTACTGATCAGGACCCAGTCGACCGAGAAGAAGCCGGGGTCGACCACCAGCACCCGGCTATCTTCGATTTCCGAGGCATCCGGCAATCCCCAGACGTAGTCGACGAAGCCTCCCACAGGCTGCGGGACAACCTTGACCTCGCCCACGGTGATCTTTCGCCTCGGCGTGATTTGGTGCTCTCCCCGCATCTGCCCGGCCAAGCGCTCGCGCAACTCGGGGTTGAGATATTGAGTGACCGGTAGCCCGGTAACAAGCCGGTCGATCTGGTCCAATTCGGCAAGCAGAAGCCCGGCATGGAAGAGGGCGCGATAAGAGTCCGTCGACGGGTAGTCCTCGTGCAACTCGCGACTCCATAGCTCGGCACGATCCGGCGATAGACCGGCGACAAACGGTGCCCCGTTCACGAGCACGCGCAAAAAATCTTCCTCGCCGTTGCTGGCAATCTTTTCTCCGAGCCGGTCGGCCGGTGCAGCGCCTGCCGGTCGCAGCACAACCCGGGGTTCGCCACCGGGGTCTCCGCAGGCCAACTTGAGGTTGGAATAGCCGATATCGATTCCGAGAACTGTCATGTCCGGTTTTCTCCTGGGTCACGTCATTGCCCACGTCGCCCGGGAGTGGGCAGCGAAGCCTGGCAGACGCACTGCAGGAAACCTGCAGGCACACAAGAGGAGCGTTCAACGTTCCTTCGCGCGTTCAGTGCGCCGCCAGTGCACCTGATGCTATGAAAACGGCCGGCCCAGCAGCATTCGAAAATCGACCAGGAAAGGCGCATTTCGCCGAGGCAGGGAAGAGTTCTTCAGCGGTCAGTCGCCTGCCTACACCGCAGCTTCTCCCGCTTGACGGGCGCGTTCACGGCCAGGTTGTGAAGATTTGGTCACACCCCTGAAGAAATAGGAACGTCCCGGTAGAAAAGCCGCCGGCGCGTTACGAAACTGCCCCCGCGCCGCCTTTGAACCCTCCGCGGCACTTGGACGACCATGGATTCCATGCCGAACCGGGGTGCGGACCGATCTTCCCGACCCCACGGCGGGGCGCCTGCCCCTTTCATCGAAGATCATGCTGTGGGGAGAAACATCATGTCGGAACAGCTCACAAAGATTGCTCAAAACGTTCGCAACGCGCTGGGTTGCGCGGCTACTGGTGTCGGTTCGCTGGCTGTCCGCTGCGGCAGCGCCATCCGTCGTCACGCCGTTGGCCTCACCACGCTCGGTGTGCTCACCGTCGGCGGTTACGCCCTCTACACGAATCCCCCGGTGCAGAGCATTGGTCGTGGGGAAGTCGGCATCCGCCTCAATCAGCTCACCGGCGATTCGGTCGAAGTGCACGAAGGCGCCGCGGTCGTCATTCCCCATCTGCACGAGCTGCGCCGCTTCTCGCTGCGCGACCAGGTCTATCGCCCGATCGATGGACTCGAAGCCAACGGCCCTGCGCCTTTTCAGTCGGTCGAGGGGCTCTCGCTCGGTATCGACATCTCGGTGCGCTACGCGCTTGACCCGAAACAGATTGCGGCCGTGGCCCGGAACCTGCCCGAGGACATCAGTGGTGAGATCGTCGAACCGGTGGTCCAGGGTGTGCTCTACAAGACCCTGTCCCGCTACACCGTACGCGAGATTTTCTCGAGCAAACGCCAGGACATCCAGGAGTCCATCGAGGGTGAACTGAAACCCCGCCTGGCGGCTGACGGGATTGTTCTGGAGTCGGTGACCCTGGGCAAGGTGGACCTGCCGCGCGACTACCGGTCGGGCATGGAAACCCTGCTCGCCGAAGAACTCGCCAGCGAAAAAATGCGCTACACGCTGGAGCTCAAGGACAAGCAGGTCAAGCAAAGCGAACTGGAAGCCCTGGCCCAGAAGGTGCGCCGGGAAACCGCCGCCGAGGCTGCCGGCCAGGAGCAGATCATCGCCGCCAGGGCTCAGGCCGAAGCGATGAAACACGTCCTGCCCTTCAAACAGAAACAGATCGAGCAACGCGGGCTCGAAGCCGAGGCCGAGAAGGTGACCCGGATCAAGCGCGCCGAAGCCACCGCCCAGTCGCGTCGCATCGAGGCGGCCGGCGAAGCCGATTCGCGCCGGCAGCTGGCCGACGCCGAAGCGTATCGGCAGGAGCGCATGGGAAAAGTCGCCAGCGATCAGCTGGCGCGTGACGGCGCGCTGATCGACAAGCATCCGCTCCTGATCCAGAAGACGATGGCCGACAAGCTCTCCGACAAGATTTCGGTGATCATCGCGCCGCCGCCCCGCGACGGCGGCTTCATCGGTGCCGCCTTGCTCGGTAGCGGCCGAGTGACGCCTGCGCCATCAGGACGCTATGAGGCGCCGGACGGTCGAGCCGCAGAAGACAGTTCCGAGGGAGGGCAATGACCATGCTGGCCACCGCACTCACCATCATCGCCATCGTCACCCAGGATCAGGCCGGCCTGCGTGCCGCCCCGAGGGAAAGCGCCGCCCAGCATGCCGTCTTGTGGCAGGGTGACAGCCTGGAAATCCGTGGCACCAAGGGCGACTACCTGCAGGTCTACGACCATCGCCGGGAACGTGCCGGCTACGTCCGCGCGAGCCAGGTTCGGCCGCAGTCGCTGAAACCGGAAAACGCTCCCGAACTGCTTGCCGTGGTTCGTTTTCTGCGCGACACCCCCGGCGCGGAAGCCCTGGGCATCAGCTATGCCGCTGCCTATCTCAAGGCAGCGCCGGCGGAAGCCATCGATGGCGAAGTGTTCGATGCGCTCGGCACCTTCGCCGAACGTCTCGCCCGAAGCGCCAGCTCGCGCCGGGCAAAGAGACCCGACAGCGCCGTTGGCGAACATCTCGAAGTCGCCGCCGCTTACGGCGTGACCATGGTCAGCGTCGAGCGCGACGATCAAGTCCAGCTCTGCTACGACGGCGACGCCTTCCGCCGTGTCCTCGCGTTGCCGGCGAGCGATCTGCAGAAAGCCCTGGCGGCGCTGGCGCTCACTCGTCACGATTGCGTTTCACCGAGGCTGACGCCGGTCGAGCGGTTCGCTCTCGACAACTGGCGGGCCGAAGTGCTGGACCGGATCGACACGTCCCAGCTCCCGGAGGTCCTCAAGAACCGCCTGCACCTGCGCAAGGCCGGGGTGTGGGCAAGTCTCGCCTGGCAACGGGCGAGACGGTCCGAACTCGGCACCGCGGCCGTTGCCGAGGCAGGTAACCGCGCGGTGGACGAACTGGCGGCGATCAACCAACACGAGTTGGCGGAAAGCGATGCCGCGACCTACAGCGACGCCGCGATTCGTGTGGGCGCTTCGCGCTGGGCCGCCGAGCCCGGGCTCCCGCTCGAGCCGATCAAGGCGCCGGTCGGTCTCGGGATCGTCACCACTCCCGGTGAACCAGGCGAGACCTGCGTTCATCTGGTCGATGCGCGACACGACGTGAAGAACCCGCTTCTCAGGCGCTGTACCTACGGTATCGTCTGGTCGGCATCGGCCGTCACTCACCCCGAGGGGGGCGCCCTGACCCTGGCTGTGCAGCCGCTGGACACCTGGCGCGAGATGTGGGTCTTTCGCCAGGAACCAACGGGTTGGATTCTCGATGTCGTACCGCCGGCGACCGACACCCCCGACCTTGGCTACGTCGAATTCGCCGGATGGGTGCCGGGCCGCACGAAGATGCTCGCCGCCCGTGAGGCGAAGGTGGACGGCCGCTACAAGATCAGCTTCGAGTTGCTGAACCTGTCCAGCCTGGAGGTCGAACGCTGGGCCGACAAGCCTTCGTCGCTGTCTGTCTTCTACCGGGGGCAGTCTCCGGCGTGGAAGGCGGGGACAGTGAGCATTCGCTGACGTTTCCTGGAGGCGACTCGCATCGGAGCTGCGGGGAGTCTTCCTCGACATACTTCTCCAGGCGATGGATCGCGAACGAACGGGTCGCGGTCCATCGCCTGCTGCCCGTCGGCAGGCTTGAGTCGTGTTCGTCAAGCCAAACGGCGTTCGTTCTGTCGAGGGGCGATGACCCTTCCCTTGCCGGAAGCGGGAGGAGACACGCCGCCGATCGGCGAAAGGGCGCGGCTTGCGGATAACCTCGGGCCGGAAGGCGCGGGGCGTCTATTCCGGCTGGTCAAGAATCATGGCGCGTTGATACAGATCGACGGCCAAGGCGGCAAGGTGTTCCGGTGTCGCGCGATCACCCTGGGCTTCGAGGGCGGCCTTCAGGATACCTTCGAGTACGACGGGGTCGAGTGTCGGTGTTTGGAGTCCTTCAGCATCGCCGGGGCTGCCAGAGGCCGTGGTGTCGGCCGCGAGGACTTGGGCAATAACGCGTCGGCCGCGTCCTGTCGCGAGCCAGTCAAGGGTGACGCCCCCAGCGGTGGCAATGGCCAGAGACTTGTCCAGCGATGGCATTCGCCCATCGCTGATGTACGCCCGGAGGACGGATTCCGCGAGGCCACATCGCTTGGCAAAAGATGCTACCGACCCCGGTCTGATGAGCACCTTCAAACGGGCTGCAAGCGCGCCCGATTCGACGGCAGGGATTGACGGTCGGTCGTTGCCCTGTTCAGACGCCGTTCCATCCGGCGGTGGCTCCCCATCGGTTTGGGTCATGTCGCTCCTTTCCAAACCAGCGCTTTTGAGGCCGGGAAGGCAGAGGACCGGCCCGGGTACAGTCGAGGCGAGGGCCGCCGCTTGTTCGTGTCCTGCATTTCTTTTCACGAATTATGCACTCGCAAGCGCCCCGATCATCGCCGTCCGGAATGATCGGTCAAGGCCGGTGGTGGATTCTTGGCTCTATATTAGCGCTGCAGTAGTATCCGGCAGAAGCACGCGATCGTCTTCCTGGAACCCGTTGGGGGACCTTACTGCGCCCCTCCAACCCGCATCCGCTGTAATGTCAGCACGAAACTCACGCCATCTTCCACGTTGCGAACGGTGATTGTCCCGCCCATCTTGGCCATGTACGTCTTGGCGACGAAGAGACCTTGGCCGCGGTTACCGTTGGCGCCGGCTTCCGCATGCTCGGAAACGCCGTACTCGAAGATCTTGTCCAGGAAATCCTCAGCAATCGGCTGGCCGACATTGTGAATGATCACCGTCGCCGTGGTCTCCGTGCTCTCCAGGGTGAGTGTGATCGGCGTGCCCGGTTGACGGTACCGATCCGCGTTCTTGAGGATGTGCGAAAAGACGTCTTCAAGGGGAAACTCATCGGCGCGTACCCCCACCGGTTGGTACGCCGCGGCGCAACGCACGTCGACAAAGCCGGAGTTGTCAGCGACGTTACGCAGGAACTTGGCGATGTCGATCGCCTGAACCTGTAACGCCGAGGACTGAAAAGCTTCGCTGGGGCTGGCGTTGCCGTAGAGCACACGCACCGCCTGCTGCATGCGGTTGATGTAGCGGTAGCTGGGGTCGCCGGCGTGGCGATGCAGCACCAGGAGCGATTGTAGTGGTGACATGATTTCGTGACCGACGGCGTGCCATAGATCCCGTTCCTGCTCGGCGCGTATCCTTTCTCGCTCGGCGTCTTCCTTCACTCGACGCAGCAGATCGTTGAGGCAGTTGGCGAGGATGCCCAACTCGTCGCTGCCCCGCAGATCCGCCAGATCGAAGCGCTGCAGACCGCCCGTGGTTTTCACGCTTCTGGAGAGTGCGCTGGAACGCCGGGTGAGGCGGGTAATGCGGCGGATGATGCCGGCTTCGATGACCAGCCACGCCAGCGCAATGGCCAACAGCATGGCACCGACGAACCAGGACACGCGGGTGGCAACGGCGCTCAGGATCTGGTTCACACTGCGTGCGTCCCCGTGGAGCACAATTCGATAACTGCCCATCGGCGTCGCCACCTCGTCGGCGAGTTCAACCGGGGCGTCGTAGCTTTCAACCGGCAGCCTGCGAACCAGACGGGCGAGCAGCGGCGACGCTTCTTCGATGACCTCGACCTGGCCGCGCAGTTGCACCCGATCAGTCGGCTCTGCGTGGCCGACGTTCCAAATCGTCAGGGTTTCGCCTGGCCGGAGAAGAGCCGTCAGGTCGTTGAGGGAAAAGGGCGGGACGGCACCGTCCTCGTTGCTGTCGAAAATCGCCGCACCGTCGCCGGGTGGCAGTATTTCCACGCGGACCTGAAACTGGTCGAGGTCTGGTGGCGGCCACTGGGGCTTTTCCGGCTGGAAGAGCGCATCGCGCAGCACGTCAATCGGCAGGCGTAGCGAGAAAAACGATTTCTTCTCGCAGTCCTCGTCGCTCTCCTTGGCGGCGTCAAGGCACCGACCGCTCTGCCATACCCAGCCGCGGAATTCTTTCACCGGCATCTCGCCGGTGTAGTCCCGGTCGTCCAGTTCCACGTAACCCGTGAAACGACCTCGCATCCCCGACGCGCGCCGACGCTCGTCACGGCTCGGGACTTCGAAGGGCGCGACCCAGCGGTACGTCTCTCCACGCAGGCTGACCACCACCCGCAAGCGGTGGGCCCCATCGAGGAACTCGTTGCCGATGCGGTGAGGCACCAACGTCGGGCTGACGAAAGTGCCCGCCGCATAGATGAAGCCGCCGGCCCAGGGGTTGTTGGCAATCGCCACGCAGAGACTGCCGTAATTTTTGTACTGGACCAGGCAGCCGGCCATTTCTACGGCATGGCGAACCTTGCCCTGATCGTCGAAATCGATGGCCGAGAAGGGCAGCATCACCGGGCGCAGCGGTGTCACGGGACCCTAGCCGCGCGGCGGGTTGAGAAGAGCCAACTGGCCAGCCGGGTGGCGCAGGCGGGCGACGATCTGTTCCTTGGTCTTCGCCAGGCTCGCCTGATAATTGTCGTAACTGCGCTGCTTTTCCTCCTGCAAGACCGCGACCGCCATGGCCACCACGGCCAGGGCCAGCAGCAGGAAGGAACTGCGAAAGACGATGCGCAGCCGAAACGACGCCAACCAGGCCAGCGGTTTCATTCCGCCAATCTCACTGAAGAGGCGTAGCGACTCGCCGGAGCGCCGCGGAAGCCGCCGCTGCTGTCCATCGCCGCCTTACCGATCGCTTGAGCCGGTGGAGATCGGGTCAGACCATCGGAAGCCGCGCATGGGGATATTCTCGATGCGGTCAAAGTCCTCGTCCAGTTCGCGGAAAGCCTCGCGGATGCTGCTGATGTGTTTACGGATATTGTCCCGACTCCGGCCGCTCTTGACCACCCGGGACAGTTCTTCGTAAGAGACTACCTCGCCCCGTTTCTCGTAGAGCGCAGCGAGGATGCGCTGGGCGGTCAGTGGCAGGTTGATTCGTTGTCCCCGCCACAGGGGCGTGCTCTGCCGCAAGGGATCCATGGAGAGTTCGTCGCTGGCAGCCAAAGGCGGCTTGACGCTTTCACGCTGTCGGACGGCGCGCAGGATTTCCAGGAAGGTATCGATAAACTCGGCTTCCTCGAAGGTGGCCTTCTGCAAGTAATCCCAGGCATCCAGCGCCTTCATGATGCCGCGGTAAATGGTGGCGGGCATCGCCGAAACCACCAGCACGGGTGTGCCGCTGGTGCGCTTGTTGATGGCGTTGATGATCGCAACACCCGCGTGACGCTCCCGCCCCAGTTCGATATCCAGCACCACCAGGTCGTACTGCACGCCAGCCAGGGCGGCTTCCGCATCGTCGCGGGTGAACCACTGCTCCACGGTGATGCCCGGGTGCGCGGAAAGAATCCATTCCTTGAGTTGATTGCTGGTGGGAATGTCGTCTTCGATGACGGCCACTTTGAACATGGTGTTAACGGTGTCGCTTTTCCGCCGAAATCTGGCGTCCACGGCCTGACGTGGTGGAAAGGCCGGTCCGTTTTGTTTTGGTTTTTGACTTTCAGCCAAGCATGAATATGCTGGTTTTCCGGTTTGCCGCCGGCTAGGCTCCCGGCGGACGGGTTGCGCAGCAAACCGTCGTCTGGCAAGCGAAGCGCGGCAGGGGTGGGCACCAGGAATCGCTGAGCGCCGTCGGCTATCGACTTCACTGGGTTTGAGCGGGCTGTGAGCTGCGGCTCGGCATGACCGGCGCGGCAGTAGCGTTCGCGTGGCCGATGCGGTAGAAAGCCCGGCGGCCGGTGGAAAGGCAGGCGCGACACCGGTTCGAACCGCGAAGCCAGACCCGATGCCGCGCCCCGTAGCCCCCACAGCGGCGACGTTGCCTGCCTAGTATTTCACGAAGCGCACCTCGCCGTCAGATTCCCATTGGCCGGGACGGCCAATGGATCTCCCTGGAAGACGCTACCACTGCGCCGGCTGCCGCACGGCCGTGCTCATTTGCAGCCACTGCGATCGCGGTCACCGGTACTGTACCGCGAGGTGCGCCAACCAGGCCCGCCGACAGTCTGTCCGTGCCTCGGGTCGCCGCTATCAAGACAGCTTGCGCGGCCGTCACGCCCACGCCGAACGCCAGCGCCGTTACAGGGCCCGGCAGCAGAAAGTGACGCATCAGGGTTCCCCACCCAGGGTCGCACCTGATCAACTCCCCTGCGAACCGACGTTGCCGGTTGCGCCTCAGCCAGGGCACTGCTGTCGTTGTCATCGTCCCTTGCCGGACGGGGTGCGCCAGGACTTTTTGCAGCGTCGGATTCGCCGTCACCCACCCGACCGGAGAAGACATGGCTCTCAGCCCCGAGATTGAAGCGCAGATCCTGCGTTATTACCACGCCGAACGCTGGCGCATCGGCACCATCGCGACCGAACTGCAAGTGCATCGCGATAGCGTCGCCCGCGTGCTCGCCCAAGCCGGCTTGCCGGCACTCGAACCGGTTCGCCGCCCTTCGGCGATCGATCCCTACCTGCCGTTCATCCTCGAGACCTTGACGCAGTTTCCGCGCCTACGCGCCTCCCGCGTATACGACATGGTCAAGGGTCGCGGTTATCCGGGACGCCCGGATCACTTCCGGCACCTGATCGCCCGCCACCGACCGCGCCCGAAAGCCGAAGCCTACCTGCGTCTGCGTACCCTGCCGGGCGAACAGATGCAGGTCGATTGGGGTCACTTTGGCCACCTGGAGATCGGTCGGGCACGCCGGCCGCTGATGGGCTTCGTCGCCGTCCTCTCCTGGTCGCGGCAGATCTTCCTGCGCTTCTACCTCGGCGCCTACATGGAGAACTTCCTGCGTGGCCATGTCGGTGCGCTGACCGCCTGGGGCGGCTGCCCGCGGGTCGCCCTGTACGACAATCTCAAGAGCGCGGTCCTTGAGCGCCAGGGCTCGGTCATCCGCTTTCACCCGACACTGCTGGCCCTGTCGGGTCACTACCGCTTCGAGCCGCGCCCCGTGGCGGTGGCGCGGGGGAATGAGAAGGAGTGTGCTGCATATTGCACCTCATGCGGTATTTGCGGGGAAACTTCCCTCGCGGGTGGTTGATTTGCCTGTGGTTTTGCCTTGATGTTGATGCTTGATCGGCGTGTCAGGACCGGGCGGTTCGAAGAGGTAGCCGCCCCTGTCGTCATACTTGTGGGCTTTGAGCAGGCCGGCGCGGCGCCAACGCTTGAGGGTGTCCGAACAGACGTTGAGACGCTGGGCCATTTCATGCAGGGTCAGCAAGCCACGCGTCAGCAGGCGAGCATGACGATTGCGGAGTGCATAGTCGATTCGAAGACGACGAACCATCGGCCGGTGGAAGGGTTTGCCCTCGCCCGATAGCAAGCCCTGGCCGTTGAGCAAGGCGGCGATTTCACCGTCGGTATGATCTTCCAGGAGTCGGTCGATCTCGGCCACCACCGTGGCCGAGGTCTGGCGCAGCAGCCAGGCCGGCTTGGGTAGAGGAAGGTGTAACGTGTGCGTCGCGCCGCCGTGAAAGCGCACTTGCGCCCGGACCTCGGTCTCCCTGAGCAAGGTGACATCGGCAATCAGCAGGCGAGCCATGCGTTTGCGCTCCCGGTCAGCCGTATGGGGATCGTTCCACAGGCGTGGGAAGTCTTTCGCCAACGCCAGGATGGCGGCGCGCTGCTGATCGTCGAGCCCGGTCTCGCTCTCGCGCTGTTTGTCGTAGTGCTCCTGGGCCGCCGTCTGGTTGCGCAGCGCCTGGTTCCATTCCGCTTCCAGCGAGTCGGCGACCAGGCGATTGTCGGGATCGCAGCGCATATACCGGCGGCGTGCCAGGTCGGACTCGTAGCGCGCCTGTTCAACCGCTTGACGGCGCAAGCGGTCGCTTTCCTCGGAGCGACTCTCCAGTTCCTTCTGCACGGCCAGCGCCACCTCCAGGGTGACCGGGGTCACCGCCTCCACCAGCAAGCGGCCAATGGCCGCGTCGAGTTCGCCCCCGACGATCTGCTGGCATAGGGGTTCTGCATGCTCGACACCGTGGCGGTGACAGACATAGTCCGGCACGCGCCGTGCGCCCTGCAAGTGATAGCGCACCGTCATGCGATCACCACACTTGGCGCAGATCACCAGTCCCTGCAGCAACGCCGGGCCTTCACGCGGCGGGCCCCGATCACGCCCTGCGGCCGGCCCCTGGGCATTGTCACGCAGGATCTGGAGGTTCTGCTCATACTCGTCCCAGGTGATATACCCGGGGTGGGCATCACGAATCAGCGCGATCCATTCTTCCGCGGGCAGCCGTTGATGCTGGCAAGAACCGTCGGGCCGTTTGCGTACGCGCGTGCGTCCAAAGCAAAAGGCGCCGGTATAACGCGGATGATGCAGGAGCCATAGCGCGCGCGAGTGATCGAGTTCGGACCACAACAGTTCGCCGGTTTGCGGTCCGCGGTAAATCCGGTGCGGGAAACTCAGCCCTTCGGCACGAAAGGCCTTGACCGTGGCCGTCGCCGAGCCGGTGCGCCGAAAGGTCCGGAAGAACTGGCGCAGGCTTTCCTGAACACGGACATCGGGATCCAGACGCACACGCCCGGCGGGGTCGTAGTCAAAGCCGACCGGCAAGCGTATCTCCAGTTCGCCACGGCGTGCCTTGTTGAGGATGCCGCCGCGTAACCGGGCCCGCAAGACATGCAGCTCGGCTTCGCTCATCGTGCCCTTCAGACCGAGCAGCAAGCGATCATTGAAGTGCGCCGGGTCGTACACCCCGTCCTCGTCCAGGATCAGCGTGTCGGCCAGCGCACAGATTTCCAGAAGGCGGTGCCAGTCAGTCGAATTGCGCGCCAGACGCGACACTTCCAGACCCATGACGATTCCGGCCCGCCCCACACCGACCTCGCTGACCAGTTGCTGGAAACCTTCGCGATCGACCGCACTCGCGCCCGATTGCCCGAGATCGGAATCGATGACGATGACTTGATCGAGACGCCACCCCAGCGCCATGGCCCGCTCACGCAAAGCATACTGGCGCTTGGTACTCTCGGTATTCTCCAGGACCTGGCGCAGCGTCGACTGGCGCACGTAGAGATAGGCGTTTCTCTTCAGGTGTCGTGCCTGCACTTTCGCGTGTGTCTCACCCATCATGGCCGGCTCTCCCTTGCCGTCGCCAGCGTCATGTTGGCGACGAGATGAATCAGCTTCTGCTCGATCCCCGCAGGTAAGCGCGACTCACTTGGCGAAGCGGCGGGCATTGGACTTGGGACGGTGTCGTTCGCGCAGCGCATCCAGGCCGCCATCCCTTTGAACATCAGCAGCGCGCGCCCGTGCACAGTGCGCCCGGACAACTCGACCACGTCCTGCCGCAAGGACTCGTAACGCTCGGCCAGGGTGTGGCCCGCGATCATCGCAGCGGCTTTCATGGGCGTTTTTTTTTGCTCCGGGCCAGAGCCCGTTCCACGGTCCGCCGATGGACGGCCAGCCCGAAGCGCTGCGCGATCCTCTCGACCAGCACCTGGGCCTCCAAGCCTTCTTCCTGGGTGCGTACCGTTTCGATGAAGGCCATCACCTCGGCGGTGATCTTGTGTGGTCCGTGCGGTCCCCGTTTCGCCGGCAGCAGCCCCACCAGACCGGCGCGTTCGAAATCCGCCTGGACCTTGTAGAAAGTCGGCCGGGAGACCCCGAAGCGCGTCGCGATGTCGGCAATGCTCTGCCCCTCGCTGCGTACCCGACGCAGCATCTCGTAACGCACCTGCACCAAATCCCGCGCATCGAAGAAATCGCTGCCGATAAAAGCGACATCCTGCACGTCCTGCGCATGCGGATTCACGGTGCCACTCTCTGCCAGCGCAAGGAGCTTGAGGTCGGGTTTGGAGGAGTTCGCCATGTGTAATTAAAATTATGTCACAAACCGGACGGCGTCAAGGAATATTTGTGAGCATCTGACGATAACCTCAGGATTGTTAGCGGTTTAATTCTCGTACGCTCAGCTCATAGAGGTAAATCTACGAGCCGGGCATCGTCAAGTAAGGCGTAATTCTCTTTACGTTAACGGCGTTATTTGCTTGACACTTTGCGTGGCCGAGGACTCGCCTTGAGCGCACCCTTGGCCTCGTTCTGGCGGGCAATCAGCGCCACGAGGTGCAAGAGATGGTCGACGCGGAAGTGCGAGCGTCCGGCCGACACCCTCTCGAACGGATCCGGCGCAACCGCGTTGGTCCAGGCGGCCGTCAGGCGGCGCACCCGGCCACTGTCATCGTGAAAGTAGACGCGCTCCTCACCCCAGGCATTGCGCCGCTCGATCAGGACGAACTCGCGTCCGAAGAGGGGATGGAAGGGATGGGTGATCTGAAAGACTTCTTGCCCATCGACTGCATTACGTGCAGTCGGCTGCTCATGTGAAAGGCCGCGTCGAGCGGGCCGTGCGTTTTATCCGCGACGCCTTCTTCGCCGGCCGCCGCTTCACGGATGTGGACGATTTGAATGCGCAGGCCGACGCGTGGGTCATCGGGCCTGCCGGGGAGCGACGCTGCCCGGAGGACGAGGCGCTGACGGTGCATGAGGCTTTCGACCAAGAGCGAACACGCCTGCTGACGCTGCCGGGGAACGCCTTCCCGACCGACGAGGTCAAGGCCGTCTGCGCCGGCAAGACGCCGTACGTGCGCTTCGACCTGAATGACTACTCGATCCCGCATACCTGCGTGGCGCGCACGCTCAGCGTCGTCGCCAGCCTGGATCAGGTACGCGTCCTCGATGGCCAGACCGTGGTCGCAACCCATCGGCGCAGTTATGACCGCCGGCAACAAATCGAAATCCCCGAACACATCGCGACCCTGGTCGCGCATAAGCATCAAGCCGCCGCGCATCGTGGCACCGATCATCTGGTGCAGGCGGTGCCGACGAGCCGCGAGCTGCTCACGCAAGCGGTTGAACGGGGCGAACCGCTGGGACGCACGGTGCGCGCGCTGACCGAACTGCTGGAAGCTTACGGCGTGGCCGAACTGACGGCGGCGATTGCCGACGCGTTGGGGCGCGGCGTGCCGCATCCGAATGCGGTTCGCCTGGCCCTGGAGAAGCGCCGGCAGGCGAAGGCGGCACCGCCGCCGTTGGCGGTGCCTTTGCCGGAGCATGTGAAGCGGCGGGATGTCCGGGTTCGCCCGCACAGGCTCGATGACTACGATCAGTTGATGGGAGGTTCTCCGGATGACGAATGATGCCCGCCGCCAACGCGCGGCCGCTTTGCAGTTGCACGGGATCCTCGCGCACTGGGCCGAGTGTGCGGAGCAGCCCTGGCTGGATCCTTTGCTGTCTTGGGAAGAAAGCGAACGTGCCCGCCGCTCGCTCGAACGGCGGCTGCGCTGCGCCCATATCGGACGCTTCAAGCCGCTGGCCGATTTCGACTGGGCGTGGCCGCAGCAGTGTGATCAGCGGGCGATCGCGGAACTGATGACGCTGGACTTCGTACCGGCGGCCACCAATGTCCTCCTGGTCGGCAGCAGCGGCCTGGGCAAGACGATGATCGCCCAGAACATTGCGCATCAGGCGATCCTGGAGGGGCACACGGTATTGTTTGCGACGGCCGGGCAGCTGCTCGGTGATCTGGCTGGCCTGGACAGTGATTCGGCCCTACGCTACCGCTTGCGTCGTTATGCGGCGCCAGATTTGCTGGTCATCGATGAGGTCGGCTACCTGTCTTACTCGAACCGTCATGCGGACTTGCTCTTCGAGTTGATCAACCGGCGTCACGAGAAGAAGAGCACTTTGATCACGACCAATAAATCATTCTCAGAATGGCCGGAGGTCTTTCCCAACGCCGGTTGCGTGGTGGCGATGATCGACCGCCTGGTCCATCACGCCGAGATTCTCGCCATCAAGGGAGAATCCTACCGGCGCAAAGAGGCCCAGGAACAGGCCGCTGCCAGATCCAGGAAGCGCACGGCGAAGACGGCGACGTGAAGCTCTATCATCAACCTTCCGGTTTGCACGATGGTCTCGACCTGCTCATCGATTCGCGCTGGTCGCCGGACCAGGCGCTGGCGGTCATCGAGCTGCTTGATGATTTACGCGATCGAATCTGGGCGCACTACGAGGTCGCGTTGCAGACCCGGTTCCGCGAGCAGCGGGTGACCTGCTGCGACGTCGAGACTACCGATCCGCCGTTCTAAGCCAACGCCACACGATCAAGACTCAGGGGCCCGCCGGGCCCCTGTTTCGTTCACGTCACACCGCTCACGTCGCCGCCAAATTCCGCCGCCATTTAATGCCGCCAGATTTCTGCGGATGTACGCAGCCGCTAACACATGGGGCGCTCCGATCCTGTTTTCCAGAAGTATCGCTATTTTTGACGGAGAAAGCACCGCCGTCGTGTGAAGGTTTCTTCACACGTGTGACGGTTTGTTCACGCGTCGGAAGAAGCGCGAATGTTGCGGAACAAACGGGTTGGGCTGGCTACCGAAGTCGCCCGGTGGCGGCATGGAATCCTCCACCGCATGTCCGGCACCATGGGGGTCATGAGCAAACGGAAGGCAGCTGGATCATGGCGCCGCAAGAGGGTCAAGAACCCACGCACCGGAAACGCATGACAGGGAAGGGAGCCACCATGTCGGATCGTCTGAGGAACCTCGTTTTCATCCCACTGTACATCCTGGCAATGCCGGCCGTTGACGAGTCTCTGACCGGCAGAGGGCACCTATCGTCGATCCGCGCGTTCGGGATGGAGCAGGAAAACCTGGCAGTGGTACCGCAGGAACCCTGCAGGGATACCAAGCGGATTTTGAGCGTTTTTGCCCACGATCTGTGCACCGCCAGAGCACCTGGCCGCATGCGACGCGAGCGTATTCACTGTCAGGTTCGAAATGCGACCGGGAAGGACGTATCTCGGCCGCAAGGGGAGGCGGCTGGTGCCTACGATTGCACCCACCATGCCCTATTACATAAGGATTGGTTGGGCTGCAGCCTTATGGAAGAAAAAGCCAGCTCATTGGCCTGGAATTACCCCCGGGTCGACGTCCTGCGAGGCCTTGAAGTCGGCCAAATAGGCGAAACGGCCGTCCTTGGTGACCGGGAAGGGCGCTTGGCCTCGGTCACGACGAGGCTTTTGCGGTATTCGGGCGTCGGCGTTTTGGCCGATTTTTCATAAGGATTGGTGGGGTGACGAATCCTTATCTTTAAGAGGGGGCACGGACTACCGATGGAAGACCGGATCAGGGAGGTAAGAGCACTGCTGCAAGCTCAGCTGAAGGACGTTTTCGAGCAGGCCAGAGACCTGGGTAATCGCTACCTGCAGGAAGTCATGGAGGCGAACACCGGCAAGGACTGGAGCCAGAAGAACACGTTGCAGTTCCGGGTTCGGCAGCGGGGCAATGCGCTCTCCATCGAGTGGTACCTGGTCAATTGGTATGGCAGGAAGGCGCAAGGTCGCGAGGCACGCCGAACGTACATTCCGAAGCGCAACAGCAGTCGGCGCCGGGATGCACAGGTATTCGGCTACCGCCTGGAGGACCTGCTTCGACACACCTCGGGGTGGGACGATGACCTGGTCACTGCCGTAGAGAGCGAGGCCAGCGAGTATCGTCGCCAAGCGCATTACCTTGCCGACCTGCTCGTGACGCTGGGGCGCCTGGAGCGGTTTGCGAAGGTGCCGACACAGTCGCAGGACGAGTGGAAGGAGTACGCGTCATGAACAAGCCCCCTCGCTATCTGGTGACCGACCAGTTCGATCTCGGGATGCTGGCCTCGCTGCCCGCGGACATCACGTTGACGGAGATTTCCCTCGAAGACGTTTGCCAACGCATCGAGGATGCCGAGCGCGAGCACGAAATGGGGCTTCATGGCGGATGGGCTGCTGCCGTGAAAAACAGGGCGGCGGTCACTCTGGTGCCCAACGGGCCGATCTTGCTGGTCGCCCGGCGGGTGAAAACCGATTACGGGGTGATTTTCAAATGGGTACAGGTCGAAGTTATCAACTGACTGTTTGCGGTGGGTAGGGCGATGGTGAGCGACCGGTCCATCGTCCAATGGTGTAATCGGCGCGACAGGGGAACTGCGAAGCCGGGCCAAGATTGTCGATGAAAAACCCCCAGGGTGTGATCCATCGAATTTCGTCTGGATCATTTTGTTGAACTGACCAGGGCCAATCGGCTCAGATAGGCCTTGATGGTATCGAATCAGCCCGCACTCGATTAAAATCCTATAAGTGGCGCCTTCTCGGCGTTTCACTTCAACCAAAAACACCTCTCAGGAGATTTCATGCCGAACTACCAAGAACTGATTGCCCAACGCGACGAACTCAATCAACGGATCGACGAAGCCCGTAGAACCGAAGTGGCAGAAGCGATTCGTCGGGTGAAAGGCATTATCCAGGAATACGATTTGACTGCGGCCCAGTGTGGTTTTGGCGCAGGCGCTGCAGGGACCCAGAAAACTCGCACCCCCGTCAAAGCCAAATACATCACGCCCGACAAAACAGTGACCTGGAGCGGTCGCGGGAAGCTTCCGAATGTGTTCAAGGCGCTGGTTGAAGCAGGTCACCGGATGGAGCACTTCTTGCTGAATAAGTAATTCAATGGATTGATGTGATCGCTTCGCGGGTAGCGTTCCGTCGTTTTCTGCGAAGAAGCCTCCATGGTGAGAATCCCCACTTTCGCGCAGCAGCCACGAACGGCTCGGTAGAACGTCGATCGCATTGCGTGCGACATGGGGGGCAGCATTTCAAGCGAAATGCGGGTGGTCGTACGATCAGTACAAAACCAAATCTCGATTTCTCAAGCGAACCAGGATCATCTGAGCAAGGATCGGGAAGCATTTCTGACAGCACAGTAGCGAGACGCACTCCGCGAGAACGCTGACGATTTCGAAGACGTCATGGCACGGAAACGGACGAAGAACACGTCGCCGGAACGTAGGAAGCGTCCCGTTTGCCACCAACGGCTCGGAATGCATCAACCTACTCGGTAGGTGCGCGGTAGGAACAGAGGAGAACTCGCCGGGAAGCCGAACGGCGGAGAGCCTTCGCTACCGGTGCTGTATCAGCATCGCCTACCAGACCCCCCGAAAATGCCGTGCTGAAGCGCGCCGGACTTGTCGTCGCGGCCCTGTTGGCGGCCTGAGCTTGTTCCCACTTGTCGCCGTTGTACCCTCCCAAACTGCCTGAGCGACGGCTACACAGCAGTTCCGGCAGTTGGCGGCGCAGGCTTTGTGCGAGGATGCTGAATGGAACGAAGCTTCGACCTCATTGTTTTCGGCGCCACCGGCTTTACAGGGCACCTGGTGGCCGAGTATCTGCAAGCGACCTACGGTGCTGCAGGGGGGCTGCGTTGGGCCCTCGCCGGGCGAGATGCCGCCAAGCTCGCGAGGGTGCGCGATGCCATCGGCGCGCGCGCCACTCTGCCTCTGCTCACCGCGGATGCGTCGGATGCCGACGCGCTGGCCGCCCTGGCGGCGCGCACGCGTGTGATCCTGACCACCGTCGGCCCGTACCAACTCCATGGCGAAACGCTGGTGCTCGCTTGCGCGCGGGCTGGCACCGACTATGTCGACCTGTGCGGCGAGCCGGCCTGGATGGCGAAGATGATTCCGCGCCTGCAGCCGATGGCCGCGCAGAGCGGCGCCCGTATCGTGTTCTCCTGCGGCTTCGATTCGATCCCCTTTGACCTCGGCGTGGTGTTTCTGCAAGACGAGGCACTGCGCCGCTTCGGTCGTCCCCTGTCGCGCGTGCGAGGACGCGTGCGGGTGCTCAAGGGCGGGCCGTCAGGTGGCACCATCGCTAGCCTGCTTGCCACCATCGAGCAGATGCGACGTGACCCTTCGGCGGCGCGCACGATGGCCGACCCCTTTGCGCTGACGCCCGGCTTCAGCGGCCCGGCGCAGCCAGAAGGCGAATCGGCGAGCTACGACGAGGGCGCGCAATCCTGGACTGGACCCTTCGTGATGGCGCCGATCAACACCAAGAACGTACACCGCACGAACGCATTGCTCGGCCATTCCTGGGGGCGCGACTTCGTGTACGACGAACGCATGCTGACCGGCGATGGCGCCAAGGGCGAGGCGCGCGCACGCCGCCTGGTGCGCCAGGCGCGGGTGCAGAACCTGCTGCTCGCGATGGCGCCGACCCGGGCCCTGCTGCGCCGCTTCGCGCTGCCCAAGCCTGGCGAAGGGCCCGACGCGCAGGCACGCGAGAACGGCCGCTACGAGCTCGTTTTCATCGGCGAGACGACCGAGGGCGCCCTGCTGCGCGCAAAAGTGATCGGCGACCGCGACCCCGGCTATGGTTCGACCTCGAAGATGATCAGCGAGAGTGCGCTCTGCCTCGTGCAGGATGTCGACGGGGCGATGACCGGCGGTGGCGTCTGGACGCCTGGCGCGGCCATGGGCATGGCCCTCGTACGCCGCCTGCAGGCGAGCGCCGGGCTCCAGTTTACGATCGAGGACTGAGGGCGCATTGCGCGCGATAGTTGCACTGGTCGCGCTTCAGCATGTGCATGCCGTGCCTGGCAGACGAGGCCGCCAGGTAACATGAACGCAATGCAGAAATCCTCGCGCAACGCGCGAGGGCATCGAGGCCTGATCAGCGATCGAGCCTGGCGCAGATCGGCTTACCTGGGGTAAGTCGCCGAATGTGATCGGCAACCGTCTCCCGTGGCCGACAAGCGGACGATCAGGGCAAGGTGGCGAGTTGCCACCTGACCTCGAAATGCCGACCTTCACGACGCCGAGGACCGATCGAGTCGTGCGGTCGGTGCCGGCAGCGCTCGTCTCTCTGAACCCCCTCCGGCAATGACAGGCAACGCAACTCCAGACGGTAGAATGCCGACAATGACACGCGCTGATCTTATCGCCGCCATCGCCTCCCGTTTTCCGACGCTGACGGTGAAGGATACCGACATCGCCGTAAAGGAAATCCTCGACGCCATCGGGTGCTCCCTTGCGCGAGGTGATCGTGTCGAAATCCGTGGTTTCGGAAGTTTTCGGCTGAACTACCACCCAGCCCGGACCGGGCGCAATCCAAAAAGCGGCATCGCGGTTCCGGTCCCCGAAAAGTATGTGCCGCATTTCACCGCTGGCAAGGAACTGCGGGAGCGCATCGAGGCATCAGTCAAAGACGCGCCCCTCCAGCAGGCCGCCTGATGCGCACCCTTGGCAGGCTCGACGCAGCCGGCGCTAAGCCCGTTCGCAGTCAATTCGCGCGTCGTGTTGGATAGCCTGCCCACGCCCCTCCATGCCTGACGCCCCCGCCGAATTCGACCGCCTCGCCGGCCTCGTCGAACGCGTCACCTTCCACAACGAGCAGAACGGTTTCTGTGTTCTGCGCCTGAAGGTGAAGGGCGAGCGAGAGCTGATCACACTGATCGGCCACGCACCCGTCGTCTCTCCCGGCGAATACGCCTCCGCGTCCGGCAACTGGGTCACCGATCGCGAGCACGGCCGGCAGTTTCGCGCGGTGTTCGTCAAAATCTCGCCGCCGACCACCTTGACCGGCATCGAGCGCTATCTCGGTTCAGGCATGGTCAAGGGCATCGGCCCCGTCTATGCCGGCAAGCTGGTGAAGGCCTTCGGTGCGGCGGTGTTTGACGTCATCGAGCAGTCACCGGAACGCCTTCGCGAAATTCCCGGCATCGGCGAAGTCCGCGCCAGAAAGATCACCTCCGGCTGGGCCGACCAGAAGGTCATCCGCAGCATCATGGTCTTCCTGCACGCGCATGGCGTCTCTACCTCCCGAGCAGTGCGCATCTTCAAGACCTATGGCCCAGACGCCATCGAGGTCGTTCAGGAAAACCCCTACCGCCTGGCCCAGGACATTCGCGGCATCGGCTTCCTGTCTGCCGACACGATTGCCCAGAAGATCGGCATCGCCAAGGACTCTCCGCTGCGAGCACAGGCCGGCATTTCCTACGCGCTCACGGAAGCCTCGGGCCAGGGCCACTGCGGCTTGCCCTACGCCGAACTGGTGCCCCTGGCGGTGAAGCTGCTCGACATCGCGGAATCCATCATCGAAACAGCGATCGCTCAGGAAGTCGCCGACGAGGTGCTGCTGCCCGACACCGTAGACGGCCAGGCCTGCGTTTTTCTGGCGCCCCTGTACTACGCCGAGCAATCGATCGCCGCCCAGATCCAGCGCCTTGACGCGGGCGGGACGACCCTGCCTGCCTTCGAGGCCGACAAAGCGATTCCCTGGGTCGAGCAGAAGCTCTCTATCCAGTTGGCCGGCAGCCAGAAAGAGGCCATCCGCCTCGCCCTGTCTTCCAAGCTGCTGGTGATCACCGGCGGACCCGGCGTCGGGAAGACCACCCTGGTGAAGTCGATTCTGACCATCATGACCGTCAAGGGCGTCAAACCCCTGCTGTGTGCGCCGACGGGAAGGGCGGCCAAGCGTCTGTCCGAATCGACCGGTCTGGAAGCCAAGACGATCCATCGCTTGCTGGAGATCAATCCGATCAATGGTCAGTTCAAGCGCAACGCGGACAATCCTCTCGAATGCGATCTCCTGGTGGCCGACGAATGTTCGATGATCGACGTGCCGCTGGCCAACCAGTTACTCAAGGCAGTGGCGACCCGCACGGCGGTGATTCTTGTCGGTGACGTGGATCAACTGCCCTCGGTGGGCCCCGGCCAGTTCCTCACCGATCTCATTGACTCGGGTGTCGTCCCCGTTATCCGGCTGACCGAAGTGTTTCGTCAGGCGGCCACCTCACGAATCGTGCGCAGTGCCCACCAGATCAACCGAGGCGTTTTTCCCAGCCTGCCCGAGAAAGGAGAAGCATCGGACTTCTACCTCGTTGCTGCTGAGGAACCGGATGTCATCGCGCAAACCGTGGTGGACTTGGTGCAGACCCGTCTACCCAGGAAGTTCAAGGTCGATCCGATCCGCGACATACAGGTGCTGTGCCCGATGAACCGGGGGATCACCGGCGCTCGCGGTATCAACCAGGCCTTGCAGGCGGTGCTCAATCCGCCCGGCGAGCACAGTGTCGACAAGTTCGGCAACCGCTTCAGCGTCGGCGACAAGGTGATGCAGATCGAGAACAACTACGACCGGGATGTTTTCAACGGTGACATCGGCTTCGTGACCGGCGTCGACCAGGACGAAGAGGAGCTCGCCGTGGCCTTCGATGGCCGGGTGGTCAGTTATCCGTTTGGCGAACTCGATGAGCTGGTGCTCTGTTACGCGACGACGATCCACAAGTCGCAGGGTTCCGAGTACCCGGTGGTGGTCATTCCGATCTCGACCCAGCACTACATGATGCTCAAGCGCAATCTGATCTACACCGGGATCACACGTGGCAAGAGGCTGGTGGTGCTGGTCGGGCAGAAGAGGGCACTGGCTATGGCGGTCAAGGGTAAGCAAGTGGAGCGGCGCTGGTCGAAACTGAAAGAACGGCTGGTGGCCACGAAACGGTAGTGGCTTGGTCACTTCTCGTCGGGGCGCAACAGATGCAGGGCCATCGCTACTGTGGGCTATGTCGCCTTCCGATCCTGAGCGGTCTGATGCGGATAGCTTTCCAAGTGGCCGGTCCACGCGATTAAGCTGCCGTCCTGTTAATCCGTAGGTCCCTGGTTCGAGCCCAGGTAGGGGAGCCACAGAAAATTCCTAGTAGTACAAGCGCTTAGCGCAGCCCTCGTGGTTGGGCTTTTTGCGTTCTGGGAGGGCCTCCGGGCCTATACCGAGCTGGGGGGGTGGCTCTGGGACGGGCGGGGGGATTGCGCAAGGGGAGGGCGCTGGGGGGCGGTGGAGCCATGTGAGTGTGCGGCTGAATGGTCCGCATGGTGACTTGCGAAGGACGTGCCCCAATCCCTTGGGCAGGGACTCTTGATGTATTCCCATGCTCGGCACCCAGGGGTTGATTAGCGGCTGTACTTCGACGGGCCGCAGTGGATACATGGCTGGCTTGGCCAGCTGGGGTGCTGACGAACTCTGCAAGGGGGTCATTCGGGAGATCTTGGCGTATCCTATCGACCTAAGTTGGGCAGTGCCGCTTTGCGGTGGCCGACGGTGCATTAACGAACCGGCCCCCGGAGTTGAGGCGAAATACTGTCTTCCGCTAACTAAGCTAATCCCCTCAATAGCCCTCTCGACTCCGTGGCCGCCGAAAACGAAACACCCTCAGATGCCGATGTGGAAGCGGACGCATCAGGCGACGGAACTCAACCCGACTCCCCGAAGACCACCCTCCGGCTGGACTGGCTGAGGAAACGCGCCAGAAGTACGCGGCAGTGGTTGCACTATCGACTACCAAACCTAGCGCTGTTGCAGGACCCTTCGACACGCCAGTACGCGGAAAATCGGGACCGACTGCAGAACATTGAGACGCGCGTTCCTCCCGAGGAGGGGTTGCGGGTACGAAGTCTATGGGGCGTTGAAGTTTATGGCCCGACCGAGGTGGAGGGCTTGTATGCCTCCCTTAAGCGGCTTGAGTGGGATCGCGGCGGCTTTCCTGGACAAAGAATAGGGGCGCTGAAGTGGATAGCCGAACAGCGGATGTACGGCTCCGAGGGGATCTTCAACCTCGGGTTCATTCGACGCAGAAGCCAGTACAGGCTCATCTTCGGTGAACGCCATGCCCCCATTCCAGAGACAGTCGATTTCATGCATGGCTACATTTATCAAGTGTCGCCCTCAACTACTGCGGTCATTCTGTGCTTTATTCTCAATGAGGACGCGTCAAGCTCCTATGAGGCGACATTAAATACGGATTGCCACACTACAACTCAGCGTAACCGAAGATCGGGTATTAATAGTATATTCGATGTCGAACACAGCAAGAGGCGATCCGTTGAAAGCGTCCGTTCCATATCAAGAAAAATGGTTACTAATTGGTTTAAAGAAAACCTTCCGGGTTTCTTTTCACTTGCAGATGATGGCAACCGTTTGCCAACAGCCGAGCTGATCACCACAGCAAATCAGCCACTGCTTTCGGAAACTAAGGCCTCTGCGCGTAATGAGCCACCTTGGGTTCTGCTAATAAAAAATTACGGTTTCCGAAACGTCTGGACCTCCAAGGAGTTTCCGGGATTGTCCGTGGCATGGGATGAATCAGAGGACGCGAACCGCTTTCATTCAATAGTCAGCCTTCAAACAGGACTTCTCCGCGACGACCACCTGAAGTATAAAAAAGACAGAGGAACGGGGTTATATTTCGCCTTTGTCAGCGAGAGGATCGAAGGAATTTTGGTCAATTTCGCCGTTGTCGCGTTCCTGCGTGACGTACTTCGCGCACTTAGGCTAACTCGTGACACTATGTCATCGAAAGCGATAACGCGGCGGCAGGTGCTCACTACTATTAGTCAGATAAAGTTATTTTTTGACAAGTCGATTGGGCTTCCAACAATGACTGCCGAACTTGCCGCAAAGTCGAAAAATGATCGATCGTACCGATGGTATTGGGGGAGTTTGAAAGCGAGCCCTGGATTCCCGGTGAGCAGCCGGAAAGCATCACGAAGACCTTTCGAGAACGAACCCACTACCTCGCAACTCGTGCGCTCGCTCAGGAGAAGGAAACCCGGGAGCATCTCGAACAGGTCTCGACGATATTGAGTACCCAAGAAAGCATTAGGGCCCAACGAAAGATGGAGGTGTTGACTTTCGCGGCAATCGCCGTAGCCGTGCTATCTTTGTTGGTGGCGCTGACGTCGGTAGATGGTTTCGCCAACGCCATCTACCTTAAGGTAGATTACCTGCTGAAGACCAAATAAATTCATTTACCGTACGCGTGAGCGAAACACAACGAATGAGCTTACCTCGTGCGAAGCTACCATCTGCACCGTTTGCCGGACGAGCTAGGCCCGCGAGAGGAGCGGTCAATCCAGGAAATCTCTATTTGGCAGGTCTTGCGATGTCCAGCGGCAGCACCATGGCGTGGACTTTATGGCCGGTTGCAGACACGCCATAAAGCCCGCCTTGAGCATTGCTGGGTCTGAACGGCCCGGAGCAGTCGCTGACCCTGACGTGCCGACCGCCCCCCTCCTCAACGAATGACAGACATGTAGAATCAGGCCCATGACACGCTCTGAGCTCATCACCGCAATTGCCTCACGCTTTCCAACTTTGACAGCGAAGGACGCGGAAATAGCGGTCAAGGAAATTCTTGGCGCCATCGGGCACTCGCTGTCACAAGGTCACCGCGTCGAAATCCGTGGCTTTGGAAGCTTCGGGTGAACCACCGTCCAGCACGCGCCGGGAGCAATCCGAGAAGTGGAGAAGCCGTCGCGGTCCCAGCGAAATATGCGCCTCACTTCACTGCCGGCAAAGAGATGCGCGAGCGCGTCGAGAGGGCGACGGAGTAGAGGTATGCGGTGAAGACATGTGGGTGTGTTGTGGTTGGGTGGGCTTGGTTGGCGTTCTGGCGGGCAGCGTTGCACGTTGGCGAACATTCCGGCAAGCCAGCGAGACGCCTGCTCGTCGGGCCGAAGCCGCTGGTTACCCCTCGATGTAGCGACACCGCCGAAAGCCGCCGCTGACACTCTATCAATGTGATGGCTTGAGAGACCGCTGTCAGTGTCAACCTGCCGTTCAAACGGGTAGGTTTCGATGCAGATGGTAGGCGGGACGCGGCCAGAAAGAGACGGTGGAGAAGTATGCCGAAAGAAGCCATTTCACAGGCATGGGTGTATGCTATCAACCTAGCCTGCGAAGTGTCGCTGCTCACAGGTCTTGTCCTGTATAGAATCAGCACACATAGGGTGCAGAGTCTGTTGCGGCAACGCTTTTAGCGTTCCGAGCGGCGTCAATTGCGGGAGCGGCTCCGATGTTGCGCAGCAAAACTGTCGCCATAAAGGAAAGTTGAACTAAAAGCGCTACGCGCTGGTGTAGGTTATCAAATGCCACCGGCCGTGCCTATAAGGTGAGGTGCGAGACAACAGAATGACGGCGACTCTAAAACCCTAACCCTCGGACCTGACGCGCCTGGGCAGCAAGCGTGCCGACAATGGCAGCCGAATCGGGATCGGCGAAGGGGTGTTAGTCGCTCGGCGAACCTGTCGCCTGATAGTTCTGTGTTGCCAGGCGACCGCAGCTGGCCACGGTGAAAGGTTTCTCACGGCTTTTCCGATGGCTTCCGCTTTCGAGCCCTCATCACCATTGCTTATGCCAGTTGTTTATTGCGCATTAGACTGCCGTCGAGGCGCTTCAGTCGAACAAGGTTTATCTGCCGCGAACCGCCGGCGGTTGAACCGGGCCTTTTCAGGGCGGCAGACAAACGCTATTCGTTAGCAGTAAAAATTAAAAGCTCCGGAGTAGAAAAATGGAAGATACCGTAGAATCAGCGAAAGAAGAGTTGATGAAGCAAGTAAGCTTGGTTCAAACGGCTGCTCTTATAGTTGGGTTGCTTTACGTTTCTGGGTACTATATAAATTCCATGTTTCTCAATAATTATGGAATACCAGGAGCGGAGTTGTTTCGACTAGAGTACGTTAAGATAGGTTTTGTGTTTTGGTTGATAATATGCGGCTTGGTGCTTTTGCCATTTGGAGCGTTTTATTTAACGAGCAAGGTTAGGTCTTCAAGTGGCCTTCCGCATTATATGATCGGACTAATAGGAAACTCTCTTAATATTATTGTGATGCTTGGCGTGCCAGTGGCCTTGTCTTTCTTGGCGACGAGTTTTGAGTGGAAGTATACTTTTGACAGCCCGGTATTGGGGTTTGTTTCATTAAATCATTCCGTATCTTTTGCGCTAAGCCTTTCTACCTTTCTCGTTGTTATTCTTCCCGCGCTAGAAAGAACTGTTACTAAGCGATTTTGTGCGAGTAAGGTTACATGGATATATAGGCTGATTATAGAGCCTGTGCGGTATGGTGGCCTTTTATTAACCCTGTATCTTATATCAAAAAGCGTTGCCGAAGTTCCATGGTTGCCAGCAGTCTTAAGTAAGGCGATACCTTTCGTTGCAGTGGTGGTTATCCTTGGTTCTGGTTTGCTCGCTGCGTACTATTGGGTAAGTTTTATAGGAAAAACCAAGGGGTCACTGATGGTTGTGCCGCTAATAACTCTTGGTGTTGCATTTTTTTACTATTTGGCAATGGCATCTTATGTTTATGGTTTATATCCGGCAATTCCAAGCAACAGGGGTGGCAAGTTACCACTAACGCAGGTTTATCTACAAATAGATGGTTATGACTCAATTTTTGAATCAACGAAAACAGAAGGTGGCTTGTCCTTAAAGGGCCCTATATATGTGATTGAAGAAACGGATAAAGCGATATATTTTGCTAGCAAGGGCATGAATAAGTGGTTTGAGGAGTTTGTTCAGATAAATTCAATAAAGACACAGGATATAAAATACATGCTGTCAGAGCGAATTAACGATGGATTTCCTAAGACTAAAAGGTAATGCTGCTAACAAGTCGTTCGAGATTGCGCGGGCATAAAGCGCGCCTGCGTATCTCAACCCGAACGTTCGGCGTCATGATCGACCCTCTCATATGATCCCGACCAAACCACAGACAGAAAGGCTCGGTGTTTCTGTTCTCGATTACTTCTTTTCAGAGAATGGTTGGCTCTTCCGAGAGCAGACAATTCATGATTATGGAATCGACGCTCACATAGAAATTGTCGAAAACCAACGTCCCACCGGAAAACTTATTGCACTACAGATCAAGGCCGGCCCCAGTTTTTTTGAAGAAGATATCGATGGCGCCTACGTGTTTAGAACCGACGACAAGCACATCGCATACTGGATCGGTCATTCCATGCCCGTCGTCCTTGTCTTGTACGACCCTCAGACAAAACAGGCTTACTGGCAGCAGGTTTCGAGACAAACGGTTGAAACAACGGGGAAGTGCTGGAAATTGTTGGTGCCAAAAGCCAGCCTATTTGCGGAACCTGCTCGACACCTGAAAGCACTAGCTGCGCTAACGCAGCCAGAGCCCTACATCAGACGTTTGAATCGTCTGCGGATTGACCGCCACTGGATGGACTTGATTGACCAAGGGAATGATGTCCGCATCCAATTTGATGACTGGGTCAATAAATCCCTGCCACGCTATAAGATCACTGTTTCCACAGACGAAGAGAACGAATCTTGGCCCACGCTCTACGCTCCCGGTGTTGGAATTGAAGAAATGCTGAGCCACTTCTTTCCCTGGGCAGACTTCGGGCTCGATCTGGAGGCCCAGGAAGAGCTGTACAAGCCAGCGGACGAGATCGTTCCTATTTCCGAGAACGGGGAAACCGCTTCGTACAGCTTGCTTCTCTCGTTGAACGAGTTCGGGAAGAGCTTTCTGATGATTGATGCCTACTTGGCTGACCCGGACGCCCCAGAGACCATCTGTTTTTCGCTTGAGTAGCCCTACCCATGACACCGAACGTTTCGTTCAAGCGGGCCGCCTGCAAGCTGCCCTTGCAGGGGCCCTCCGCGCTTCGTGCCCCGGCTGCCGGTTACCTTGATCACCGCCCGCGGCGAAGCAGGGTGACGTCATCAAGATGGAAGAAGCAGTGATCGCCCTGTGCGAACGCAAGCTCGGTGAGTTCCTGCGCGACTTCCTGGCGAAGCAGCCCAATGTTCGTGCCGTCCCGATGATCTCGTTCGCGTAGGGTTTGGAGCGGCCAGGCAGACCAGGAACTCCTGAGCCCGAGCACCAACGGCCGGATCGGATTGAGAGCAGCCACTCAGATTTCTCAGGCCACTGGCAGCGATCGACCCATAGCCGACCGCCGGCGCGAAGGAAAGCAGACGTTCAACGTGGACTTCACCGGCTCGCCGAAGGCGAGTCCGGTGCAAGACAGGGTTAGACCTGTTTGTGCAAATAGCACGTCCTGGCGAAGTTTGTCATACTGTTCAGGGTGGGTCGAGCGCGATTCGAACGCGCACCGCTCTCGCTAGAGACCATCCTACATTAGAAGATCGACCCAAAACTCTACTTGCCTGGCATACGCCGCTTCGCTTCCTCCCACGCTATAGTGCGGCTTTCAAAGATCGGACTCAGCTTATTACTTTCGATCAGGAGAAGCAGTTCCGAAATGACATCGGCCCGCCCTAAGCGAACAGCTTCGTTAAATAGCATGTCGTATAGTCGAACGCTCACCACGGGGACCGCTTGACTGTCAATCACTGCGCGTTGAGCCTGCTTCTGCTTTACTTCGCGTATACCAGAGGCCTTCTGTCGTCGCCGAGGCTTCGCCCTTCGATGGTTTAGGAAACGGGTAATACCGGCCTTTTTCTTGAATGCCAAATCTTCACGGATTCCAAGGAGAAGAAGACTAAGTGCGGCATCGCTTCGTCCGACGCGAAGTAGAGATTTCGCTACATACTCAGATATCGGCGACAACGAACTACGCGCACTGCGCGCGCCCACAGCATTCTCCAACGTCGCAGGGACGTTTACCCAAAGTCCGGCGCGCCTGTCGCGCAGACCAGTAATATGGCCATCCTTTGCCAAATGCACGACGTTAGAACGACTATTTACGCGCAATCCGTCAGCTTCCGTGGTCTTTGTAAATGAAGCCTTCGGGGCACGAAATCTAGGTTGATGCCTTAGAAAGGGCAAAGCAAACGTTCGAAACCAGTACGTGACCTTACTATTTGACACCAACGCCAGTACAAGACCATCGCGAGCGTGGGCAATAAAGCGACGCCGAGATATCATCTGCTCGGCATCGGGATCCTTTTCATAGTCGGGAACGGCACCAGCCCGCAACCACCAAAAGCCCAGTGACATTGTGATACCGAACAGCATAACATATAAACCCTGAAGTGTCGCCACCAAGGGTACATTTGCTACGTTTCGCAAAAATGCTGAGCTGATAAACTCGCTGAGGAACGAAACAGCCATATACGTTACGCGTAACTGAATTGCAATTAACGCGAGCCAAAATAGCGCGATCCAAAGTATAGGTGCACTTGTTGGGCGAGCCCACCCCAACGCAACGGCAAAGTCTTCCGGCGCCAGGTATATTCCGTGCTCCTTTGGCAGCGGAGCAACCCACCAGCTTCTTGGTCCAAGAACTTCGCCAATTCTCTCCATCGGGTCCTTGAGGTCTATCCGAAGCAGTCGAAGCGCCAATGCTAGGTAACGGAATGCCCGCTCTCGCATAAATGTAAGATAGACTGCGAGTAGAAGGATAATTGCACTCAATAAAGCCGGAGCGACACGTGTACTAACGCGAAATCCTGGGAATGTCGGAAGCTTGAATTCAACTGTTCCAAGTCGCGACTCATTGAGCTCCTTCCCGGCTCTGCTGAGTGCTTCCTCGGCCTTTTTGGCCTTTTCTTCGGCGCCATCAGGCGGCGAACTCTTCCGCACGTCACCCTGTGCTTCCTCGAAGCGCTGGGCTGCCGTGTTGTATTCAATCGACGCATCAGCTGCCCTCTTGGACTGAACGGATAGTTCGTGCTCGATTGACCACCAGGAAATTGCGACCGTCGCTAACCACAGCAATGCGATCGCACCAGTCCTACCAGCCGCCGCCTTGGCAACGTCAAGATATCTAGCAGCGAACGCTCGACTCTGGTCGTCGCCTGAAGAGACTGCGCGCGCGCGCGGTGGCGCCAAGGACTTGCGCTTGAATGGGGCGGAAGTGCGACGTGGCTTCAAGCGGGTGATCTCTTTACGGGGACTGACTCAGTAAAGCGTGGAACAGGTCTAACGAATAGCGTTTATCTGCCGCTGCAGAAGCGCCCGGCTCGACCGCTGGCGGCTCGCGGCAGATAAACCTTGTTGGACTGAAGCGCCGCGCTGGCGGTTGTTATGGGGATTGTAAGGCCGGACGGCCCGAAGTCAATTGTTTGGCATGAGGCTGCCGGGCGGCGAGCTGCCCAACGATAGCCGGCAACGCTGGCGGAAGATCGACAAGCCGAAGCGCAGCTGGTAAACCCGGGACTCCTGGCACCGATCGGCCGGCAACAAGGCGAACGACGCGGCGGATGGTAGCGCCACCCGATGGCTCCGGAAGAGAGAAACCGACGTCGATCATCACGGCGGTCCGCGCGGATTCGGGAGATTACGTTGTGGCAAGAGGGTCGCGACCACGCGAAACTGCCCGATCTTGCAATGCGGGCAGCGCGCGTGCTCAATGTGCGCCACGCGTTGCATGAACTCGGCGACCGACTCGATCACCGCCGCCTGCGGTGGCGGCACGTCGAGCGCGGCACGTGCCGCAGCCAACGCAACTTTTTTGCGCGCGGGCGACAGCAAGCCGTAGTGCCGGATACGCTTGAAACCAGCCGGCAGAACATGTTGCAAAAAGCGATCGATAAACTCGGCGCCCGGCACGCGTAGTGTTCGCTTCTTGCCGCTGGCAGAATCGGCGCGGACCCGGAAAAGCACGTCGTTGCCCTCGATACCGACGATCCGCTCGTTGGAAATGGCCACCCGGTGCGTATAGCGGCCTAGGTAATCGAGAACCGCTTCCGGGCCGCCGAGCGGCTGCTTGGCATAGACCACCCAGTCGTGAACGTACAGTCGTTGTCTCAGACTTTGCCAATCGGCCGGCGTGGCGACCAGCCCGAGCAAGCGCTCGGCGCTTCGCAAGGCCTCGAGTCCGGCGACGAACTTGCCGCGAAAGACGCGCGACAGCGCCCTCACCGGAAACAGAAAACCCTTCTTCGGCGAGATCCATTCACCGCTTGCCGCCAGTGCCCCGCCGGCCACCAACGCATGCAGATGGACATGTCGGCCGAGATCCTGCTTCCACGTGTGCAACACCAGCGAGAACGCCGGCACGCCGCCCAGATGCCGTGGGTTGCCGGCGAACTCGGTGAGCGTTGCCGACACCGCGGCGAACAGCGTCTCGTAGAGCGGTCGTGGCGCGGCGGCAATCAGGCCATTGAGGTCGTGCGGCAGCGTGAACACCAGGTGAAAGTAAGGCACGGGCAGCACTTCACGCCGCCTTGCGGCGACCCAGGCCTCCTTCGCCCGGGTCTGGCATTGCGGGCAGTGCCGGTTCCTGCACGAATGATAGACGTGCCGGGTCGTACCGCAGTGGTCACAGGTTTCGACGTGACCGCCGAGGATCGCCGTGCGACAGGCAAGGATCGCACGCCAGACGCGGGCTGCCCCGCGCGCCAAAGGCTTACTGGCGAGGTAAGCCTGGCCGAAGGTGGCCAACACCCCGGCCAGGCCGGCCGCTTTCACCGGCGCCGGTCAGCTGGGCGTGAGCAGTTCGAGCGGAGAAGTGGTACCGGTTAGCCGCGTGCGCGCCAGATGGAAGTAGCGCATCGTCGTGCTGACGTGGCCGTGTCCCAGCAGACGCTGGATGGTGTGGATATCAACGCCGGTTTCGAGCAGGCGGGTGGCGAAAGCGTGCCTCAAGGTGTGGATGCCGCCGCCCTTGGGCAGACAGGCGGCATCGCGGAGCGAGCAGGCGCTGGACGGTCTGGTCGTAAATCGGACCATCGCCTGCCCGGTTCGGGAAAACCCAGCGCCGCGGTCGGAAGGCGCGCCAGTACAGCCGCAACGAGTCGAGCAAGCGCGGCGAGAGCAGCGTGTAGCGATTCTTGCCGCCTTTACCCTGGCGGACCTTGATGCACATTCGGTCCGGTGCGGATTCGATGTCGGACAGTTCCAAAGTGCAGACTTCGGAGAGTCGCAATCCGGCGGCGTACACCGTTTCCAGCAGCGTGCTCTCGCGAAGGGTCTTGCAGTGCGCGAAGAGTCGCGCGACTTCGTCGCGTGACAAGACCAGCGGTAGCCGCTTGGGTACCTTGGCCATCGCAATGTCAAACCTCGCCGTTTCTCGCCGGAGAACGGTGCCAAACAGAAACCGAAAAGCACAGGCCGCCTGATTGACGCTGGCGTACGCCGGCTTCTTGTCGGCGATCAGATGCAGGAGGTAAGCTTGGATCGCCGCAGCATCCGGTTGGTCCGGCGGCCGCCGATCGTATTTGGCCAGCCCAAGAACACACGCGATATACGATTCGCGCGTGCGGTCGGCAAAGCCGCACAACAACATGGCATCGTTCATCCGCTGGCGTAATTCAGTCATCTCGTTCTCCTCATCAGGATCGGGAACATTCCCAATGACGAAGATTGCATCGATGACGATCAGCACAAGCAGTTGCGCCTTCTCAGGATGAAGGCGCCCCAGAAACGGCAACGCGGCGGCGGGTTTCCCCACCACCGCGGTAGCGGTTTAGTTCAACTTTGTTATCGGGCGACAGTTTTGCGCCCTAACGTCGGCGCATGCTGCATAACTGCGCGGGATGAGTAGGCCGCAATGCACCTTGCAACCTCGCTTTTCAGTACATATACTGGTTTTTTATCCAGTACTAAATTTGTCATGAAAAGCAGCACTGTTCTTCTCCCGCCGTTGAAATCCGAAAAAGTGCTCGACCAACTACGCGAGCGCATTCGCTACTTGCACTACAGCATACGGACGGAAGAGGTTTATGTCTATTGGGTGCGATTCTTTATTCGATTCCATGGTCTCCGTCACCCGACAACACTGGGGGCGAATGAAGTCGAGGCGTTCCTTTCGTGGCTCGTCAACACGCGGGGCGTGGCGGCATCGACACACAAGCAGGCGCTTTCAGCTCTTTTGTTCTTCTACGGCAAGGTTCTTGGGGTGGATTTGCCGTGGATGAAGGAGATTGGTCGGCCGCGTACCAGGCAGCGCCTCCCGGTGGTGCTTTCGCCCGATGAGGTCGCCAGACTTTTATGTTTCCTTGACGGGGAGCATCGCTTGTTCGCTCAGTTGCTGTATGGAACGGGGATGCGGATCAATGAGGGCTTGCAGCTTCGGGTGAAGGACGTGGATTTTGAGCACAGCACCATCATCGTCCGCGAAGGCAAAGGCGGAAAAGATCGGGCGGTGATGCTGCCTCAGAGTCTGATTACGGGATTGCGAGAGCAACTGGCACGGGCTCGCCTGTATTGGGCGGCTGATCAGGCTGCGGGTCGAGGTGGCGTGGCGATGCCCGATGCGCTTGAGCGTAAATATCCGCGAGCAGGGTCGTCGTGGAACTGGTTCTGGGTCTTTCCTCAAAGCACGCATTCGGTTGATCCTCGTTCTGGCGTCGTTCGACGGCACCATCTGTACGATCAGACTTTTCAGCGGTCTTTCAAGCGTGCGTTGTCTTGTAGCGGAATTTGCAAGGCAGCCACACCCCACAGCCTTCGCCATTCCTTTGCCACGGCCGTTCTACAAGCGGGATACGACATTCGTACGGTGCAGGAATTGCTCGGTCACGCCGATGTGAAGACGACGATGGTCTATACGCATGTGTTAAAAGTCGGTGGGGGCGGGGTACGCAGCCCCGTTGATTCTCTGCCCGAGGTGACCCAGGGGTAGTTCCTTGCTGCCGGCCAGATGTAAGCCCGGGCTTGGAGGTTTTTGTTCGAATGTCCGCTATGGAGGGAATTCTTGACCGGCTGCTTGTGGCCGGCTGCCGACCGACGCCATCCTGCGCCCACCGGCTGCTTCGCGCCACGTAGCGGCCGGTCAGACCAAAAAAGTGAGATGCGCAGCCGAATGACCGCTGACGGCTGATCGCTCCAAATCAATGTCGGCTGAGCCTCTTGCAAAACTCCCACGTGGGAACTGGTGGTCCGGGACATTCGCTCTCGGGGATCGATTTTTCTCGCGAAGGAAGCCTATTCGGCCGAAGGGTTAGCTAAATGGCATTGTTCTTCTCACTTGACGCGACGACGACCCTGCATCATCGGATGCACAGCGGCCAGAGATGGAGCGGGGCCGATCATTCTCGTAATCGCATCAACTGGTCGGCCGTCAGCGCCAGGATACCGAACATCAGGTGCGCCATGACCTTGGCGCTGCCCTTGACCATGATGGAGTTGCCGCCGAATTCGTCCTTGAGCCGCGCATTGCTGCGCTCGGCAACGGTACGTTCGTTGTAACGAATGGCCTCGGCCGGCGAGAATTCGATCTTCTCGCCGCAACGCGGGTTGTGATCGATCAGCGGAACATGGCCAAGACTCCGGCTGTGCTCACGCAAGTCGGTGCTGCAATAGGCCGCATCCATGAGATCGTAGAGGTTGGTCACCCGCTCGGCACTGATCAGCGATAGCGGGATGGCAGCACGGCTGTCGTGCATCGACGCGCTCGAGAGCAGCGCCGCGATGGGGACGCCACAGTCGGCGGTGTCGAGATGCAGCTTGTAACCGTTCCAGCTGACCTTGTAGCCTTGGGCATTGCACTTCGTGCCGCGATCACACGCCGTGGGGATCTCGTCGAGCATTTGTGCCAACGTCTGCCCGCGTTGGCGCTGGATCGGCGACGTCTTTGCGGGCGGACGTGCTTCGCCGCGCCGGGGGCGGCCACGTTTCTTCGCTGGTAGCGGCGTTTCTGCCGCTGGCGCGCCCGCTTCGGAAGGGCCCTCTTCCTTCGGGAGCATCGAGGGCTGCGCCGCCCGGAGCGCTGCGGCCGCTGCCGCCGCGCTCCGGGACGGACGTTCGCGTGCTTCAATGGCCGTGCCGTCGCGGCTGATATGTCCGATCAGCTCATCCGCGAGATGTGCCTTGATGAAGGCTTCATGCACCCGCTGGCCCAAACCGGCCTGCGCAAATTCGTCGAAGGCGCGCGAGAAGGTGGTTTCAGAAGGCAGTTTCTTGCACAGCGGAAAACCACAGATGCGTCGCAGCACACGATCTATCGTCAGGCGCTCAATCAGCCCGACCGTGGTATTCAGCCCCAACACCGATTTGGCTACGAAGGCGTTCGCCAGCCACGCCCGCTCTATCGGCGGACGCCCAACGCCACACCAGCTCGAGCCCGTGAATTCCTCAATGCGCACCCATTCCAGAATATGCACGACCTTCTCCAACTTCGGTGTCAGCGGACCTTCAGCCCTCAACTCGGGTAGCAGTTCGTGCTGAATCACGTTCCAGCGTTGCATGATCAGTTCGCGTTGGGTAGTATCCATTTGGCAGGCGTTATGATGTTGGTCTTGAGAAACCCATCATGCCAGAAATAGCCGCCTGCTTCCTCCATATTCGTCCCCAGCGGCGAGAAAATTAGCCCTGCAGTGGTGGTTTTGCAAGAGGCTCGGCTTTTAAGGGAAATCGCGACCGTGTGCTCTTGTGGCCCGTGACCCGACCCGTGTCGATCAGCGTTGCGGGGCGCTACTGCTATTCTCGCCGCCCGAAGTCCACACGGTGGTGCAACCGATGGCCGAGAGCTCTCACGCGGTTGACGACAGCGCCATCTTGATGCGTTTCAAGCCACCATCGACGGTTTCCGCCAACTTGGCCACGCTTGGATCGTCGAAGGATTTTTCTACCGTCCATTGGCAGAAAGAAGCCATGAGCGCCGCCCGTTCGACGGAGAGTCGTGAGTCGGCCAGACCAGATTCGATAATGGGGATGAGCGCTGCGGCGGCCCTGAGGCGGTTGATTTCCGGGGTTGAGGGCGGTGGCTGTTTGGACATTCCATCATTTTAGCGAGGAGCAACGCCCTCGGCTACGGTGTGCCCATCATCAACCATCACACTCGTTTCCGTCATCGCTCCGCCGAACAAGGTTCTTGGGCTACCCGGCTCAGAGCCCTTCGTCGGGCGCGCTCGGGTTGCGGCTGAGGCTACGCTTGCGCGTCAAGGCAAGGATTTCCAGGAGAGATGCCTCAACCGCATCCCGATTTCTCGAAGCCCGACACTTCAGGCGTGCGCGCTCTTCCAGCTGCCTGACGCGCTCCCTCGTGACGCCAAGTTCATCGCCAACTTCCTGCAACGTGGCCACGTCGCCGTCCAGCCCGAGGCGGCGGGACAGGACAAGGAAGTCGCGGTTTCCAGTCCGGAGGCCCTGAAAGCACGCATTCACCGCGTCGACCACTCCGTCGCACGCTTCAGCGACGGCGTGTTCCCGGAAGTGTCCGATCTCCTCTGCGCTCGCGCCAAGTCGTTCGAGCAGGACGCTGAGTCGAGCGTCCTCACCATACACCGCGGCCAACAAACCGTTCACCGCGGTCACTCGCTGCCGTAGATTGGCCACCATCGCCCTTGAGTCCTTGTCACCTTGGTGGTGCACCGCATGGCGCTGATCCGCCGCACCGGAATCACCCCGTCTATCGGTTCGTTGTTGCGCTCGCCGCAGACCGCATCGAATGCCGGCGCGGAGTTGGTGCCACGCATGACGATTGTAGTGGGCGACAGAGCGTCGTCAAGACGTGTTGCTCCGTGAGGCTGGAGCCCTGCCAGGTTCTCCCATCGCCCACCTTTCCGATTGCCCGGGCGACTGGAACGGCTCGCAGAAGCGCGCGCCGAAGAAGGGTGTTTCGATCGAAAGGGTGCCGAATGATCAGGCCTGCAGCGAAGACAATCGAGCGCCGCCGGTATGACGAATATGCAGGCGACTGGCTGCCACGAGGAGCCCTGGTTTCTCGGCCGTGACGTCGGCCTCCGGGTAGAACAGCAAGGTTTCCTCCAGCCGCTGGAGAAAGCGCTTCTTGAAGTCCAGCAAGCCGCGCGGCGTATCGCTGTAGTCGGCGCCGAATTGCCGCTTCAACGACTGCCAGGGGATGAGGGCACTGGAGTGACGGGTGACGCGCAGGACAAAGATGCGGTAGACCAGCCAGGAGTAGATGTCCATCGCCAGCGGCGACTGGGAGAGGGCGTGCAGCACACGCATGTCGATTGGCACCGGCGACTCGGTGATGTTGCGAAAGAACGCCCCCGATAGCTTGAGGGTGCTCGTCCATCGCCTCTGGTCGTCAGGCCGTTCGGGATCCCAGAAGAAAAAAGCCTCGTCGGCGATCGCCATATTTTGCAGACAAAACCGCCCCTGTTTTTGAAAGACGATCGACAGCACCGAAGAAAACAGCTTCATGGACTGCTCGCGGAGCCGCTGCCCATCGCGGCCATCGGTTCGCATGCCGAGTTTGTGCAGGAACTCTTTCTGGCTTCTTCCGAGGTCCAGCCGCGGGCACTTCGTCTTTACGGCTTCGGTGCAGATCCATGCCAGAACAAGCCGGGGAACCGTGCCGAAGGGCAGGCCGATTTTGGGGTCGGCGATAATCGAAAGAGACACGGCACCGCTCGTCCGCTCGAAGGATGACACGCCGGGGTCGGTGTGCGGCAAGGTGGTCTGAACCAGCGCCTGGCCCATGAAAGCGAGCGACTCGGCATCGACCTCGACATCGCTGATCTCGGAAGCGATGGACATCAGCTTGTCGGCGCGCGCGACCCTGGTCACGGGAATACCGCATCCCGGGATGCCGGACGGAACCTGGGGCCGCCGGGATGGAATCGCAAGAAGGGGAATGGGAGGCTTGGTTCGCATACCGTCACTGTTGCACCCTGCCGGTCCTCGGTGCAGGCGAAAAGCGTCCAGAAAGGTGACTTTTCGGACGCAAGGAGCGGGAAGACGTCAGATCGCGAAGGGCTATGGGCCGCGGAGCTACGGTGCGCGGCAGCCTGTATCGCTGTGGAGTCCGACGATTCGAAATCCACCGTCGAGATTCCGGGTGGTGACGGTGCGTGTGATGGACGCTGACGCTGATCGTTTGCCGCTCGTGGGTCCTACGCGCAGCGAGATGTCTTGCGCGGTGGTGGCGTGACGGCCTCTCAGGCAGCACGCTGCACGGTGACCGTTTCACACCCTGAAAAACCCTGTCGCGGTGAGGTACCGATCTGGCTATCCCCGCCTGATTGCCACGACCTTGGTTTTTCTCCTGGTAGGGCGCTTTTCGCTCTTTTTGCCCCTTTCGACCTCGATTCCGCTGCACGTCACTCGGCGCGTGGGTTCTTCTGCGGCTCGAACGGAGCGGCGGCAGGTAGTTATCCACAGGCGCGACCGCCCCTTACTTGTAAATTACTTTAATTTACTTGTTAACTACTTGTAGACCCCCCTCAAAGCCTTGCCACGCAAGGCCTGTAGCCGAGGTCGTGAGACAGGTTTCACGTCGTTATGAGACAGGTTTCACGTTAACTGAGACAGGTTTCACGTGGATAACTTTTCCCCTCCTCTGGAAGCCCCTTGTAGCCTGGGTTTGCGGCGAATGGTGTTTGAGACAGGTTTCACGTGGATAACTTCTCTGAAGGGCGATTTCTGTGGATAACTTTTTCCGAAAAGCGGCCCGAAAGGACGCTTTTCGGGGACTTGCATTTTTTCAGGCATCCGTAGAATCGTTCTGGACAGCGTCTCGATCGGCGCCGCTCGCGGTGGAGCGGGACGTTGCAGGACGCTCATTACCGAGGAGGAGAACATGCGCAACGAACAATCCGGACTGATCACATCCCTGGCGTCGCACTGCTGGCGCCTCTTGAGTTTTCGTGGTGACTGGAAATCCATGCCGGACTCGGCAGCTTTCGTCTGGCTGGCCATGGGCGCGACACTTCTTGGCGGCCTGACGGAACAGCTCGTCAGGGGCCGGTCGCTGGACGTAGCCGTCCTCAGCGCCGTGGTCTGGGTGGGATTCATTCTCGCCGTGTCCAGACACGGCAGGATTTTCAATCGTCGGTTTGCCGGCGCTCTCGCCTTGCTGTCGATTGGAATCGAGGGGCTGCTGGTGCTCACGATCTGGATTCCAGCGGCCGAATGGCCGGTAGCGATCTGGGCCGGCGTTGCCGTCATGCACCTGCTTTTCCAGGCCAACGACGCGGGTGCGGCGGCTGGGCGCTGACGCCGGTTAGCATCGAGCGCCGTTTGCCTCCGATGAAAACGCCGGTCATCGACCTCAGTGCAACGATGCGCACAGGATCGGGCGGCCAGTTCCCTGAAGCGCTGCTTTTCAGGGATGAGAGCGACGCCGATCGCTGGCCCGACCTGGATCCGTTCATCGCCTTCGCCGCGCCGACGATCCAGCCCGACCAAGCGATCGATCCTGCGAAGCGGGTCACGGCATACGCCCAAACGCGCGACAGAGGAAAGCGTGCCGGCCATCTGTCGACGCCATCGTCGAGCAGCGCATGATGGCCGCCTCCTCTCCCTACGATTTCGAGGTCCCGTGGCGCCCCAACTTTGAAGCCAAAATGGCGCTGGTCTGGGCGCTCGCATCGGCCCTGATCATCGCCTTCTCCTGGGCCGTTCCGTTGTTCTCCCAGTTCTCGGCGCTGCTTGCCGTCGGATGTGCGCTCGCGGCGGCCTGCCGCGGCTACCAGGCTTACCAGCGGCTGCTGGATGCCTCGCGTCTGCGCTCGTTCGGCAAGGCGTTCATTGATCTCGGGGAACTCGAGAAGAAGGCTCACCAGGCCGCTCAACGGCAGGCGCTCTGGCTGGGAACAGGGTTTCCCTGGACCGACATCGAGGCAAGCAAGCTGCATACCCTCATTTCACTCGGCGTCGTCAGGACGCTCGGCAAGGCCGCCCAACAGACCGAGGGCGCGTACTGGGTCCATGGCCTCGCACCCGAAAACGATCTCTATTCGGAACTTGCCCACCTGGTCGGGCACACCCTGATCGTCGGCACGACCCGTGTCGGCAAGACACGCCTGTTCGATCTGCTCATCGCCCAGGCGATCTTCCGGGGCGAGACGGTGATCATCATCGATCCGAAGGGTGATCACGCGCTCGCCAGAAATGCCCGCGCCGCGTGTGACGCCAGAGGGGCAGGGGAGCGCTTCGTGTACTTTCATCCGGCGCATCCCGACCGATCGGCGTGTATCGATCCCTTGCGCAACTGGAACCGCAAGACCGAGCTGGCCAGTCGCGTGGCGGCGTTGATCCCCTCGGAAACCGGTGCCGACCCGTTCACGGCCTTTGGCTGGAAAGTGCTCAACGACATCACCAACGGCATGATTGCCACCGGCCATCGGCCGAATCTGGTGCAGTTGCGACGGTACGTCGAAGGCGGACCCGAGAGCCTCTTGCAGCGGGCCTTGAAAGTTCACTTCACCCGCCAGGTGAAGGACTGGGAAAGCCGCGCCGCGTCCCATATCCGGCGCTACAAGGATCGGCTGCTGGAAGCCTACATCGCCTTCTATCGGGAGATCGCCATCCACGAAGCGCAGTCGGTGGATCTCGATGGCTTGATCTCGACCTACGAGCACAATCGCGAGCACTTCCAGAAGATGGTGGCGTCCCTGATCCCGATCCTCTCGATGCTCACCAGCGACCCCCTGCAGGCGCTCCTGTCACCCGACTTCGAGCCCGGCCACGAGCGGCTGGTGACCGACATGTCGAAGATCATTCACGGCAACAAGGTGGTCTATATCGGTTTGGATTCGCTGGCCGACTCGACGGTGGGCAGCGCCATCGGCTCCATCCTGCTGGCCGATCTCGCCGCCGTGGCGGGCGACCGCTACAACTACGGGATTGATTCGCTGACGCCGGTCAATCTCTTCATCGACGAAGCTGCCGAGGTCCTCAACCAGCCGGCCATTCAACTCATGAACAAGGGCGGCGGCGCGGATTTCCGGGTGACCATCGCGACCCAGACCTTTGCCGACTTTGCCAGCCGACTCGGCGACGAAAAGAAGGCCCGCCAGGTGCTCGCCAACACCAACAACAAGATCGCCCTGCGCGTTCTGGATTCCGAAACGCAAAAATACCTGGCCGAAGGCATGCCGCCGATCAAGGTGCGGTCGATGGCTCTGCGCTACGGGCACAACGTCGATAGCCACGTGCAGGACGAATACACCGCGTCCTATCAGGAACAGATCATGGAGGCGGAGGCGGAATTTTTTCCGGCGGCGATGCTGGGTGAACTGCCGCCGCTGCATTTTATCGCCCGACTTTCGGGCGGCCGGACGCTCAAGGGACGGTTTCCCATCCTGCTGACGCAGCCATGAGGCCTGCGCGCACCGACAACACCTGGAGTACCTTCGTCGCCGGCGCCCTGTTTCTGCTCATGGCGGCCACCTGGGCGTTCATTCCGCCGACGGTGATCCGCAATGCCTGGATCGCTGAACGGGCAGAGGTCTACGCGATTGCTGGCAAGGGTGAGAGCGATGTCTACGGTCGTACCCTGGACGATCTGGAAAAATCGCTGGCGTCGGATTTTCGCAGCTTCATCATCGACGCTCAATCGACAGGGCAGGGACCCTTTGGGAGTTCCGACCTCAGCGCTTGGGCGCAGGGCCGGATCGTCGCGACCTGGTTGTGGATCGGCTTGGTCGCCTACCGCCTGCAGGTATTGATGGGATGGCTGCTGCCGGGCATCCCCTTGGTGATGGCAGCCTACAGCGACGGCCAGCTCGTGCGGGAAATCCGGAAGTATTCCTTCGTGGCCCAGAGCCCGATCCGACACAGCCTCGGAGTGCGCGTGCTGTGGGGCGTTCTGGTAGGGCTTGCCGTCTGGATGATCGTGCCGTTGCCGATGCCCTCGCTGCTGCCACCCTTGTTGATCGTCGCGATCGCTTACGCCCTGTGGCTGTCGGTGAGCAATCTGCAGAAGCGGCTTTGAGGGGCGTGTGGTTGTCAGAACGGGGTACAGGGTTTCATGCTCTTCTCGGGCGACCCGCCACCAGGGTTGTGTACGAATCACGTCTCAGCATTCCGTCCCGTATAACCAGACAAGCGTAGTGAAGCACTCCTGGTGTTCGCGGCCATGCGAACCTCAAGCGGTAGCGCACAACCAACGGTATGGGGTGCGCCTTAGCGTAGAGTGCACACCCAATCCATGATCACGGAATTATCCGTGCTCGGCGGACGCCCGTCGGGAAGTGGGACGCGCTCATTGAGAAGGTCATTGTCGGCCAAGTTTGCTCCGGCAATGACCATCTGGCGAGCACTAATCCCGTCAAAACGGTTGACGGTACATCGCTGTCGCGCTCTGCTCGCCACCGACCCGTAGAAATACCAATTACCTGGACTCCGGTAGCCTGATCGCCTTGCCTGCTGTTCTCCGAAATGCTATGTTGTCTTCAAGGTTTTTGAGCATTCAACGCCGTATCGGAACTGCCGGTACAGGAAGATGAGCGAAAAATCGGATGCCCGTCAGGGGGAGGTCACCAGGCTTGGCGAAGTTGAGCCGTCCGCGGCTCGCTCGCGTGCTTCCTCGCGAGCGCTTGTTTCAGCGCCTCGACGAATGTCTGGAACATCCGGCGGTGTGGGTGAGCGGCGTTGCCGGCGCTGGCAAGACGACCTTGATCGCCAGCTACCTCAGTGCGCGGAACTTGCCAGCCCTCTGGTACCACGTTGACGGCGGCGATATCGATCCCGCGGCGTGTTGCCATTACCTCGGTCTTGCTGCCACGCGCATTGCTCCGCGGGCCTGCAGTCAACTCCCTGCGCTTCCGCCGACCCTGAAGGCTGCCGAGACGTCCTTCTTCAGCCGCTTCTTCGCGGCGCTCTACGCTTGTACCAGGGGTTTTCGCGTCCTGGTCCTGGACAACATTCAGGAAGCGCTTTCTTCCGCAGGTTTTCGCAAGCTCCTTCGGGCCGCCATCCGCGAAGCGCCGGAAAACGTCCGCGTGATCATTACCAGCCGTACGCGGCCAGGTGGCGACAGCGTGCGTTTGCGGGCCAACGGCTATCTGGCGGTGCTGGACGCGGAAGAGCTCTTGTTCACCGAGGATGAGTCCATTGCAGTGCAGCGACTTGCCTCCACCGGACGCCGGATGCGCAGCGACGACCAGATGCGCCACTTGCACCAGGTGACCGGCGGCTGGCCTGCCGGGCTCAAGCTGTTGCTGCAGCTCGACAACCCCGACTCTTTTGCCGCTGCCAACCGGCGGGTCGCCAGTGGCAGCGGACTTTTCGATTACCTGGCGAGAGAAGTCTTCGACTGTCAGTCCGAAGAGGTTCGTCGCTTCCTCCTCAAGCTGGCCCACTTGCCGCGCATGACGCCGGCGATGGCTTGCGCCCTTGTCGACAGCCCGGAAGCCACCCAGATTCTGGCGGCGATGCACACCGACAACCTGTTTACTTCCGCGCACGACGTCGATGGTGAATTTCATTACCAGTTTCATCCCCTGCTGCGCGAATTCCTGCTACTTCGCGCTGAGTCCGATTTGCCGGGAAAAGATCTGGCTCGCATTGTGCGTCAGGCTGCCGCGTTACTGACGCAAAGCGGCGACGTCGATGCCGCTGCGCAGGTATTGATCGCTGGCCGCCGATGGGACGAGTTGCAGCGTTTGATCGTGGAAAACGCGTCGAATCTTCTCGACCGGAGCTGGCATCGGACCGTGTCGGCCTGGCTCGACGCACTTCCCGGAGATGCCGTGGCCGGCGATGCGTGGCTTAGCTACTGGCAGGGCGCGGCTGTGCTCCCGTTTGATCCGCCGGCCGGCCAGCAGCGCTTCTCCCGTGCCTACCATCTGTTCAGAGAACGTCATATTTGTCGCGGTTGCTTTCTCGCCTGGTCGGCAAACGTCGATCTGATCTGCCTGGAATGGGCGGATTTCAGCAAGCTCGATCAATGGCTGGACGAGGCGCAGTCTCTCCTCGATGAATTTGGCGCGCCGGCCGATGAGCTCGCTGCGCGCTTTACCGCCAGCATGTTCGGCGCCTTGCACTTCCGTCGTCCGCAGGACCCGACAATTCATCACTGGGCCGACCGCCTCTTGTTGCAGATCGAGGCCTGTGCGGACCCCAACCAGCGCATCCTGCTCGGCTGCAACCTGCAAATACACTACACGGTTGCGGTCGGCCTGAATTCCAAACTCGATCGACTGATGAAGGCGATCGAACCCCCGGCAGGAACAACACTCCCGCCGCTGACCGGGGCGCTGCTCTGGGCCCTTCGCTCGATGCACCACTGGAGCCGCGGCGAGAGCGAACAAGCCGCCGCAGCCGCCGAGACGGGCAGCAAACTGGCGCGCGAGAAGCGCCTGCGCATGTGGGATTTCATGCTCGGCGCCTTGCAGGTCTACGCGCGCCTGAACAACGGTGAACTCAGCCGCGGTCGTGCGGCTCTCGCGCGACTTGAAAAGGCCCTCGACTCGAAGCGCAAGATCGACGTCGCGCACTTTCACTACCTCGCTAGCCTCGCCAGCCTGGATGATGGGGAAGGCGCGCAGGCCTTGACGCACATCGAAACCGCCAATGCGATTTCCCGGCGCTACGGCGGGCCGCAGCAGGAGGCGCTGGGGGAACTCGTCAGGGCGCAGGTGCTGCATGCCCTGGGTCGGACGCCTGAGGCATGGCCGGTGCTGGCGCGCGGTCGCGAGGTTGCCACGTCGATGGCCAGTGGCATCCTGATTTTTCAGGCCGACTTGTGCGCGGCCCTGTTCGCCCTGGACATCGGCGATGAGCAGGGTTGCGTCGAAGCACTCGAGAGGGCTTTCAGCGTTGGTGCCGCGAGTGACTACCTCAACCACAACAGCTTCCGTTCGGCGGTTATGGCGCGGCTTTGCGCCTTTGCCTTGGTGCACGGAATTGCCCCGGAGTACGCCCGCCGCCTGATCCGGAAGCGTTGCCTCAAGCCGCCGTGTCTTGAGGCCAATTGCTGGCCATGGCCCGTCAAAATCTACGCGCTCGGGCGCTTCAGCGTGGTCGTCGATGGCAGGCCCATTGCCGAAACCAGCCAGTTGCAGCACAAACCGGTCGAGCTGTTGCAGGCGCTGCTGTCCTTTGGCGGACGTCAAGTCGCGATCGCCAGATTGATTGACGGTCTTTGGCCAGAGGCCGAGAGCAAGAATGGACGTGGCGTCTTCGATGCCACCCTTCTGCGATTGCGCCGACTTCTGGGCACCGACGATTCGCTAATCATTGAGGGCGGTCGGCTGACGCTGAATCCGATGGTGTGCTGGGTCGACGTGTGGTGCTTCGAACGGCTGCTCGGCACGACAAGAGACAAAATGCCCCACACGTGGCGAGCTAACTTCGATGACCTCCTGGCGAGGCGAGATCGCTTGCTGGATCTCTACCGCGGCGATTTCCTGGAACGGGAAAACCCTCATCCGTGGGCCCTACGATATCAGGAGCGGTTGCGTTGCCGTCTGCTGAACCTAGTGGATGAACTGGGCAGACGCCTCGAAGCCGGGGAGCTGTGGCGCAAGGCGGCCAAGCACTATCAACATGCCATTGCCCTGGCGCCTCTGTCCGAACGTTACCACCGGCGCCTCATGGTCTGTTTACAGAACCTTGGCGAACGCGCCGAGGCACTGCGTGTGTATGGTCGATGTCGCGACCTGTTGCGAACTGCGCTGCAGGTGGAACCGTCCCCCAGAACGGAATCGATCCGTGAATCCATCGAAGGTCTGCCCGTGTTGCCGGAGGATCGCCGTCGTAACTGACGAAAGGCTGCTCCCTCGCCGGCTTCGTTTCTTCGAATTGCACCACTGACACGCAAACTTTTGCTCCTGAGCACAGATTTATTGCGAAAGTTTGTCCGTGTGTATGCAGGCTGTAAGAAGGGCTATGCGATATTAACTGTGTGTTTCTGCGGCGCCTTAAGGGCCATCGTTCGTGAGGGTGATCTATGGAAAGCGTCACACGGGGTGCTTTACAGGGCCGTCGGAGAACCTGCTGGGAGCGCTCCGACTTTGGCCAGCATCCAGCTTTCGTTGGCACCGGCGTTCCTCAGGAAAAGATATCGAGATTCGTCAGTGGCCTTGGGATCATCCCGTCGAATTTCCTTCGTCCCATGCGTTCGTGCTTCGAAGGGAACTGAAATGAGTCGCTGTCCTTTCGCAAACCATGCTGCCTCTGCGCGATCCCCATCTTGCGGTGCTCACCTTCACCGGTGCTGGGGGCGGCCACTGACTTCGATCCGTATGCGCTGGATCGGAGACCCGGGCGGCATAGCTGATTGCGTCCCTTCCAGCCTCCCCCAAAAATCGCTTCCTTGGCGATGCTCGTTACGCCTTACAGCGTCCATTCGTTCGCATGCCCGAGACAACGACGCACAGCAACAACGATTTGTTGCCTGGCGAGGTAGCCCAAGCCGCTTGAGATGTCTCGAACATCAAGCCTGTAGCGCATTTGCGCGACGGGCCACTTGCGGCAAGCGACATGAACCCTGCCGGCGATGTTAATTGCCTCCTACATCTTGGAGATGGCCATGACAAGCAATCTGATAAACGGCACCGATAGCAACGACCTTATAGCGGGCACCGATGGCGACGACGTGATTGACGCCGGCGGCGGCAACGACACGGTGGACGCTGGCGCCGGCGACGACGTGATTTACCAGCGGGATGCGGGTAGCGATGTCGTAGACGGTGGCGAAGGCAACGACCGGCTGATACTCGATTACAGCGGAGAGGCCTACGACTATATCTACCATGGTCGCGGGATGTGGGTTTACTACTACGATGCCGATGGAAATTATCTGAACCGCAGTGGCGTGGGCTACGAAATGGTCGCGCCGGCCAACACAGCACAGTGGAGTTGCCAAAGTGCCCACTACGGCGTCATCTACACGGGGGTCGAGCAGTTTGACGTGACGGGAACGCAGTTTGGCGACTTGTTGGTCGGTGGCGAACTAGCCGACGTGCTGAATGGTGGTGCCGGCGACGACGTATTGATTGGTCTTGCTGGAGACGATCTTCTGGATGGTGGGGACGGGTCGGACACGTTGTATGGTGGAAAAGGTGATGACTGGCTGATTGGTGGCGGTGCGGAAAACGACGTTCTGTACGGTGGGGAAGGCAACGACACGCTGGAGGACTGGGGCCGAACCGGATTGACGAGCAATTACCTGGCCGGCGGTCCCGGGGATGACGTGTATTACGTCAAAGATGCGCGGTATGGCGGAATTTACGAAGCACCACAGGAGGGTACGGATCTCCTGATTGTGGGCCGTGACCAGTCGTGGTTGGCAATAGAGTCCCTTCCAGACAACTTCGAGAACCTGACTGTAATGGCGCCGGGCAGTGCCCGTGGCAACGCCCTGGACAATGTGATTACCGGCAGCAATGGCAACGACACGTTGTTCGGTTATGCCGGTGCCGACCATGTACTCGGCGGAGATGGTAACGACGTGTTGATCGGGGATGGGGAAGGCACCGACAACGGCTACGTTTCACTCCACGACGTGGGCAACGGTATTGGAGGCGTCCTCATTACTGGCGAGCAACCGACGGCCGGCAATAGCGGTGCCGGTTCCTCGTTGGCTGGCCTGGGGGATGTCAACGGCGATGGTCATGCTGATATTGCCATCGGCTCTTCGGGAGCGGTGTATGTCCTGTTCGGCCCCCTTGGCAACGACTGGCAACTCAGCCTCAGCGATGCCGCTGCAGGGGTCGGGGGCTACAAGATCGTGGGCAGTGGTAGCGAGTCCCTGTGGCCGTTGGTGAGTGCGGGCGATGTGAATGGTGATGGTCGGTCGGACCTGCTGATAGGCAATTACCTCGATAACGAAGGCGGTGGTGCCTACGCCGGGGCGGCCTACGTGGTGTTCGGCAAGGCCGACGGGGCCGCGGTTGACCTGGCCGACGTGGCTGCCGGGAATGGCGGCTTCAAGATTATCGGCGAATATTCCAGCGACCTCTACAACAACGGCCGCAACTTCGGGGACTGGGCGGGCTACGCGTTGTCGGCGGCGGGAGACCTCAACGCCGACGGCATGGACGACGTGCTGATCGGTGCTCCCCGGAATGACGAGGCGGACTATCAGGCGGGAGCGGCCTACGTGGTGTGGGGCAAGGCCGACGGCGCCAAGGTCAATCTCGACGATGTGGCGCACGGAGTCGGCGGCTACAAGATCATCGGCGAGAACGGTAACCACCAGGACAATGGGTCAGGTGGGGGCGATAACGCGGGTCAGTCGATAGCGGGGGTGGGCGATGTCAATGGTGACGGCATTGCCGACATGTTGGTCGGTGCACCGGGTCAAGCGGCGTCCTACCTGGTGTTTGGCAAGACCGATGGCGCCCTGGTCAATCTGGACGATGTGGCGCAGGGCATTGGTGGCTTCAAGATCAGCGGCGGCAGTTCGGTGGCCTTCGGTGGCGACGTCAATGGCGATGGGCGGACCGATTATCTGATCGACAGCTATGTCGTCTTTGGCCAGGCGACCCCTGGTCCCATCTCGCTCACCGACGTGGGTGCCGGCAGCGGCGGCTACCGGCTCGACTTCGGTGGGACGCCGGTTCGTCTCGGCGATCTGAATGGCGACGGGCGCGATGATCAGTTGGTGGCCAACTTTGCTGGAGGATCGGCCTCGGCGGTCGTGTTCGGCAAAGCAGGTGGCGCTGCTGTTGGCACGGCTGAGATTGTCAACGGGGTGGGCGGTATCGCCCTCTACGACGAAACACCATACAGCAGCATGTCGGCTGCTGCGGCGGGCGATGTAGACGGTGACGGGACCCCGGACATCCTGCTCGGCCAGTCCCGATATAACAAGCTCTATCCGTCAAACAGCTCAGGCGGGCCCTTCACGGGTGCGGCATATATCGTGTCGGGCGGCGACGCGCTGCACGCGCGCGGCGATGACTGGCTCGAAGGCGGAGCAGGCGACGATGAGCTCTTCGGCGGCGGCGGGAACGACACCCTGAGCGGTGGTGAGGGGTCGGACACGGCGGACTACTCGACAGCGACGGGCGCGGTGCTGGCCAATCTCGGTGTGGGAATGGTCACGCAGGACGGTCGAGGAGGGAATGAGACGCTGCTTGATATCGAGAATCTCAAAGGCTCGGCGTACGCCGACAAGCTGATCGGGTCGGCAGATGCGAACGCGATCTACGGGCAGGCCGGCGATGACGAGCTCTGGGGTGAGGCCGGCGTTGACCTGTTGGATGGTGGTGCGGGCAATGACACACTCGGTGGTGGCGCAGGGTCCGACACGCTGACCGGTGGGGGGGGCAATGACCGCTTTGTCCTGCTGGTGGGCATGGAAAGCGAGACCATCACCGACTTCGTGCGTGGGCAGGACCAGATCGACGTTTCGGGCTTCGGCACGGTAGTGGCCGACTGGGTGAGCCTGCGCGCGCGCATCAGCTATGCCAGTGGTGATGCCCATATTGACTTCGGCAGCGGCGACGAACTCACCGTCAGGGGTATTCCCGTAGACAGCCTGACAGCAGCCGACTTCGTCGGTCTGGGGGCGCTCGGGGAGCGCTGGACCGGCACTTCAGGCGATGACGTCCACACGGGTACTGCCTTTGATGACGTGCTTGACGGCTTGGCGGGTAACGACACACTTGCCGGAGCCGAGGGTGACGACGTGCTGTTGGGTGATGCCGGCAATGATGTCCTGCAGGGCGGGGCCGGCAATGACCGGCTCGAGGGCAACGCTGGCAACGATACGTTGGACGGTGGAACGGGGATAGACACCGCTGACTACAGCCATGTGCTTGGCTCTTTGGGCGTGGACCTCGGAGCCGGTCTTGCTCAGGACGACGGCAATCTGGGCCACGACCTGCTGATCGAAATCGAGAACGTGATCGGTAGTCCTTACGCCGACCACCTGGTGGGGAGTGACGTTTCCAATACCCTGCTGGGTTTCGCCGGCGACGACGTATTGATTGGTCTTGCTGGAGACGATCTTCTGGATGGTGGGGACGGGTCGGACACGTTGTATGGTGGAAAAGGTGATGACTGGCTGATTGGTGGCGGTGCGGAAAACGACGTTCTGTACGGTGGGGAAGGCAACGACACGCTGGAGGACTGGGGCCGAACCGGATTGACGAGCAATTACCTGGCCGGCGGTCCCGGGGATGACGTGTATTACGTCAAAGATGCGCGGTATGGCGGAATTTACGAAGCACCACAGGAGGGTACGGATCTCCTGATTGTGGGCCGTGACCAGTCGTGGTTGGCAATAGAGTCCCTTCCAGACAACTTCGAGAACCTGACTGTAATGGCGCCGGGCAGTGCCCGTGGCAACGCCCTGGACAATGTGATTACCGGCAGCAATGGCAACGACACGTTGTTCGGTTATGCCGGTGCCGACCATGTACTCGGCGGAGATGGTAACGACGTGTTGATCGGGGATGGGGAAGGCACCGACAACGGCTACGTTTCACTCCACGACGTGGGCAACGGTATTGGAGGCGTCCTCATTACTGGCGAGCAACCGACGGCCGGCAATAGCGGTGCCGGTTCCTCGTTGGCTGGCCTGGGGGATGTCAACGGCGATGGTCATGCTGATATTGCCATCGGCTCTTCGGGAGCGGTGTATGTCCTGTTCGGCCCCCTTGGCAACGACTGGCAACTCAGCCTCAGCGATGCCGCTGCAGGGGTCGGGGGCTACAAGATCGTGGGCAGTGGTAGCGAGTCCCTGTGGCCGTTGGTGAGTGCGGGCGATGTGAATGGTGATGGTCGGTCGGACCTGCTGATAGGCAATTACCTCGATAACGAAGGCGGTGGTGCCTACGCCGGGGCGGCCTACGTGGTGTTCGGCAAGGCCGACGGGGCCGCGGTTGACCTGGCCGACGTGGCTGCCGGGAATGGCGGCTTCAAGATTATCGGCGAATATTCCAGCGACCTCTACAACAACGGCCGCAACTTCGGGGACTGGGCGGGCTACGCGTTGTCGGCGGCGGGAGACCTCAACGCCGACGGCATGGACGACGTGCTGATCGGTGCTCCCCGGAATGACGAGGCGGACTATCAGGCGGGAGCGGCCTACGTGGTGTGGGGCAAGGCCGACGGCGCCAAGGTCAATCTCGACGATGTGGCGCACGGAGTCGGCGGCTACAAGATCATCGGCGAGAACGGTAACCACCAGGACAATGGGTCAGGTGGGGGCGATAACGCGGGTCAGTCGATAGCGGGGGTGGGCGATGTCAATGGTGACGGCATTGCCGACATGTTGGTCGGTGCACCGGGTCAAGCGGCGTCCTACCTGGTGTTTGGCAAGACCGATGGCGCCCTGGTCAATCTGGACGATGTGGCGCAGGGCATTGGTGGCTTCAAGATCAGCGGCGGCAGTTCGGTGGCCTTCGGTGGCGACGTCAATGGCGATGGGCGGACCGATTATCTGATCGACAGCTATGTCGTCTTTGGCCAGGCGACCCCTGGTCCCATCTCGCTCACCGACGTGGGTGCCGGCAGCGGCGGCTACCGGCTCGACTTCGGTGGGACGCCGGTTCGTCTCGGCGATCTGAATGGCGACGGGCGCGATGATCAGTTGGTGGCCAACTTTGCTGGAGGATCGGCCTCGGCGGTCGTGTTCGGCAAAGCAGGTGGCGCTGCTGTTGGCACGGCTGAGATTGTCAACGGGGTGGGCGGTATCGCCCTCTACGACGAAACACCATCCAGCAGCATGTCGGCTGCTGCGGCGGGTGATGTAGATGGTGACGGGACCCCGGACATCCTGCTCGGCCAGTCCCGATATAACAAGCTCTATCCGTCAAACAGCTCAGGCGGGCCCTTCACGGGTGCGGCATATATCGTATCGGGCGGCGACGCGCTGCACGCGCGCGGCGATGACTGGCTCGAAGGCGGAGCAGGCGACGATAACCTATCCGGGGGTTGGGGTAACGATACGCTCGATCCCGGCGTCGGGGCCGATGCGGCCTCGGGCGGGCCGGGGACAGACACCTTGCGGCTCGACTGGTCCGGCGCTACGCCGGTATCGGCGCGGGATGGTATTGTGATTCAGATGTTTGACGGTGTTGGCGACCCGACCACCGATCCGGAACTGGCGATCGATCGCGTCATAGGTATGGAGGTTAGCACCGCGAATCTGGTATCGACAAACGAGATTGAGCGCTTCGATCTCACCGGGACGAGTGCCGACGACGATCTCATCGGTGGGGTTTTCGGCGATGCTCTGACGGGCGGGGGCGGTAACGACACCCTGCGTGGTTACGCAGGCATTGATACGCTGGTCGGGGGCGATGGAAGCGATCTGATTGAAGGGGGTTCTGGGGCAGACAACTTGACGGGAGGAACTGGGGCAGATGAGTTTGCAGGAACTCTGGCGGATTTTGACGGTGACAGGATCGTCGATTTTTCTGCAGAAGACTCGTTGGTGTTCTATGACGTTGAGCTCCAGCCAGAGGATGTCGTGTTCTCCAATGGTCGGTTGTACATCACACCTCCTGTTTCTCCTGCCGCAATTATGAGCGTAGGGATGGCCGCGGCGACGATGCCAATATCCGGAACGCCTATCGTGATTGATATTGGTGGAGCAATTGGAAACAGCATTACAACTCAAGTTTTTGACTGGCATCTAGAGCAGCTCACTAACACTATCACCAGAGGGACTAAATTCACCATTCCGAGTCTGTCAGTAATTCAATTCGCAACAACGCTTGTTTCTCTGCCAGAGGGCAATGGTGGAGAAACGACCTACAGCTTCTTAGTTGAAAGAGTAGGGGATCTGACGTTAGCGGCGTCAGCTTTCTGGACCTTGTTGCCTGGTATGCCACCTACAACCAACCCCGTCGACTTTGCGGCGGGCCAGCCATACGGTGGTACGGTGTGGTTCGATCCAGCCCTCCCTCCAGTTCAAGGTGGATTTCCCGCACCCAGTGGTCAGACGAGCATAATCGATATAAAAATCCAGGGGGACCATTGGAAGGAGGCCAATGAGAACTTCCGGATCATGTTGTCACAGCCATCCATGGCGTTACTCGGGGCCAAGACCACTGCGAATGGCGTCGTTGGTAATGACGATGACGATGGCCTGGCAGGTATTGCGGTCGTTCCGCGTACACTGACAGCCAGCGAAGGTAGCACGATGTCATTCGAACTGCGACGCTACGGTGATTTGACTCAACGATCGGAAGTGGACTGGAACATCACGCCGGGGCCTATCGGGGATCCAGCAGAGCGAGAGGACTTTGCCGGAAATACATGGCGATCAGGCCATGAGATTTTCCTGCCGGACGAGTCGGTAAAGATCATCCATATCGACACGGTCGATGATGCAAATAGTGAACCGGATGAGAGCTTCGAACTCAGTCTTTCCGGAGAGCAGAACGCGATTTTGGACGGGATTCTTTCGAAGGCGACAGGAATTATTAAGGACAACGATCAAGCGATATTCTCAATTATTGCGAACAGCAGTTCCGAGGATGAGGGCACTGGCGGAAACACCCGGTTCGGGTTTACGGTGGACCGCACGGGGGATTTGACTCTCGACGACAGCGTAGACTTCCACCTGCAACTCGCTCAAGGGCCGGGGCATGCTGAGCCTTCTGATTTTGTCGGTCGCCCTTCTGGGACGTTGGCCTTCGCGGCTGGTGTTTCATCTCTACCCCTATGGGTCGAAGTGCGAGGTGACGGGGACCCAGAACCGGACGAGCAATTCTCGGTGGCGATTGATAACCCATTAGCCGGGGCGATCAATCCTGCATCTGATATTGCTACGAGCAGGATCATGGACGACGACGGGGCTCGGTTTCAAATCGATGCAGTGCGATCGAATCTGTACGAAGATGACGATTCCTTTCTGGGTAAGTACGTCTTCAATGTGTACTATCAGCGAGAAATTACGCAGGACGTGGAAGTATCCTACGCTGTCGCCGGCGATGGGACGACCAATGCGGCGAATGAAGTCGATTTCGTTGGGGGGCTACCAAGTGGAACTCTGACATTTGTTCCCGGTGGATCACGGAATCAACTCATCATCTTCGACGCAGCTGTGGACATCGATCCCGAACCGGACGAACGCTTTGTAGTGGAAATCCAGGCTCCGTTGCCTACGAATTTTGGGGTCAAGAAGGCCTTTGGCGCGATTCTGGACGACGACCGGTCGAGCTTCTCAATTGGCGACACGTCTCGGGCGGAGGGGACCCCGCCACTGGTGACCAGCACTCCGTTCAAGTTCACCGTCACGCGGACGGGCAACACAAGTAAAGAGTCCACGCTTGGCTACAGTGTGGGTCCGGCGTCAAGTGGTGCGTCAGCAGACAGCGGCGACGTGAACATGTCGTCAGGAGATGTGCGATTCGCCGCGAATCAGACCTCGGCGACCATCACGGTATCGGTGAATGCCGACGATGCTTATGAACCGAACGAGCGCTTCGTTGTGACGTTGCAGGATCCGGGCCTTGCTGGAATAACTATCACGAAAGACCGGGGTATCGGCACGATCAACAACGACGACCGCTGGCACCCCCCGCCGGTAGTCCGCGGCGACCCGCACCTGATGACTTGGGATGGATTGGCCTACGACTTCCAGGCCGTCGGTGAGTTCGTTCTGGCGGAGTCCGCAGACGGAGGCAGCATCGCTCTGCAGGCACGCACAGCAGCGGTGGGGGATCTTGCCTCGAAGATTACGGCACTGGCAACGTTGATCCATGGCCATCGAGTCACGATCGATGCACTGGCTGAGGAGCCGCTAAGAGTGGACGGGGAGGTGGTGACGCTTTCTGCGAATTCAGGGCCGCTGGCGCTCGGCGACGCGTCGATTGTTTTCAATGGCAATTCGTACCTGATTGAGGATCCGGACGGCATCACCATGGCGGTGGATCAGTTCGAGGGTCGTCTTGATCTGGCTGCCGAACTGGCAGTTGGGCTTGCTGGGCGCCTGAGAGGGCTGCTGGGCAATTTTGATACCGATCCGGCAAACGATCTGGCTCTGGCAGACGGCACGGGGCTCGCACAGCCTTTGACGTTTGACGACCTGTATGGTGCCTTCGCTGATGCCTGGCGAGTCTCTTCAGCGACGTCGCTTTTCGACTACGGGTCGGGTGAAACCACTGAGGCCTACACAGATCGGGATTTTCCCCGGCAGGCCGCCTCGCTGGATATGTTGCCGGCGGCGTTGATATCCGTGGCGACACGGATCGTCGATGAGGCAGGCATCACCGATCCTGTGCGACGGGATTCGGCAATCCTGGACATCGCGTTGAGCGGTGATGTTTCGTATGCCGAGAGCGCGCTGAACTGGGATGATGTCGTCCAGGTTGCCGAGATGGTGGGGACACTCACGCCACTTCCGGTGATTTCCGTTGTTGGGCACGATGTCGCGCTAGCGGAGGGTGATCTCAGTTTCACCAATTTCACTTTCGATATCTACCGGACAGTCGATACGACAGGGTCGATAGACGTTTTCTACGAAGTGGCAGGGATTGGCGATCATCCGGCCAGTGCAAGCGACTTCGGCGGAGCGCTGCCATCCGGTATGATCACACTGGAGGACGGTCAGAATCACGCGGTTGTCTTTGTTCAAGTTAGGGGAGATATCGATTCCGAAAGCGATGAGCACTTTACACTGACGGTCGAGGTCGGTATGGCCGTGAGAGACCAGTTTCTCCTAGGCGCGACATCGGCCGTAGCAACGATCGAGAATGACGATGGCGCCCTGCCTGGCACCCTGGATATTCGAGCCGTGGGAATGGTCCTGCTGGAGAGCGATGCTAACTTCAGCTTCGAGGTGATTCGCAGCGGAACTACAGTGGGTTCGGCCAGCGTGGATTACACGATCGAGGGGGTTGGTGACTTCCCGGCGTCGGCAGACGACTTCCAAGGCGGCGGTTATCCCACAGGAACGATCAGTTTCCTGCCCGGGGAGGACCGTAGGACAGTCACGCTGGAGGTGGCAGACGATACGCTGATCGAACAAGACGAGGCATTCTCGGTGTCTCTCTCCCATCCGACGAACGCAACGATCGGTGCTGACAGCCTGGTGGGCATCATCGTGAACGACGATCTGCCACAGCCTGAACTGGCTATTGCCGGTCTTGACGTGCGCAAAACTGAGGGTGACGGTAGTGAAACGGGGTTTCTTTTCGCGATCACCCGTACTGGAGATCTCACCCGCAGTTCATCGGTTACTTACACAGTCGCGGGCTTTGGGCTTAACCAGGCTGAGGCTGCTGACTTCGGTGGCAGCTTCCCGGACGGCACGGTTATTTTTGCCGCTGGCGAGCGTGAAAAGCTGCTCAGCATCGCGGTCAGCGGCGATACGAGCGTGGAAGACGACGAGGGTTTTGTCGTGACGCTCGGTGATGTGACCAATGGCATCCTCACCACAGCCAGTGCTATCGGCACCATCCTGAACGACGACCTGCTGCCGCCTCCCGAACTCGTCATCGCTGCTCGCGACGCGACGAAGGCCGAAGGTGACAACGACAGTACCGTTTTTACCTTTGTCGTCACCCGCAGTGGCGATACCACCGCGGAGACGAGTGTCGAATATCTCGTCGCCGGTTTCGGAACCGACCCGGCGGACGCCACCGACTTTGGCAGCGTTTTTCCGAAGGGGTTGCTATTGTTCGCGGCCGGCGAAGACGAAAAGCTGATCTCTGTCGAGGTGAGTGGGGACACCGCCGTGGAGCCCGACGAAGGCTTCAGTGTCACCCTGACCAACCCCGCCAACGCGACCCTGGCGGTCGTTTCCGCGGACGGCACAATCGAGAACGACGATACGCTGCCGCCGCCAATTCTGAGCATTGTTCCCGTGTATGCGCAACGGGCCGAGGGCGATACAGGTTTTACTGCCTTTACTTTCCTCATCAGTCGCAGGGGCGATTTGAGCGCAGAGACAACGGTACAGTACGGCGTCTCTGGCGCAGTGACCGCAGATGATTTTTCCGACGGTGCCCTACCGGTTGGAACTCTCATTTTCGAGCCTTGGAGTGACGAACTACTGCTCACCCTTGACGTCAATGGTGACGAGCAGATCGAGCCACACGAATCATTCACGGTTAGCTTGCACGATCCGGTCAACGGCACGATCGCTACCGCTAGTGCCGCCAGTTTGATCGTCAACGATGACTCGATCTCGTTCGGGATTGGCGACGCCCCCGCTCGCCCGCCGCGTTCCGACGCCGGCGCCTGGGAGAGAAGCTGGAGTCAGGATGGTGTGTCCATCGGGCACAAGTCGCACATCGACAACGACGGTGAGCCTTTCACCAACGTGATGTTCGGCAGCTCGGGCGGCGCAGCGTTGGCCGGCGGGGACGTATCGGCCGGAGATCTCGGCGTCAGCGGCCAAACGTTAGCGACGAGTCCCGTTCGTCAGGAAATCGATGGCACCGAAGGACTGCGGTTCGTGCTCGACGAGGAAGCCAACCAGATCACATTCCAACTGAGCCGGTTCTTCCGCGATGACGACGGCACGGGGCTGAAGGAGGCTGGCCGCCTGCAACTGCTCGACGCGGACGACGAGTTGGTGGAGGAGTTGTTCTTTTACGCTGACGGGACGGACGGGAGCAAGCAGATTTCGCTTGCAGTAGCGGAAGGGTTCACGCAGGCGATTCTCTCGGCAGGTGCTCAGCGTGGCGAGGATTTTGTCTACGGCGGCTACGGAAACGCTGACGGCAATGGTTTCGGGGCCAGCCCCTTCGCGGCGAATGGCAGCCTCCACGGCAGCGAATACCTCGTTGATTCCGTGCAGTTCGTGTCGGGCTCCGTGGATATGCTTTTGGTGTAGGAGGCGAAGCCTTGTTTCTCCGATTAGTTCATTGATGGAGGGATGTGATGAAGAAGTGCAATGCAAGGCTCGACTTTCTGCGCGAGGGCAGTCCGCGTCTGCTGCGGTCGGTCGCTCGCTCGACCGTGGCGTTGGTCCTGGTGCTCAGTTTTGCCAGCGGTGTCTCGGCGAGCGTGATATTCGAGCAGTCGCCGGTGGACGGGAATGATGCGTTCTCGAGTACTTCCGCCGCGCAATCGGCCGACGATTTCGTTCTTTCGGCCAACGCGTTGGTTTCTGGCGTGGTGTGGTGGGGTGCGTACTCTGCAGCGCCGACGACGCTGCCACTCGATGAGTTTCGTGTTGGTTTCAGCGCCGATAACGGAACTGGGCTTCCGGCAATCAACCCCCTGGCCGAATTCACGCAGGCTCCGACGCGGACGACGACTTCGCTGACAGACATCTCGGGGGCTCCTGTCTACCGATACGAGCTGGGATTACCAGGGCCCCTGAGCCTTTCCGGCGGAACCACGTTCCATCTCTCCGTGGTCAACGAATTCGATATCGGCGACCCGAACGCCAACTGGTACTGGCTGTTGAGCGATGCCACCGGCGATAACTTCTATCGCGCGGCATCAGGCGACACTTGGGACAAAGATGCACGTGGCAATCTTTCTTTCGCTATCAATGCGAACGTCGGGATACCAGTCCCTTTGCCCGGAACGCTGCTGCTACTGCTTTCCGGCTTGGCCGGGCTGGGCCTGAACGGGCTGCTGTGCGGTCGCGCGCCGAGGGCCAGAGAGTTAGCTAACGACCGGTAGGCGCAGCGGGCCGTCAAAAATACTCGTGGTCGAGTTTTGCGCGGCGGGCGCATCCCCCATCGCGAGCGAGATCATTGCTCTCGACGGAAGCGGGCGTCTCGTCTCGACGTGGGCGACGGCGTGATGGCTGTCGCGATCGCGTGACAGCTTCCGGTCAGGCCACTCGTTCGTCTACTCAGTTTCGTTCTGCCGTCTGGTCTTATTCCGCACGTAGCGCCTCACGCGCCTTTGTCATCCCAGGTGCGTTTGGCCGCTGCGCTCGCCCCGTAGACTCAAACTGCCGTCAGCCTCAAGCACCGAACCTCCGCTAACCGAAATGCGCCCTTAACGGTCACATTTCAGCGACGCAGGAACCGTCTGGCTTCCTACCATGGCAGCCATGACTCGCGCCTTCCTGACCATCCTCCTGTTGCCCGCGGTCTTTTCCGTGCACGCTGCTTGCTTCGAAGAGGCCGGTCGCCGCTATGGCATTCCGCCATCGCTGCTCAAAGCCATCTCGGCCGTCGAGTCCAACTCCAACCCCGCCGCACGCCATCGCAATCGAGACGGCTCGGAAGACCTCGGGCACATGCAGATCAACAGCCGCTGGCTGCGCAAGCTGGGGTCGTATGGCATCGGCCGCGATCAGCTTTTTGATCCCTGCACCAGTACGTACATCGGCGCCTGGATTCTCGCGCAGAACGTCCGACGTTTCGGCTATGGCTGGGAAGCCGTCGGCGCCTACAACGCCGTCTCTCCCGACAAACGCCGGGCCTATGCCCGCAAGGTCGCCTCGCAAGTAAAGCCATGGCGCTCCTGAACCCGGTCGCCGTCCTGCTTCTTACGACCTTGATGCTGGTCGGTTGCGGGAGCTTGCCCGAAGCGCTTCCCGAATCAAGTCCCAAACCCACGGCGCCACACAGAATCGCCTGGATCGAACGCCAGTTCAAGATCTGCACCGGCACCGCCTGCCCGACGCCCATACGCAAGACGCTGGCCATCGTCGAACTTCCCGTGGCCACAAACGAGCCAGAGCCTTCCGTTCGCGATGCTCAGCCGACCCCATCGCCGGAGGCCTTTGTTTCTCCCCTCGCCACCGCCGACGAGCCTGCCACCACCGTCATCCATTTCGAGTATGGCAAGGACACCCCCACCGCCGATGGGGAGCGGGAGCTGGAGCGTTTGTCCGCAATCGCCGCGAAATACAAGCACATCGAGCTATACGGCAGAACCGACGACATCGGTGGCAAAGCCTACAACGATCGTCTCGCCAGACGGCGTGCCGAGTCCGTCCGCTCATGGCTCCTCGACAGAGGTGTCGAGGCCGAGATCGTCGTTCGTGCCGAGGGCCTGTGCTGCTACCTCGATCCGGCACCCACCGAAGCGGCGCGCCGCAGCAACGGCCGCGTCGAGGCACGTCTCGCTGGCCCGCGCGACGGGCTCAGTGACCGCAACCGCAGCACCCACCGCAACAGCAACCGCAAAGGAGCGTAGTGAAGTGAAATTACCGCATACCCACAGCTTCATCCGCGACGTGGTCATTACCGGCGGCTTCATCGCCATCGGCATCCTCGCCCCGGGTTCACCGATCGAAGGCGGGTTCGAGGCCCATCTGGGCGGCATCGCCGTCGGCCTCGGCCTTGGATGGCTCATCAAGTCTTGCGTTGATCTTAAAGGGAATCGTCATGGATAGCCGTCGTAACTGGATCAAGGGCGCCCTGGCGCTCGTCTTGCTGACCGCCGCCACCGGTGCGCTGGCGGGAAACACCGGCACCGAGTTTCAAAGTCTCTATACCTGGCTGACCGGCATGGTCCAGGGCTACTTCGGCAAGGCGGCGGCCATCGCCGCGATCGGCCTGGGCGCGCTTTTCTCGCTGGCGCGCCTCAACCCGATGCCGATTCTCTCCGGGGTTGCGTTCGCGGTGTTCCTGCAATACGCACCGACGATCTCGACCGGCATCCTCACCGCCACGATCTGAATCCGGAGAGCGCGGTGGACGAGATCGGTTACATCCCGAAGTCACTCGAAGCCCAGGAACGTTTCCTGTGGTGGGATTTTGATCAGGCCATCCTCTTCCTGCTGATCATGGGGACGGGCGTGATCTCGGGGGCCATGCTGGCCGGGATGGTCTGCGGCGCGCTCCTCGCCTGGCAGTACGGTCGGATCAAGACCGGCAAGCACCCCAAGTTCGCCTTGCACGCGCTCTACTGGTGGCTGCCGAGCGGGATTGTTGTCCGCCTGCGGGCGACCCCGCCGTCGCATCTGCGCTTCTTTCTCGGCTGAGCCATGCGCCTTCGAACCTTCACCTCCGAGCGGGACAATCATCGCGCTGAAATCACCTTCATGCGCATTGCCGTCGGCGGACTCGTCCTGGCGCTGCTCGCCAATGCCGGCGCCTTGCTCGGCGTGGCCGGCTCGGAAAGAACCGTGCTGGTACCGCCGGAAGTTCACAAGAGCTTCTGGGTCAGCGGCAAGAAAGTCTCCGGGGATTACCTGCAGGAGATGGCGTACTGGTACGCCGGCCTCGCGCTCAACATCACGCCGCACGTCGCCGAGTACCAGAAGGATCTCTTCCTCAAATACGCCGCCCCCAGTGAATACGGCCGTCTCCAGGCCGAGTTCGGCGCCCGTAGCGATTTCATCCGCAAGAACAACGCCTCGACGCAATTTTCTGCGCAATCGGTGATGCCCGATGAGACCGCCATGAAAGTGGCCCTCGCCGGTGTCCTGATGACCTGGGTCGGGGACAAGAAAGCTTCCGAGAAGCAGACCACCTATGTGGTCGGCTTCCGTTACCGCAATGGGAGACTGCATGTATCCGAATTCAGGGAAACCAGCGATCGGGACCCGTTTGGCGCTGACGCTGCTTCTCGCTAGCGTCACCTCGCCGATTCTCGCCGGGCAGCTCCTGGAGGGGCGCCCGGACGATGCACTGACCGCCACGGTCTCGCGCAACGAACCGAACCTGATCCGCGTCGATGGCGGAAAGATTCGCCGTATCCACGGCGTCGAAGGCGAGTTCGTCGTCAGTGCCGACCGGGAAACCGGCGCCGCCTACCTCAAACCAACGACCGAGCAGCCGCAGTTCAGCGTCTTCGTCGCCGACGATGCCGGCCGTCACTGGAAGCTACTGCTCCACACCGCCGACATCCCAGCAGAAACGCTGGTCATTCGCGATCGCAGTCAGGCACGCAGCGAGGGCAAAGCCATTCTGGCCGACGACTCACGGCTCGGCGCGATCCGCCGTGTGATTCTCGCGCTGGCGCGCGATGCCGAACCCGAAGACATGACCGCCCGAAACACGCTGGAGATCGTCCCGCTCTGGAACGAAGCGCGCCTGATCCTGGTAAGGACGCTGGACGGCGCCTTGTTCGGAGAGAAGTACCAACTGATCAACGTTTCGTCGTCGCGAATGACGATCGATGAGCGTGAGCTGTACCGACCGGGTGTGCTGGCGGTGATGGTCGACTCGCTCGAACTCGAACCGGGTGAAAGCACGGACGTCCTGGTCGTCCTGGAGGGACGTGATGGCTGAGTCACCCGGCAACCGGATCGCCTCGACGATCGCCAGATTGTCCCCAAAACAGCGGCAGCTCCTGATCCTGGGGCTCGGGGGGTCAGTCTTCGCAGTGCTCATCTTCGGTGGTGTGGCGCTATGGGACCAGCCGACCACGCTTCCCGAGGGAACGCCGCCGGTTCGCCCGCAGCCCTTGCCGATCAGCGCTCCCGGCGCCCAGGCCGACCCCCGAGACATCTGGATGAGCAAATCCAGCGAGCAGATGCGCCAGATGGAGGAGATGATCCAGGGCCTACGCCAGCAGGTCGACCTGATCGAGCGGAAGCCGCCGCTTTCGAATCCGGTTTTGCAGGTACTGCCGCCACAGCCGCTTTCGTCGCCGCCACCACCGGTGATCGAGCCCCTCAACCTGCCACCACTGCCTCCGCTGCCCCCGCTACCGGCGAATCCGGGCGCAGGGATGAACCCGGACGGAACGCCGATGTTACCCCGGCTACCGGGGATTGCCACCTTCGAGGTGAGCGACGCCAAGGTCAGCGCACCCGCGGTGGGCGGGCAGGGGGCCGACCAGAAAGACGCCCGCAGCTACGTGCCATCGGGCTCGTTCTTCCGGGCGGTATTGCTCGGTGGTCTCGACGCACCCACCGGCGGTCAGGCGCAAAGCAACCCGCACCCGGTTCTCATGCGCGTTCAGGACAACGCCTTCCTGCCGAACCGCTACCGCTTCAAGATCAAGGAATGCTTTGCGCTGGGCGCCAGCTATGGCGACATCAGCGCCGAGCGCGCCTACATCCGACTCGAATCCTTGTCCTGTGTGCGCCGCGACGGCAAGGCGATCGATATCCCGGTCAAGGGCTACGTCGTCGGTGAAGACGGCAAGGCCGGCATGCGTGGCCGTCTGATCAGCAAGCAGGGGCAGGTACTCGCCAATGCCTTGCTCGCCGGCATCGGCGCGGGTATCGGGCAGGCCTTCCAGCAGAGCGCGATGACCGTCTCGACGAGCCCGCTGGGGTCGATCGGGTCCGTTGATCCCGGGAAACAGGTCCAGGCCGGTCTCGGAACCGGGGTCGGCAAGGCGCTCGACCGTCTCTCGCAGTACTACATCACGCTGGCCGAGAAGATGTTCCCGATCATCGAGATCGATGCCGGCCGCACCGTCGAGGTGGTGTTTACCAAAGGCTTTTCTCTCGCTGGCGGGTCCGCCGGAGGCGGCGACGCCGACAGTTACACCGATATCTGGCGGCGCGGCCGCGAAGTCCAGAAGAAACCCCTCGAACCTTTCAAGGAGTGATCCATGTCGTTCAAACCTCTACTGCTCCTTCTCTCCCTGACGCTCACCCTGGCGCACGCCGACGAAAACGTCGAGGCCATGACCGCGCGCCTCAAAGAGAAATATCCGGCGACCCGCATCGAGCGTGTCGACCCCTCGGAGATCCCCGCTCTCTATGAAGTCGTGATGGGGCAGAACGTGGCCTATACCGACGCCTCCGGGCGCTATTTCGTCTTCGGGCATCTCTTCGACATGCAGACGCAGCGCGACCTGACGGCCGAGCGCCTGGAGAAACAGCAACGCGTGGCGTTTTCCGAGCTGCCGTTTGCCGATGCCATCAAGACGGTTCGTGGCAAGGGTGAGCGCCTGCTGGCCGTGTTCTCCGATCCCGACTGCCCGTACTGCCAGCGGCTCGAAAGCGAACTCGAGAAGCTCGACAATCTCACCCTGTACACCTTTGCCTATCCGCTGGAGAGCTTGCACCCGGAAGCCAAGGAGAAGGCGGTGTCGGTCTGGTGCGCACCCGATCGCGCGCGTGCCTGGGCCGAACTGATGACGAGCGGCAAGGCATCGGCCAAGCGTACCTGCGATCACCCGGTGGATCGCAACATCGCACTGGCTCAACGGCTGGGGATACAGGGCACGCCTACGCTCCTGTCCGCCGACGGGCGCGTTCTCCCGGGTGCCGCCAGCAGCGAGCGAATCGAGCAATGGCTGGCGGAGAGCCGGCCATGAGCCGGGCAGGGGTCTTCGGTCCGTTCATGCTCGTGCTCTCTCTCCCGGCATTGCTCGCAGGATGCGCTGGCACGATGTCGGGGCTCGACGGGCAAGGGAAATTCTCGTGCAAGGCGCCGGACGGAATCGCCTGTGCGTCCCTCGCCGGCGTCTACGCCAACGCGCTGCAGAACAACCTCCCGGGACAAGGGCCGCGGGAGATGACGGACAAGGCCGCCGCGGTCGAGAGTACGGGCGATACCGGCCGCTCGTCGATCACGCGTGCCGTACCCAGCTCAGGCGAGCCGATCCGCAGCGCCCAGGAAGTGCGACGGATATGGCTGGCGCCCTGGGAGGACGACGAGGAAGTGCTGCACGACCAGTCGTACGTCTACTTCGTCGTCGATCCCGGCCGCTGGCAGCTGGCACACACGCGACGCAACGCCAGTGAGGCGTATCGGCCCGTGATACCGCCAACGGCCTTCACACCCGCGGCCACGAATCCCGACGAGCGTCCCGCTCTCCGGAAGGAGCGCGAGGCTTCAGGGTCGGCAAGTCCGCCATCACTTCCCCTGTCTGCGCGTGGGCTACCTCAGCCGCGAAGCGCCTCGGAGGGTAAGGAATGAGCCTGTCCGATACCCTGCGCGAGGCCTTCCTGCCGGAGCGATCGGCCCACGCGGATCGTCTGCCACGGCGGCTGTTGCGCGAGATTTCTCGCATGCCGCGACTCACCGGCATCCTGCCCTATGTCGCCTGGCAGGACGAGACGCGACTCTTCGCGCTTGATCAGGGGGCCTTCGGAGAACGCGAATCGCAGGCCATCGGTTTTTGCATCGAGGTCCTGCCGCAAACCGGCGCCAACGACGAAATGGAGAAGGTGCTGGCCAGTCTCTTCGTCTCCTGCCCGCCGGGAACCGGCATCCAGGTCACCTTGTACGGGAGCCCGAACATTCTCCCGGTCCTGCAGGCGCAGGCGAATCTGCTGCCGCGGTCGGGCGCCAATGTCCCAGTCGATCATTCGGGCGGCTGGGACGATCGCCGTCACGCCAACATCTTTCGCCTACTCGCACGTCGACGCATCGATCACTACCTGCAGGGCACCGGGCAGTCGATCTTCGCCCATCAGACCTATCTGCTGCGCGATTTTCGGGCCGTGATCTCGATCACCCTGCCGCTCGACCCCGAGGTGCCGGCCGATGTCGACGAGGCGCTGCGTGTCCGGGAAAGTGTACACGCCACGCTCAAGTCGGCGCACCTGCCAGGCCATGACTGGGGACCCGAGCAGCTGCTGCACTTCGTCGCGCCTTTTTTTGATCACTCGTCGCTTTTCACCGGTCGCGGCCTGTGCCCGATCGAATGGAACGAGGCACAGCCGCTCCGGGAGCAAGTCTCTCATCACGAGATCGCCTCCCGGCTCGGCGATAGCGATATTCGCTTCCGCCAGGCGGGCGGCGACGAATCGGTGCTGCAGCTCTTTTCGGTTCGCCAGTACCCGCGCTACTTTCGCCTCGCCGGCATGAACACCCTGATCGGTGACCCCTACCAGCTCGCTCTGTCGATGCCGTGTCCGTTCCTGATCACCATGGGGGCTGTGGCGCTTGACTACGAGGGGGCTCGAAGCAAGGCACAGATCAAAGCGGCGCGGGCGACGCAGAGTGCCGGCTCGTACATGGCGCACTTTCAGCCTGACCTGCAGGAACGCAAGCGCGACTGGGACATGGTGCTCAAAACCTTCGACAGCGGTCGCACGGTGGTCGGGATGTATCACCAGATCTGCCTGTTGGCCAAAGTCACGGAGGCCGCCCGCTGCGAACACGCCGTGCGTGCGGTCTGGCGCGCCCGCGGTTTCGATCTCACCAAGGATTTCTATCTGCAGCACCAGGCGCTGGCGGCGGCCTTGCCGATGACGCTGACGCCGGCCCTGCAGGCGGACGTGCGTCAGTTCGGGCGTATCAGCACCAAGACTGCCGACAACGCGGTGATGATGTCGCCGCTGATCGCCGAGTGGAAAGGCACGCCGACGCCGGTCATGACGCTCTTTGGCCGGCGCGGCCAGGTGCTCGGATTCGATCTCTTCGACAACACCGGCGGCAACTTCAATTTCGCGGTCGCGGCGCTGTCGGGTTCCGGCAAGTCGGTCTTCGTAAACGAGATGACCTATCGCTACCTCGGCGCCGGCGCCAAGGTCTGGATCATCGACGTCGGACGATCGTACAAGAACCTCTGTGACTTGCTTGACGGCGAGTTCATCGAGTTTTCTGACGAGCGGCGCAACACGCTGTGCCTCAATCCCTTCTCGATGATCATCGATATCAACGCCGACATGGAAATGGTCCTGCCGCTGCTGGCCCAGATGGCGAGCCCCCGCGAACCCTTGGACAACTACAGCTACACCGCGCTCGGCTCGGCGATCAAGCGCGTCTGGGATACCAAGGGCCGAAGCGCGACGATTACCGACATCTACACCCTCCTGCAGACCGGCCGGCTATCGAGTGAAGGCGAGTACGAGCGCGACCTGAGCCGCCTGGCGACGGCGCTGGAGCCCTATACCCGGCACGGGGTCTATGCGAGCTACTTCGAGGGGGACGCCAATATCGCCTTCGACCGGGACCTCGTGGTCCTCGAACTCGAAGAGCTGAAGGCCAAAAAGGACCTGCAGTCGGTGGTGATGCAACTCATCATGTACCGCATCACCCAGGAAATGTATCGCGACCGTTCCCGCCGAAAACTGGTGATCATCGACGAAAGCTGGGATCTGATGGGCAGCGGCGCCAGCGGCAGTTTCATCGAAGCCGGTTATCGCCGCGCCCGCACGTACGGCGGCGCCTTCGGCACCATCACCCAGTCGGTCGACGACTACTACAAGAACGAGGCGACCCGGGCGGCGATCAACAACGCCGACTGGCTGTTCCTGCTGCGCCAGAAACCGGAGAACATCGAGCGCCTGGGAACGGAAGGAAAGCTCGTGCTCGACGAATGGCTGAAGCGCCAACTCGCCTCGGTGAGTACCGAGCACGGCCACTTTTCTGAAATCTACATCCATTCGCCGGTCGGATCGGGTCTCGGGCGACTCCTTCTCGATCCCTTCTCGATGCTCGTCTATTCCACCCGCGCCGAGGATTTCCAGGCCATCAAGCGTCTGCGCGAGCAAGGGCTGTCGGTTTCGGAAGCGGTCGAGCGGCTGGTCATCGAACGTGCGTCACAGTAAGGCGGAGCGGTCATGAGTTCTTTCAGAACAGCGTTGCTTACCGGCGCCCTGACGCTGCTGCTCGGCGCAGGCATCGCGGCGTCCTGGCTGCACTTTCGACCTCTGGAAATCCCACGGTTTGCGCGCGTCAATATCGGCGCCTTGGTCGCTCAGCAGCAGCAATCGCTGGTCGAGCGGGTCAAGCCGGGCATGGAGGCTACGGAACAGGCCAGGCTCTTCGAGGACGCCAAGGCCTTCGGGCTACGGCTCGACGCTGCGCTCGACCAGGTCGCACAGGAATGCCAATGCGCGCTGATCAATTCAGCGGCCTTGCTCAAGGCTTCACCAGTCGCGGCGATTCCGGATCTTTCCGCAAGGGTGGCGGAAATCGTTCGCATGGCACCCGCAAGCCCGTCGGCGCAGTGATCGATGCGATCCCTGGTAATTGCCGTGTGCTGCTTCTGCTTCGGAAGCGCGTCAGCGAACAGCGGGCTGGAGTACCCGTCGATGTGGATTTGTGACGAGGATCGGTTCAACTGGTATTGCGACGTTCCACCCGATGCAGAGCCAGCCGACAGCGCCCCCGAAGCGAAGGTGCTCAGCGAGGAAGAAGAAGCCGTCGCGGCCCTCAAAGCGTTGCGAGAAGGCGCTGAGCGGAAGAGGGCGCTGGCCATCATCAAACCGACCCCGGAGAACTTGAAGCGCTACATCGTTGCGCAGGAAGCGCTGATGGACCGGGCGTCCGTCTTCTCGGACGTCTGGCGACGCGTCATCTGGGCCAATCCCGAACTCAACTACCAGTTGCGCAACCCGTCCAACAACGCCGCCATCCAGGTGCGCGATACCCAGCGCGCGCGCAACGCGAGCGAGACGCTGGCCGGGCTCGCCGGCGAGTGGGGAATCTTCTTCTTTTTCCGCTCGGATTGCCCGTACTGCCATCGCTTGGCGCCGACCCTGAAGTGGCTCTCCGAGCAGTACGGCATCGCCGTGTTTCCAATCTCGCTCGATGGCGGTGGACTACCCGAGTTTCCACAGCCCTCGCGGGACAACGGCATGGCCGCTGCGCTGGGCGTAACCGTGGTGCCTCTGGTGGTGCTCGGCAACGTCAAGGATCGCCGGCTGCTCCCGATCGGCTCGGGCGTGCTCTCGGCGCAGGAGATCGTCGAGCGCATCTACATCCTGACGCAAACGCGCCCCGGCGAACTCTATTGAGGGTGACCGTGAATACTCCAGGCTTTCGGCGAACGCTCGCTGCCACGCTGCTCCTCGCGATCCTGGCCAGTCAGGCAAGCGCCAACGTTTCGCAATCGATGCAGGACTGGTTCAACGACATCGGCGCCTACGGCAACGTGACCGGTGCCAACGCCTATCGCGGGCAGACGATGAATTTCTATACGGGCGGCAGTCTGTACATGCGCACGCCGGTGCGCAACTACCCGCTGGCGAGCATCACGCCGCCATCGTTTCGGGCGGGCTGCGGCGGCATCGACCTTTATGCCGGATCGTTTTCTTTCATCAACAAGGACCAGTTCGTCGCACTGCTGCGAAACATCGGCAACAACGCCATCGGCGCCGCGTTCAACATGGCGCTCTGTTCGATGTCCCCCGACCTCTGCGACCTGCTGAAATACCTGCAGGACCAAGTGTCGAAGATGAACAATCTCAACATCAATTCCTGCCAGGCTGCCGAAGGCATCGTCACCGCCGCCGGAAGCCTGTTGACCGATCGTACCCAGGAGAAGGAAGGCAAGACCGCCGGGGCGAGCCTGAATCTGTTCGGCGACGTCTTCGAGTCCTGGGATGAGTGGAAGAAGAGCCGGGTCACGGCCAGAAATATCCGGACGGCAGCCCGGAATGTGTCAGCGGGCTATCGGGAGCTCTTCGAGCCGGGCAACGTCGTCTGGCGGTCGCTGTCCCGCGTCTCGGGCGTCAGCGATGAAACCAAGGAACTGCTGATGAGCCTGACCGGCACGATCATCGTCACACCGCCCGGCGAGAACGGTGACGAGAAAGCCCGGTGGACCTACCTGCCCGGCGGCAAGCTCACCTTCCGGCAGTTCGTCGGTGACGGCGGATCCACGACAGTGACTCTGCCGGGCCTCAAGTGTGGTGTCGATGACGCCGAGTGCATGAGTCCAACCTTCTCGGAGAGCGCCTTCACCGTGACGCCGTTCTCCCGGCAAGTGAGGATCCGGATTGCCGCCATGCGCGACAAGATCGTCAACCGCGATGCGTCCGGCCAGTCGAACCTGGATACCGCCCTGATCGGCACCTCCTCGCTGCCGGTCTGGAAGATGCTCGCGGTGTCGAGCAGTATCCCAGGGGGTGACCGGATCACCGAGGACTACGCGCAGCTCATCGCCGTGGATGTGGCCTACGCCTACTTCACGAACCTCTCGAAGACGCTGCGTAACGCGCTGCAGAACGAAACCGGCAAGAGCGGCCCCGACGCCGTCGCGGCGGCCGAGAAGATCCTGGTCCGGCTCAACGAGATCGAGCAGGAGGCGCGCGACATGCTGCGGGCCGAATACCAGAAAGGCATGCAGGTCGTCGAACTGAGCCGTTCGCTGCAACTGCTGCATCAAAGCCTGAATGCCGGGATGCCGACCAACATCTTCCAGTCGATGATGGTCTTCAACCGCTAGTCACGACGGGTACAAGCGGTAGGGGAAAGCGAAATGTACGAGGTTTATGCCTACTGGAACGTCGCCGAGTTGGAGGCGATGTTCAATGCTGTCGCGGCAATCATGGGCAGCGGCGACTACATTGGCCTGTTGCGGACCATGGCGATCGTCGGCGTGATCGTCGTCGTCATCGCCACCCTGAGCGGACGCGAACGACTCGACGGGATGTGGAAATGGCTCTTCTTCCTGGCCATCTTCCAGGCGCTGCTACTGGTGCCGAAGGTGACGGTGACGATCGTCGATCGCACCGGCAATGAGCCGCCGCGTGCGGTGGCCAACGTGCCGATCGGGCTGGGTGCCTTTGCGCACGCGATGAGCAAGGTCGGCGACTGGCTGACGGGCGCTTTCGAGACCGTCTTCTCGCTTCCCGCCGACGTGCGCTTCCGCAAGAACGGCACCCTGTTCGGCCACCGGGTGTTGGCCGAGCGACTCGCCGTGAAGAGCGGAAATCCGATACTGACCAGCAACCTGCTGGAGTTCTACCGCGAGTGTGTGGCCCCGGATGTGGCGACCGGCTACATCCGCATGAAGGAAGATATCATCGAGGTCAACAACGTCTGGGCCAGCCTGAACGGCAAGACCAACCCGGCGCGACTGGTGACCGTGCGCGACATCAGCGATCCGATGCTGCTGAACACCATTGGTTGTGATATCGCCTATCAGAGCCTCAGCACGCAGCTCACCGCCGAGTCGAACCGGCAGCTCACCTTGCTGGGTTCGCGCCTCTACCCAAGGATGAGCCAGGCAGACGCCGGGGCGGCAATCGTCGCCTCGCTGGCGACCTCGACCAACTATCTCCTGGGCGTTGCCGCGTCGGCACAGGACACGGTCAAGCAGGCGATCGTCGCCAACTTCATGATCGATGCGCAGTACCTGCTGCCCGCGCAGCTGGGGGATGCCGCCAGCGCGCAGACCAACCTGGCGATGGCGCAATCGCTGCGCTCGACCAGCGACTCGTACAAGCTGATGGCGCGCATCGCCGAATCGACGATGCCCAAGGTACGCAATGCCATCGAACTCGTTCAGTACGCGATCTTCCCGGTCTTCCTGCTCTTCGTGGTGATCAGCGGTCACCAGGCCGGGGCAATCATCAAGTCCTACGCCACGAGCCTGTTCTGGATTCAGCTCTGGGCGCCGCTTTACGCGGTGATGAACTTCATCATCACCATGTATTCGCGCAGCCACTACACCAACGGTAGCGCCGGCGGCGGCCTGGCGATCGAGCAGATGAGTTTCCTGAATACCGCGATCATCAGCGACCAGGCGATCGCCGGGATGCTGGTGATCTCGATCCCGGCCATTGCGGCGGCCATCGTCAAGGGCGGCGAGGTCGGCCTGCAGGCGGTCGCCGGTCTGGTGGCCCCGCCGCGCGACCCGGAGAAAATCGCCAGCGCCCTGGCGATGGGCAACATGCAGATGGGCCACGCCTCGCTCAACAATGTCAGTCACGACACCCAGAAGGGCCTGACGGTGGACATGAACCCGAGCCTTCGGCAGGGGATGACCAACTATCAGGCACGCGGGGGGTTCGACTACAGCCACTTTTCTGGCGGCGGCTTTGTCGTCCGCCAGGGAAAAAGTGACGTCCGCGCCGACATGGCGCTCAACGATTCCCTGGGGGCTGCGGCGAAGGAGAATTACGAGCGTTCCCAGCAGGCGACCCGACAACACTCCGCCGAGTATGCCGAAAGTGCGCTCACGGCGCTCAAACAGGAGGCCGGATTCGAGCGCAGCCATAGCCAGGGCAGCAGCGATGGCACGGGCTACCGCCACGGCATGGGCTCGAGTCGCAACCACGAGGCGAATGACAGCCTGCGCCAGGTCGATCAGTGGGCCAAAAAACTCGGCGTCAGCGAAAAGGTGGCGATGGAAATGATGATCGGCGCCTCGATGGGCATGAATACACCGAAGCTCCTCGAGATCGCCGGGCTTCGGGGCGGTGTGGAACTCGCCGCCAAGCTGCGCAACTCTGCCGACGCCTCGCGATCGCTGGAAGAGATGGCCCAGTTCGCCAGCGAATCGAGCTTTGGCAAGAAGGTCGGCACCGTGCTCGACAACGGCTGGGAGCGCAACTATCGAAGCACCGACGACGGCAGGACTTCGGGCAGTGAGGGGATGCGTGCATCACTGGATCACGCGCGGCAGTCGCGCGAAGCCTTCAGCGCCTCATTGCAGGAAACGGAAGGGCATCGGCAGATGTGGGAGCTGTCGCACAGCGGCCAGCTGGGCTCGAATCTGCAGCTCCAGGATCACTTCATCAAGGATTTTCTGCTGCCCAAGCTCGATTTCAACTACGAGACGTTCCAGGGGATCATGGGCGATCCGTACAAGCTGCGTCCCTACATTGCCGAATACACCGCGCAGAACTACGACCGGATGCTCGGCGAGATGGCCGGTCAGGTGCAGGGGGCAGATGCGGTCGGTGCGCGGCACGAGGCGGATCGAAGCAGCGTTCCCGGTGCCGGTGCGGTGGGGCAGGCGGGCGGCGGGTATCTTGGTCAGGTGACGGGCAGGGCGGCAGGGGCCGGGGTCTCGGCCCAGGGGCGCCCGAGTGATCAGACCGCGCATACGGCGATGCGGGAATTCTCGACGAACGCGTATGCGATACGGGACCGCAAGGAAGGCGCGGCGCAGACGGAGCAGGAGAACGCGACACCGACCGATTTCAGCAAGCTGAACCCGGTGTCACCGGTCGGCAAGGGCGCGGCGGTTGTCGGCGAGGTCGGGAAAGCGGCAGGACGGGTGGTCGAGGGGCTGAGCGGGGATGATCCCGGCCAGTATGTTCGGGACACGCTGGCCGGGAAGAAGAAGCCTTGATTCAGAAGTCTTGGTCCCGAGTTGCGCGCCACTTGCCCTGCACCCTCTGTGTTGGTATAACGACAGTTATAACATCGACCGTGTGGAGCCTTCCATGACCACCCTCAAGCTTACCCAGATCGGCAACTCGCTTGGCCTCATCCTGCCCAGGGAAGTGCTGGCGCGACTCAAGCTGCAGAAGGGCGATACGGTATTCGTGACCGACGCAGCCAATGGCGTGATGCTGACGCCCTACGACCCTGATCTTGACCAGCAACTCGAGATCGGGCGCGAGTTCATGCACGAGTACCGCGACACCTTCCACCAGCTCGCCAAGTGAGCTGGCGCTGGCTCGACCGGCGCGCGCTCGAATTGTTGCACGACGAGAGCCTGGCCGAGCATGGCGGTGCCAGCGGGCTGCGTGACGAGAACCTGCTCGACTCCGCACTCGCGCGGCCACTGAACCTTGCGCTCTATGGCCAACCGGACGTGGCTGACCTGGCCGCGGCCTACGGCGTCGGTCTGGCGCGAAACCATCCCTTCGTCGACGGCAACAAGCGCGTCGCTTTTTTGGCGGTCGGCGTGTTTCTGGCGCTCAACGGCTGGCGCCTGGTGGCGAGTCAGGCCGATGCCACGCTGACCGTGCTCGCCGTCGCGGCCGGCCAGATCGACGAAGCGACGTTCGCGCGCTGGGTGCGCGAGCACAGCGCGCCGCGCCACTCTTGAGGTCGTCCTGCCGGGGAGCGAGTGGTGTTGTGGTGTCGGCACAAGGATAGGCCCTGCAATCAGACCACGTAACCCCGTGCGGTAATTCTCGACGAACGCGCCTGTAGCGCGAGACCACAACGACGGGGTTGGGCTTACCAATGAGGTCGCGAAAGGCAGCGTCTTGCCCAAGCGCCGTGGTCAGCCACGCTTGCGGTCAGGGACGCCCCGTTCCAACGGGTTCGAGCGCCGCTCGCTGTGCGCTACTCGCCACCGCGTGTGCGCTGCGCAGATACTGTGGTCGGTCATGTTCGGCGAAGTCCTCGATGGCCTGATCGACGGATCTCGCGAAGTCCTCTGCCGTAGCGGTCTCGGCCAGGCACCGGAAGTAGGGAGCGAACACGCTGCGCCAGTCGACGCCCACCTGCCAGGAGCCGCCCTCGTCGGCGAAAAAGATCACGTCGTCGTGGCACTCGTCGATATGCCGAAGCAGCCCGAAAAGGAGCTCGAACGCCTGGCGGGCGAATTCGTATTGTCCGCTGTCCGCGGCACCGATGCATCCGCGCAGTAGACGGCTGAACTCGGCGATGAAGGCATCCGTGCCGCGCGAATGTTCCGTGCAGTTCCGGTAATTCACCGCGAAGTCCTCAAAATAGCGGCCGGCCAGACTATCGACGTGGAACGTCTGCACCTCGTCCAGCAAGGCGTCTGGTGTCGCGCTCGCTTCCGCCAAGTCGCCCACGTGCACGTAGTCGCCCACGAGAGCCTTCAACGTCGCTTTGGGCACGAGTTCCATCGCACGTTCGGCAATGATCAGCAGATCGCCGCGGCGCATTCCTCGCAGTGCCTTTCGCAGGCTCCCCAGATCGGTGATGCGGCTGGTCATCCCGGGGTCTGCATCTGAAGTAGAGGAGGGCACTGTCCTTCCATGAACGGTCGCATCACGCTGCTCCCATCCGGGCGCGTGGCGCCACGCGCGGAGGTGAACAGCGCTGGAGGATCCGTTTCCAGCCGTTGCGGGCGGCAACGGCTTCGCGCAGGATGTCCACGTACTCCATGGCATCGACGCGTTCATCTGACGGCATTGATCCCCGCTCGTGTTCTGCGAGCAGCTCTTGCCTACCCCGCGGACCGTCGCCAAGCGCGTGCATGCGGCTGTAGGCCTCGCAGGCGTAGGCGAAGGTCTCGCGCTTGCCGTAATCGATCTCCAGCAGCCACTCACGCGTCCGGGTCTCCCGTAGCCCGATCGTCTCGCGCTTGCAGTTGTGGAAGATGTGTGCCGCCTCGTGGACAACGAAGTCTTCGAAGCGACCGGGCGCGTCGAAGGAGGCTGCCGACAGATAGCAGCTTGTCTCCTCGCTCAGTCCCAGCAGGCGGGGAGCGTCCTCGGCGAGGAGATCCGCGCCCAGTCCCCCGAGATACAGGTTCGCCAGATTCCAGGCGGTCGCCAGCCCGCGCGTGCTCTGCAGGAACGCGTCGATCGTGGCCGGTGTGAGGAGAATGATCGAACGTTCGAGCAGATCGAGGACCAAGGCCTGTTCGTAAGCCGGGAACAGTCCACGCACCATCGGCGCCACTTTCCCGCGGGTGAAGGCAACAACGTCGATGTCGGCGACGGTTTCAGGGAAGGCGATGTGCTCGGTACGGCTATGTATGGCGGAGATGAGTGCCGAGCGCAGCGCGGCGTCGCCGCCGTGGATGCGGGCGAGGAAGTCGTTCCCCGGCCAGGCGCGGAAGTGGGCATCGTGCTCGCCGCTGCGAAGGTAGCGTTCGGTCGCCTGTTCAGGGGATTCGGGCATTGGCTTTCGTCCTATGGAGGGCGTATGGTCTTCGCAAACGGATATTGGATCACAGATATCGGCCGTCAGCATTCCACCCGCGGGAAAGACCAGCGATGACGTCAAGTGCTCGGACTGCCGATGTAGGAGTTGCTGCCTGCGGCTGGCAACGAACAAAGGCTGGCCTTTGACGGTTCTTTCTGTTCGCCGTCGGTGAGCAAGTCCTGCAGCGGCAAGCGAAGCGCCAAGATAAATCTGTGGACGAGCAGGTTGCTGTGGGTGGACTTGCGAGCTCACCGGAAAGCCCAAGCGGGGCACGCGCCGAAAAGAAAGCGCTATTGTGCGGGGCGACGCCCGAGTGGCCGAACGCATTTCGGACGAGCGCGCTTTGCGAGCGGAGCGGCTCCCTGAGGATCGCCGTCACCATCATCCGGCTAATCGCCAACGCCATTCTGCGCTCTCTGGTCCGACATAAGTAGGTGGCCGAGTGCGCGCCTGAATTCGATGGCGCCGGTTGGGTCGGGCTCCTTAGTTGACCGCGCGGCCTAGCGATGGGTAGATGAGCACTGTCTGGAGAGGCCTGAGGGAGGCCTCATTTGGTGGCTTTCAGCGATGAGCAGACGGTCGCGACTTTTCTCGAAAACCGACGACGTTAGCCTGGAACGCTCAGCCGTAAGCGGTCATTCGGCTGCGCCTGTGACTTTCTTCGCCTGACCGGCCGCTATGCGCCGGTAAGCAGCCGGTGGGCGCAGAATGGCGTCGGTCGGCAGCCGGCCAGGAAGAGACGGTGGCTATGCCGTCGGACTTCGCTTTCGAGCGTCCGGTGCTCCCCGAATACGAGCCATTTGTCGCACCCCCGCCGCCGGACTTCTTGGCGCTTGTAAGAAGTCAAGTGGACGACTGACCCAGCAGTTCCCGCCCCAGCGACTGAAATCTTTCCAGCACCTCCTCCTCTCCGTGGCCCATCTCGCCGAGCAGGGAAGCGTAGTTGCCTATCACGCGCTGTGAATTCGGATGGTCCGCACCTAGGGTTGCAACGAAGATGGCCAGCGCCCGGCGCATGAGCGGCTCGGTCTCAGCCAGGCGGTTGGTGGCCTTGAGCAATTGCGCTAGGTTGTTAAGGTCGCGGGCAACGTCGGGGTGCTCGGCGCCGAAGCTTTTCTCGTCGATCGCCAGCGCCCGGCGCATGAGCGGCTCGGCCTCGGCCAGCCGGTTGGTGGCCGTGAGTAATGCCGCCAAGTTGCTGAGGCGGATGGCGACGCTGGGATGCTCGGCGCCGAAGCTTTCCTCGTCGATAGCCAGCGCCCGGCGCATGAGCGGCTCGGCTTCGGCCGGGCGGTTGGTGGCCTGGAGCAAATGCGCCAGGTTGTTGAGGCTGATGGCGACGTTGGGATGCTGTGCGCCGAAGTTCTCCTCGTTGATGGCCAGCGCCCGGCCCATGAGCGGCTCGGCCTCGTCCGGGCAGTTGGTGCCCTGGAGCAATGCCGCCAGGTTGTTGAGGCGGATGGCGACGTTGGGATGCTGTGCGCCGAAGTTTTCCTCGTCGATCGACAGCGCCCGGCGCATGAGCGGCTCGGCTTCGGCGTGCAGGGCCTTTTTGAGTAGCAAGAGCCCGGCCTGATTCATGAGCTTCGCGGTTGGCGCGGCGAGGCCTGCCTCATCGGCATGGCTGGCGACCGCGCGGACGTGAGGCAGCAGCGGGTCGAGTACCGGCCAGTACCGCACGTCCTCCGGGTTGCCGACGAAGGCGTCGTCGATCCAGCCAAGCGCTTCGCCGAGCGTCGCAGCATCCGTGCCGCGACGCGTCACCTCTTGCACGAGGCGATGGACGGTGAAACTGGGCGTCTCGTCGGCGCGGGTCACCAGCGAGTACGACTCCAGTTCCGCCAGGGCGGCGTAGGCATCGCCCCCTGCCGCTACCCCCGGTGTCGCCACGTCCAGCAATGATTCCGGAATTGGCGCTGCCGCCAGCCAGGCCAAGCATCGCAGCAGTCGCCGGGCCAGCTCGCCGATTTGGTCGAAAGAAGTCTGCCAGGTGACCGCCACGCTCTTGGGATACTGCATCAGGCGCGGGTCGTACCACGCGAGCACCTTATCGCGCTGGCCACGCCATTCCACCAGATAGCCGGCCAGGGTGAGGCGGCGCTGGGCGATGTAGGCGCCGGCCTGTTCCAGGGCGAGGGCGAGACCCCCCAGTTCCCCGGCCAGGGTGCGGGCCTGGGCGGCATCGTCCGCCTGCTTGCGGCGCCGCGCGTCGGTGCGAGCCAGGAGGAAGTCGGCCGCGACCGGCTCCTGCAGCACGTCGAGCGGCAGGGCCTGGACACCGCCACTCCAGTTGCTCAAGCGGCTGGTGATGAGCACGTGACCGCCGGGAAGTTGCGGCAGCAGGGGTTCCACTGCCTGTGCAGCGGCTTCCGTATCGACGTTGTCCACGATCAGCAGCCAGCCGGGATTGCGCTTCAGCCAGGCGAGCACGGCGCTGACCTGGGCGGCTTCCTCCGTGACCTGATGTTCCGGCAGGTCGAGCAGCGCCGGCGCACACAAGGCGGCAAGGTTACGCAGCAGTGTTTCGGGGCCCTCGGCGCCGACCAGGAGCAATGCGGCGTAGTCATCAAGGTGCCGCCAGGCGTACTCCACGGCCAGCCGCGTCTTGCCCACCCCGCCCAGTCCGTGCAACGCTCGTCCGACGATAGCGCTGGCGCCGGTAACCGGGGCATTCGTTAGGCTGAGGCGCAACTCGTCCAGCACGGCGTCGCGTCCCTTGAACAGATCGCCGAGGCTGGGATACGGCAGGTGGATTACACGCCGGGCCAATCCCGCGGCGACGAAGATGTCGAAGAACCTGGAGCGCAACACTTCCACCGCCAGCCCCTTGGGACTGTCGAAGCGGAACGGGTAACGTTCCATCTCCGCCAGGAGCTGTAGGTGCGCCTGCTGCGCGGCGCGCTGCTGCGAAATTAGCGCGTAATCTCTATCGCGCAGCGCGGTATCTTCCGCTTCGGCAATGATGAGCGGCTTGCCGTGGTACAGCGCGAGCCACGCCTCCCACTGGGTGTAGGACAGCGCCGGTGCGCCGGGCTGAAGATAGGGGGTCAGGGGCGGCAGCTTCTCGCCCAGGTCAGGATAGCGACTGCGGATCAGCGTCAGCGACGGCGCCTGCGCTAGCGCCCCGGTCATGTCGCCGACCAGATGGATGACCGCATCGCACTGCCGGATGTAGTCGTCCAGCAGGTCGAGCGTCTCGGTGCCGGTGACGATGAAATCCTCCTGCACGGCCACGGAGACGTTCGGGCGCGTGAGGTCGTGGCGCAGGGCGTCGCGATAGCCGCGGAATTCAGCGCTGACGGTGGAGAGGAAGATCTGTACGTGTGCCACACTCTGATTCCCTGGGTTGCCTATCGTTCTTCGCCCATCCCATCGACAGTGCAGCCGTGGGTCTCAATGCAATCGCTAACGTGGCCCACGGGGGGCATGGCAGCATTATCAGAGTATGACAGACAGACGTCGAGAAGGCCCCTACGCCGGTCGTCGCTTTGTGATTGCCCGATGTTTGCCTTCGGCCGCTTTGCCCCGGATAGCGGCCTTATGGCATTCAAATTGTGAATGGCTCGTTCGGGTCGATTGCCGTCACCAAACCACAAAAGCTCAGTGGCCGCTCCCAAACCACAAGCGGCCAGCCAGAACACTACTGCTGAGGCCGAGCGCCAAAGGCCGGATCTGACTGAGAGCAGTCGTTCAGAGTCTTCAGGCCACTGGCAGCGATCGACCCATAGCCGACCGCCGGCGCGAAGGAAAGCAGACGTTCAACGCCGGCGCGTTCAGGGGGACACAACAGCGGCAACGCCGCTGTTGTGGCTCCCCTGGAACGCGATGTTAGGCCGCCGCCGGACCTCGCGCCGCAAGCCATTCCTTCGCTTTCGACTGTATGTTCTCCAATGTCTTGATGATCGCTGGCAACGAGAATGTCTGGTCGTACAGGATCAACTGCAGCGTACTCGTTTCGAGAAACTGGAGGAACGCAGGCTCGAACTTCCTCCCGTCGTCTAGTTCGACCTCAGTGGGGTAGGATTCCTGTACTCGGCGGTGGATGAGGAGGCCGGAATGCGAACCCACAAATCTGTCCATCCGTTCGTCGAAGTGCTCAAAGTAGTTTCTAGCGAGACGGATCTGCTCAAAGTCTGCGCCTTCCAAGCCAAGCATACCTTGGATTCGCTTGGTTCTCGAACGCATTCTTGGCGAGGCCTTTGCAGGGGCTGTTAGGATTTTCGCGACGTTCCCAGCATAGACGAGGAGGGCGTGAGCAAGCGCGATGAGCGCTGGGTGCCTCGGGTCGGTGGAAAAGGCATTCTGCATCTCACCGAAGGCGCGCAGGCCGAACTCGCATTGAAATTCGAGCTCAGCGATGAAAAAGCCATCCGCAAAATCGGCGGGCTTAGCTCCGTTTCCCTTCCGGAACCAGTGTCGTTCAAGCCGATCCGTCATGGGTGCAGGTTAACGCCGCGGCTCAGGTGTCGCCGAGCGAAGCGAAGCTATCAAAGCGTGCAGCGATTTGGCGGTCACTTGCAGCCGCTTCCTAGCCCACAGGAAGCTCAAACTGGCCTTGGAACGATGGATCGCACCACGCGAAGATATCCTTCGAGTACCAAGGAACATTCGTTGCCCACTCGACCAACCCGAGCGGTCCCCCGCTACCTCGAGTAATAAAGCCGCCGCGCTCAAGTTCCTGGAACGCGGAAACGCTGAGCCGAATCCCCTTCGGGTGTGCTGGTCGGCTGTTGAGGGCTGCCTGAATTTCATCATTGAGGTTCATGATTCGTCCATTCGTGAAGTAAGGGACTTGCGGCCTAACGCCCAAGCTCGCCGGCGTGCAAAATGCAAGCGAAGCGCCGCTTTTGGCACGTCCGTGTGGAGCGCAATGTTAGAGGTCTCGCATTTTTCCACGCTCATTGTCGATTGCGCCCAATTGTTCATCACGCTGCTTAACCAAACTTTGGTACTGTGCAGATTGTTTTGCCTTCTCTTGAAAGTGGCCGCTTATGAACGGAGAGACTACCAAAGCCAAGATTGCAGAGATAATAAATAGACTTCCATCGTTAACTTTCGGGATCACGATAGCCAAAACAATAAGTGCGCCAAAAAAAATCGCCACAACGTAAGTCCAGAAGCTGGTTTGCGGGAGTAACGCGGCGAGTTTCGGATCGAATGCATCAATAACGTCTTTTCTTTTCTTGAAGAATATTTCATCTATTCGCCGTTGCTCTGCCTCGGCGTGCTTCTTCGCAAGTCGATCGGAGACCGGTTCAGAATCGGTGTAGCCACGGGAATTACGTCCTGTACCCTGTCCATCCGCTGTCAGGTTGTACAAGGCAGCTCCTGAATTTAGTAATGACGTAATTCTGTCCGCCTCCACCGGAGCCAAGTTTGATGGAGAGACGCCGTTCACCAATACCTTGGCCTCGAACTGATCCGCCCCAAGGTGAAAAAAATCGGATTGAAGCGCATGATTTGCATGGCATCCAAGGGATAGGTCCCTGATGTGTGAACGAATACGATCTTTAAGATTGGTTGAGGAACCAATGTATTGTCTGCCTGAATCAATGTTTCGTATCGCGTAGACCCCGGCTTCTGTGGGCATGCCAGAAGCTGACAGCCAAAGACGCGAGTTGTGTTTTTCCGCCAACTTTTCATCCGACTGCTCATACACAACTCGAACGTGGATGTTTATGTATGTCCCATTCTTTTCAACATTAGCGATGCTGGCCTCAATGATCTTACCGCTATTAATTAAAGCCGCGTACTTTGAAGCCAATTCCCTTGATACATGGCCAAGCGTTGCGCCAGTTCTTTTTACTCGGACAGCGACAGCATTCTTGTCATGAGGATTGTCAGGTTGGTGTTCGAGGCGTATTGCCACGCCCGATAGTAGCGACCCTCGCTGTAGTAACTCGGCGGCCTTGTAGTAGCGCGTACCTTTTACGGCAAGATTTGCGGTGGCTCGCATATCGAGGGCGTCTAAAATTAGGCGGTTATTCGAATATCTTCTCGTCCTTGGTCAATCCATTCGCTGTTACTTGTGCTTTCAGCACACTAAGCGCGTGCTCAAGCGCTTGAATAAAGGTCTCACATTCAGTATCGCCGCCGATCACGATTTCCACGGAGTTTACTTCCGCAGGCGTCTCCCCGTTTACGCCGACACGGAGATCGGTTGATGCGTCATTCGTGATGCCGAAAACAGTTCGACCACCATGCCCAGAGTCGCCGCCAGCAGGGCAATTGCTTCCAGCGTGAACGGTGATGACATTGAGACTTTCAAATGTTGCAATAGAGATTGGGATAGTGCTCATATAGACCTCTAACGAATAGCGTTTATCTGCCGCCCCGAAAGCGCCCGGCTCAACCGCTGGCGGGTCGCGGCAGATAAACCTTGTTGGACTGAACCGCCACGATGGTGATCATTATGGGGATTGTAAGGCTGCACGGCCCGAAGTCAATCGTTTGGCATGAAGCCGGCCGGCGGTCAACTGCTCATCGATGGGCAGTAAAGCTGGCGGAAGGCCGACGAGCCGGGGCGCTGGCAGTAAACGTGGGAGTCCTTGCACCAATCGGCGGCCATTCAGACGAAGCGCCCCGCGGACGGCGCCACCGTCCGATTGGTCGGAAAGACAGGAATCGACCCCGATCATCACGGCGGCCCACGCGGATGCACGACATCACGTTGCGGCAAGAGACTGGCGACCACACGAAACTGCCCAACCCCGCAATGGGAGCAACGCGCGTGCTCAATGTGCGCCACGCGTTGCATGAAGTCGGCGACCGACTCGATCACCGCCGCCTGCGGGGGTGGTACATCGAGCGCGGCACGTGCCGCAGCCAACGCGTCCTTCTTGCGCGCAGGCGACAGCAAGCCGTAGTGCCGGATGCCCTTGACCGTAAGTAGTGCCTGACCGAAAACCCCGGTTTTTGGCGCGCGCGCCGACTTGAAAATCTCGGTTGGCCGTGAATTTGTCGTTCGTCCCGAGTTGCGCAGGCAGACTTCTGTCGATTGCGAGCCTTAATGCCCG
>Ga0209571_1000122_pt1 | contig 177314 bp, 185 predicted proteins | sample EBPBio102011_DNA_FD_185866 | JGI IMG/M metagenome (GOLD analysis project Ga0209571, IMG submission 185866) | Wastewater treatment Type I Accumulibacter community from EBPR Bioreactor in Madison, WI, USA - Reactor 1_1/10/2011_ DNA (SPAdes)... | ecosystem: Engineered > Bioreactor > EBPR >...
CAACCGCCGAAAAAATACCGCCAAGCTAGGAGGAAAGTGATTCAGCACCGATTCACACGCGAACCTCCAGAATGAACCCGCAGCAGGCTCATCCAGGCCCGAACCCACCCGGCGTCGGCGTGACGACAATAACCGCCTCGCCCGCCTCCAGCACCGTCTGGTCGCAGGCCCTGAGCACGTCGACAGAACCGTCGTTGCGACGGACCTTGGTCGCACCTTTCTGGCCTTCGCCGCCACCGTCCAGGCCGAGCGGTGGACGCGAGCGGTGCGAAGACAGGATCGAGCACTCCATTCTTTCAAGGAAGCGGATGGTGCGCTTGGTGCCATCGCCGCCGCTCCAGCGGCCCTTGCCGCCCGACCCCTCGCGAATGCGGAAGTCTTCGAGCAGAACAGGGAAGCGCAGCTCGAGGATCTCGGGGTCGGTCAGGCGCGAGTTGGTCATGTGGGTGTGGACGCCAGACGTACCGGCAAAGCCACGCCCATCGTTCATGCGCCCCGCGGGCGAACCTGAGCAGATCGTCTCATAATATTGATAGGTGGAATTGCCGAAGGTCAGGTTGTTCATCGTGCCTTGGGCATTGGCGAGCGCACCCATGGCGCCGAAGATCGCATTGGTGACGTGCTGCGAGGTCTCGACATTTCCGGCGACGACAGCGGCCGGGTAGGACGGCCTGAGCATCGAACCCTCGGGGATGACGATGTCGATCGGCCGGAGGCAACCGGCATTCATCGGGATGTTGTCTTCGACCATGACGCGGAAGGCATAAAGCACGGCGGCGCGGGCAACGGGCTCGGGCGCGTTGAAGTTGTTCTTCATGACAGGCGAGGTGCCGGTGAAGTCGACGGTCGCCTTGCGCGCGGCGCGATCGACCGTGATCTTCACCTTGATCACCTGGCCGGTGTCGGTCGGGTATTCGTATTCCGAATGGTCGGGCAGGCGGTCGAGCACGCGGCGCACGCTTTCGGCGGCATTATCCTGGACGTGGCCCATATAGGCTTCGACGACGTCGAGGCCGAAATGGCCGATCATCTTCTTCAGTTCCGCCACGCCCTTTTCATTGGCGGCGATCTGGGCCTTGAGGTCGGCGATGTTCTGCTGGGGATTGCGCGCGGGATAAGGATGGTCCGTCAGGAGGCGGTGCAGTTCCTTTTCGCGGAACGTGCCGCGTTCGACGAGGCAGAAATTGTCGAACAGCACGCCTTCTTCATCGACGGTCGTCGCGAGAGGGGTCATCGAGCCGGGCGCTGTGCCGCCGACATCGGCGTGATGGCCGCGGGCGGCGACCCAGAAGAGGATCTTCCGCGCCCGGCTGATCTCCCCCCTCGTAGGAGAGAGGCCCGGCAAGGCAGAGGGGGGCAACATCCCGTCTTCCTCAAATACCGGCGTCACCACGGTGATGTCGGGCAGGTGCGTGCCGCCATTATAAGGAGCGTTGAGGGCGAAAACGTCGCCGGGGTGGATGTCGCCCTCGTTCAGCCGGATGATGGTCTCGACCGAGCGGTCCATGGAGCCGAGATGCACCGGCATGTGCGGGGCATTGGCGACAAGCGCGCCCGTGCGGTCGAAGACGGCGCAGGAGAAGTCGAGCCGCTCCTTGATGTTGACCGAATAGGCGGTGTTCTGCAGCGTCACGCCCATCTGCTCGGCGACCGACATGAACAGGTTGTTGAACACCTCGAGCATGACCGGATCAGCGGCGGTGCCGATGGCGGCGCGGCGCATCTTTTTTTCCGTGCGCCGCATCAGCACGTGGTTGCGGGCAGTAATCTCGGCGGTCCAGCCCGGCTCGACCACTGTCGTCTGGTGGCTCTCTATAATGAGAGCAGGACCCGAGACCTTGTGGCCCGGCTTCATCTGGGTGCGGCGGAAAACGCCGGCCTCGTGCCAGGCGCCCTCGGTAAAGACTTTTCTCATCTCGGACGCGTTGGCCGGTTTTTCCTCAAGCGAGGCTTCCTGTTCAGAGAGCCCACGGGCGCCGCCGTCCCGACCTTCGAGCACCACCGCTTCGACCACCGTCGGCTTGTCTTTATATATGAAACCGAACTGCGCCTTGTGGGCGGCCTCGAAGGCGGCCTTCGCCCCAGCAATCGATCCGTGCTCGAAACCGACCGGCAGGGCGGTGTCGGTGCCGTCGTAGCGGACGTGCAGGATCGGCCGCATGGCGACATCATCTTCGGCGATGGCCTGGCCGGCAAGCTCGGCCAACACCTCGGCACCCAGGCTGGCGATCAGGGCCTCGATCTGATCGAGCGAGTCCTCGGCCAGCGGCTTGAGCAGTGCCTGCTGTCGCGAGGCGAAGACCGAGGACAGGCCGATGCCATAGGCCGACAGCAGGCCGGAAAAGGGATGGATCAGCACCGCCTCCATGCCGAGCGCGTCAGCCACCAGGCATGCATGCTGGCCGCCGGCGCCGCCGAAACAGTTGAGCAGATATTCGGTCACGTCGTAGCCGCGCTGGACCGAAATCTTCTTGATGGCGTTGGCCATGTTCTCGACGGCGATGGTGACGAAGCCTTCGGCGACGGCTTCGGGGCTGCGGCCGTCGCCGATCTCGCGGGCCATCGCAGCAAACGTCTCGCGCACGACGCCGTCATCGAGCGGCTGGTCCTGGCCGGGGCCGAAGATGACAGGGAAGAAATCGGGCTGCAGCTTGCCCAACATGACATTGGCGTCGGTAACTGTGAGCGGGCCGCCGCGGCGGTAGCACGCAGGGCCAGGATTGGCGCCGGCGGAATCGGGCCCGGCGCGGAAGCGGCCGGCCTCGAAATGCAGCACCGAACCACCGCCGGCAGCCACAGTGTGGATGCGCATCATCGGCGCGCGCACCCGCACGCCGGCAACCTCGGTGTCGAAACTGCGCTCGTATTCGCCGTCATAATGAGCGACATCGGTAGAGGTGCCGCCCATGTCGAAGCCGATGACCTTGTCGAAGCCGGCGAGTTTTGCCGTCTCGACCATGCCGACCACGCCGCCTGCCGGACCGGACAACAGCGCGTCCTTGCCCTGGAACAGGTCGGCCGCCGTGAGGCCGCCGGACGACATCATGAACATGAGGCGGGGGTATTCACCCTCCCCCTTGTGGGGAGGGTCGGCACGCAGTGCCGGGGTGGGGGCAGACCCTGTCGGACCGTCACCCCCACCCCGTCCGGCTTCGCCGTCCGACCCTCCCCACAACGGGGAGGGTAAAGCCCCCAGTTCCCCCGCCACCTGCCGGACATATCGCGACAGGATCGGCGAGAGATAGGCATCGACGACAGTCGTATCCCCTCGCCCGACGAGCTTGATCAGTGGCGAGACCTCGTGGCTGACGGAGACCTGCGAAAACCCGCAGTTCCGGCAGACCGCGGCGACGGCGCGTTCGTGCTCGGGGAATTTCCAGGCGTGCATGAAGACGATGGCGACCGCATCGATGCCGTCGGCCTTTGCCTGCATCAGGGTCGGCTTGATGTCGGATATGTCGAGCAGGCGTTCGACGCAGCCGTCCACCCGCACCCGCTCGTCGACCTCGACGACGCCCTCATAGAGCTGCTCGGGCAGGATGATTTCCTTGGCGAAGATGTCGGGCCGGGCCTGGTAGGCGATGCGCAAAGCATCGCGGAAACCCTTGGTGATGAGCAGGAGGACGCGGTCGCCCTTGCGCTCGAGCAGCGCGTTGGTGGCAACCGTCGTGCCCATCCTGACATCGCCGATGCGGCCGGCCGGAATGGCGGCATCCGGCGCGAGGCCAAGCAGGTGACGGATGCCCTGGATGGCGGCATCGCGATATGCCTCGGGATTTTCTGACAAAAGCTTGTGCGGATGGAGACCACCGTCAGGATCGCGGCCGATGACGTCGGTGAAGGTGCCGCCACGGTCGATCCAGAAATCCCACTTGCCCGACATGACGCTCTCCCGATCTGCTGCGGCGCACCCGTTCGACCACGATACGCCCGGTGGCGAGGAAGCGGGAGAGATGCAACCGCGTCAAGTCGGAATGGCGCCCGGCTTCAGCTGTCCTGGTCGTAGAGCACGACCATCAGCGCCCGCGCCGTCTCGGTCGAGGTGTTGGCGATCTCGTGGGCGATGTCGGCGCGATAGCGGGCGGTCTCGCCGGTCGCGAGGCCCTGCCGGCCAAGCTCTGTCTCGACCAGCAGGCCATCTGTATAGGCAGTGAGATGCTCGAAGGTGCCGGGCGTGTGCGGGGCGCTCTGCAGCTTGCAGCCGGGCGCGATCTCGACCTCGTACCATTCGACGCGGCCGGCAAGCGCCGGCGAACTGAGGATGCGCAGCCGCCAGGCACCGTCGGGGCTCTTGATTTCAGGCGTCAGCGCCAGCGTCACCAGTTCGATGGCGTCGATCTTGCGCTGATGGGTGATGCCGCCGGCGATAAGCTGCGAAAAGTCGATGCCAAGCGCCTGGGTCAGCGACCACAATACGGCGAAGGTCGGATTGGCTTCGCCGCGCTCGATCTGCGACAGCATCGAACGCGATACGCCCGAGACCGCAGCCAAGCGGTCGAGCGTCAGATGGCGTTCCTTGCGTTCCTTCTGGATTACCGGGCCGATCTTCGGCGCGTCATTCACTTCCATGTCGCCTCCCCCAAAGCAGGCTCACTGATAGCACCGTGCCTGCCGTACTGCGAGGCATTTGCGGCTGAGCACGCTGGCCCAGCGGATTCCACTAGACTTAACATAACATCCATTATATCGGAATTTCCATCTTAACGGATGACGAGATCGATGAGCCAAGATTTCCTTTCCCACATCTCGAATGTTCTCCAGGGCATCGAGGCCGACGGCCTCTACAAGCGCGAGCGGCAGATTTCCGGCATGCAGTCCGGCCGCATCAAGGTGAAGGGTCAGGCCGGCGAACGCCAGATGGTCAATCTCTGCGCCAACAATTATCTCGGCCTCGCCGACAATGCCGACATCCGCAAGGCTGCGGCGAGCGCTCTCGACGAGTTCGGCTTCGGTATGGCCTCAGTGCGCTTCATCTGCGGCACCCAGACACTGCACCGCGAGCTCGAACATGCCATTGCAGATTATCTCGGCAAGGATGACGCAATCCTGTTTGCCGCCTGCTTCGACGCCAATGGCGCGCTGTTCGAGCCGCTGCTCGGCGCCGAAGACGCGATCATTTCCGACAGCCTGAACCACGCCTCAATCATCGACGGCGTGCGCCTCTCCAAGGCCAAGCGTTTCCGCTACGCCCAGGGCGATATGGACGATCTGGAGACCCAGCTCAAGCAGGCCGACGCCGACGGCGCCCGCTTCAAGCTTGTCGTCACCGACGGCGTGTTCTCGATGGACGGCCACATCGCCAAGCTGAAGCAGATCTGCGATCTGGCCGAGCGCTACGGCGCCATCGTCGCCGTCGACGATTGCCATGCCACCGGCCATATCGGCGAAGAGGGTCGCGGCACGCCGGCACTTGCTGGCGTCGGCAACCGTGTCGACATCGTCACCGGCACGCTGGGCAAGACGCTCGGTGGCGCCATGGGCGGCTTCATCGCGGCTTCGCAACCGATCATCGATCTTTTGCGCCAGCGTGCCCGCCCCTACCTGTTCTCCAATAGCCTGGCGCCGGCAGTCGCCGCGGGCTCACTGAAGGCGATCGAGATTGCGCGGGGCGCCGACGATCTCCGTGCAAAACTCGGCCGCCACACGACGCGTTTCCGTGACGGCCTGACCCAGGCGGGCTTCACGCTGCTTCCGGGCGAAACGCCGATCATCCCAGTCATGCTGGGCGACGCTGTGCTGGCGCAGCGAATGGCCAAGGCGCTCGACGAACGCGGCGTCTATGTCGCCGGCTTCTTCTATCCCGTGGTGCCGCAAGGCAAGGCGCGCATCCGCACCCAGATGTCGGCCGCGCTCGACGACGCCGACATTACCTTTGCCATCGACGCCTTTGCCGACGCCGGCAAGTCGCTCGGCATCATCTAAGTTTCAGGAGTTTTCCCATGCGCGCATTGGTCAAGGCCAAGGCTGAACCCGGCATCTGGATGGAAGACCGGCCCGTGCCGGAGGTCGGCCCCGACGACGTGCTGATCAAGGTCAACAAGACCGGCATCTGCGGCACCGACATCCACATCTACAAGTGGGACGAATGGGCGGCCAAAACCGTGCCGGTGTCGATGATCACGGGCCACGAATATGCCGGCGAGATCGTCGAGCTCGGCGCTCATGTGCGCGGCTTCAAGGTCGGCCAGCGCGTGTCGGGCGAAGGCCATGTCATCGGCATGCGCAGCCGCGCCAGCCGTGCCGGCCGCTACCACCTCGATCCTGAAACGCAGGGCATCGGCGTCAACCTGCCGGGCGCCTTCGCTGAATATGTGCGCATCCCGGCCTTCAACGTGGTGCCGCTGCCCGACACCATCGACGACGAGCTCGGCGCCATCCTCGACCCGCTCGGCAACGCCGTGCACACGGCGCTGTCCTTCGACGTCGCCGGCGAGGACGTGCTGATCACCGGCGCCGGCCCCATCGGCATCATGGGTGCGGCGGTCGCCCGCCACTGCGGCGCGCGCCATGTCGTCATTACCGACGTCAACCCGAAGCGCCTCGAACTCGCGACCCAGGTGGCCGACGTCACCCCGGTCAACGTCGCCGAAGAAGATTTGCGCGACGCCATGGCGCGGCTGCGCATGCGCGAGGGCTTCGACGTCGGCTTCGAGATGAGCGGCTCGCCCGCCGCCTTCGACCAGCTGATCGAGCACACGCTGATGGGCGGCCGCATCGCTCTGCTCGGCGTGCCGGCCAAGCCCTTCCCCATCGATCTGTCCAAGATCGTGTTCAAGATGATCACGCTCAAGGGCATCTACGGCCGCGAGATGTTCGAGACTTGGCACAAGATGCTGGCGATGCTCGAAAGCGGGCTCGACATCCGCAAGGTCATCACCAGCCGCATGAAGGCCGACGACTACCAGGCCGCCTTCCACAATGCCGCCAATGGCGAAGCGGGGAAGATCGTGCTGGAATGGTAGGTTATTAACCGCCGCAATTGAACAAGAGGCCGCGCCAAAAGCGCGGCCTTTTTGTTGGTGAAAAGCCCGAGTGGCCAAGAGAGCCCCCTCACCGTCTCGGGCGAAGCCGTGACCCTGAGGAGGATCTGATGGTTGGCAGAAACAAAAAGCCCGCGGAAGCTGCCTTCCGCGGGTCTGTCGTTCACACTCTGCGAAGCCGGCCTATGCCGCCTTCTGCAGCGGCAGGCCAAGCTCTTCGCAGATGCCGCGGACATGGGCAGCGCTTGTCTTGATGTAGTCGACCGTCTCGGCATAGTGGTAATTCTTCACCGCCCAGGCAGCGAAGCTCTCACGGTCCAAAACCTCGCCGCTGGCGATGCGGGCGGCATAGTCCTGCACCATCTTCATGTAGTCGGCATATTCCTCGACGCCGAGATCGGGATGGCCAGCCAGCCATTTCGGATCGGCGATCTCGATGATCATCTTCGGCGGGTTGCGCGGCCGGTCGGAGAAGGATTCGTAGTTCTCGATCGACAGGTTGAGATCGGGATTTGCGGCAGCCAGGATCGGCATGATGGCGTGGAAATCGACGACGCCGCCACCGCAGGGACGCATCTGGAAGTCGAGCACCTCGCCGTCGTAGGCAATCAGCGCATCCTTGATGTGGGACTGGCGCACGTAAGGCGCCACGCGCTTGGCCGCCCAGACCGGGTGTTCGGCGCGTTGCAGGACGTTGGCCGTGTCGAAGACGATGCCAGTCGTGTCGGGGCCGACTTCCTCGACCAGCCGCACCAGTTCGAAGGAGGTGATCTCCTCATGGGTCTCAAGGTTGAGGTGGATACCGAGATCGCGCGCGATCGGCGCAAGCTTCTTGAGGAAACGCGCGGTGGCCTCGAGCTGCTCGGACCAGGTCACGTCAGTGCGGAAACGGTCATAGGCGAAACGGCCCGTATAGGCCGGCTTGTAGTTGGCGGTCGCGACCCACAGCTCACGGCAGTCGATGGCCGCACAAGCCTCCATCATGCGGCGGAAGCCGAGCACGATGTCGCCGTCGCCGATCAGGCGAAGTTCGGGCGCCTCCGGCGTGGCATAAGGATTGACCTTGCCGAGTCCGGTTTCGAGATACATGCCGAGTTCGTCGGCGCGCTGCTTGATCTCGCCAAGGTAGCCGGCGTCGAGCGTCGGGCTCATGTCGAGCACAGTGCGGAAGAACAGTCCCTCCATGCCCAGTTCCTTGGCATGATCGAAGCTGGCCACGGGGCCGCGCTTGATGGCTTCGGGAATCTTGCGCCCATCGACACCGATACGCATCGGCAGTCTCCTTGGTAATGTCAGTTTGCGGTTTCGAGGCGGCGCGCAGCACGACGGGCGCGGCCGACAACGGGATCGGGCACCGGCACTGCCGCCAGCAGCGACTGGGTGTAGGGCATCTCGGGGCTGCCGAAGATCTGCTCGCGCGACCCCTGCTCGACCACCTTGCCCTTGTGCAGCACGACGATCTTTTCGCAGAGATGGCGAACGACGGCGAGGTCGTGCGCCACGAAGACGATGGCAAGGTTGAGCTTCTTCTGCATGTCCTGCAGCAGGTTGATGACCTGCGCCTGCACCGACACGTCAAGTGCCGCCACCGGCTCGTCGCAGACGAGGATGCGGGGGCGGATGACAAGCGCACGGGCAATGGCGATGCGCTGGCGCTGACCGCCGGAGAAGGAGCGCGTGTAGCGATCCATGTCGTTGGGGTTGAGACCGACCATCTCCATCATCTCGGCGACGCGGGCGCGCCGCGCGGCGGCTGTCGGCTCAAGCTTGTGGATCAAGAGCCCCTCGCCGATCAGCTCCTCCACCGTCATGCGTGGGTTGAGGCTGCCATAGGGGTCCTGGAACACCATCTGCACTTCGCGGCGGAAGCGCCTGAGATCGTCGCCCTTTGCGTGGATGACGTCGATGCCGTCATAGGTGATCGCGCCTTGTTCAGGCTTGATCAGCGCCAGCATGCACTTTGCGATCGTCGATTTGCCGGAACCGGATTCGCCAACCAGGCCGATGGCCTCGCCGGTGTCGACGTTGAGCGAGACGTCGTGCAGCACCTTGGCCGGCGGATTGGGAAAGGCGTTGTACGATTTGCTGATGCTGTCGATGGACATGAGCATGGTCAGGCACCCTTTCCGTCATGCTGGTGGCCGTCACGCTGGTGGCCGTCGAGCAGATGGCAGGCAACGCGCGACAGGCCGACCGGCAGCAGCGCAGGCAGGTCTCGGCCGCAGCGGTCGAAGCGCTGGTCGCAACGCGGGTGGAACGGGCAGCCGCTCGGCCGCGCCAGCGGCGGCGGCGGCGCGCCCGGGATGGCGTAAAGCGTGTTGAGATCCTGGTCGATGCGCGGCACCGCCTTGATCAGCCCTTGCGTGTAGGGATGGCTCGGTTTGGCGAAGACGCTGGCAACCTCGCCGTCCTCGACGATGCGGCCCGAATACATGACCATGACACGCTCGCCGAAGCCGGCGACGACGCCGAGGTCGTGGGTGATGAACAGCACAGCCAAGCCACGCCGCGTCGAGACGTCGTCGAGCAGGTCGAGCACCTGGTCCTGCACACGCACGTCGAGCGCGGTCGTCGGCTCGTCCGCGATCAAAAGGCGCGGCTCGCCCACCAGCGCCATGGCCAGCACGACACGCTGGCGCATGCCGCCGGAGAATTCATGCGGGTAGGAATCGAGGCGTTCGGCGGCGCGGTCGACGCCGAGTTCATCGAGCACCGCAAGCGCCCGCTTGCGCGCCTCGACCTTGCCGACACCACGGATGCGCAGCGTCTCGGCAACCTGGTCGCCGATGGTCATCAGCGGATCGAGGAAGCTCATCGGGTCCTGGAAGACCATGGCGATGGAGCTGCCGCGCAGCTTGCCCATCTCGCGGTCGGAGAGCTTGAGCAGATCGGTGCCGTCGAAGTCGACGCGGCCGGACAGTTTGGCCAGCCGGTCGAGCCGCATCAGCGCGCGGGCAGTCAGCGACTTGCCCGAGCCGGACTCACCAACCAGCGCCACGCGCTCGCCGACACCGATGCTGAAATCGACACCGTCGACGATGCGGACACTCGACCCGCTGCGGCCAAGCGGCATGTCAACGGTCAGCTTGTCTACGGTGACGAGAGGAGGACGAACAGGGGTGACTGTGGATTGGTCGGGCATGGGGTGCACGGTCCTCATCTCAGTTGCCCCTCAAGGACGGGTCGCGGCGGACCTGGATGATGTCGCCGAGCAGGCCGAAGGCGATCGAGGTGATGGCGACCGCAGCGCCGGGCGCGACGACGGTCCACCAGGCGGTCGAGACGTAGCCGCGGGCAGCGGCGATGGTCGCGCCCCACTCGGCGCTCGGCGGCTGGGCACCGACGCCGATGAAGGACAGGCTCGCCAGCACCAGCACCGTGGTGCCGATGTCGCCGGCCCATTTGACGATCAGCACATCGAGCGAATTGGGCAGCACGTGCTTGGTCATCAGCCGCCATTTCGACACGCCGAGCACCTGGGCGCCGGCGACGAAGGGCTGCTCCATTGTCTGGCGCATGATGCCGCGCAGCATGCGCGCGGTGATTGGCCAGCCGGTGATGGCCATGGCGATGATCGCCGAACGCAGGCTGGCGCCCATCGCGGCGGCAAAGCCGAGCGCCACGATCATGCCGGGCAGGGCAAGGCCGATGTCGGTGATGCGCATCAGGCCCTCGTCGAGCCAGCGCGGACCAGCGGCGGCCACGGTGGCAAGAGTGACGCCGATCAGCGAATAGAGCGTCACGACGAGGAAAGCTGAAAGCAGCGTCGTTTGGGCACCGACAATCAGACGCCAGAACACGTCGCGGCCTTGGTCGTCGGTGCCGAACCAGTTGGCGGCACTCGGCGGCATCAGCGAGTTGGCGATGTCGGAGTTGTAGATACTGTCGGGCGCAAGGAACGGTCCGAAGACGGCGATAGCCAACAGCGCGATGACAAGCGTGAAGACGAAAATCTCGAAGGCGCTGAAGCCTTCCTTGCGGCGGGCCGTTGCCGGCTGGGCATGGGCGATGGCAGGGGCGGTCATTGGCCTTGGCTCCCCAGTTGTGCGGCGCGGATGCGCGGATCGACGAGAAGCTGGAGGATGTCGACGATCAGGTTGACGAGGCAGACGACGGTGCCGATGAACATCACCGAGCCCAGCACCGCGAACGCGTCCTTCTGGGCCACCGCATTGAACATGTAGGCGCCGATGCCCTGGCGGGCGAAGACGGTCTCGACCAGTACGGCCGAGCCGATCATGGCGCCGGCCTGGGTGCCCGAAAGCGTCAGCACCGGGTTCAGGCTGTTGGGCAAGGCGTGGCGCACCAGCATGTGGCGGGCAGTGGCGCCCTTGGCGCGCACGGCCATGATGAAGTCCGAGCGCAGCACGCCGAGAAGAGCTGCCCGCAGCGTGCGGAAGATCTGGGTGGCAAACAATGCCGCCAGCACCGCCGCCGGCAGGATGATGTGGTGCAGCGCGTCGAAGAAGCCGGCAAAGTTGCCGGCGATCAGCGCATCGAGCGCCGGCGCGCCCGAGATAACAGGCGAGTTCATGCCGTAGCCCTGCTGGCCCGAGATCGGAACCACGCGCCAGACGCTGCCCAGCACATATTGCAGCACCAGCGCCAGCCAGAAGGCGGGCATGCCGCCAAGCATGACGGCGGTGACCCGGCTGGTCGTGTCGAAGATGCCGCCCTGGCGGTAGGCGGCGACGATGCCAGCCGGGATGGCAACCGCCAGGTTCAGCAGCATGGCGATGAAGACGAGTTCCAGCGTGCTGGGCAGGACCTTTTCGAGGTCGGCCAGCACTGGCTGGAGAGTGACGATGGAAGTGCCCAGGTCGCCACGCAGGAGGCGACCCAGGAAGCCGAGATATTGCATGATGACGGGAGCATCGAGCCCCAGCCGTTCACGCACCGCCTCGATCTGGGCGGCGGAGGCGTCCGCGCCGGCGGCCATCTGGGCTTCGTCGCCGGGCATGAGCTTGATCATCAGGAAGACCAGCGAGGCCAGTCCCCAAAGGGTCAAAAGGGTCAGGCCCAGGCGTCGGCCCAGGAACCAGGAGTAGGCGCGGAACGCGAGCATGTTCGGCCTCGCTTACGGCTTGGCGAGACGGAAGTCCGCCGGCTCGGCGGGCGTGGCGAGCATGCTGGCCTTGAGGTCGGCGAGCGTGCCGACACGATAGGCGGCCGGCTTGTAGACACCATACATGTCGACCATGACCGAGTCATTGTCGAGGATGGTCTGGACCTGCTTGTAGAGATCGCAGCGCTTGGCATCGTCGGCGGTGGCGAGAGCCTCGTCGAGCAGCTTGTCGACTTCCGGATTGGCGTAGCCGGTGCGGTTGGTGCCGATGGCGTCCGACTTGTAGCCCTTGACCAGCATGATGCCGGCATCCGGGAACTGGGCGAAATCCTCGAGCAACATCATCTGCGGGATCGAGTTCGGATCCTTGAGGCTGGCGAGGTAGTTCGGATAGGCGATGGGCTCGAGTTCGAGCTCGACGCCGATCTCGCGCAGGTTGGACTGGAACAGCGTCGCCTCCTGCTTCTGCAACTCGAATACCGGCTGGAAGTTCATCTTGAGCTTGAGATTTGCAGCACCGGCCTCGGCCAGCATCGCCTTGGCGGCATCGAGGTCGCGTTTCACTTCAGGCAGTTCCGGACGGCAGTCGAGGCGCGCCGGCAGCGGGCCATTGGCGATCTTGCCGTTGCCGCCGCGAATGCCGCGCAGGCCGCCGGCATAGTCGTAGACCATGCGCAGTGCCTTGCGCACCTTAGGATCGGCCGTCGGGCCAACCTTGGTGTTGAAGACCACTTCGGTCTGATAGCTGGTGTTGATCGGCACGACCTTAAGCGCCGGATCGGTGACCATAGCGGCGGCATCGCGGTCGGCGAAGCCGAAGGCGACGTCGATGTTTCCGGCTCGCAGTTCGTCGCGGCGCGTCGAGCTTTCGTCGATGCGGCGGAAGACGATGGATTCGGGACGGCCAGCCTCGGCGGCCCAGTAGCCCGGGAACAGGTCGATCACCACTGCCTGCGACTGGTCGCCCAGCACATAAGCGCCCGAGCCGGCATCATGCGCCTGCAGCCAGCCCTGGCCGTCATCGGCGCCCTTGTTGGCTTCAACCAGCGCCGAATTCAGGATGTAGACCTTGCTCAGCGACGGCAGGAACAGCGTGTTCGCCTTGGACAGGTTGATGGTCAGGTGGGTGTCGTCGGTGACGACAGTCGATTCATAACCGCCGATCAGCGAGGCGACGCCGGTGCCGAGGCGCTTCAGGCGGTCGAGCGTGTAGGCGACGTCCTTGGCGGTGAGCGTCGTGCCGTCATGGAACTTGACGTCGGGACGCAGCGCAAACGTGATCGACTTGGCGTCGTCCGAATAGGCGTATTCGGTGGCAAGCGACCCGACCAGCTTGGTCTCATCATAAGTCACCAGCGTGTCGTAGACGGCGCTGATGATGGTGTTGGTCTGGTTGTAGTCGGCACGCAGCGGGTCGAGCGTGTTGATCTGACCACCGAGGCCGACAATGATCGTGTGCTCGCGATCGGCCGCCAAGGCTGCCGTTGCGCCGAGGCCGACTGCGGCGGCAAGCGCTGCGCCGCCGACAGCTGCCAGGAATTGCCGTCGGCTGTGCGACAGCGTGGACAGGAAAATTTGCATGATCGTCTCTCCCATATGCAAAACCGACTCTGCCATCAGGCAGAACACTCCCTGGTCTTTTTGTATCCGATCTTTGCTCCAGTGGATACATAAATGTTACGCTGCGGATGCATAATTGCGAAAGTCGCCAAGCAGCGCCTCAAACGCGTTTAAAATCATTATCTTACCATCGTACCCGCTCAGACCATGAATGGCCTTCCGGTCTTTTTCCTGTCTTTGAACGCAGCTCCGACGCTCCTTCAGTGCACTCCTGGGGCACGATCCGGACTGTTTGGCGGGCGACCCGTCAGATTTTCTGGCGCGGCGTCAGCCAATGTCTTGATCCATATTTGGATACAAACTTTACAGACAATATGATACGATATAGGTATTGACGGCAGGCAGGTCGTGCGCCGGGACGCGCATCGGACCGAACGCCCGGCCGTCGCACTTATTGAGGACATCGATGCATCGTCTGCTCGTCATCAACCCGAACACGTCGACCCGCGTCAGCCAGGTGATCGAAGCACTGGTGCGCGAGGAGACGAAGGGCGCAGCCGACATCTGCATGACGACCGCAAGCTTCGGCTTCAGCTACATCTCGACCCGGGTCGCCGTGTCGATCGCAGCCCACGCCGTGCTCGATGCTGCCGCCAAGGCAATGGCCGAGGGTGCTGCTCCAAACGCCATCGTGCTCGCCTGCTTCGGCGATCCCGGCCGCGAAGCACTGGAGGAGCTGACCGGCCTGCCGGTCATCGGCTTTGCCGAAGCCGGCCTGCTCGCCGCGGCTGCCATGCCAGGCAAATCGCTGGTCTCGACCAACGGCGCCGTCTGGTGCGAAATGCTGGCGGAGCTGGTGCTCAAGCTCGGTATAGGCGACAAGATTTCAGGCGTGCGCTCAATCGAGGGCACCGCCGACGATCCCGCCGCAATCGCCGCCTTCCTGTCCGATGAGGCGAAGGCGACTGGGGCGGAACGCATCGTTCTCGGCGGCGCGGGTCTGATCCCGAGCCTGCCGAGCATCATCGCCGCTTCGCCGGTGCCGATCCTAGATCCCCATCGCGTCGCCATCCGCAAGGCACTGAAGCTTGCCGAAACCCCACGCCCGACCGCCGTCGCGCCAGTCGACGTTACCGACATCAATGGGCTTTCGCCGTTTCTATCGGCCGCTCTCGGCGCTCTTCCGGACAGCGCCCGCCGCAACTGACAAGCAAATCGGGACGCCAGCGGCCTGTTTCGGCGGGCCGCCACATCGCTTCATTCGGCTCACTTTCAAATCGTACTCAAAACTGATTACGATTGCGCCCAATAGTTTTCTCTATTGTATTAGAAAACTTGTGCTAGAGTGCGACAAAATCGGCGGGCGATTACGCTGCCCGATCGAGGAGCAAAATGCGGTGGGCAGTTGCATGCCGGCTGCGTCGCAAAAGACCGGCTAATACATAATCAACTTAGAGGCAAGGGCGCTCATTCTTCTTGCCCTCAATCCGGCGCGACGCATTCGAGACGAAGCATACTTGCCCGCTGTCGACGCAACACTGCTGGTGAGAGAATGGCCAAAGCTGCGAATACTGACCTGGACGACAAGGCCGGGTCGAAAATCGACTCGATCTACCAGGCATTGTTCCGCGCAATTCTGGCCCGCGAACTGATGCCCGGCACCAAGCTCAGCGAAGAGTCGATCGGCGCCCTGTTTTCGGTCAGCCGCACCATCGTGCGGGCCGCGCTGAACCGCCTGCACACCGAATCCCTGGTCGAGTTCCGCCAGAACCGTGGCGCCTTCGTCGCCAGCACGACGCCCGACGAGGCGCGGCAGGTGTTCGAGGCGCGCAACGCCATCGAGCGCGAGATCTTCTCCAAGCTCGCCACTGTGGTGACCGACAAGCAGATCGCGGCACTCGAGCAGCACCTCGAAAAGGAACACGAGGTGCGCCATTCGGGCGACCACACGCTGGCGATCCTGCTGTCGGGCGAGTTCCACCTGCTTGCCGCCCATATGGCCGGCAACGAAGTGCTGGCCGGTTTTCTCAAATCGCTGATTTCGCGGACGTCGCTGATCCTCGCCCAGCACAGCACCCATCAGGAGACCGACTGCAGCGTCGACGAGCATCAGGCGATCCTGCAGGCGCTGCGGGCACGCGACCCCCAGGCAAGTGCCGCGGCCATCGTCGAACACCTGCAGCAGGTGTTCGAGCAGGCCAATATCGGCCAGACGAAGCGCACTAAGCGCAATCTCAGCGAGATCCTGGCGCGCTACGCCTGATTGCCGCGCCGGTGCATCCCGCTGGGGACGCACCGGTCGGCCACTCCGTGCTAAGCAGCGAAGCGCGCCTCGACCTGGATCTCGGCCAGGCGCTCGACCTCGCCATAGGTGACAGCCAGCTCGGTTTCGCGGTCTGTGAGAATGCGGGTTTCTAGCGAGGCCAGAAGCTCCGCGGTGGTGTAGTTGCGCACCACGAAGATGGCGTCGAAGCCGAATTTTTCGACATAGGCGCCCAGCAGTTCCAGCAACCTGGCCTGCTGGCCGGCCGTCATGGCGTCGAGGCTGACCGACTTTCTTTCATCAGAAACGATGCTGGCTGCCTCGATGCGCGGATCGAGCGGCGTGTAGGCCTTCAGCACCTCGAATTTTTCGGCTTCGGTGGCAGCGCGAAACTGCGTGCGCAGGGCAAAGAACAGGCCGTAGGGGCTGTCGTTGACCGGCGCCAGCTCGCCGTCGAAGACGCGTTCGGCCAGAAGCGTGCCATTGCGGAAACAATGGCCGAAGGTTTCCACGAAGCTCGCCTTGTCGAGTCGTGACGGCACCAGCTTCGGCTTCACAAAGGGATGTTCCTTCGCCCAATGACGGGCAATGTCGATGCGTTTGGCGATCCAGACCTTGTCGTGGCTCTGCACGTATTCGATGAAGCGCTTCAGAGCCGCAATCCGGCCGGCGCGGCCGACCAGACGGCAATGCAGGCCGATAGAAAACATCTTCGGCCGGCCGGCGGCGCCTTCGGCATAGAGATAGTCGAAGGTGTCCTTGAGATAGGCGAAGAACTGGTCGCCCGAATTGAAGCCATTGGGGGTGCCGAAGCGCATGTCGTTGGCCTCGAGCGTGTAGGGAACAATGAGCTGCTCCCGGCCCTGGTGCTCGCGCCAATAGGGCAGGTCGTCATCATAGGTGTCGGAGACGTAAGCAAAACCGCCCTCCTCCGAAACCAGATCGACTGTATTGACCGAGCAGCGGCCGGTGTACCAGCCGGTCGGGCGCTCGCCTGTCGCCAGGGTGTGCAGGCGGATCGCCTCGGCGATCTGGGCACGTTCCTCCTCGGCCGGCATGTCCTTGTGCTCGACCCATTTGTAGCCGTGGCTGGCGATCTCCCAGCCGGCCTGCTGCATGGCGCGCAATTGCTCGGGCGCGCGCATCAGCGCGGTGGCCACGCCATAAACTGTCACCGGCACATCAAGGTCGGTGAACAGGCGATGCAGCCGCCAGAAGCCGGCACGGGCGCCGTATTCGTAGACCGATTCCATGTTCCAATGACGCTGGCCCGGCCATTGCGCCGCCCCGGGTATTTCCGACAGGAAAGCCTCGCTCGCGGCGTCGCCATGCAGGATGTTGTTTTCGCCACCCTCCTCGTAATTGAGCACGAACTGCACGGCGACATTGGCGCCGCCGGGCCAGTTGGCGTGTGGCGGGTTCTCACCGTAGCCGCGCATGTCGCGGGGGTAACGCATGGCATTTCTCCAGAAGTGGGTGCGCGGTCGCGTCCCGCGCAAAAGAGTGGCTGTCTAAGTCTGACGCAGCAGGCTGGCCGCAGCGCCTAAAATCCGGTCTCAGGCAAAAATCGTATCCAATAATTCGGCGAGGAAAATGCTATGGGCCGCATTTACCCAACGCCTGTGTCAACCGCGCGACAGGCGTTGCCTGGTCCCACGGTACCGGATGCGTACCGAACTTTGCCGCCATGGCCAGGACGACGGCAAACTCGTCGATCGCCACGGGCGGCTGCCGCTTCAGCCAGTCCCGATCAAAAACCGGCATGGCGAACTGGCCGGCGTGCATCTCGATCCAGACCTTGCATGCGGGCAGGATCGACCTGATCGCCTCCCAGTCGACGAACCCTTCGCCGAGCGGCGCCAGAAAACGGCGGATGCCGTTGTCCTGGAACCGCATCACCGCATCGTCGACATAGATCTGGGCGGCATAGGGCGCAACGCGCCGGGCGGCGGCCACAGGGTCCTCGAGGCGGCACAACACATTGACGGGGTCGAAGGCGATGCCGAGCACGTCGGATCCAACCCGCTCGACAAGAGCCACGATCTCCGATGTTGCGATCTCCTCATGGGTCTTGAGCAGCAGCTTCGCGCCGTTGCCGCGCAAGGCCGACGCACAGCGCGCCAAGAGTTCGGCAACGCCGTCGAGCTGGGCCTGCCAGCTCACATCCGCGTCGAAGCGATCCTCGATCATGCCGATGATGAAAAACATGTCGCGGATGCCGACGCCGGCGGCAAGCCCGACCAGCCGCTCGATGCCGGCCTGCATGTCGCCGCGACCGGCATCGACAATCGGCTTGCTGCGGGCGGGCAGCGCTGGATTGACGATGCCGAGCATCGCCGAAATCTCCAGCCCCAACCGATCGGCCTCCTGCCTGATGGCGCGCAGTTCATTGGGATCTAGCGTCGGGCTGATATCGAACAGCGAGTTGAACAGCAGGCTCTTTAGCCCCAGCCCAGCTGCGGCGTGCAGCGCCTCGACAGCCGTCAGGCTGCGGCCGTTCGGCAGGGAACTCTTGATGATGCCGGTCATGCAGCCACCTCGCGGAAGAAACTGGGCCCGCCGCCGCCGCCCGAGCGCGTTGAACGCATGGCGATCCTGGCAAGTCGGATCCATCAGCACTATCTTGTATCATAAAATTGTTGTCAATGGATACAATCTCTGCCATCAGCAGGACGACTGCGCGCGCCTGCGCCAATGAAGGAGCTCCCCATGACCAAGCCGTCAAATTATGAAAGCGTCGCCGGCCTTTCGTTGCATCCGGCCCTACGCGCCTTTGTCGAAGGCGAGGTTCTGCCCGGCGCCCGCCTCGAGCCGTCGGCCTTCTGGTCCGGACTGGCTGCGATCATCGCTGAACTCGCGCCGCGCCACCGTGAGCTGCTGGCCGTGCGCGACGACCTCCAGGCGAAGATCGATACCTGGCACATCGAGCGGAAGGGCAAGCCGCACGACGCGGCCGCCTATGAACAGTTCCTGCGCGACATCGGCTATCTGGCGCCGGCGCCGGCCGCTGACGCCTATCAGGTGGCGACCAAGAACGTCGACGCCGAGATCGGCACGCTCGCCGGCCCGCAGCTGGTCGTGCCGCTGTCCAACGCACGCTATGCACTGAACGCTGCGAATGCACGCTGGGGTTCGCTTTACGACGCGCTCTACGGCACCGACGCCATCCCCGAGACCGACGGCGCCGAGAAGGGCAAGGCGTTCAATCCAACCCGCGCCGGCCGCGTCATTGCCCGTGTCCGCGCCTTCCTCGACCAGGCCGTGCCGCTCACCAAGGGCAGCCATGCCGACGCCACGAGCTATGTCGTCGAGCGCGGCAAGCTTGAAGTGACGCTTGCGGACGGCTCGAAGACCGGCCTGCAGGCGGCCGCACAATTTGCCGGCTTCACCGGCCCGCGCCACGAGCCCAAGAGCGTGCTTCTGATCAACAACGGCCTGCACATGGAACTGGTCATCGACCGCGAGCACGCGGTCGGCCAGCTCGACTCGGCAGGCATCGCAGATGTCGTCATCGAGGCGGCGATCTCGATCATCATGGACCTCGAGGACGCGGTTTCGGCGGTCGACGCCGAGGACAAGGTCACTGTCTACCGCAACTGGCAGCGCCTGATGGATGGCAGCCTGAGCTCGGAATTCAGCAAGGGCGGCAGGACCGTCACCCGCAAGCTGGTCGAAGACCGCGTCTTCACCGCGCCCGGCGGCAGCGAGCTTGTCCTGCACGGCCGCTCGACCATGCTGGTGCGCAATGTCGGCCATCACATGTTCACCGACGCCGTGCTCGACGAAGCAGGTAACCCGGTGCCCGAGGCGATCCTTGATGCGGCCATCACCGTCGCCAGCGCCGCGCAGGACATCCGCGGCGAAAACGCCGTGCGCAACAGCCGCACCGGCTCGGTCTATGTGGTGAAGCCCAAGATGCACGGCCCCGACGAAGTTGGCCTGTCGGATCTGCTGTTCAAGCGCATCGAGGAGCTCGTCGGCCTGCCCAAATACACTATGAAGATCGGCGTCATGGACGAGGAACGCCGCACATCGGCAAATCTCGCCGCCTGCATGTCCAAGGTGCGCGACCGTACGGTGTTCATCAACACCGGCTTCCTCGACCGCACCGGCGACGAGATCCACACCTCGATGGAAGCAGGCCCGATGATGCGCAAGGCCGAGATGGCGTCTGCCACCTGGCTCAAGGCCTATGAGGCGAACAATGTCGATGTCGGCATTGCCCGCAACCTGCCCGGCCGCGCCCAGATCGGCAAAGGCATGTGGGCGGCGCCCGACCAGATGGCAGCGCTGCTCGACAAGAAGATCGCCCATCCGCGCGCCGGCGCCAGCACCGCCTGGGTGCCGACGCCGACGGCGGCGGTGCTGCACGCCATGCACTACCACCTCGTCGACGTCGCATCCGTCCAGGACGGGCTGCGCAGCAAGGAACAGGCGTCGCTGACCGAGCTGCTGACCATTCCGCTGGCAACCCGCGACTACAGCGCCGACGAGATCAAGGCCGAGCTCGAAAACAACCTGCAGGGGCTGCTCGGTTATGTCGTGCGCTGGGTCGGCCAGGGCGTCGGCGTCTCGACCGTTCCCGACCTCGACGACGTCAGGCTGATGGAAGACCGCGCCACGCTGCGCATCTCCTCCCAGCATGTCGCCAACTGGCTGCATCACGGCATCGTCGGCGAAGAGCAAGTGCGCGAGACGATGCGGCGCATGGCTGCCGTGGTCGACCGGCAGAATGCCGACACCGAAGGCTACAAGCCGCTGGCCCCCGGCTTCGACAGCCCGGCCTTCAAAGCCGCCGAGGATCTGGTGTTCACCGGCCGCACCCAGCCCAACGGCTACACCGAGCATGTGCTGCATATCAGGCGCCGCGAGGCCAAGGCACTGTCGGCCTGAGCTCGCAGCGGAAATACAAAAGGCCCCGTTTCGACGGGGCCTTTTGCTTTGGTGCGCCGCTGCATCGGGTTGCGTGCTTCGTGCTGCTGATGGAATGTCACGCCAGCAGCAAATCGGCCGGAGGTGCGTCATGGGCGCTGGCATCCATCACATCACGCTCATCACCCGCAAGGTGCAGGCCAATGTCGACTTTTATGTCGGCTTCCTCGGGCTCCGGCTGGTCAAGCAGACCGGCGGTTATGAGGACGCAACCCAGCTGCACCTGTTTTATGGCGACGGTGCCGCCAATCCCGGCACGCTGATCACCTTCCTGGTCTGGGAGGACGGCGCTCAGGGACGCATCGGCAACGGCCAGCCGAGCGAGATTTCGCTCGCCATCGATCCCCAGAGCATCGGCTTCTGGCTGACGCGGGCGCTGTCGCACCACGTCGAGATTTCTGGCCCGACGGAAGAGATGGGCGAGCCGACGCTCAGGCTGAAGGACCCTGACGGGGTAATCGTCAAGCTGGTGGGCGTAACAGGTTTTCCTGCCCCTTCAGGCTGGGACGGCTCGACCGTACCTTCGGAACATGCCATCCGCCGTATCCGTGGTGCCACCGTCATGACCGAGGTTCCGGAGCTGACCGAGAGCTTTGTCGCCAGGCATTTCGGCTATCGGCCGGACAAGAGCACCGAGTTCATCCGCCGGCTTGTTTCGGACTCCGGCGACATCATCGACATCAGGGACGCCAAGGGCTTCTGGTCGAGCGCACCGGGTACCGGCACCATCGACCACATCGCCTTCCGGGCCCAAGATGTCGCCGAGGTCGAACGGGTGCATGGCGAGCTGGGCTCGTCCAATTCCTCGATCACCAACGTGCACGACCGCAAGTATTTCTATTCGCTCTATGTGCGCGAGCCGGGCGGCACGTTGATCGAGCTGGCAACCGACGCGCCTGGAATGGCTGTAGACGAAGCCCCGGAAGAACTCGGCACGCATCTGTTCGTGCCGCCCGACCGCGCCGACAAGATCGACGAGCTGAAAACGATGCTGCCACAGTTTTCCTGGCCCGGCGAAGAGCGCGTCATCTATCGCGAGCTGCCATTCGTCCACCGCTTCTACACGCCCGAAAACCCAGACGGCACGACCATCGTGCTGCTGCACGGCTCGGGCGGCAACGAAACCAGCCTGTTGCCCTTCGCCGCCAAGGCAGCACCCAACGCCACCTTGCTGGCACTGCGCGGCCGCGCAACCGACGAGGGCACGCCACGCTGGTTCCGCCGCTTCTCGGCAAACAAATTCGACCAGACCGACATTGCCTCGGAGGCCGAGGCGCTGGCCGCCTTCATCGACGGCGCCATCGAGGCCTACCGGCTCGACCCTGCCAAGCTGGTATTCCTCGGCCATTCCAATGGCGCCAACATGTTGGCCGCCACCATGCTGTTGCACCCACATGTCATCCGCCGCGCGGCACTGCTGCGCGCGGCGATGGTGCTGGAACAGCCACCGGCGGCCGACCTGTCGGATGCCGAGGTGCTGCTGATCACGGGCGACGTCGATGTGTTCAGCAATTTTGGTCCCGAACTGGCCGGGCTGCTGCGCCAGGCGGGCGCCCAGATCGACGCTCGCACCATCTCCTCCGGGCACGCCTTCGAGGCTGCCGACATCGAGAGCGTCAGGGAGTGGCTGGCCGCTCGCGGGCTCTAGTGGCGAGACCCTGCCAGATTACGCCAGAGGTTTGAGCCTCGCCTCGATCGCAGCCCGCTTGTCCTCGAGGAACGGCGGCAGCGACAGGCGCTCGCCGAGCGTCTCCATCGGCTCATCGACGGCAAAGCCGGGGCCGTCGGTGGCGATTTCGAACAGCACCCCGGCGGGCTCGCGGAAGTAGAGCGAGCGGAAATAATAGCGCTCGACCTCGCCGCTCGATGGCAGGCGGAACTCCTGCAGCCGCGCCGTCCATTGATGGATCTGCTCGACGTCCGGAGTGCGGAAGGCCACGTGGTGGACGCCGCCAGCACCCTGCATGGCCGGGTTGAGCTTTGGCTGGACGGCGACATGCAGCTCGGCAGCCGGCCCGCCCTCGCCCATCTCGTAGACATGCACCTGGCCTTCGCCATCTGGCGAGGCGAAATCCCTGACCTTGCGCAGGTTCATCACTCTGGTCAGCACCAACTCGGTGTTTGCGAGGTCGGGCACGCTGATGGTGATCGGTCCGAGGCCCCTGATCTGGTGCTCTGCTGGAATGGTGCTGGCAGACCATTCATTGGCCGGACCCTTGCCGCCATCGTCGACAAGCCGCAGGCGCTGGCCCTCGGGGTCCTCGAAATCGACTGATTTGTGGCCGCCGATTTCCCTGATATCCGATGTCTCGATGCCCTTGGCCGCAAGATGCTCGCGCCACCACGACAGCGACGCCTCGCCCGAAACGCGCAAGCCGGTGCGGCAGATGCTGTGGGTGCCGCGGCGCTCGCGTCCCACCGGCCAGTCGAAGAAGGTCAGGTCCGAGCCGGGACTGGCCTTTCCGTCGGCGTAGAACAGGTGATAGGCGCTGGTGTCGTCCTGGTTGACCGTCTTCTTGACCAGCCGCATGCCCAGCATCTGCGTGTAGAAGCGCAAATTGCCAGGTGCGTCGGCGGTAATCGCGGTCAGATGGTGAATGCCCGTCAGTTGCAGCGTCATCGGAGCCTCCTGTTACCGGGAAGCCCTAGAGATAGCGCCTTTATGCCGGGGCGGCCACGCTCAATATTGCTCGCGCGGCAAATGCACGACGAGGCCGTCGAGGGCAGCCGACATCTTGAGCTGGCAGGTGAGCCTGCTGCGCTCGGTCGGGTTCATCAGGCATTCGATCATGCCCTGCTCGGAATCGTCAGGCGCTGCCAACTTTCCGGTCCAGGCTTCGTCAACATAGCAATGGCAGGTGCCGCAGGCGCAGGAGCCGCCGCATTCGGCGAGGATCTGGTCGATGCCATTGGCGACAGCCACCGACATGACGCTCTGGCCTTCATTGGCCGCGAGTTCGGTTGCCTGGCCGTCGGCGTCGACGAAGATTACGCGATACATGAAATTTCTCCTTGATCAGGCCGGGGTCAGCGTCAGGTGCAGCGCCTTGGGGCCGCGCACGGACAGGCCGGGCTTGTATTGGGGCTCGGCTTCGGCGAGCGAGATCGACTTCAGCCGCTTGATCAGCGTGGTGAAGATCACCTCCATGTCCAGGCGCGCCAGATGGTTGCCGAGGCAGAAATGGGCACCGCCGCCGAAGGCGAGGTGGCGGTTGGGATTGCGGCCGACATCGAAGCTGCCGGCGTCGTCGCCGAAGGCAAAGGGGTCGCGATTGGCCGCACCGTAGAGCAGGCCGAACTTGGTGCCGCGTGGAAACGCCCTGCCGCCGACGACGCAGTCGGTGGTCGAGTAGCGGTGGAAGAAGGGCAGCGGTGACTCGAAGCGGAACATTTCCTGGATCGCGGTGTGGATCAGGCCCGGATCCTGGCGCAGCCGCTCCATCTGGTCGGGAAAGCGCAGCAGCGCGTGCATGCCCGAGCCGAGCACGTCGATGGTCGAACCGTGGCCGGCCATCAGGATCAGCATGCAGGTCGAGACCAGCTCGTCCTCGTTGAGGTGACCAGCGTCCTGAGCCGCGATCAGGCGGGTGATCAGGTCTTCCTGCGGCGCCGCGCGGCGCTCGGCCATCAGCTTCTGGAGGTAGTGGTAGAACTCGGTGGTCGCCTGCTCGGCCAGCGCCTTGCGCTCGTCGGTGCGGTTGATGTCGAAGAACTGCACGACCTTTTCCGACCAGCCGCGCAACTGCGGACAATCCTCATCAGGCACGCCGAGCACGCGGCCAATGATGTGGCCCGGCACCTGGGAGGCGAGATCCTCGACGAAATCGATCTCGCCCTTGTCGATCAGGCTATCGACCAGCTTGTCGACGAAGCTCTGGATCATGCCGCGCTGGCGGGCAATGAAGGCGGGTGTGAACTCGCGGAACACCTGTTTGCGCAGCCGATCGTGTACCTCACCATCACTGTCGAGCATGGAAAACTGCACGAAGCGCTCATGATGCGGCATGTCGAGCCAGTTCTGCAGCCGCTTCTGCTCATGCACCTCCTCGGCCGACATGAAGAACTCGGGCGAACGCACCATCGAGTTGTCGCGGGCGATGCTGGCCACGTCGTCGAAGCGGGAGACCAGCCACATGTCGAAGTCGGGGAAGAACTGCGGCTCGCCCATGTCGCGCAGCGCCGCATAGGCAGGATAGGGATTCTGGGCGAAGGCGCTGGACAGCGGCTCGAATGCCGCGCCTGATACGCTTGCCTTTGGGGTAGCGGTCGCCATCTGGTCGCTCCAACTTACATGGATTGCCGCCGCAATGCGGCAGCCTGCCTTAGGCTAGCGGCAACGGTGCCGATATGAATGCACCGAAGTCGCGCCTTGATGGATAAAACTCGCATCGTCGTGGGCATGCCGCTACAACGCCAGCAACGGACGAGCGGACCGGCCTGCGCAAAAATGACCGAAGACCATCGTGACGAGATCCTGTTTCACACGCCAGGCCGGCATGCGGAGGCCTATCCTTACAAGATCCTCGTTGCCGGGCGCACGCGCTTCACCGCCGAGGACGGGCTGGTGACGCGCCGCTTCCACCACCACACGCTGATTCTTTCCCTGTCCGGCCGCGGCCTGATCGAGGTTGCCGGACAGCGCTTTGCCGCCCAGGCCGGCAGCGTCGTCTGGCTCGACACGGCGATGCAATATGCCCATGGCTGCAACGCTGACGCCGACCATTGGAACTATATCTGGATGAGCATCGATGGCCATGGCCTCGACGCGGTGTTCGCCTTCCTGCGTGTCGGGCAACAGCCGGTCTTCGCCGGCTCCAGCCCAGCCGAGCCGCTGTTCGAGCAGGCGCTTGCCGCGCTTGCCCATCGCAGCCAGACCACCGACGCGCTGTCGAGCGCCATTGTCAGCCAGTTGGTAGCACTTCTGGTTGCCGAGCGCGGCGAGCAGGAGGAAGACAGCGGCGAGCGCGTCCAGCGGCTGATGCGGGCGCTCCGGGCCGACATCGCCCGCAACTGGCAGATCGAAGACATGGCCGACATCTCCAGCCTCAGCGCCTCGCAGTTGCACAGGCAGTTCCGCCAGAAGACGGGCACCACACCGATGGACTGGATTCGCCACGAGCGTATGAACCTCGCCAAGCGGCTTTTGACCTCCACAGACGCCAAGATATCGGCAGTGGCCTTGAGTTCCGGCTATGCCGATCCCTACCATTTCAGCCGTGATTTTCGGCGCATATCGGGCCAGTCGCCGAGCGAGTTCAGACGCGCGCGGGGGCGATGACGCGCCCGCTGTTGTTGGCCCAGTCCCAGCCCGTCGACAGGCACCGCGGTTTCGGGCAGGCTGCGGCCGGATCCAACGCAGGGATGAACACGCCACATGACATCGAAGCCAGCCGTCTACGAATTCAACGCGGCGATCGTGCGCGAGCCGGCCCGCTCGGTGGTCAACGGGCTGCGCGCCGACGACCGCGGCAACCCGACCTATGACGGCGTCAAGGCCGAGCATGCGGCCTATGTCGCGGCAATGCAGGCGACGGGTGTTACGGTGACGGTGCTGCCGGCGCTGGAGAGCTTTCCGGATTCGATCTTCGTCGAGGACCCGGCGCTGGTGTTTCCCGAGGGTGCGATCCTGCTCCGGCCCGGCGCCGAGACGCGGCTGAAGGAAACCGCCGAGATCGCGCCGACGCTGAAGACAATGTTCGGCACCGTACTCGACCTGCCGTCGCCAGGCTTCGCCGACGGCGGAGACGTGCTGACCACCCCCAGAAGCGTGATGATCGGCCTGTCCGCCCGCACCGACCGCGCCGGCGCCGAGGGCCTCATATCAAGCCTCGATCGGCTCGGGCGCAAGGGTGAGATCGTGCAGACGCCCGAAGGCGTGCTGCATTTCAAGACCGACTGCTCGCTGCTCGACGACGAGACGATGCTGACCACCGAAAGGCTGGGCCGCTCGGGCGTATTCAATGGTTTCCGGCAGGTGACCATCCCGGCAGGCGAAGAACCGGCAGCGAATGCGCTGCGCGTCAACGGCGTGGTGATGGTCGGCTCGGACTATCCGCGCACCATCGAGATGCTCGACCGGCTCGGCTACACCGTCGTGCCGCTGAAGACGACCGAGATCGGCAAGATCGACGCCGGCCTGTCCTGCATGTCGCTGCGCTGGCATCGCGGCGCGGCCTGAGAGCGCCGGCGACGCAAATGGAATGACACGGCGCGTTCACTTGCCCGTGAGGCGCAGCATGCCGGCGCAACAATTGCCGGCCACGTTGCGTATTCTCTGCTGTACCCACCGAAGCCAGGGGTTCGCCAGCGTGCCGATCCGACCCGGCATTGGCTGAAGATCAGGGAGTGTCCAATGCTCAAGCTGCTTTCAACCGCATGGAACCACACCGCCGGCCGCGCCGTGCTGTTGGGCATGGCGGGAGGCCTCGCGCTACTACTTGCCCCCGCCAGGGCGGAGGAGGGCATTGCCATTCCGGTGCCTGCCTTGGACGAGCAGGCAAAGGGCAACTCGGAAACGGCGGTGCTGGCAGGCGGCTGCTTCTGGGGCGTGCAGGGCGTGTTCCAGCACGTGACAGGCGTCCGCAACGCGGTTTCAGGTTATGCCGGCGGCGACAAGCAAACGGCGCAGTATGAGACTGTCGGCACCGGCGCGACCGGTCATGCCGAGTCGGTGAAGATCACCTTCGACCCGCACAAGATCAGTTATGGCCAGATCCTGCAGATCTATTTCTCGGTTGCGCACGATCCGACCCAGATCAACCGCCAGGGACCGGATAGCGGCACGCAATACCGCTCGGCGATTTTCCCCGCAGACGCGGACCAGGCGAGGGTCGCAAAGGCCTACATCGCCCAGTTGGACAAAGCGAAGACCTTCGGCCGGGCCATCGCCACGAAGATCGAGCCGGGCCATGCCTTCTACCCGGCTGAGGCCTATCATCAGGACTTCCTCGCCCTGAACCCGACCTATCCCTACATCGTCTACAACGACCTGCCGAAGATCGAGAACCTCAAGCGGCTTTTCCCCGGCAGCTACCGCAGCGACCCGGTCCTGGTTTCGGAAGCCAAGGCTTCGAATTGATAAAACGGGCGGCGGCTGGTGCCAGGTAGACGCCGCCGCCCTGCTTCAGCGTTCGACGCTGTGTTCAATCCCTCAGGAGATCGAACATCAGCTTGAAGAAACGGTCGGCATCGACTTCGTAGGCGATGCGGGCGTTGTCTTTCTCGCCGCGCTCGCCCCAATAGTCGGCAACGGTCGCGCCGAAGGTATGGGTGCCCGTCAGGTCCACGGCGATGTGGGCCGGCCGGGTCTTGACCAAGGTCGGATCGATCGCCAGCGCAAGGGCCAGCGGGTCGTGCATGGCACCGCCGACGCCCATCGAGTTGCGGTGAAGCTTCTCGTAGAACAGCAGCCAGTCGTTGACGAGCTTTCCCAGCGGCGTGTCGATGGTGGCGAGTTCGGCATATTGCTCTTCCTCGACCAGCACCTGCATTGTGACGTCGAGGCCGACCATCAGGATCGGCACGCCGGAATCGAGCACGATCTTCAGCGCCTCGGGGTCGCAGAAGGCGTTGAATTCGGTCGGCGTGATGATCTCGCTCTTGCGATAGAACACGCCGCCCATCCAGATCAGCTCCTTGATCTTGGGCAACACCTCTGGGTGCTTGAGGATCAGGAGGCCGATGTTGCAGAGCGGGCCGGTGGCGACGACCATCAGCGGCTCGGGCGATGCCAAAAGCTTCTCTGCAAGGAAGTCGACGGCATGCTGGTCGACAGGCTTGATGGTCGCCTGCGGCAGATAGGGGGAGCCTTCGAGGCCGCTCGGGCCGTCGGCCGTGCCGAGCACCAGCGGTCGCGCCAGCGGGCGATGGCAGCCGGCCGCCACCGGCACGTCGCCGGCGCCGATGTATTCGAGGATACGAAGCGCGTTGGTGGTGGTCTTCTCCAGCTCGGCGTTGCCGCAGGTGGTGGTGACGCCGAGCAGCTCGATGGCAGGCGAACGGTGTGCCATGACGAGTGCGATGGCGTCGTCGTGGCCGGGATCGCAGTCGAACAGAATGGGTGTAGCTGTCATGATGTCACTCTTCACTCCGCCGCCAGGTCGAAGCGCGCGATGGTTTCTTTGAACATGTCGAGGAAGCGGCGGCCGTCGAGGTCGATGCCGATGCGCGTGGTCTTGGGGCCGCCGCCGGGCAGGATCTGGAAGCCGCGGTAAGCGACCGTCTGGCCGCGCGAGACGGTGCCATCGATCAGCACGTCGACGAACAGCGGCTCGGTCAGCGTCGCGAGCTCGGGATCGAAGGCCAGCGCCACGGTGATGACGTCGTCGAGGGGAAAACCGACGAGGCCGAAGAACTCGCGCCAGATGTCGATGTAGATCGGGAACACGTCGGCGATCATGTCGAGGACCGGATTGTCCTCGGCCCTGGCCTGCATGTCGGCGATGTCGTCGCGCGTCAGCATGGAGGTGGCGACGCGGTTGTCCTCGCAGATGTCGAGCGGCACCAGGATCTTGTCGACCTCGGCGTTGAGCACGATGCGCGATGCCTCGGGATCGGCCCAGACGTTGTATTCGGTCACGGGCGTGATGTTGCCCGGCGTTGTGAAGGTGCCGCCGAGCACGATCAGGCGTTTGAGCGCGCCGGCGAGCTTCGGCTCCTGCAGCAGCGCCATCGCCGCATTGGTCAGCGGGCCGGTGGTGACGAGCGTGATCTCGCCCGGATTGGCGATGACGGTCCTGATGATGAAATCGACGGCATGGCCGGGATTCGCCTGGCGCCTTGGCGTGGGAGCCGGCGGGTTGAATTTTTTCAGGCGGTCGCCGAAGCGGGCGGTGAGCGTCTTTTCGAAATGAACAGGCGCTTCCATCGCCGCCTTGGAATGGCCGACGATCGGCCGCCAGGCGCCGGCATAAACAGGAATGTCGTCTCGGTTGGCGAGCGACAGCGTGTTGAGCACGACATTGGTGACCTGCTCGATCGGGCCGGCAGCACCGGTACAGGTGGTAACCGCCTCCAGCTTCACGTTCGGATTGGCCGCGGCAAACAGCACGGCGAGAATGTCGTCGCCAGCCGAATCCACGTCTAGGATGATGCGTTCCATGGTCTTGATGCGATCCTTCAGCGTCAGTTGGTGCCGGTCCCAGCCGGCTTGTTCTCGACGGAGAGCAGCTTCTTCATGCTCTCCAGTGTTTCGCGGATGATCTTCGGCCGGCTGCGGTAGGACAGCGCAAACAGCGCCACCAGGGCCACCAGATAGGGCACCGCCAGGATCAGGTAGGATGGGAAGCCGAAGGTCTGGAGACGCAGCGAGAAGGCGTCGGCAAAGCCGAACAGCAGGCAACCCGCCAGCACCTTGAGCGGATCGCCGGCCGAGAAGATCAGGATGGCAACGGCCATGAAGCCGCGGCCCGACGACATGTTCTCGGTGAACATGGTGATGTAGCCGAGCGACAGATGCGCACCGGCAAGGCCAGCCAGCAGGCCGCACAACAGTGAGGCGGTGTAGCGCACGCGGGTGATGGAGATGCCGAGCGCCTCGGCTGCCTCGGGCTTTTCGCCGACGACGCGGATGTAGAGGCCCAGACGCGTGCGCTTGTAGAACAGCACCAGCAGCGGCACCGCGATGAAGGCGAGATAGACCATCGGCGTGAAGCCGTTGATCAACGGCGCCCAGGAGCCGAGCAGGTCGCGGGCGCCGGGGATCTGCACCTTGGGCAGGCCGACGATGCCCTGACCGACGATCGAGCCGCGCGTGCCGAAGATCGCCTTCATCAGCGAAATGGTCATGCCTCCGGCGAGGATGTTGAGCGCCAGGCCGACAACCACTTCATTGGCGCGGAAGCTGACGACCAGCACGGCAAAGGCGAGCGCGAAGACGAGCGCCGCCGCCACGCCGCAGGCGACGCCGACCAGCGCCGAGCCCGACCAGATCGAGCCGAGCACGGCGAAGAAGGCTCCGACCAGCATCTGGCCCTCAAGGCCGATGTTGAAGATGCCGGCCTTTGTGGTGAACGAGCCACCGAGCGCGACGAGCAGGATGGGGGCCGTCATCCGCAGCGTCGCGACCAGCAGTGCTACGTTGAACAAGCTGCCTAGAACTTCCATCGACGCTCTCCTGCGGTGCTGTCGCCGCGGCGCTTCATCAAGACCTGCGCCGAGACGCTGAGGATGATCAGGGCCTGGATGACGGTGATGATTTCGCGCGATGCGTTGGTGTCGGTCTCAAGCAGCAGCGAACCGCTGCGCAGGGCGCCGAAGAACAGCGCCGTCACGATGGTGCCGATGGGCGAGCCGTTGGCGAGCAGTGCCGCAATCAGGCCATCGAAGCCGAAACCCGGTGCGAAACCCTCCATGAAGCGATGATGGACACCGAGCGTCTCGATGCCTCCGGCAAGACCGCCGACCGCGCCCGAGGCCAGCAGCACGAGGAAGCCCTGGCGCTTGACGTCGATGCCGCCATATTCGGCGAATTTCGGCGCCGAGCCGACCATCGAGATCGAGTAACCCTTGGCGGTGTAGCGGAAAAACCAGGCGACGAAGAGTGCCAGCGCAAGGCCGATGACCAGGCCCCAGTTGAGGCGCGAGAAGGAAAACAGCTCGGGCAGGTAGGCCGTGGGCAGGATCGGCGGGGTCTCCGACCAGCCGCCGGGACGTTTGAACAGGAAGATGGTGAAATAGGAGGTCAGCAGCACCGCGACGTAGTTCGACAGGATGGTCGAGACCACCTCGTTGGTGTTGTAGCGGGCGCGGAAATAGGCCGGGATCGCGACCCAGGCGGCACCTGCGAGCACAGCCACGGCCATGCCGACCACGACATGCAGCCCGGCCGGCAGCGGCAGGGCGAAGCCGACCCAGGCAGCGGCGAAACCGCCGAGGAAAAGCTGGCCCTCGATGCCGACATTGAACATGCCGCCACGCAGGCCGATGCAGGCGGCAATGCCGCAGATCAGGATCGGCGTCGTCTGCAACAGCGTGCCGGCGATCTTGGACTGGTCGCCGAACGCGCCCTTGAGCAGCGTCATGAGCACCTTGACCGGGCTTTCGTCGATCAGCACGATGATCACCGCGCCGAGCGCAAGCGCAATCGCCACGGCAATGATCTGGCCATAGAATGCGCGCAGTCTGTCGCTCATGCCGCCACCTCGCCGGTCGCGGCGTCGACTTCCAGGCCTGCCATCATCATGCCGATCCTTTCGCTGTCGGCGCTGTCGCCGTCGACCTCGCCCATGATGCGACCGTTGAACATCACCAGGATGCGGTCGGCCAGAGTGAGCAGTTCGTCGAGCTGCACCGATATGACGAGCACGGCGCGGCCGGCGGCACGCTGGCGCATGATCTCGTCGTGAATGGATTCCTGCGCGCCGATGTCGACGCCGCGCGTCGGCTGGTCGATGAGCAGGAAGTCCGCCTCATTGGTGAATTCGCGCGCCAGCACCACCTTCTGGATGTTGCCGCCCGACAGCCGCTTGACCGTGTCCTCGGGACCGCGGGCGCGGATGTCGAAGCGCTTGATCATTTCGACCGCCTGGCTGGCGGCGGCGCGCCAGTCGAGCACGCCGTTGCGGCTCCACGGCGCCTTGGACTGGCGGCCCATCAGAAGATTGGACGAAATCGAGGCGCCGCCGTCGACGCCGCGCACCAGCCGGTCGCCGGGCACATGGGCAAAGCCCGCATCGCGGATATCGGCCGGCGACAAGGCGGTCAGCTCGCTGCCCTTGAGCCTGGCCGAGCCATGGCTTGCCGGGCGCAGGCCGGACAGCACTTCGGCAAGTTCAGTCTGGCCGTTGCCGGCGACACCGGCGATGCCGACGATCTCGCCCGCACGCACGGTGAAGCTCGCATCGCGCAGCGCCGGCAGACGGCGGTCGTCGCGGGCCCAGAGGTTGTTGACGTCGAGAACGACTTCGCCGGACACCTTCTCGCGCGGACGGCGCTCGAAGCTGACGTCGCGGCCCACCATCATGCGAACCATGTCGCCCTTGGTCAGCTCCGCCGTCGGGCGGGTTGCGACATGCTTGCCGTGGCGCAGCACAGTCACCGTGTCGGACACTTCCATCACCTCCTCAAGGTGATGCGAGATGAAGATGACCGTCATGCCGCCGGCGACGAAGCCGCGCAGCGTCTGGAACAGCTCGCGGCTTTCCTGCGGCGTCAGCACCGCGGTCGGCTCGTCGAGGATAATGGTGCGGGCGCCACGCGCCAGAACCTTCAGGATTTCGATGCGCTGCTCGATGCCGACCGACAACAGCGACACGCGCTCTACCGGATCGACCTTGAGGCCGAAGCGCTCAGACAGCTCGCGTGTCTTCTCGATCTGGGCGGTGTGGTCGATCAGGCCGTTGCGGCGGATTTCCATGCCGAGGAACACGTTCTCGGCGACCGATAGAGACGGCACGAGCTTGAAATGCTGGTGCACCATGCCAAGCCCGGCATCGATCGCGGTGGCCGGGTCGGCGACGACGGTTTCCTTGCCGTTGAGCACGATCTTGCCTTCGTCTGGCTGCAGCAGGCCGAAGAGGATGTTCATCAGCGTCGTCTTGCCGGCGCCGTTCTCGCCGATGATGGCGTGGATCTCGCCGCGCCTGACGGAAAGATTGACGTCTTCATTGGCGACGAAGGCGCCGAAACGCTTGGTGATGCCGATCAATTCGACGGCAGTTTCGGCAGTTGCTGCCTTATCTTCCGTCCTGGCTGGCGACGTGTCCGACACGATTGCCTCGCAGCTTGAGTCCGATCCGCCCCGCACTGGCGGGAGCCGACCCATCTCTACCTGATTTTTGGGAAAAGATTAGCTCCGGAAGCCGGGGGGCCGGCTTCCGGAATCAAGGCTGCGCCTTACTTGTGGCGCTCGACCTTGATCGAGCCGTCGGTGATGCCCTTCTTGATCTCGTCAAGCTTGGCGGTCACCTCGTCCGGGATGGCGATGTCGTCGCAGACCTTCACTTCGACGCCGCCAGAGGCGAGGTCGAAGGTGTGGGTGCTGCCTGCCTCGACCTTCTTGCCTTCGACTTCGCTCTTGATCAGGCTGTAGACGGCGACGTCGCCGCGCTTCAGCATCGAGGCGAGCACGTTGCCGGGGGCCGAGCTGCACATGTCGATGTCGACGCCGATCGAGTACTTGTCGGCGGCCGCGCTCGCCTGCATCACGCCTTCGCCCGTCGGGCCGGCGACGTTGTAGACGATATCGGTGCCCTGGCCATAGAGCGCCAGCGCCAGCTCGCTGCCCTTGGCCGGATCGTCGAAGGTACCGGCAAATACCGAGTTCACCTTGACTTCAGGCGCGGCATATTTCGAGCCCTGCTCGTAGCCGCCGAGGAAGTTGCGGATGACGGGGATGTCGCGGCCGCCGACGAAGCCGATGGCCTTGCCGTCGCCGATCTTGTCGAAGGCGCTGCCCTGGTTCTCGACCATGCCGGCGAGCGCGCCGGCAACGAAGGAACCCTGCTCCTCAGCGAAGTTGGCGTAGACGATCTTCTTCGAATCGAGCACGCCATCGATGAAGACGAAGCGCTGGTTCGGATAGGCTTCGCTGGCCTTGGTCAGCGCGTCGACCAGTTCCCAGCCCATGACGAAGATCAGGTCGTACTGGCCGCCCTTGGCGAGGTTGGCGAACTGCTCTTCATAGTCGAGCGCGCGGTTGCCGGTGTCGACGAGCTTGAGATCGATGCCGAACTCGTCCTTGGCCTTGTTGAGGCCGTTGACGATCGAAATGCCGAAGCCCTGCGCGAAGTAGCCGGAGATCGCCGCCACGGACACCTTGTCCTGGGCTGCGGCCGAGCCGAGCGAAGCAGCAAGGGCCGCGCCGGCGATAATGCATTTACGGAATACGCTCTTCATCTCAACTCCCCGATGTGAAGCATCACCAGCAAAGGGCCTCTCTCCTCGACGCCCAAAACTTGTTGGTGGTCATATGACTTTATGGGCGGTCCAACGAACTGTCAATCGGCCAGCGAACGTCCGAAATCGCTGTGAACAATCGCCGCGGCGGCGGTTTCACGCATCCTGCTTGACAAAAACGGCGGATGGATAATTGTTGATACTCTAACAAGTTTTCAGCCCACCGGAATGGAGCAGTCGATGCCGGACGTTGTCGTCAGGAAGTTGGTCGTACAGGTCGAGGAAATTTTTCATGAGGGCGGGCCGGTGCGGGCCGAGCCGGTGAAGCGCGGCACGGTGATGGCGGTGATCGCCAACCCCTATGCCGGCCGCTATGTCGAGGACATCCAGCCCTTCATGGAAGACCTGAAGCCGCTCGGCGTCGAGATGGCCACCAAGCTGCTTGCCGCGCTCGGCGGCGATGCCTCTGCCATCGAAGGCTATGGCAAGGGCTCGATCGTCGGCGGCGGCGGCGAGCTCGAACACGGCGCGCTGTGGCACAATCCCGGCGGCTACGCGATGCGCGAAGCCCTCGGCGGCGCCAAGGCCATCGTACCGTCGAGCAAGAAGGTCGGTGGTCCCGGCGCGCGCATCGACATCCCGGTCACCCACGTCAACGCCTCCTATGTCCGCAGCCATTTCGACGCCATCGAAGTCGGCATCAACGACGCGCCGCGCGCCAACGAGCTGGTGCTGGTGCTAGCCATGACGACAGGTGCGCGCGTGCATGCCCGCGCCGGCGGCCTCGACGCCAAGGACATCAAGGGCGAGGACGGCCTGCGATGAGCGCCCTGATCCGCCGAATCATCACCGTCGTCGAGGAAGTCCGCGACGAAGGCGGCAAGCCGGTCGATCCGCCGACCAGGCGGGCTGCAGCCATTGCCGTCATCACCAACCCCTATGCCGGCAAATATGCCGACGACCTCGCGGAACTCATGGCGATCGGCGAGGAGCTGGGCGACATCCTGCCGCGCCGCGCCGTCGCAGCACTCGGCATTCCGGGCGACCAGGTCGAGAGCTTCGGCAAGGCGGCGGCCGTCGGCGCCGAGGGCGAGCTGGAGCATGCGGCAGCGATCCTGCATCCGAAGCTCGGCGCGCCGTTCCGCACCATCCTCGGCAAGGGTGCAGCGCTTATTCCGTCGTCCAAGAAGCGCGGCGGCATGGGCATAGCGCTCGACATTCCATTGGGCCACAAGGACGCCGCCAAGGTCCGCAGCCACTTCGACGGTATGGAAGTGCGCATCCCCGACGCACCGCGCGACAACGAGATCGTGGTGGCGATCGCCGTCACCGATTCGGGTCGCCCCCATCCACGCGTCGGCGGCCTGACCAAGGACAAGGTCGTCGGCATCGACGGCGTGAACTGAGGCCCCTGTTCCAATAAGCAGAGTTCCAATGGGCAGAAAGCCGGACGGACACAGTCCGCCCGGCTTTCGAGGCAGGCTCTAGATCGCCTGGCCTACGTCGATACGGTTTCCATCCGGATCCTCGAATACGAACGCTCGCAGGCCATAGTCCTTGTCCTGAAGGCCCTTGATGATCCTCAGCCCATGTTCCTTGCAAACCGCATGCAGGGCATCGACATCGTCCACCATCAGGTGGGCAACATTGAAATGCGCAGCCTTGTGGCCGGGCTGCAGCGTCAGATGCAACTCACCCTGGTCGCGCTTCAGGATCATGAAGCCGACGGGACTTCCGTTTTCGAAGATTTTCGTGAAGCCGAGAACCTTGGTGTAAAAGTCATGGGCCTTGCCCATGTCCTTCACGGGCAGCATGGCGGCAATTCGTCCGAACCGGACACCGTGATCGGCGATATCGTTCATCGCAGAGCCTCTGATTGCAAAGTCGCGATCACGCTCCGGACGGTGCCGGCAGATTTGATGCGCTTTGTTGTTTGAATCAGCAGGACGGTGCCCACGCGGCAAAGTCTATCCTGTGCCGGTCTCCAGCGAAACAGGCAGTATGTACGCCGTCGCGAATTTCGCGATCGGCGCTTGCAGCAGGGTCTTGCGGCGTCGCCGCGGCCAGATCAGGCCGCGACGATCTCGGGCACGCGGATCGCCGGCGGAGTGTTGCGGCTGCGGGCGGTGCGGACGATGCCGTCGACCATGATCATGCCGATGCCGGGCAGGTTGCCGAGCGCCAGGCTCTCGAGGAAATCCTTGCCGATGCCGCCGGCCGCCTGGTCCATGAACACCAGATCGGCGGCGCGGCCGGCCTCGACGACGCCGCGGTCGTCGAGGTTGCGCACGCGCGCCGTGTTGCCTGTGGCGAAGCAGAAGGCGACCTCGGTCGGCACATCGCCGAGCGAGGCGAGGTGGCAGATGGTCCTGAGGATGCCGAGCGGCTGCACGCCCGAACCGGCCGGACCGTCGGTGCCGAGGATGACGCGGTCGAGGATGTCGCGCTCCCTGGCGATGCCGAGCACGAACAGGCCGGTGCGCAGGTTGCCGTTGTGGACGATTTCGATGCCGCGCGTGCTTTCCTCGCAGATGCGGCGGATCTCGTCGTCGGGCAGCGCCGTCGGGCCGCCATTGATGTGCGCCACCACGTCGGCATCGACCTCGAGCACGACGTCGGCGCCAATGCGGCCGGAGCCCGGGATCGACGGGCCGCCGGTGTGGGTCATCGAAGTCATGCCATATTTGCGCGCCCAGGCGATCATCCGGCGGCCGGTGGGGCCGTCCTTGACGCCGCCGAGCCCGACCTCGCCGATCAGCGTCACGCCGGCCTCGGCCAGCTCGCGGAAATCGTCCTCTGTCATTTCAGGCTCGAGGACCGGCGCGCCGGCGATGATCTTCATGCCGCTGGGGCGGAAATTGGCGAAGCTGCGCTGTGCGGCTATGGCGAGCGCCTTGATGCCCACAATATCCTTGGGACGGCCGGGATAATGCGCCTCGCCGGCGGAGATGATGGTGGTGACGCCGCCATGCAGCGTCGAATCGATCCAGCCGATCTGGTTCTGGCGCGGCGTCCAGTCGCCGGCGACCGTGTGGACATGGTTGTCGATGAGACCAGGCGTGACGACACAGCCCTGCGCGTCGATGACGCTGTCGGCATTGGCGAGGTCGAGATCTACAGCCTTGCCGACGGCTGCGATGCGGCCATCCAGAACCACGATCGCATCGGCATCGAGGATCGGCCGGGCGATATCGCCGCTCAGCAGCAGGCCGATATTGCGGATGACCAGTTTTCCCTTGGCATCCTTGGTTTGCGGGTCATGCGCCATCGCGTGCGTTCCTTGCGTAGTCTCGGGCATGAAGCAGGCGCTCCGGCCGCCGGCCGGCAAAAACGCGCGCTTCGGAGGGGGTGTTTCGTTGTGCTAGCCGGTCATTTGCCTTCGGCGCCGGGTTCGTCGCCGCTGATGCGCTGCAGCAGCCGGAGCAGGGTCACCTGTTCGGTCGCCGACAGCGGCGACAGAAGGCGCTGGCCGACCTCGACGCTGCGCTCGAGACGCTCCAGCGTGTAGCGCACGCCCTCGTCGGTCAGGGCGATGATCGCCAGCCGCTGGTCGGTCTGCGAGGGGCTGCGCTTGATCAGCCCCTGCTTCAGCAGCTTGCGCACCACCAAGCTGATGGTCGAGGGATCCATCGCCGTCATGCGGCCGAGATGGTTCTGCGACACCTCGCCATGCCGCAGCACCGTGGCAAGTGCGGCGAACTGCGTCGGCGACAGGTCCTCGCCGGCCATCACCTGCTGGAAGCACAAGGTGGCGCGCTGGTGGGCGCGACGCACGACGTGAGCAGGGTGGACGTCAAGGTCGTAGCCGGTGTCGGCGTAGCGCGCCATCGCTTCCTCGCGGCTCAACGGCTCGTCGCCGCTCGACTTGATCTTGGACTTCTGGGCTTCGTCGAGGGTTGTCACGGCGTGCTTTCAACTCCTGGCTTGAAACCCCGGACCCTGGCTTGCGACCCGGTCACGCGGCAATGCTTGTGTTCTCGACATAGGCGCCTTCGCGGAACGCCTTGACCACCGCGGCAGCATCGCTGACCACGCCGAAATGGGTCGAGATGTCGTAAAGCGTGCTTTCCTGCTCGCGCGGGCCGGTGGCAGCACAGCAGTCAGCCGGCACCACGACCTCGTAGCCGTTGAAGAAGGCGTCATGCACAGTGGAGCGCACGCAGATGTTGGTGACCACGCCGAAGACGATCAGCTGGTCGGCCATCATGTCCTTCAGCGTCATGTCGAGGTCGGTCTGGAAGAATGACGAATAGCGCCGCTTGATGACGTGGATTTCGTCGTCGCGGGCGCCGAGGTCGTCGATGATCTCGACACCCCAGGTTCCTTCGACGCAATGCGGCGTGCGCTTCACCCATTCGCGGTCGCGGCGCATGTTGCGGCGGTGCGCGTCGTGCACCCAGATGACCGGTGCCCCGGCAGCGCGGGCAGCCTCGATGACGGCGAGCTGCGGTGCGACCAGCGTCTCGTATCCGGGCAGTACCATTGCCCCACCGGGCTTGCAGAAGTCGTTGACCATGTCGACGACGATGACGGCCGCCCGCTTGGGGTCGAGCGCGATGCCGCCGTCCTGCCTGTGCGACGAGAAGCTGTCCAATGTCATGATCCTACCTCCCCGGCAGATTGCCGATTGTTGGTGGTCATACAAAAAACCGTGGCGACGTCCAAGTCAATCCTCTGGCAGCAACTTGTCACAGTAGAGCACGATTCTCGGGCGCTGGAACCGCTATTTTCGGAGAAGATCATTCGCGAACAAGACGTTAGAGCCTGATAGCGGATCGGACCAGCGACTATCGCGCCAAAGGACAGGCTCGGCAGATGGCGCGACGCCCGATGATCCCGTCGAGCAGCGGTTGCGGCGGCAGGCCAAAGCGCGTCAAGCTGCCGGGCCTCGGACGAGCCAACAACACCATTGACAAGCGGGCCGGTTTGCGGTGTCCGATTGTTTGACTACAAACAATATTCGTCGCCGAGAGGAGCCCCCTGATGAAGATCGTCGTCACCGGATCGAGCGGACTGCTCGGCAGCCACGTCGCCGGGGCCATGGTGGACGCAGGCCACGAGGTGCTCGGCATCGACGCGGTGCCGCCGGCATCGGGCAGCTGGGCCCATGTCAGCGCCGACCTCACCGATCTCGGCCTGACCCTGCAGTTGATCCGCGACTGCGATGCGGTGGTTCATATCGCCGCCATTCCGCGTCCACTGGGCAAGGCGCCGGCCGAGGTGTTCCGCACCAACATGGCGATTTCCTACAACGTCATCGAGGCGGCGGCGCTGTCGCGCGCCACTCGCCTTGTCTACGCCTCGTCCTTCAGCGTGCTCGGCTATCCCTTCGCCGAGAATTTCATCGCTCCCACCTACCTGCCCGTCGACCAGCATCATCCCATCGGCGCGCAGGACGCCTACGGCCTGTCGAAATGGCTGGGCGAGGAGGTCGTGGAAGCGGCGGTGCGGCGCGGCGCGTTTTCGGCCGTCAGCCTGCGCATGCCGTGGATCCAGACGCCGCAAAGCTTCTTCGGCAGCATCGGCCCGCGCCGCGAGCTTGCCGATTCGGCCCGCGACCTCTGGGCCTATCTCGACGCCCGCGACGCCGCCGAAGGCTTCATCAGGGCGCTCGCCTGGACCGGTGAAGGCCACTTGCGCACCTTCCTCAGCGCAGCCGACACCTATTCGGAAGAGCCGACGGCCGATCTGGTCGCCCGCGCCTTCCCGAACACGCCGCTCAAGCGGCCGCTCGGCGGCCATGACGCGGTGATCGACAATGTCCACGCCCTGGAGACGCTCGGTTTCGAGCCACGCCACAGCTGGCGCTCATACGGCAAGTAGCAGGAGACGACGATGAAACGCTTCGACGACAAGGTTGTCCTGGTCACCGGCGGCGGCGGCGCCATCGGCAGTGCCGCGCTGCGCCGCTTCGCGGAGGAAGGTGCAAAGGTTGCGGTCGTCGATCTCGACGCCGCCCGGGCCATGGAGGTCGCTTCTGCCCTTGGCGACCGCGCCCTTGCCATCACTGCCGACGTCGCCGACGAAACACAGGCCAATGATGCCGTGGCAAAGACCGTCGCCACCTTCGGCCGCCTCGATGCGGTGTTCAACAATGCCGGCATCTCCGGCAAGGTCGCACCCATCCACGAACTGCCTGTCGAGGACTGGGACCGGATCGTGCGCATCAACCTGCGCAGCATGTTCCTGGTGCTCAAGGCCTCGGTGAAGGCGATGATCGACCAGGGCATCGAAGGCTCGATCGTCAATATGGGTTCGTCGATGGCCGGTTGGGACGTGCTTGCGGGCGGCGCAGGCTATGCCTCGACCAAGCATGGCGTGGTCGGCCTCACCCGCGTCGCTGCCCTCGACGCTGCGCCTTGGGGCATTCGCGTCAACGCCATCTGCCCCGGTGTCATCGAGACGACGCTTGGCGTGCCTGCCTCCGATCGCGCCGGCTATGCCAAGGGCATCCAGCGCTTTGCCGACCGCATTCCGCTGCGCCGCATCGGCCAGCCCGAGGACGTGGCCGCAGCAGTCGCCTTCCTCGCCTCGAACGAAGCGCGCCACGTCACCGGCGTAGACTGGCTGATCGACGGCGGCCAGACGCTGCAAAGCTGGGCCAACGCCCCCGAAGCCCAGGCTTTCCCGCGCCATGTGAAGCCGGGGTAACATAGGGTTGCGGACTATCGGCCGGTTGCCCGCCAATCCGCAGCCTTTTCCGTCCTATGAATGGCATGCAGGTTACTCTAAAACAGCAGGCAACCTCATCGAAGAAAATCGTGCTGTTCGAGCTTCGCCATATGAAACCCGCAAGTCTGCCGCCGCTGAGCTTCAGCCGATCTGAAAGGCCTGATGTGGATTTGTTGCCGGTCATGCTGTGTAAGACAGACTTGAAGACAACTCGAAGGCTGCAAGTTCAATCGAAATCGTCGGTTCGGCGATGAAGAAGCCCATATTCAATGCTGGAAAGCGCGGCATCCTGCTTGCCGCCGGGGCCTTGGTCGCTGCCGTGGCCCTTGGAGTTCGCGTGGCTCTTCCATCGCTGAAACAGGGCACGAACGCACCCGACCCAGATCTGCTGGCGCTCTACGCCAAGCCGGTCCAGCCTCCCTCCGGAGGGGAGCGGGTTTTTCATCTCGGACACAGTCTCGTCGGCCGCGACATGCCAGCCATGCTGGCGCAGCTTGCCGGCCCGGGCCATCGTTATGAACTGCAGCTCGGATGGGGGACCTCCCTGCGCGACCATTGGGAGCTGCAAACAAAAATCGCCGGCTTTGCCAAGGAGAACGCAACCCCGCGCTACCGGGATGCGCGGGTCGCATTGGCCAGCGGCGAATACGACGCGTTCGTCATGACCGAGATGGTCGATCTGAGCGACGCGATCCGCTACCACGACAGCGTTCGCTATGCGCCGAAATGGGCCGAGGCGGCTTTTGCCGGCAATCCCGACATCAAGGTCTATCTCTACGAGACCTGGCATGCGCTCGATGCACCCAAGGACTGGCTGAAGCGTTTTCCGACTGACTTGAAAGACCTGTGGGAGGCGGCACTGCTCTGGCCTTCTGTGCGCGCCACCGGACGCCCCATCTATCTCATCCCGGCAGGCCAGGTGATGGCCCGTCTCGTCGCGGAAGTGGAAGCGAACCCCGAGGGCATTGGCGGCCTGCGGAACCGGCAAGGACTCTTCGCGATCGCCGCCGATGGCACACAGGACCAGATCCATGCCAGCGACCTCGGGCTCTATCTGGTCGCGCTTACCCATTACGCGGTGCTCTATGCCAGGAGCCCCGTGGGCCTGCCGCACGAACTTCTGCGCGCCGACGGCACGCCGGCGCAGGCGCCGTCGCCCGAGCTTGCAAAGCGAATGCAGGAAATCGTCTGGGACGTGGTGACCAGCCTGGAACTGACCGGCGTCAAGGCCTCCGCCCCAAACTGATATCAAATGATACCTCTCCGCGAAGCGAAGCGCTCCGCGGACAGGTTATTGGCTGGTTCGGCGGCTCAACCCGCCACTGCGTCGGCAATCGCCTTGCCGCAGGTTGCGGTGTCTGCCTTGCCACCGAGGTCGCGGGTGCGCAGTGCCTCGTTGGCGAGCACCTCCTCGATGGCCCTGACGATGGCATCGGCCGCGCCGCGGTGGCCGAGATGCTCGAGCATCATCGCACCCGTCCAGATCTGGCCGACAGGATTGGCGATGCCCTTGCCGGCGATGTCGGGGGCCGAGCCATGCACCGGCTCGAACAGCGACGGGAATTTGCGCTCCGGGTTGATGTTGCCGGAAGGCGCTATGCCGATCGTGCCGGTGCAGGCCGGGCCGAGGTCGGAGAGAATGTCGCCGAACAGGTTCGATGCCACCACCACGTCGAAGCGGTCGGGGTTGAGAACGAACTGGGCGGCGAGAATGTCGATGTGGTACTTGTCCCAGCGCACGTCGGGATAGTGCCTCGCCATCTCCTCCACCCGTTCATCCCAGTAAGGCATGGTGATGGAGATGCCGTTCGACTTGGTCGCCGAGGTCAGATGCCTGGCGTCGCGTCGCTTGGCCAGTTCGAAGGCGTAGCGCAGGATGCGGTCGACGCCGATGCGGCTCATCACCGTTTCCTGGATGACGACCTCACGCTCGGTGCCGGGATACATGCGGCCGCCGATCGATGAGTATTCGCCCTCCGTGTTTTCGCGCACGATGTAGAAGTCGATGTCGCCGGGCTTGCGGCCCGCCAGTGGCGACCTGACGCCAGGCATCAGCCGCACCGGCCGCAAATTGACATATTGGTCGAACTCGCGCCGGAACTGCAGCAGCGAGCCCCAAAGCGACACATGGTCCGGCACCGTGTCGGGCCAGCCGACGGCGCCGAAAAAGATGGCGTCATGGCCGCCGATCCGGGCCTTCCAGTCCTCGGGCAGCATCGTGCCGTGCTTGAGATAGTAGTCGCAGGAGGCGAAGTCGAAGACATCGAAGCCGATGTCGATCTTGAATTTCGACGCCGCTGCCTCGAGCACCCGCAGGCCTTCTGGTATGACCTCCTTGCCGATGCCGTCGCCGGCGATGACGGCGATTCTCAGGGTCTTGTCGCTCATGGTTGGTGTCGCCCTAATGCAGGATCTGGCTGAGGAAGAGTTTTGTGCGCTCGTGGCGCGGATGGTCGAAGAACTCGGCCGGGGTGTTCTCCTCGACGATCTGGCCCTGGTCCATGAAGATCACCCGGTTGGCGACCTTGCGGGCAAAGCCCATCTCGTGGGTGACGCACAGCATGGTCATGCCCTCTTCGGCGAGGCCGACCATGGTCTCCAGCACTTCCTTGATCATTTCCGGGTCGAGCGCCGAGGTCGGCTCGTCGAACAGCATGATGCGCGGGTTCATGCACAGCGAGCGTGCGATCGCCACGCGCTGCTGCTGGCCGCCCGACAGCTGGCCGGGATATTTGTTGGCCTGCTCGGGGATCTTGACCCGGCGCAGGAAGTGCATCGCCTGCTCCTCGGCCTGCTTCTTCGGCGTCTTGCGCACCCAGATCGGCGCCAGCGTGCAGTTCTCCAGGATCGTCAGATGCGGGAACAGGTTGAAGTGCTGGAACACCATGCCGACTTCGCGGCGGACCTCGTCGATCTTCTTGAGATCGTTGGTCAGTTCCTTGCCGTCGACGATGATCTTGCCCTTCTGGTGCTCTTCCAGGCGGTTGATGCAGCGGATCATGGTCGACTTGCCCGAGCCCGACGGGCCGCAGACGACGATGCGCTCGCCGCGCATCACCTTCAGATTGATGTCCTTCAGGACGTTGAACTCGCCATACCACTTGTGCATGCCGACGATGTCGATGGCGACATCCGTCGTCGAGATATGCATCTTGGCGCGATCGACCTCGAGATCGTCGGCCCTCACCGTATTCTCAGCCGCCATCAGAACCTCCTCACTCTGTTCATGTACCGGGCGCGGGGCCGATGCCGGCTTGGTGCCGGCATCGGCGAAGTCATGCGGGCATGCCGCCTCAGTAGGCCGGCTGGCCGGCGGCGATCCACTCGGCGGTGTCGTCCAGGGTCCGCTCGAACGCCTGCACCATCGTCTCGATCTGCTCTTCGGTGATGATCAGCGGCGGGCAGAAGGCGAGCGTGTCCAGGATGTTGCGGACGATCAGTCCGTGGTGGTGGGCCCTGGCGAAGACATAGGCGCCGACCTTGCCCGGCACCTCGAAGCGCGCCTTGGTGGCCTTGTCGGCCACCAGCTCGACGCCGGCGATCAGGCCGGCGCCACGCACCTCGCCCACCAGCGGGTGCGCGGCAAGCGCGCCAAGCCGCTTCTGCAGGATTTCTCCCATGGCGGCGGCGTTCTCGACCAGCTTGCGCTCTTCGATGATCGCCAGATTTTCCAGGGCAACGGCGGTGGCAACCGGGTGGCCGGTTGCAGTGTAGCCGTGGCCGAAGGTGCCGATCTTGCCGCTGTTGTCGGCCACCGCCTTGAAGATGGTGTCCGAGATCATCACGGCGGCCAGCGGCTGGTAGGACGAGGTGATCTGTTTCGACAGCGTCATCAGGTCCGGCTTGATGCCGTAGTAGTCGGAGCCGAAGGTGGTGCCGAGGCGGCCGAAGCCAGTGATGACCTCGTCGGCGACGACGAGGATGTCGTTGCGGCGGCAGATGTCCTGTACCTTCTGCCAATAGCCTTCAGGTGCCGGGATGACGCCGCCTGCCGACATCAGCGGCTCGCCGATGAAGGCGGCGATGGTGTCGGCGCCCTCTTCGGCAATCACCGCTTCGAGCTCGGCAGCCAGCCGCTCGACGAACTGCGTTTCAGTCTCGCCCGGCTTGCCGAAGCGGTAGAAATGCGGGCAGGTCAGGTGGCGGACGGGGATCGCCGGCAGGTCGAAGTCGCGATGGTTGTTGGGCAGGCCGGTCAGGCTGGCGGCGGCAACGGTGACGCCGTGATAACCTTGGGTGCGCGCCAGGAACTTCTTCTTTGCCGGACGGCCGAGTGCGTTGTTGTAGTACCAGACCAGCTTGACGATGGTGTCGTTGGCTTCCGAGCCCGAATTGGTGAAGAAGACGTGCGACAGGCCTTCGGGCGCCATTTCGGCCAGCTTCTCGGCGAGCTCGATCGAGGGCATGTGCGACTTGTGGGCGAAGGTGTGGTAGTAGGGCAGCTTGTCGAGTTGTTTCGCCGCCGCCGCCACCAGGCGCTTCTCGCCGAAGCCGACGGCCACGCTCCACAGGCCGGCCAACCCCTCGATATAGCGATTGCCCTGATCGTCGAAGACATAGATGCCCTCGCCGCGATCGATCACGATCGGGCCGATCTCGGCATGGCGGACGGCGTTGGTGTAGGGATGGAGCTGGTGGGCGATATCGCGGGTGGCGGTGGAATTCGGTCTGGACATGAAGTTACCTCCGGTTGTTTTCGGCCCGTTGGCGGCTTGCCGCAGGGCGCACGTCAGGGTCGCCGCCCTCTGTGCTGAAGGCGGTCGGGTCGATGAACTTTTGTGGATCGCCCGGCTAGGCGGTCAGGCGCGGCGGTCAGTCGGGCGGCGTTCTCATGGCTGGTCGTCGCCGGTGTTGGCCAGGATACCGAAGCATCCGACTATGTCCTGAAGCACTGCCGCCCTGGCGGTTACGCCATCATGCGCGGCAATGGCGTGCAGCGCCTCCTCATGCGGCGGGATGGCCTCCTTGAGGCGACCGGGCTGCGCCTTGGCCATGCGCACCGACGGCCCCATGCGCAGCCACAGCGGCTCGATCATGTCGAACAGGATCGGCGAGTTGGCCATGCGCGCGATCTCGAGATGGAACCGCGCGTTGGCGCGCAGGAACAGGCTTGCGTCGTTGTTGTTCGCCGCCTTGGCCAGGGCGTTGAAATGGCTTGTCAGCGGCGCCATCGTCTCGGGCGTCGAGTGCTCGGCGGCGCGCTCGGCGGAGAGGCCTTCGAGCGCCACGCGGATGTCGCGGATCTCGGCCAGTTCGCCCGGCGTCAGATTGGGCACGTAGAAGGTCCGCTCCAACCTCAGCGCGCCGATGCTCTCCAGCTTCTGCAGCGCATCGCGCACCGGTACCGGGCTGGTTCCCAGTGTCGCCGACAGCTTGCGCAGCACCAGTCTGTCGCCGGGACGGAACTCGCCGGTGATCAGCTTTTCCTTGATCTGCCTGTAGATCTGCTCGTTCAGGGTGTCCTGAACCAGAGATTTGTAGACCTGCCTGCGTTCATCGAGCATTGGGCGTTCCTGCTGAAGACATGAGCCGGTTACCTGCGTTCATTGGCAAATTCCTGCTCAAGCCGCCGCGAGTGGAGCGACAGGATATAGCAGAACACGAAGAAGGCGAGACCGACGGCCAGATATGCTTCACGGTAAAAGCCCATCCAGGTGCCATCTGCAATAGCCCCGCGTGCGCCACCCAGCACGTCGATCAGGCCGATGACGCTGATCAGCGTGGTGTCCTTGATCGACTCGATGAAGGTGTTGATGATCGCCGGCAGGGCGATTCGGAACGCCTGCGGCAAAACCACCAGCCGCGACACCAGCCCATCCGGCAGGCCGAGGCTCTGGGCAGCTTCCGTCTGCCCTCTCGGAACCGCCTCGAGACCGGAGCGGATCGCCTCGGCCAGATAGGCCGCCTGGAACAGGATCAGGGCGATCTGGGCGCGCAGGATCGTGTCGATCATGCTGCCGCCAGGCAAGAGCAGCGGCAGCATCGTCGAGGCAACGAACAGGACAGCCAGCAGCGGCAATCCGCGCACGACCTCGACATAGGCGTCGCAGAAGCGCTTTACCACCTTGCTTTTCGAGCGGCGGCCGAGTGCCAGCAGCACCGACAGCGGCAGCGCCAAAACGATGCCGAAGGCAGACAGGCCGACCGTCAGCGGCAGGCCACCCCAGCGGCTGGTCGAAACAGGAGCAAGGCCAAACACACCGCCGGCCATCAGCACAAGGCTCGCCACCATCACCGCGATCCAGGCGAACAGGAGCGCCGGCTTCCACAGCTGCCTGAAGCCGCTGGCAATCAGCACGGAAAGGACGAGGGCAACGGCGAGCGCCGGACGCCAGTACTCGCCGGCCGGATAGCTGCCGAACAGGATGATGTGATAGCGCTCGGTCAGCATCGCCCAGCAGGCGCCGCCGGCGGCGCGGCACTCATCGGGCGTCGCTGTGCCGAAGGTTGCGTCCAGCACCGCCCAGCGGAGCAGCGCCAGGGCCGCGTAACCGAGCAGCAGCACACCGAGCACGGTAATGACGGCATGCGGCCACGGCTTGAAATAGGGGCTCAGGCGAGCCTTGAAGGTCGGGCGATCACGGGCGACCGTGGCGATGGCGACATCACTCATAGCTTCACCAATTGGGCGCGCCGTTCCAGCCTGCGGATGACGACAGAGGTCACAAGGCTGAGCGACAGATAGATCAGGAGATAGATGGTCACGGTCTCGATGGCCCGGCCGGTCTGGTTGAGCGCCGTGTTGCCGACGGAGACCAGGTCGGGATAACCGATCAGCACGGCAAGCGTCGTGTTCTTGATCAGGTTGAGATACTGGTTGGCCAGCGGCGGCAGCATCAGCCGCAGCGCCTGCGGCGCCAACACCAGCCAGAGCGTCAGGAAAGACCCCAGCCCCAGCGAGGCCGCCGCCTCGGACTGGCCCTTGGGAAGTGCCGCCAGGCTGCCGCGGACGATCTCGGCGATGAAGCCGGAGGTGTAGAAGGCAAGGCCGAACAGCATCGCCAGATATTCAGGCGTCACGCTCCAGCCGCCGCGGAAATTGAAGCCGACAAGGGCCGGACGGTCGAGCGTCGTCATGGCGACGGCCCAGAAGCACAGCGCAATGAACGCCGCGCCGCAGCCGGCAAGGCCAAGCTTGCCGAGAACAGGGAAGATGCCGGTCTCGTTCTTGCTGCGCAGCGCCAGATACCAGACACTCCAGGACGCAACGACCAGCGCCAGTGCTGCAATGGCCAAGGCCATGCCGTCGGCGAAGACGGGCAACGGCATGTAGAGGCCACGGCTGGAAAGCATCACGCCATCCACCGGCGCCCAGGCCTGGCGCGGGTTCGGCAGGGCGCGCACGGCAGTGGCGCAGACCACGAGGATCAGCAGCAGCGGCACATTGCGGGTAAATTCGACATAGGCCTTGGCAAGCCGCGTCAGCAGGGGATGGCCGATGCGGGCAGCCAGACCGACGAGCACACCGAACACGGAAGCCAAAACGATGCTGGCGAGCGCCAGCCTGATGGTATTGAGCAGCCCGGCCGTCAACGCCCTGAGATAGGTGTCGCCGGAGCTGTAGGCGATGATCGACTCGCCGATCGGGAACGACGTTGCCTCGCGCAGGAAGCCGAAGTCGATGACGATGCCCTTGGCGGCCAGATTGGCAGAGAAGTTGTATGACAGCCACGCCACGACGGCGGTGGCTGCCACAACAAACGTCACACCATGGAGACGTTCCCGACTGATCATCTCAACGGCGCCGCGAACATGAGGCCGCCCTTGGTCCACAGATCGTTGAGACCGCGGTCGAGCTTCATCGGCGAGCCCTTGCCGAGATTGCGCTCGAAGCTTTCGCCGTAGTTGCCGACGGCCGAGACGATCTTGACCACCCAGTCTTCCGACAGGCCGAGATCCTTGCCGTTGCCCGGCTTGGCGCCCAGAAGCTGCTGGATCTCCGGATCGGACGACTTGGCGACCATATCCTGGACATTCGCCTGGGTGACGCCGAGACGTTCGGTCTCGATCAGCGCTGCCATCACCCAGCGGGCGATCACGAAGAGTTCCTCGTCGTCGCCATAGACCGAAGGCGCATAGGGCTCGAGGGTCAGGAAGTTCGGGAAGATGACATAGTCATCGACATTGCCATGGGCGACGCGCGAACCGGCGAGGTTGCCGTAGTTGCCGCCGAAGGCGTCGCAACGACCGCCAAAGAAGGCCGCGTCGAGCTGCTCCCAGGTGCCGAGCACCAGCGGGGTGTATTTGAGGCCGCGCGACTTGAAGAAGTTCTCGGTGTTCACCTCGAAGGTCGAGCCCTGCAGGATGCAGACGGTGGCATCGGCCAACTGGTCGGGGCTTTCGACGCCGAGCGACTTGGGCACCATGAAGGTGTAGCCGTCGAAGTAATTCGGGAAGGTGAAGCGGGCCTTCTGGGCGCCTTCACGGTTCAACGTGGTCGTCGTGTCATGGGCCAGCACGTCGATCTCGCCCGAGGCGAGCAGCACGAAACGCTCGGAATACGAGGTCTGGCGGTAGGTGACCTTGCTGGCGTCGCCGAGGATCGCGGCAGCCATCGCCTTGCAGTAGTCGATGTCGATGCCGGCGAGCTCGCCATTGGCGGCAGGCGCCGAGAAGCCCGGAACGGCCTGGCCGACGCCGCAGGTGAGGTTGCCTTTCTGCTTGATATTGTCGAGCACCTTGCCGGCCTGCGCCTCGACCGGCGCGAGCATCGCACCGGCCATGGCGAGCGCCGTCAGGCACCCCAGGGCGTGGCCCTGAATCCTCCAGGAAAACGTCATTTTATTCCCTCTCTTGTGTTGTTTGGCGATGGTGGTTTTCGCAGCGGGCCGTGCCTTCGACCCGCCGGAAGCCTAGGAGGCCGCGCGACGCGGGTTCTGCGTCAGGCAGACGTATTTGAGGTTCAGAAACTCCTCGATTCCGTATTTGGAGCCCTCGCGGCCGACGCCGGATTCCTTGATGCCGCCGAACGGCGCCACTTCGTTGGAGATCAGGCCCTCGTTGACGCCGACCATGCCGGTCTCGAGCGCCTCGGTGACGCGCCACATGCGGTCGAGGTCGCGGGTGAAGATGTAGGCGGCCAGCCCCGCCGAGGTGGCGTTGGCGGCAGCGATCACCTCGTCCTCGTCGGTGAATCGGAACACCGGCGCCACCGGGCCAAAGGTCTCTTCCTTGGTGAACAGCATGGTGTCGTCGACATCGGTCAGGATGGTCGGCTCGAAGAAGGTGCCGCCGAGCCTGTGCGCCTTGCCGCCGGTGGCGACCTTGCCCCCCCTCGCGACGGCGTCGGCGATGTGACTCTCGACCTTGGTCAGCGCCGCCGGATTGATCAGCGGCCCCTGCTCGACCCCGTCTTCGAAACCATTGCCGACCTTGAGCGCCTCGACCGCCGCCTTGAAGCGGGCAATGAAGGCGTCATGGATAGCGTCCTCGACATAGATGCGGTTGGCACAGATACAGGTCTGGCCGGTGTTGCGGAACTTCGAGGCCATGACGTTGTGCACGGCGACATCGAGGTCGGCGTCGGCAAAGACGATGACCGGCGCGTTGCCGCCGAGTTCCATCGACACCTTCTTCACGGTGGCGCCCGACTGCTGCATCAGGAGCTTGCCGACGCGCGTCGAGCCGGTGAAGCTCACCTTGCGCACGATCGGATTGCCGGTCATCTCGCCGCCGATCGCCTGGGCGTCGCCGGTGACGATGTTGAGCACGCCGGCCGGAATTCCGGCGCGAGCGGCAAGCTCGGCGAGGGCCAGCGCCGAATAGGGCGTGAACTCGGAGGGCTTGATCACGACGGTACAACCGGCGGCGAGCGCAGGCGCGCATTTGCGGGTGATCATCGCGCTGGGGAAATTCCACGGCGTGACCGCGGCCACCACCCCGACCGGCTGCTTCATCACCATGATGCGCGACTGCGCCTTGGGTGCTGGGATGAGGTCGCCATAGACGCGCTTGGCTTCTTCGGCATACCACTCGACGAAGGACGCCGCGTAGCGAATCTCGCCACGGCTTTCGGAGAGCGGTTTGCCCTGCTCGGCCGTCATGATTCGAGCCAGGTCCTCGGCATTGTCGAGCATCAGCTCGAACCAGCGGCGCAGGATTGCGGACCGCTCGCGTGCGGCAAGGGCTGCCCATTCCCTGCGGACCCGGTCTGCCGCCGCGATGGCCCGGCGGGTTTCGGCAGCACCCATGTCGGGGATCGTGCCGAGGACGGCATCGGTGGCCGGATCGGTCACCGCGATCTTCGCCTTGCCGTCGGCATCGACCCATTGGCCGTCGACATAGGCCTGCTGCCGCAACAGCGACGGATCGGCCAACTGCCCAATGAGAGGATGATGCGAACTCTGATGCAAGGTCATGCGCGAGGTGGTCCCGGTATTCTCAAAATCTGAAATCTGACGTTTGATATATCAAACTCCAAATCACATTGAGTCAAGCCGACTTCGCGCTGGGCCAATGAATGAATGGCTCTGGCTGGGGAGGCTCTGCGAACGGGCCGCCCGTATCGACCAGGCTTATGCCGGGTCGGACAAGCGCCGCATGGAAAACACCCCACGCCATGCGGCCTCCAGGACCGGAGCCGCAGGTGCAAATGGGGCGCAAAGCATAGCTTTGGGATTCCTTGCTAATCACTTCGCCCGTGGGACCGGCTAATGATGCCGGAAAGCAGCTTCGTGCAGGCTCGGAGTTTCCTACGTCTCCGGCAGGTAGCGGCCACTATGCCAGCGGCCGCCTGCACGAACGTTCAAGGAGTTGATTTTCATGGCGCGATTGGCGGTCACGGCAGCAGTCCTTTCTCTCGTCGCACTTGCTGCGACGGCCTGCAACACGCCGCAGGAACGCGCGCTCGGCGGCGGCGCCATCGGTGCCGCGGGCGGTGCGCTGGTCGGCCAGGCGATCGGGGGCAACACCGGGTCAACCTTGGCAGGCGCGGCCATCGGCGGCGTCGCCGGCGCTATGATCGGCGCCGGAACAGCGCCCGGCGAATGCCGCTTCCAGCGTCTCGACAGCCACGGCAGGCCGATGCACGACCGTTACGGCAGGCCGGTGACCTATCTGGCACCCTGTCGCTAGCCGCACGCCGCTTTACCGGAATTGCCTTGGCGCATCGACCCGAAGTCGGATTCCCGGATGACTCGAGCCCCGGTTTCAAGCGCCGGGGCCGACGTGCCCTGGGGCGATTTTCAAAAGGAATCGTCGACAGATTCAAGATCATCAGGGGCCTTTTGAACGCCCTTTGAGGTGCCTGCGCTGTACGGTGTCATGACATGGCCCGGCACCAGTCCTGACCGTTCGGGCCCGACATCGCCTTCGACATCGGTCCGTGCAGCACATTCCTTTCCGCGGGCCTTGGCCAGAAGGCACGCGGCGGCCGGTACATGGGACACGACCCAGGCCCCCTCCACCCCTGTACCGGCCGATTTTATGCCGTTGGATTTGGTGCAACGCGGCCCGCACCGTGGCCGGCTGCAGCAAAAACAAGGAGCTAGTGGGATTCCGCGATCCGAGCAAAGCGGAACACTCTAGTGGTCAGCCGAGCGCCACCAGGTGGCCGCCGCCGACATCGGCGAGGGCGAGCCGCTTCGGCGGATCGCCCACCTTGCGCACCGGGCTCGGAATTTCCCGGTCCAGGCGCTCGAAACTGCCGCGCCGCTGCCGCGGATCGGGCTGCGGAACCGCCGACAGCAGCCGCTTGGTGTAGGAATGGCGCGGGTTCGCGAAAATCTGCTCGCGCGTGCCCATCTCGACGATCTGCCCGAGATACATGACCGCGACCCGGTCGGAGATATTTTCGACCACCGCCATGTCGTGGGAAATGAACAGGTAAGACAGGCCGAACTCGGCTTGCAGTTCCCGCAGCAGCCCAAGCACCCGTGCCTGTACCGACACATCCAGCGCCGAAACGCTTTCGTCGGCGATGATCAGGCGCGGCTTCAGCGCCAGCGCCCGGGCAATGCAGATGCGCTGCCGCTGCCCGCCCGAGAACTCATGCGGATAACGTTCCATCTGGTCGGCCGAAAGCCCGACCCGTTCGAAGAGATGGGCCACCTGGTCGCGACGTTCGCGGACCGAGCCGAGCCCATGGATCAGCAGCGGCTCTGCGACGAGTTCACCAACCCGCATGCGCGGATCGAGCGATGCGTAAGGGTCTTGGAAAATCATCTGCACGTCACGCTTGACGGCCATTCGCCCAGTGCGGTCGAGCGATGCAAGGTTCCGGCCGTTGATCGCAATGTCGCCGGCAAAAGGCACCAGCCCGGCGATCGCCTTGGCGGTGGTCGACTTGCCGCAGCCGGATTCACCCACCAGGGAAACGGTCTCGTTGGGGGCGATATCGAAATTGATCCCCTCCACCGCATGCACGCGCCGGTCGACCCTCCCGAAGAACCCGCCATGCAGGTCGAAGCGTACATGCAGGTCGCGGATGCTGGCCACAGGGACCGTCACCGGCACTGCGGCTTCGTCTGCCTGTACAGACCTTGCCCTGCCCGCTCCCATCTTCGGCACTGCGGCCAAGAGTTCGCGGGTATACTCGGCCTGTGGGCGCTCGAAGATGTCGAGCGTCGCGCCCTCCTCGACCTTGCGGCCGTGACGCATGACGATGACGCGATCCGCCATCTCGGCGACCACGCCCATGTCGTGGGTAATCAGGATGACACTCGTTCCCTGCATCTTCTGCAGGTCGCGCAAAAGCTCCAGAACCTCGCCCTGAACGGTGACGTCGAGGGCCGTCGTCGGCTCGTCGGCGATGAGTACGTCGGGTTTCAGCGCCAACGCCATGGCGATCATGACGCGCTGGCGCATGCCGCCGGAAAGCTCGTGCGGATATTGCCTGAAGCGGCCCTCGGCATCAGGAATGCGAACCGCCTGCATCGCCTCTATGGCACGGCGGCGCGCTTCTGCCTTGGATACATCGCCATGCGTCCGGATCGCTTCGGTCAGCTGCCGACCGATGGTCAGCACCGGATTGAGCGAGGTCATCGGCTCCTGGAAGATCATGGCGATGCGGTTGCCGCGCATCTCCCTGAGCTGCCATTCCGGCAGCTGCGAAATCTCGGTCTCGCCAAGCCGGATCGAGCCCGCCGAGATGCGCGCGGCCGGCTGAGGCAAAAGCCCCATGATCGCCAGCGACGTGATCGACTTGCCCGACCCGGATTCGCCGGCGATGCACAGGGTTTCGCCACGCCGGAGCGTAAACGACAGGTCGCTGACGATGGCGCGTTCGCCATCCTCGCCGCGGACCGACACGGTGAGGTCGGAGACCGCGAGAACGGGCAGGCCTTCAGCCCTGCCCTCTCCTGGTGATCCCGCGCCAAGCGCGCTCATGTGGCTGGCACCATCAGGGGCATGGGCGACCTCAACGTCACGACGTTCATTCAAACACGCACCTTGGGAAGTAGAACGACACCACCCAGTTCGGCATGTCGACGATCTCGCTGATCCTCAGGTCGCCGCAGACGGAGCACAGCATATAGGCATCGACGGCGCTCATGTTGTAGCGACCGGCAAGAAGGTCGACCATCTGGGCCACCGCTTCCCTGGCGCCGGTCATCAGATCCGGACCGATGCCGGTGGTGACCTCATAGCCCTTGGCGTCAAGGTGGCGGGTTACCGGACCGGGCGTGGTGAAGCGCGGCGTCTTCAGCCTGGCGTCCTTGACCAGATCGAGCGTCAAAACGACGTTCATCGGGCTTTCGATGGCGGTGCCGCAGACCTCGCCGTCGCCCTGCGCGGCGTGGGTGTCGCCAACCGAGAAAAGCGCTCCGGCCACTTCCACCGGAAGGTAGAGCGTGGTGCCCGCAGCCAGATCGCGAATGTCGAGATTGCCGCCGACGCGCCGTGGCGGAACCACCGAATGCAGGCCCGTTTCGGCCGGCGCGTTGCCGATCGTCCCAGCGAAGGGCTTCAGCGGCACACGCCCGTTCTTGCCGAACAGAGCCGGCTCGAGCGAGGCGGCGTCATACTTCCAGATGTTGAGCGCCGGCTCCTTGAAGTCGTCGGCGAGCAGCCCGAAACCCGGGATGTTGGCCGTCCAGCCGAAACCTGACGGCTTGAACTGCTCGATCGTCACCTTGAGCGCGTCGCCGGGTTCGGCACCCTCGACATAGATCGGTCCGGTGACCGGATTGACCTTGGCGAAGTCCATCTTGCCGACGTCGGCAACGGTACTGTCGGGCGTGAACTGGCCGCCGGAGGAATCCAGGCATTCGAACTCGATGGTCGAACCGGGCGTCACCCTCTCGGCCGGAACAAACGAGTTGTCCCAACCGAAATGATGGCTACGCCCATGGATGGTGTAGTTGCAGTTATTGCACATCGTTCACATACACATAGTCGTAGTTGATCGGGATATGGACGGGATCGACATAGAGCTTGTCGTCGCCGGCCATGCGGGGCGAGCGCATGGTGAAACGCTGCTCGTTGAAGACGGGCGCCCAGGGCGCATCTTCCATCACCTTGGCGTAGATGTCGCTCCACAGCTTGTAGCGTTCCGCCACCTTGGTCGGGTCGACGATGGAGTCGGCTTCGGCCGCCTTGGCATCGAGGCTCTCGTTGCAATACCAGGACCAGTTCCAGCCTCCGGGCACGGCACCGCCGCAGCCGAGGATCGGGCCGTAGAAATTCGACGGATCCGGGAAGTCGGCGATCCAGGCCATGCCGCCTGACCAGATCATCGGCGCACCGGCCTTGTCGCCGCCGGCGGCGATGACGTTGGCCTGGGCCAGCGCCTGAATCTTGGCCTTGACGCCGATGGCCGCCAGATCCTGCTGGATCGCCTGGGCGATGCGCGGGTTGGGGTCGGTGTTCATGGCAAACAATTCGGTCTCGAACCCTTCGGGGTGCCCGGCTTCGGCCAGGAGCGCCTTGGCCTTGGCGGGATCGTAGGCATAACCCTTGTAGTCCTTGTCGTAGCCCGGCATCGACGGCGGCAGCGGCTGCGTTGCCGGCACTGCGCGGTTGTTGATCAGCTGGACGACGCGGTCCTTGTTGATCGCCATGTTGATCGCCTGGCGCACCTTCACATTGTCGAAGGGCGCCATGGTCGTGTTCATGGTCACGTAGCCAGTGTGCAGCTGGCCGCCGACGACGACGCGCTCCTTCTGCTGCGGATCGTTCATGACTTCCTGGAACTTGGCAGGCGGGATGCCGTCGCCCGGCACGTCGATCTCGCCCTTCTGCAGGCGCAGCAGCGCCACGATCGGCTCCTGGCCGATCTCGAAGGTGATCTTGTTCAGGTAGGGCAGGCCCTTGCGCCAGTAGTCGGCGTTGCGCTCGAAGACGAGGCGCTGGCCGAGCGTCCATTCGGCCATCTTGTAGGCGCCGGTGCCAACGGGGTTCTTGCCGAAGTCGGCGCCGTATTTCTCCACCTCTTCCTTCGGCACGACGTGGCTGAAGTTGATCGCCATCACGTGGAGGAAGGTGGCGTCCGGGCGCGTCAGCTCGATCTTGACCGTCGAGGGGTCGACGACGGTGACGCCTTCGAGGCTTTCGGTCTTGCCGCCGGCGACATCGTCAAAGCCCTTGATCGAGGCGAAGAAGCCTGCGCCCGGGCTCTGCGTCTTCGGATTGGTGACGCGGTCGAGCGAATACTTCACGTCCTCGGCCGTCATCTCGCGGCCGTTGTGGAATTTCACGCCCTTCTGCAGCTTGAAGGTAAAGGTCTTGCCATCGGGCGAGATCTCATAGCTTTCGGCGAGATCGGGCCGGAGCGTGGTCGTGCCGGGCTCGTAGTCCATCAGCCCGTCGAACAGGCTCTTGATCATCGACCAGTTCTGCCAGTCGTAGCCGATGGCCGGGTCGAGGGTCGCAACGTCATCCTTGTAGGTGATGACGATGTCGCCACCCTGCTTGGCGTTGGGGTCGAGCTTTTCCTGCGCCGAAGCGGGCATCGCCGCCATGAACAGCGCCAGCGCCGAGGCGGCGACGGTTGAAGCCAGGTATCTTTTCATCTCCATGTTCCCTTTCTTTGTTGTTTGATAGGCAATGTCACCGCAGCTTGATGCGGGGATCGATGAATGGCGCGACCAGGTCGGCCAGAAGATTTCCGATGATGATGGCGCAGGCCGAGACGATGGTGACGCCCATAATGATCGGGATGTCGACGCGCTGGATGGCCTGCCAGGCAAGCTGGCCGATGCCCGGCCAGCCGAAGACGCTTTCGACCACCACGATGCCGCTCATGAACAGGCCGATGTCGATGCCGATCATGGCAATGATCGGCAGAACCGCGTTGGGCAATGCATGGCCGAACACGACCGCGCGCGCCTTCAGGCCCTTGGCCCTCGCCGTTCGGATGTAATCCTGGCGCAGCACGTCGATCATCGACGAGCGCATCATGCGCGAGTACCAGCCGGCGCCAAGAAGACCGAGCGTCAGCGACGGCAGGACGAGATGCTGCCACGTGCCGTAGCCGCCGATCGGAAACCAGCTGAGCTTGACGGCAAAGACATAGAGCAATAGCAGGCCGACCACGAACTGCGGCGCCGAAACGCCGATGAAGGAGGCGACCATCAGCGACTGGTCGGTAGCGCTGCCGCGACGAACGGCTGCCACCATGCCCATGATCGAGCCGATCACCACCTCGCAAGCGATCGCGCCCACCATCAAGAGCAGGCTGGCGGGCAGGCGCGAGGCGATCAGCGTGCTGACCTCAGAGCGCTGCAGGTACGACCGGCCAAGATCTCCCGACAGCAGATTGGTCAGATAGCGCCAGTATTGCACGACAAATGGCTGGTCGAGGCCGAGCTGCTGTCGAATGCTTTCGACGGTCGCGGGCGTGGCGCTGCGTCCGGCGATCTGCCTGACCGGATCAGCGGGCAGCAGATAGAGGATGATGAAAGTGATCAGCGAAACACCGATCAGAAGGAAGAAGGCCTGCACCAGACGGCGCGCGATGTAGGCGATCATGCGCGCCCCCTCTGCGTCGGATCGAGGATGTCGCGCAGCGCATCGCCGACAAGATTTAAGGCGAGCGCCAGGGCCAGGATCGCCGCCCCGGGAAAAAACACCAGCCAGGGGGCAGCCTGAAAATAAGTCTGGTTTTCGAAGATGATGTTGCCCCACGAGGCCGTCGGCGGCTGCACGCCGATGCCGAGATAGGACAGCGTCGCCTCGAGCAGCACCGTGGTCGAGATGCCGAGCGTTCCCCAAACGATGATCGTCGGCATCAGGTGCGGCAGGATGTGGCGAAACAGGATGCGCGAAGTCGATGCGCCGATGGTGCGTTCCGCGTCGATGAATTCACGCTCCGCCAGCGAACTGGTTTCGGTGAAGACGATGCGCGCGGTCTGCACCCAATTCACCAGCGCGATGACCAGCGCCACGATCCACAGGCTCGGCTGGAACACCGCGGCCAGGCAGATGGCGAGCAAGAGCGCCGGAAACGCCATCATCAGATCGGTGAAGCGCATCAGCGCGTTGCCAACCCATCCCCTGAAGTAGCCGGCGGTGATGCCGACCAGCGTTCCGATCAGCAGTGCCGCGCCATTGGCGACGATGCCGATGATGAGCGAGGTCCTTGCGCCGTAAAGGATGCGCGAAAACAGATCCCTGCCGAGCAGGTCCGTTCCCAGCCAGAATTGCGCGCTTGGCGGCAGGGGCGCGCCCTCGAGCGTCAGTCCGTCGAACATCTGCTCGTTCGGATCGTAGCCGGCGAGCCAGGGCGCGAAGATCGCGCCGCCCACCACCACAACGATGAGAGCGAGGCCGGCAAGGGCCAGCTTCCGCCTGAGCAGCAGCCGCCACCATCCCGACCGGGGTCGGCTGGCAGCCGGCGCGACGGCGCCCAATGTCTCAGGCCCGGCTGGTGCGGTCATTGCTCAAGTCTCGTTTTGCCATGGCCAGAACACGTTGCGCGGCCTGCTCGATCGGCACCTGCCAGCTCATCGCCAGCTTGCGCAGCTGGCCATAGGCGCGCTCGTCGTCGATGCCCTGCTCGGCCAGCAGCGACACGGCGCGCACCACGGTCTGGCGTTCCGACGCCCGTGCCCGAAGTGCGGCGATTTCGGCTGCCTGTGCCTGGCGCGCATCAAAAGCCTGTCGGGCGATCAGCAATGCAGAATAGACGCCCGCATTGCCGATCGGCTTGACCATCTGGGCGTCGGCCTTGTGTGACAGCGCCCATTCGATGCGACCAGGCGCCTCGGATCCGATCAGCGCGATGATCGGCATGGGGGCTTCACCCGGCTTCCAGGGAAACTGCTGGTCGAAGCCCGGATCGACATCGAAGAAGACGAAGTCAGCGCCAAGCGCTTCCGCCGGCAGGGCCGGCCAATAATCGTTGGCGACGAGCCCGATCGCGGCGAGTTGGCGGACGATGGCCGCAACAGTCGGATGCGGACGGTGGAGGATGGCGGCCTGCGCGCCGCCGAGATTGGGGATTCGCGACCCGCGGCTCATGACACCACCTTCAGCGCCGGGCGGCCAAACACGGCAGCGCGATCGTAGCGCGAGAGATAGGGATCGGGCGCGACAGCCTCGATGCGTTCGACCGTGTCGAAGCGCTCCCCGGCGATTCGACCGATGACGACCGGCAGGGTGGCGTGCTGGGTGCTGGGGTCGATCGCGATCCTGCCCAGCGGCGTATCGAAGCGCGCGCCCGCGAAAGCACGCGGCAGATCGGCGAAACCCAGATCAGGCTTCTCCGCCAGCAGCCGGCCCAGAATCATGATCGAGGCATAGGCAGAGGCTTCGAAGGAGGACTGCGCCGCGTCGCTGCCGGTGTCGAAATACGGACCGACCGACAAATGCCCGCGCCCGGCCAGGCCGATGGCCGGCAGCTCGCATTCGGTGAGATTGCACGACAGGAGCGGGCAGCGTTCCGGCAGGAAGTAGCTGTCCTCGCGCCCCAGCGCCGCATAGGCCTGGAAGAAAGCGTAGGACGACGTGCCGATCAGGTTGTTGAGGACAAAACTCGGCCGCGTTACACGAATCTCGTCGATCAGGCGCCCGACGTCAGCCTCGCCGATGGGCAGATAACGCTCGCCCAGCACCTTGCCGCCGGCATCGGCGATGAGATCGCGCGCGATGCGGTTGGTTTCCCAGCCCCAGATGTAGTTGGAGCCGAGCAGGAAACCGTTGCCGCCGAAGCGGGGAACGACGTGGCCGAGCAGCGGCACCAGTTGCTGGTTCGGGCAGGCATGCATGTAGACGACATGCTCGTTGGCCTCGAAACCCTCATAGGGGCAGGAGTACCACAGCGTGCCGCCCGCCTTCTCCAGAACGGGGATGGTCTCCTTGCGGCTGGACGAGGTGACACAGCCGACGATGTGGCGGGCATCAGTGGTGGCAAGCACCTCCTCGCAGAGCTGCGCGTATCGGTCGGCATTGCCCTGCGGGTCTCGCTCGATGGCGTTGAGCATGATGGGGGAAGAAGAATCGGCATTGATCTCCGATATCGCGCGCATCGTGCCGCGCAGGCACGATTCCGAGACGAGCCTGTAGCTCCCGGATCGAGAGAACAGAACGCCGATGTCGACGCGCCGCTTCAAGCAGACATCCCCCAAAAATAAAAAATGCCCCGCGGCAGCCGCTGGTTAGGCGGAGCTCACGAGGCACGTTTGCCCTCCGGCTTCCAAGGCCGGTATCTGCACTCAGCCTAACGCGTCTCGGGCCTGTGTCAATATGGCAGCGCCGGGCATGCCGGAACAGCAACGCGCCACTGGCGGGCGCAGCCTTATGACGGGAGCCCGAATCATTCGACGGCAAAGCCAAGCCTAAAACGACAAAGCGGCCTTCAGGGGCCGCTTTCGTTTCGGTCGTTCTAGAAAACTAGAGGAAATTTGGTGGAGCCAATCGGAATCGAACCGACGACCTCTTGAATGCCATTCAAGCGCTCTCCCAACTGAGCTATGGCCCCACACCCGGCATTAGCCGGCGCCGTTTCCGGCGAAGAGGATGGCGCGGATTTGGTGGCCCGCGCCGTGTTTGTTGGGCGGCTTCTAGCGCCGCATTCTGCCCTTGGCAAGCCTTGTTCGAAACCTTTTTTCGATTTCGAACAAGTGACGATCAGATGTCGTCTTCGTCGTCGCCGACGCCGATCATGTCGGAGACGTCGTCGTCTTCCTCTTCCTCGTCGGCAAGGAAGGTGTCGTCGTCATCGTCGCCCAGGTCGACATCGTCGTCATCGTCGAGATCCGGCAGGTCGTCGCCGCCCTTGGCCTCTTCGTCGGCGTCCTCCAGGGACACGACCTCGGCGCCTTCGTCTTCCGAATCGAGCTCCTTGGCTTCGACTTCCTCTTCTTCCTCGAGGATGGCCGAAATCTTGCCGTCGTCGAAATAGGAACGCGCATAGGTCTTGCCGGTATACGGCGAGACGATCGGGTCCTTGTTCAGATCGTAGAATTTACGGCCCGTTTCCGGGTCGACACGCTTAGTGCCAAGTTCGGGTTTTGCCACGTCAGGCCTCGTTTTCTTCGCTTTTCGGTCCCATTAACCGCAGTTCGTGGCGCTGTCAAAGCCAAATCCCACATCACCTCGCGAGGCCCAAAGGCTTGGGGCGCAAGGGGGATGACCGCTACGGCAATCGATGCTACGACACCGCCGCAATCATCGGGAAGGCCCCGAGCCGGGCTTTCCGCACGAGGAACCATCATGTCGCACAACGTCGAGCCGAAGCCGGCCGTCGCCCGGAAGTCTCAATCCTTGTCCGGAACCGCCCGCGTGCCGGGCGACAAGTCGATCTCGCACCGCTCGTTCATGTTTGGCGGCCTGGCCTCCGGCGAGACCCGCATCACCGGCCTGCTCGAAGGCGAGGACGTCATGCGCACCGGCGACGCGATGAAGGCGATGGGCGCGCATATCGAGAAGCGCGGCGACGAATGGGTCATCAAGGGCACCGGCAACGGCGCGCTCTTGCAGGCCGAAGCGCCGCTCGACTTCGGCAATGCCGGCACCGGTTCGCGCCTGACGATGGGCCTTGTCGGCACCTACGACATGGAAACCACCTTCATTGGCGACGCCTCGCTGTCGGGCCGGCCGATGGGCCGCGTGCTCGATCCGCTGCGCCAGATGGGCGTGCAGGTCATAGACGCCGCCCCCGGCGACCGCATGCCGCTCAAGCTGCGTGGTCCGCGCCAGGCAGCTCCCATCACCTATCGTGTGCCGATGGCCTCGGCGCAGGTGAAGTCGGCGGTGCTGCTCGCCGGCCTCAACACGCCCGGTATCACCACCGTCATCGAGCCGGTGATGACGCGTGACCACACCGAAAAGATGCTCAAGGGTTTTGGCGCCAATATCGAGGTGCAGACCGACGAGCAGGGCGTGCGCCACATCTTCATCGAAGGCCAGGGCAAGCTCACCGGCCAGATCATCGCCGTTCCGGGCGATCCGTCCTCGGCAGGCTTCCCGCTGGTGGCAGCACTGATCGTGCCGGGCTCCGATGTCATCATCGAAAACGTGCTGATGAACCCGACCCGCACCGGCCTGATCACCACGCTGATCGAGATGGGCGGCTCGATCGAGATCCTCAACCGCCGCAACGCCGGCGGCGAAGACGTCGCCGACCTCAGGGTGCGCGGCTCGGAGCTCAATGGTGTCAAAGTGCCTGCCGAACGCGCCCCGTCGATGATCGACGAATATCCCGTGCTTGCGGTCGCTGCCTGCTTCGCCGAGGGCGAAACGCTGATGCAGGGACTGGAAGAGCTGCGCGTCAAGGAATCCGACCGCCTCGCTGCCGTCGCCCGCGGCCTCGAAGCCAATGGCGTCGACTGCACCGAGGGCGAGGCGACGCTGTCCGTCCGTGGCGTGCCCGGCGGCAAGGGCCTCGGCGGCGGCACCGTCAAGACCCATCTCGACCACCGCATCGCCATGAGCTTCCTTGTCATGGGCCTGGCTTCCGAACGGCCTGTCACCGTCGACGATCAGGCAATGATTGCCACCAGCTTCCCTGAATTCATGGGCCTCATGGCCGATCTGGGCGCCGATATCGACCAAGGCGCTGTCTGACGTATTTTTGTTTGACGCATCCACTCAAAGGAGCACAGCATGTCTGACAAAGTAGCGATGATCGTCGGTGGTGGCAGCGGCATGGGGGCTGCGGCGGCGCGCAAGCTGGCAGCGGACGGCTATTCCGTCGCCGTCCTGTCCTCGTCGGGCAAGGGCGAAGCGCTGGCAAAGGAGCTCGGCGGGCTCGGCTTCACCGGCTCCAACCAGTCGAACGACGACCTCAAGCGCTTCGTCGATCTGACAATGGCAAAGTGGGGCCGCATCGACGCACTGGTCAACGGCGCCGGCCATGGTCCGCGCGCGCCGCTGCTCGAGATCACCGACGAGCAATGGCACACCGGCATCGACGTCTATTTCATGAATGTCGTGCGCGCGACGCGGCTCGTTACTCCCATCATGGTTGCCCAGAAGGGCGGCGCCATCGTCAACATCTCGACCGCATGGGTCGGCGAACCGGCGGCGATGTTCCCCACGTCGGCCGTGGCCCGAGCCGGCCTCGCCGCCTACACCAAGCTGTTTGCCGACCAGTACGCCCAGCACAATGTGCGCATGAACAACGTGCTGCCGGGCTGGATAGACAGCCTGCCGCAGACCGACGAGCGTCGCGACGGCGTGCCGATGCAGCGCTATGGCACCTCGGCCGAGATCGCCGCGACCATCGCCTTCCTCGCCTCGGAAGGCGCTGCCTACATCACCGGCCAGAGCCTGAAGGTCGATGGCGGCCTGATGCGCGGCGTCTGAACGAACCGCGCCAACCATGCCTTTGTCCATCACCATCGCCATCGACGGCCCGGCGGGCGCCGGCAAGGGCACGCTCGCCCGGCGCCTGGCCGATTATTATCATCTGGCGCTTCTCGACACCGGCCTGACGTATCGCGCTGTCGCCCATGCGCTCATCAGCCACGGCCTGCCGCTCGACAATGTCTCGGCGGCCGAAACGGCGGCACGCCAGGTCGACCTGACCAGCCTCGACCGCAAGGTGCTTTCGGCGCATGCCGTCGGCGAAGCCGCTTCCAAGGTGGCGGTGTTTCCCGGAGTGCGGAAGATCCTGGTCGAAAAGCAGCGTGAATTCGCCCGGGCGCCGCAGGGCGCCGTGCTCGATGGCCGCGACATCGGCACGGTGGTCTGCCCCGATGCCGACGTGAAACTCTATGTCACCGCCAGCGCCGAGGTCCGGGCCCAGCGCCGCCTCGCCGAGATCGAGGCCAATGGCGGCACGGGCGATTTCGGAGGCATCCTCGCCGACATCCAACGCCGCGACGAGCGCGACACCGGCCGCAGCGATTCGCCTTTGCGGCCTGCCGAAGACGCGCACTTGCTCGATACGTCAGAAATGGATATAGAAGCCGCGTTTTCCGCAGCCAGGGACATCGTAGATCGGGTCCTCGGCAGCTGAGAGCAGGCTGAAGCCCCCGGGTTTCGCCACTTAACCGACCTGTCCGCATTCTTCTTGCGCCGATTTGCCGCTTTGGGCGGCCAAGGGCCTTTGGCCCGGGATGCTGGCAGGCCAACGCAACACTAACCCACGGCGCCGCTCCCGCAAGGCGGGACGCACCAGGAGATCCAATGTCACAAGCTAATCCCTCCCGCGACGATTTCGCGAGCCTGCTCGAAGAGTCCTTCTCGGACGGTCACTCGGGCGAAGGCCAGGTCGTCAAGGGCATCGTTACGGCCATTGAAAAAGACATGGCCATCATCGACGTCGGCCTGAAGGTCGAAGGTCGCGTGCCGCTGAAGGAATTCGGCGCCAAGGCCAAGGACGGCTCGCTCAAGGTCGGCGACACCGTCGAGGTCTATGTCGAGCGCATCGAAAACGCGCTTGGCGAAGCCATGCTGTCGCGCGACAAGGCTCGCCGCGAAGAGAGCTGGGTCAAACTCGAAGAGAAGTTCAACAAGGGTGAGCGCGTCGAAGGCGTCATCTTCAACCAGGTCAAGGGTGGCTTCACCGTCGATCTCGACGGCGCCGTTGCCTTCCTGCCGCGTTCGCAGGTCGACATCCGTCCGATCCGCGACGTCACCCCGCTCATGCACAACCCGCAGCCCTTCGAGATCCTCAAGATGGATCGCCGTCGTGGCAACATCGTCGTGTCGCGCCGCACCGTTCTCGAAGAGAGCCGTGCTGAGCAGCGCTCCGAGATCGTCCAGAACCTCGAAGAGGGTCAGGTTGTCGAGGGCGTGGTCAAGAACATCACCGACTACGGTGCGTTCGTTGACCTCGGCGGCATCGACGGCCTGCTGCACGTCACCGACATGGCCTGGCGCCGCGTCAACCACCCGACCGAAATCCTCAACATCGGTCAGTCGGTCAAGGTGCAGATCATCCGCATCAACCAGGAAACCCACCGTATCTCGCTCGGCATGAAGCAGCTCGAGTCGGATCCGTGGTCGGATATCGGCACCAAGTTCCCGATCGGCAAGAAGATCACCGGCACCGTCACGAACATCACCGACTACGGTGCGTTCGTCGAGCTCGAGCCGGGCATCGAAGGCCTCATCCACGTTTCGGAAATGTCGTGGACCAAGAAGAACGTGCACCCCGGCAAGATCCTGTCGACCACCCAGCAGGTCGACGTGGTCGTGCTCGAAGTGGATCCGGCAAAGCGCCGCATCTCGCTCGGCCTCAAGCAGACGCTCGAGAATCCGTGGGAAGCTTTCGCCCGTAACCACCCGGTTGGTTCGCAGGTCGAAGGCGAAGTCAAGAACAAGACCGAATTCGGCCTGTTCATCGGCCTCGACGGCGACGTCGACGGCATGGTGCACCTGTCCGATCTCGACTGGAACCGTCCGGGCGAGCAGGTCATCGAAGAGTACAACCGTGGCGACATGGTCAAGGCTCAGGTTCTCGACGTCGACATCGACAAGGAGCGCATCTCGCTCGGCATCAAGCAGCTCGGCAAGGATTCGGTCGGCGAAGCCGCGACTTCGGGCGAACTGCGCAAGAACGCCGTCGTCACCTGCGAAGTGCTCGCGATCAAGGACGGTGGCCTCGACGTTCGTCTCGTCGAGAGCGGCATCGAGACCTTCATCAAGCGTTCGGACCTGTCGCGTGACCGTGACGAGCAGCGCCCCGAGCGCTTCGTCGTCGGCCAGAAGGTTGACGCCCGCATCATCGCCTTCGACAAGAAGACCCGCAAGCTGCAGGTCTCGATCAAGGCGCTGGAAATCGCTGAAGAGAAGGAAGCAGTCGCTCAGTACGGCTCGACCGACTCCGGCGCTTCGCTCGGCGACATCCTGGGCGCGGCCCTGAAGAACCGCGGCAACTAAGCCAAGGCTTCAAGCAAAAATCGAAAACCCCGCTGGAGCGATCCGGCGGGGTTTTTTCTTGGGAGCGAAGATGAGGTCCACAGCCCTGGTCGATCACAAATTGCCCCAGAGGTCGCCGACTGGTTCTCGGCGCCTCCTCTAGCCGCTATAATTCTTTGCCGGACGGGCCGTCAGCCTCCAAAGGAGGGCCACGTCATGAACGGATCTGACACTTCGCGTCCAGCCTTCGTCACGCTCGACCGCCGGCGTTTTCTCACGGCCGCAGCAGCTCTTGTCGCTGTCGGCGCCCTGCCATCCAGGGCGCTCGCACTCGCCGGGCCGTACAGCTTCAAGCAGGGCACCCTCGACATCATTGTGGTGAGTGACGGCCACCTGGTGTTTCCGACCAGCATCCTCGCGCCCGACGCACCGCCCGACGCACTCAAGAAGCTTCTGGAAGCCGCCGGTGTCACCGGCATGGAGGTCAAGCCCGACACGAACGTCACGCTGGTCAAGGCGGGCGATGAGACGATCCTGTTCGATACCGGGTCCGGTCCGAACTTCCAGCCCACGGCTGGAAAACTGGTGGCTAATCTCGATATGGCGGGCATCAAGCCGGACAGCATCACCAAGGTGGTGTTCACCCACGCGCACCCTGACCACATCTGGGGAACGCTCGGCGCGGGCGACAACCTCACCTTCCCCAAGGCCGCCTACTACACGGCTGCGGCGGAATGGAATTTCTGGATGGACAGGGACCTCATCAAGAAGGTGCCCGAGGCCATGCAGCCCTTCGTCACCGGCGCGCAGAAGAACCTGACGGCGGTGAAGGACAAGGTGACGATGTTCAAGCCCGGCGACGAGGTCCATGCCGGCATCAAGGTGCTCGACACGCCCGGCCATACACCCGGCCACGTCTCGTTCGAGGTGCCCGGCAAGGAAACGCTGATCATCGTCGGCGACGCCGTCGTTGCGGTTCCGATCGCCTTTCCGCATCCCGAATGGCGCTTCGGCTTCGACACCATTCCCGACCTGGCGATCCAGACCCGCAAGACGTTTCTCGACCGTGCCGCCACCGACAAGATCAAGATGCTCGGCTTCCACTGGCCCTATCCCGGCATCGGCTATGCCGAGAAGCAGGGCACCGGCTATGCCTATGTAGCCGCAAGCTGAATCGATGCCTCATGGCCTGCCCGGCACGCCGGAAAGGCCATGAGTGATGCCGGAATGCTTCAGGGCGAAAGCAGAATTCATCGGCCGACGGTCGCGCGGGTGCCTGCGCGGTTGCCGCAACGGGCAATTGCTGCTCTTAAATCGCGGACTTGCTGCCCGCGTTCAGAGCCCGACCATGCCCAAATTGCGTTTTCTGACGTTTGTTCTGGTGTTGCTGGTCGTGTCGGGCTGCGGCGGCCGTGCCGTGCTCGGCCTCGGCGATGGCAAGGAAGGCGAATCGGCCGCCGTCGTGCCGATCTATGTCTCGACCATGCGGGCCCGCTCGGACAACCTGTCGCTGCCCTATTCGGCCGAGCGCGCCAAGCAGCTCAACTTCGCCAAGTTCGAAATCGGCATTCCCAAGACCCATGTCGCCGGCGAGGTCGAAAGCACCGGCCGCTCGCCCAATCCGGCGCGCAATTTCGTCGCCCGCACCTTCCTGCCCTATGACGACAAGGCGCAGTTCGTCGCAGCGCTCGACGCCGACCTGATGCGCCGTCCGCCCGACGAGCGCGAGATCTTCATCTTCGTGCACGGCTATAACAACAACTTCGCCGACAGCATCTTCCGCAACGCCCAGATCGTCCATGACTACAAGGTCAAGTCGGTGGCGCTGCACTATGCCTGGCCATCGGCCGGCTCGCTGCCGCTCTACGTCTATGACCGCGACAGCGCCGCCTACAGCCGCGACGGTCTTGCCGACACAATCGAGATCGCCGCGCGCACCAAGGCCAAGCGCATCGTGCTGGTCGGCCATTCGATGGGCAGCTATGTGGTGATGGAAGCGCTGCGCAGCCTGTCGCTCAGCGGCCGCGACAAATACATCGCCCGCATCAACGGTCTCGTGCTGGCTGCGCCCGACATCGACCTCGACGTGTTCCAGAGCCAGCTGCGCGACATCGACGACCTGCCCAACCCGTTCATGATCCTGGTGTCGAAGCGCGACAAGGCGCTGAATCTGTCGGGCGGGCTGACCGGTGGCCACCCGCGCGTCGGCAGCGGTGCCGATGTCGCCGCCCTTCAGGCCGAGAACATCACCGTGCTCGACACATCCAATCTCGACGGCGGCGCCCATGGCGTCTTCGCCAGTTCGCCGACACTGATGGCGCTGACGTCGAAGGGCGGCTTGACCAAGGACATCACTGACCGGGGCGAAGGCGCACCTGCGGAGACGATCCTGGCCGACGGCGGCCAGGTCATCAAAGGTGCGGCGTCGCTGGTCATCTACCTGCCGGCGAGGCTTCTGGGCGTGCCGAATGGCGGGCTTTTGACACAGTAGGCGCGGCGGGACCGGCTAAAGGCGATCCCGGTCGCGGCGGGCTGACTGTCCCGCAGGCCCTTAAGCTCGTCCGTAGATCGGTGCCACTACACCACTGGTGACAAGATTGGCCGGCGAGGCAAGCTGCGCGATTGCAGCGGCCGCCGCTTCAAGGCTGACCCATTTGGCGAAATCGGCCTTGGGCATGCCGTCGCGGTTCGCTTTGGTGTCGAGGATCGACGGCGCCACGGCGTTGACCAAGATGTCGGCACCCTTCAGTTCCTCGGCCAGCACCACCGTCAGCGCCGCAACCGCAGCCTTGCTCGCCGTGTAGGCGGCCGTGCCGCCGCCCTTGCGCGGCTCGATACCGGCACGCGCCGAGACATTGACTATGCGGCCGCCGGACTTGCCGGCGACCATGCCCCTGGCCGCCGCCCGGCAGCACAGGAAGGCGGTCTTGGCGTTGATGTCCATCATCTGGTCGAACTGGTCGGGATCGACATTTTCGATCGCGCCCATATCGAAGCCGCCGGCCGCATGGATGGAAGCCCAGAGGCCCGGTATGGCATCGTAGAAGGCGTCCACGGCCTTGGCTTCGGTCAGGTCGACACCGGTGATGACATGCACGCGGTCATTGCCTGAAAATTCGAACCCATCGGGCGCTTTCGGCCGGCTGATCGGCAGGTGGCAGATGGCACCTTCCTTGAGCAGATGCCTGGCAACAGCAGCGCCCAGCGCACCGGTGGCGCCCGATACAACGACGTGCCGGCCTTCGAAGCTATTCGTCATGTCCAACTCCCTGGCGCGGACGTCGGGCTGAGGCCGGACCGCCGCTCCTTTTCTTTGCTATGGCCGCATCTGTGCGAGCCAGGCGAAACCACCTGGCTGCAAAATGCCTTGGCCGCGACGCGCGGCCTACTCTACGGCAATTTCTATCAGACAGGATTTTCCCGTCGAGCGTGCCTTCTGCAACGCATCGCCCAGGGCGCTGGCATCCTGCAGGCGCTCGGCCTGAAGCCCATAGGCCTGCGCGATGAGGGCAAAGTCCGGTGGCGCCGGCGACACGCCGACCGGCTCGACGCCGGCATCCAGCATCGAGGTCTCGATCTCGCGATAGCCACGGTTGTTCCAGACGACGAAGATGACGGGGGCTGCGGCGTCGAGTGCCGCTCCCAGTTCCGGCATGGTGAACTGGAACCCACCGTCGCCGCTGAGGCAGACCACGGGGACATCAGGGACGGCCAGTGCGGCGCCTATCGCCGCCGGCGGGCCGAAGCCGAGCGCGCCGAAACCTGTCGCAGCGTTGAACCAGCCGCCCGGCCGGTCGTGGTCGTAATAGAGGTTGGCAGCATAGACCGGCTGGGTGGAATCGCCGACGATGATCGCGCCCGGCAGGGCATCGCGGATCACCTCCACCGCCCTCACCTGCCCGCGCATCGCCTCGCCAATTTCCTGCCACGCCGCCTCGCGCGTGGCAGCCGCACGCGCCGCGCCGTCGCCGCGGCGAGGTGCCTCGCCAAGCCTCGCCGTCAGCATGGCAAGGGCAGCAGCGGCATCGGCGTGGATCGCAACCGTCGCCGGCCGCCTTGCCAGTTGGTCGGCGTCGATGTCCAGGCGGACAAGCTTGGAGGGAACCACAAGGCCGCCGTCGCCATACATGTCATAGTCGGTGGGCCCGAATTCGGTACCCGCCGCAATGACGAGATCGGCATCCAGCATCAGCGCCCTGACGGCCTTGAGGCTCGGGCTCGCCGGCACATTGAGCGGATGGCTGTAGAGCAATCCGCGCCCGTTGGCCGTGGTCACCACGGGTGCGTCGAGCGCCTCGGCCAGTGCCAGAAGCTCGGCTTCCGCCCGCCGTGCACCGCCGCCGGCAAGGATCAGCGGCCGGCGCGCCTTTGCGACCAGCGCCGCCGCTTCTGATATCGCTGCCTCGCCGGGCACCCGGGCGATGGCGCGCTTGGGCAGCGGCCTGACGCCATCGGCGGGCAGCGGCATGACATCGAGTGGAATCTCGATATGCACCGGCCCCGGCCGCATCGTCTCGAATATCTCGAAGGCCTCGGCGATTGCCGCGGGCAATTCTTCGGCCGCCTCTATCCGGCGTGACGACAGCGCCACCTTTTCCATCATGCCGCGCTGGTCGGGCAGCTCATGCAGGAAGCCCAGCCCCTTGCCCAGCGACGGCTGCGCATTGACGCCCGAGATGACCAGCATCGGTATCGAATCGGCGCGGGCCTGCGCCATGGCGGTGATGGTGTTGGTGAGCCCCGGCCCGGTGATGACGAAGGCAACGCCCGGCCGCCCAGAGGCGCGGGCATAGCCGTCGGCCATGAAGCCGGCGCCCTGCTCGTGGCGCGGCGTGACATGGCGGATCTTCGAGCGCGCCAGGCCACGGTAGAGCTCGATCGTGTGCACGCCGGGGATGCCGAACACCGTGTCCACGCCGTGCGCCTCGAGCAGTCCAATCAGCGCCTCGCCTATCGTCGTCATGCCGCCTCCCTTTCGCGCAGTTCCAAGCCCAGCATCGCCTCGACCGAGCTGACGCCGATCTCGGCGAGCTCGCCATGGGCGAACATGTCGCCGGCCAGGCAGCCCTCGACCCACAGGCCGTCGATGATGGCGTTGATGGCGATGGCATGGCGACGCAGCTCGCCTGCATCGACCGGCCGGCCGGCACCATCGAGCGCTGCCGCGACCAGCGCCTCGACCTCGTCGCGGAAGCCGAGGTAACCGGCGCGGTGGGCCGCCCCCAGGCCCGCATCAGACCCGGCCCGGCCGATGAAGCTCGCCCAGAGCGAAAAAGTCCTGGCGTCAACGACAGGCGCCTCCAGGCTCGCCGCGACGAAGGCCGCAAGCCGCAGCTTCGGCTCCTGCTCCACCGTCGCCAGCGCGGTCTTGGCGAGCTCGGTCATCCGCCCCATCATGGTTGCGTAGGCCGCCTGCAGCAGCTCTTCCTTGCCGGGGAAATAGTGCCTTATCAGCCCGGCGGTGACGCCTGCGCGCAGGGCAATGGCCCTGACGGTCGCGCCTTGGAGCCCGTTTTCGGCGACGCAGTCCAGCGTCGCCTCGATCAGGTCCTGACGCCGGCGTTCCTCGCCTTCTCGGCGGAATTTTCTCCGCGCGGCGACTGCCATGCCCACCTTCTCTTGGTTCGGAAAAATTGGCCGAAACCGGCTTCGCGGATATTTATACACTTGCATAACAACGCGGCAAGTGCCGTAATGGACTCACAAAAGAGCGCGGGAACCGATGCCGTTGACGCCGCAAGGCTGAAAGGTCCATCCTCACCGCCCAGGGGAACATCGCGACGCGACCATGAGCAGCCGATTGCCAGCTGACAGGAAAACGTTCACGCGCCGAGGCCAGTGCTGATGGCTGCGGTCGATGCAGCCGAACGCCCCGCACTGTCAGACGGCATCGCCGCCGAAGCCATCCATGTCGAAAACCTGCACAAGAAGTTCGGCCAGCTTCACGTGCTGAAGGGCGTGTCGCTGTCGGCCCGCGACGGCGAGGTGGTGGCGATCATCGGCGGCTCTGGCTCGGGCAAGTCGACGCTGCTGCGCTGCATCAACTGCCTCGAAAACCCGACAAGCGGCATCATCCGCGTCAATGGCGAGGAGATCCGCCTCAAGAAGATGGCGCATGGCGACAGCATCCCTGCCGACCGGCGCCAGATCGAGCGCATCCGCTCGCGCCTCGGCATGGTGTTCCAGAGCTTCAACCTGTGGAGCCACATGACGCTTTTGGAAAACGTCATCGAGGTGCCGGTGCATGTGCTGGGCATCAAGCGCGCGGACGCCATTGCCGAGGCCGAGCGGCTGCTCGCCCGCGTCGGCCTGGCCGAAAAGCGCGACGTCTATCCAGCCTTCCTGTCCGGCGGCCAGCAGCAGCGCGCGGCCATTGCCCGTGCGCTCGCCGTCCAACCGCGCGTCATGCTGTTTGACGAGCCGACCTCGGCACTCGATCCGGAGCTGGTCGGCGAGGTGCTCAAGGTCATCGGCGACCTCGCCCGCGAAGGCCGCACCATGGTGCTGGTGACGCATGAGATGAAGTTCGCCCGCGAGGTGGCTACCCACGTGATCTATCTGTGGAACGGGCAGGTCGAGGAGGAAGGACCGCCCGAACAGATTTTCGGCGCGCCGAAATCGGAGCGCCTCAAGCAGTTCATCCGCAGCATTGGCTAGCGCACGACCCCGGAACGGAAAGGACCATGCGAAAATCCAGGTAGCGGACGAAATCAGGGGAAAATCCGGAAAAACAACGGGAGAGACAGCATGAAATCACTGCTTGCGATCGCCGCTCTGGCCCTTGGCCTGAGCGCGGCCGGCGCCAGCGCCGAGGCCATCAAGGTCGGCATGGCGCCCGAACCCTATCCGCCCTTCGCGTCGCCCGACGCCTCGGGCAAATGGGGCGGCTGGGAAATGGACATGATCGACGCGCTCTGTGCCGAAGCCAAGCTCGAATGCACCGTCACCATGACGGCGTGGGACGGCCTGATCCCGGCGCTCAACTCTAAGAAGATCGACGCCATCATCAACTCGATGTCGATCACCGACGAGCGCAAGAAGTCGATCGACTTCTCGGACAAATACTACAACACCCCGGCCGGCATCATCGGCGCCAAGGACGCCAAGTTCGACGCCACGCCGGAGGGGTTGAAGGGCAAGGTCATCGGCGTGCAGGTCTCGACCATCCATGAGGCCTACGCCAAGAAACACTTCGGCGACACCGCCTCCGAGATTAAGATCTACCAGACCCAGGACGAGGCCCAGTCCGACCTCGCCGCCGGCCGCGTCGACGCGGTGCAAGCGGATTCGCTGTCGCTCAAGACCTTCCTCGCCTCCGACCAGGGCAAGGCCTGCTGCGACTTCAAGGGCGAGGTTGCGGAAGACGTCGAAGTGCTCGGACCGGGCGTCGGCGTCGGTCTGCGCCAGGGCGATACCGAGCTCAAGAACAAGTTCAACGCCGCCATCAAGTCGCTGCGCGACAGCGGCAAATATGCCGAAATCGCCAAGAAATATTTCGACTTTGACATCTACGGCAAGTGAGCGACCGCGCGCCGATCTGGTCTTGCGCCAGCGCCAGATCGGCCGCAACGTCGACGTGAGGCACAGCGCCAGCGACCTCCCTTCCCCCTGCGGGGAGGGATAAAGGGCGGGGGTCGTCAGGCACCGATTTCGCGCCACTCACCCCCGCTCCTGGCCTCTCCCCACAGGGGGCGAGGAACTTTGTTCTCCGCGGCACTCCAAAGGACACTGGACATCGAGCATCTGCTGAACCCGCTGCTGCAGTCCGCGACGGTCGAGCTGCTGTCGATCTCCCCGCCCGGCTGGGGCGGCAATCTCTTGCGCGGCCTGGCCAACTCGATCCAGATCGCGGTGGGTGCCTTCGGGCTCGGCCTCGCCATCGGCATATCGGGCGCCTGGGGCAAGCTTTATGGCGGGCCTGTCGTGCGTGACCTGTTGGAGGTCTACACCACCATTGTGCGCGCCGTGCCCGAGCTGGTGCTGATCCTCCTGCTCTATTACGCCGGCACCGACCTCATCAACCGCGCGCTCGAGCAGTTCGGCTACCCGGCCATCGACATATCGGGCCTTGCCGCCGGCATCGGCGTGCTGGGCGTCGTCCAGGGCGCCTACGCCACCGAAGTCATCCGCGGCGCCATCCTGTCGATACCGCAGGGCCAGGTCGAGGCGGCGCGCGCCTATGGCATGTCTCCAGGCAAGATGCTGAGGCGCATCACCCTGCCCGCCATGCTGCCCTTCGCCATTCCCGGCCTCGCCAATCTCTGGCTCATCGCCACCAAGGACACGGCCCTTCTCGCCGTCGTAGGCTTCAATGAGCTCACCCAGGAAACCCGGCAGGCGGCCGCGACCACCAAATACTATTTCACCTTCTATGTCGCCGCCGGCGTGCTCTATCTGATGCTGACGCTGTTCTCCAACGTCATCATCGGCCGCATCGAACGCTGGGCCCGTCGCGGCATGCCGCCTGTCGCGGAGGCCGGCCGATGAGCGCGCTAGCCCCCGCCGATCAGCCGCTCGCCGCCCGCTCGGCATGGCTGCAACCGCACCGCATCGTGCTCATCGCCATTGCGGCGGCGCTGGTGCTCTGCGCCGCCCTGTTCATGCGCTGGGAGTGGTTGCCCAACTATCTCGGCATGGCCGCGGCCGGCGTCTGGCGCACGCTCTGGATTCTGGTCGTGACGGTGGTGCTCGGCTTCATGCTGGCCGTGCCACTGGGGCTCGCCCAGGCCGCCGGCCCATTCTGGCTGGCGTGGCCGGCCAAGGCCTTCTGCACGATCATCCGCGGTACGCCGTTGCTGCTTCAGCTCTGGCTGCTCTATTACGGGCTGGGCTCGCTGTTTCCGCAATATCCGTGGATCCGGCAGTCGGAGCTGTGGCCGATCCTGAGACAGGCATGGCCCTATGCGGTGCTGTCGCTGACCTTGTCCTATGCCGCCTATGAAGGCGAGGTGATGCGCGGCGCCTTTGCCGGCGTGCCGAGAGGGCAGCTCGAAGCCGCCCGCGCATTCGGCATGAGCCCATGGAAACGCTTCCGCCGCATCTGGCTGCCGCAGGCCATCCATCGCGCCCTGCCGACCCTTGCCGGCGAAACCGTGCTCCAGCTCAAGGCGACGCCGCTGGTCGCCACGATCACCGTCATCGACATCTATGCGGTGGCCTCGCGCATCCGCCAGGACACCTTCATCGTCTACGAGCCGCTGTTGCTGTTGGCGCTCGTCTACCTCATCATCACCGGCATCCTCGTCTTTGCGTTCCGCAAGCTGGAGGCGAGGATTCCGGCCAGACTGGGATAGCCTCATGACCGCTACCAAGCACGAGACCAAGCCCGAGACCGTCACGCTTAGTCTCGACGAAGCCCGAGCGCTCTGCATCTCCGCCGCCATCGGAGCCGGAGCCAGCGAGGAAACGGCAAGCTCGATCGCGCTTGCGGCAGTCGCCGCGGAGGCCGACGGCCAGGCAAGCGTCGGCCTGTCGCATTATATCGACTATCTTGAATCGCTCGAGGCCGGCCGCATCGACGGCAAGTCCGAGCCCATCGTCAGCCGTCCGGCACTGGCGATCTATCTCGCCGATGCGCAGGGCGGTGCCGCCCACACCGCGTTCGACCGCAGCTTCGACGAGATCGCCAAGGCAGCGCGGCTGTTCGGCGTCACGGTCTTTGCCCAGAAGAACGCCTATACCTGCGGCGCGCTCGGTTATTTCACCGGCCGCCTCGCCGAGGCGGGGCTTGTGGCGATCGCAGCCACCAACGGCCCGGCGCTCGTCACCGGCTCCGGCTCGATCAAGCCGGTCTACTGCACCAACCCGATGTCGCTAGCGGCGCCTGCCGCCGACGGGCCGCCGCTGGTCATCGACCAGTCGTCGAGCGCAACCGCCTTCGTCAACGTGCGCCAGGCGGCGCAATCGGGCGAGGAAATCCCCGAGGGCTGGGCGCTCGACGCCAAGGGCAAGCCCACCACCGACGCCAAGAAGGCGATGAAGGGCGTGCTGCTTGCCTTCGGCGGCGCGCGCGGCGCCAATGTCGCGCTGATGGTCGAGGTGCTGGCTGCCGGCGTTTCCGGCGCCAACTGGTCCATCGACGCGCCGTCGATCACCGCGGGCGACCAGACCCCGGGCACCGGACTGTTCATCGTCGCCCTCGACCCCAAACTGTTCGATCCCGGTTTCGAAAGCCGCATGCGCGAGCAGCTCGACCGACTGTCCGGCAGCTTCGGCGTGCACATCCCCGGCCCGGCCAAGGCTGCGGCACGGGCCCGTTCCGAGGTGGAGGGAATCACAGTGCCGGCGGCCGTTCACGCCCGCATTGCGGAGTTTTCGGCGCGCAACGCGAGCTGACCGGCCTCGTCGCGCGGCAAGTCGGGCACTCGACCGGCCGCAACAACTTCCTGGTCCGTCGCGACAGTTGCGAGGTCACGGCATGGCCCCCCGTGACCCTTCGCGGCTCACGCCGCTACGGGCACGAGGATGACGGCTGGAGGGGGCGCCTGCCAACCGGAAGCGGTCTGATAAGGCCGAGAGGGCCGACCCAACTGATCTGAGAACATCCCGCTGTCTGATCTGGTCTGAGAACGTCCACCTGTCAGAACGCTTGGCGATTGGCGAGCAACTGCCGCATCACCGTCATCCTCGACCTCGTGAGCGAGCGACAGCGAGCGGAGAGCGTCGGGGATCCATGCCGTGACTTTGCCACCTCAGCAGCGGTCCAGAAACAGGCCCCTGCCGCAGCTGAAAATCACCCGCGCAAACGCACCGCAAAAAATCTTCGCCCCCTTTTGAACCTTTCCCCGGGCCGCTGCGACCTAGCCATGTCCAGGGCGAGGTGAGCTTGCCCGATCAACCCCGGGGGAACCCGAAAACGAAACGACGTTCCGACGTGGAAACAAGGTTTCCGCGCCCCCGAAACGCAACCTCGAAAAGGGAATAGTCATGAAGACCAAAATCACCATCCTCACTGCAGTGCTTCTCCTTGCCGGCGCCATCGGCAGTGCCAATGCCGGCAGCATTTCGGCCGGACCGAGCGGCGGCGACAGGCCGTCGGGCCCGAGCGACCTCGCCGACAAGCCCGGCAATGACAAGCCCTCCGGCCCCGGCGACTTCTCGGACAAGCCCGGCGGTGGCGGCGACAAGCCTTCGGGTGGCAACAAGACCTCCGGCGGCAGCGGCGCGACCGAAGATAAATATTGCAAGAACAGCTCAAGCAGGTTCCCGGACTGCAACAAGAAGTTCGTCCAGGACTGCAAGGCCGCAGGTGGCACGATGTCGGGTCAACAGGGCTGGGGCGGCAGAACCTGCTGGGAGCCCTCCTGATGCCGTACCGGGCGACGGCCTGACCGCGGCGTCGGTCGCCCGCATCGTGGCCATCCGGAAAACCCCGCCCCCCGTGCGGGGTTTTCTGCTTTCTCCCGCCCAGGCCGTGGCAAAGAAAAAGCCCCGCCAAAAGCGGGGCTTCGTCCTCGTGGGCCGTTTGGCCCGCCGCATCTCGTTTTTGGCTAATGCCGCGACAGCCAGCTGTCGATTTCCTTCTCGGCCTCGTCCTGGGCCTTGCCGTAGCGTGCCTGGAGCCGGCCGGCGAGTTCGCGGCGCTTGCCTTTGATGACATCGAGATCGTCGTCGGTGAGCTTGCCCCAGTGGCTCTGAACCTTGCCCTTGAACTGCTCCCAATTGCCTTCGATCTGGTTCCAATTCATCGCTTTTCTCCTTTCGGGATAGGCGCGACTGGCATGCCGCACTGATTGGGGAACGCCTCAATGCCGGTCGGGTTCCGAATTTTCTTAAAATATGAGTATGTCAATCATATTATCTTCAAACCTTGTTGACTTGACCGTGAAGCAACCGGTCGGGCGTTGGTGCATTGCAATATCCAAACAAGCATCGCCCCCACCAGGAGACATGCCTTTGACCCTGACGACCGAAAATTCCGGCCGCCGTCTTTTCATCCCCGCACTCGGCGGGCTCTATGCCAACCTCAGCGACAGCGCCGAGACGATTCTGCGCGTCGTCGCCGGCCTTGCTCTCGTCACCCATGGCGCAACCAAGATCGTCGACCCGTTCGGCGCCGCCGGCATGGTCGAGAGCCTCGGCTTTCACCCCGGCGCCTTCTGGTCGCTGCTGTTGTCCGCGACCGAATTCTTCGGTGGCATCCTGATCGCAATCGGCCTGTTCACCCGGCCGGCATCCTTCGCTGCCATGTTCGTTCTTCTGGTCACCGTCTGGTTCCATTGGGTCACCATGGGCCAGGGCTATCAGGGCGCGGAGAAGTCGCTTCTGTGGGCCGCGATCTTCCTGTTTTTTGTCATCCGTGGCGGCAACCGCCACTCCGTCGACGCCCGCATCGGACGCGAATTCTAGACAAGCTTGCCGATTGCCTCCCAAGGCGATCCACCAGCCCGCGCCAGATCGGCGCGGGCAGTTCCGAGCGGTCGCACAATGATTGCCTTTTTTGCGAAACGGGCTAAGAAACGCTGACAATCCAAGCCGTTCAGGCGTAACGGAGCCAGCGATGACTGAAATCCTCCAGACCCCGCAACTCGTCACCGTCTTCGGCGGGTCGGGCTTCCTTGGCCGCCACGTCGTCCGGGCGCTGGCAAAGCGCGGCTATCTGGTGCGCGTCGCCTGCCGCCGGCCCGATCTTGCCGGCCATGTCCAGCCGCTCGGCAATGTCGGCCAGATCCAACCGGTGCAGGCCAATCTGCGCGTGCGCTGGTCGGTCGACCGCGCCGTCCAGGGCGCATCCCATGTCGTCAACCTGGTCGGCATCCTGCACGAGAGCGGCCGCCAGCGTTTCTCGACCGTGCAGGAATTCGGCGCCCGCGCCGTTGCCGAGGCCGCCCGCGCGGCGGGTGCGACGCTGACCCATGTTTCCGCGCTCGGCGCCGACGAAAATTCGGCCTCGCTCTACGCCCAGACCAAGGCCCGCGGCGAAAGGGCCGTGCAGGATACCCTGCCCGACGCCGTCATCTATCGCCCGTCCATCGTCTTCGGTCCCGAGGACGGCTTCTTCAACCGCTTCGCCAACATGGCCCGTTTCTCGCCTTTCCTGCCGCTGATCGGCGGTGGCGAGACGCGCTTCCAGCCGATCTATGTCGGCGACGTTGCTGAAGCGGTGGCACGCGCCGTCGACGGCAAGGTCAGGGGCGGCACCACCTATGAAATCGGCGGCCCGCAGGTGCTGAGCTTCCGTGAGTGCATGGAGGAGATCCTTGAGGTCGTCGACCGCAAGCGCGCCCTGGTGGCCGTGCCGTGGTGGGTCGCCAACATGCAGGCCTCGCTGCTCGGCATGCTGCCCAACCCGCTCTTGACCAAGGACCAGGTGCTGCTGCTGCGCTCCGACAACGTCGTGTCGAAGGCCGCCCAGGACGAAGGCCGCACCATCGCGGCTGTCGGCATTGCGCCCAAGACCACGGCGTCGATCCTGCCGAGCTACCTCTGGCGCTACCGCGCCGCCGGCCAGTTCACCCGCAGAACCGAGGCCTGAGCGCGGGCCGGGGCCTCATGCAGGCCCTCGCCGCCCTCCTGCCTGAAGGCCTCGATCCTGTCATCGCGGTCCTGCTCGTCATTGCCAGCGCCTTCACCTCGGCGCTGACGGCCGCCTTCGGCGTCGGCGGCGGCATCGCCATGCTGACGCTGATGGGCCTGTTCGTGCCGGTCGCGGCCCTCATCCCCGTCCATGGCGCGGTGCAACTCGGCTCCAACACCGGCCGCGCCTGGCACCAGCGCGCCAATGTGCGCATGGACGTCGCCGCTCCCTTCATTGCCGGCTCGGTGGTGGGCGCCATCATCGGCGCCTTCGTTGTGATCCAGTTGCCCGACGCGCTGCTCAAGCTGGTGCTCGGCGCCTTCGTCATCGCGATCACCTGGACCAAGATCCCCGGCATCGAAAAGCTGACGCGCGCCGGGCTGGCGGTCGCGAGCGTGGTGGTCGCACTGCTCGGCATGCTGGTCGGCGCCACCGGGCCGCTGGTGTCGGTGCTGTTCGCGCAGTTCTTCGCCAATGATCGCAAGGCACTGGTCGCCACCCATGCCGCCGGCATGGTGGCCCAGCACGGGCTCAAGATCGTCGTTTTCGGGCTTGCCGGCTTCGCCTTCGCCGAGTGGCTGCCGCTGATCGCGGCGATGATCGTCTCCGGCTTCCTCGGCACCGTCTACGGCACAAGGCTGCTCGAGCGCATGCCGGAGGAAAGCTTCCGCAAATGGTTCAAGATCGCCATCACCGTGCTGGCACTCGACCTTTTGCGAAGGGGACTGATGGGCCTGGGATAAGCGCGCCTCTTTCCCTCCCTAGTGGGAAAAGGAAAAAGTCAGCCCCAGACCATCAGCGCAATCAATCCCACGCCGCCGATCAGCAGGCGCCACCAGCCGAACAGCGCGTAGCCATTGCGCGAGACGTAGTCGAGCAGGTGGCGGACGACGAACAGCGCGGTGATGAAGGCGGCGACGAAGCCGATGCCAATGATCGGAAGGTCGGACGCCGACAGGATGCCGCGGTTCTTGTAGAGGTCGTAGGCGAAGGCACCGGCCATGGTCGGCATGGCGAGGAAGAACGAGAACTCGGCCGCGGCGCGCTTTTCGACGCCCATCAGCAGCGAACCGACGATGGTTGCGCCTGAACGCGAGGTGCCGGGGATCATCGCCAGGCACTGGAACAGGCCGATCTTGAGATACACCGACAGCGGGAACTTGGTGACGTCGCCATATCTCGGCTTGAGGTCGAGCTTGTCGACAAACAACAGCACGATGCCGCCGAGGATCAGCATGGTGCAGATCAGGCGTGGCGATTCGAACAGCACTGTCTTGATGAAGTCGTGGGCCAACGCCCCGATCACCGCCGCAGGCAGGAAGGCAATCAGGATGCCGGCGACGAAACGCTGCGTCCCAGGGTCGCGGGGCAGGTCGATCAGCATGCGCCACAGCCGCGCCGAATAGACCGACAGGATGGCAAGGATAGCGCCCAGCTGAATCAGGATTTCGAAGGTCTTGCCGGTGGATTCGAAGCCGAGGAAATGCCCGGCTAGCAATATGTGGCCGGTTGACGAAACCGGGATGAATTCGGTGAGGCCCTCGAGCAGTCCGAGAAGCAGTGCGTCGATTATCTGGCTATCCATTGCATCCCCGCGAGATCGTTCATTCGCGATTGCTTGTCATAGGGCAGGACTCCCCCTATAGGTCGGGGCGCCCGTGAGCCCGGCGCACCGGGCCCAAAAGCTCTAGCGGCGCGGCAGGCGATTCGCCAGAGCACCGTCGATCACGAAATTCCGCAGGACCATGCTGACGCTTTTCCACCACCCGATGTTTGCGACTTGCCGCTTCATCCGTCTCGCCTTTGGCGAGTATGGCGAGGAGCTGGCGCTGATCGAGGAGAAGCCCTGGACACGCCGCCGGGAATTCCTGTCGCTCAATCCCGCCGGCACGCTGCCGGTGCTGCTGGCCGAAGGCGACGTGCCAATCGTCGGCGCGATGATCATTTCCGAATATATCGACGAGACGCGCGGCGTGCTGAAGCGCGAGCGCCGGCTCTTCGCCGAGGACCCGATGGAGCGCGCCGAGATCCGCCGCCTCACCGACTGGTATCTCACCAAGACCGAGAGCGAAGTGACGCGCCACCTTGTGCGCGAGCGCGTGCTGAAGCCGCATATGCCCGAGGCCGCCGGCGGCGGTTCGCCCGATTCGGGCGCCATCCGTGCCGCGCGCGCCAACATCCGGCAGCACATGAAATACACCAACTGGCTGGCCGGCACGCGCCACTGGCTCGCGGGCCCGCGCATCACCTATGCCGATCTTGCCGCCGCCGCATCGCTTTCGGTGCTCGACTATCTCGGCGAGATCGACTGGCGCGAATATTCCTCGGCGCGCGAATGGTACACGCGCGTCAAATCGCGACCATCCTTCCGGCCGCTGCTCTCCGACCGGGTACGCGGGCTGACACCGGCATCGCACTATGCGGACCTCGACTTCTGACAAGGCCCTGCGCCAGCTGATCGAGCGCGAAGCCGTCCGCGCCGGCTTTGCCGCCGTCGCCGTTACGCGGCCCGACGCCATCCCGCTCGCCCCTGCCCGCCTCTCCCAATTCGTCAGCGAAGGCCTGCATGGCTCGATGGCGTGGATGGAAGAGACGCTCGAACGCCGTGCCGATCCCTTGGCGCTGTGGCCCGAGGTGCGCTCCATCATCGTGCTGGCGATGAATTACGGGCCCGACCACGACCCACGTTCCCTGCAGGCCATGGCCGACCGCGGCGCGATCTCGGTCTATGCCCGCAACCGCGACTACCACGATGTCATCAAGGGCCGGCTCAAGGAAATCGCCGGCAAGATCGTTGCCCGCGCCGGCGGCGACGTGAAGGTGTTCGTCGACACTGCGCCCGTGATGGAAAAGCCGCTCGCCGAAGCCGCCGGGCTCGGCTGGCAGGGCAAGCACACCAATCTGGTCAGCCGCGAGTTCGGCTCCTGGCTGTTCCTCGGCACCATCTTCACGACAGCCGAGATCGAGCCAGACGATGCAGAGATCGACCATTGCGGCTCGTGCCGGGCTTGCCTCGACGCCTGCCCGACCGATGCTTTCCCGGCGCCCTACCGGATCGACGCCCGGCGCTGCATCTCCTACCTGACCATCGAGAACAAGGGGCCGATCCCGGCCGAATTCCGCAAAAAGATCGGCAACCGCATCTATGGCTGCGACGACTGCCTTGCCGCCTGTCCGTGGAACAAGTTCGCCCGGGCCGCTTCGGAAGCGAAACTGGCGGCCCGCGACGACCTGCGCGAACCACGCCTTGCCGAACTGCTGACGCTCGATGATGCCGCCTTCCGCGCCCTGTTCTCCGGCTCACCGGTCAAGCGCATCGGCCGCGACCGTTTCGTCCGCAACGTGCTGATCGCCGCCGGAAACTCCGCCGACGCCAGCCTCGCCGGGCTATGCCGGGCGCTGCTCATCGATGCTTCGCCGCTGGTCCGTGGCGCCGCAATATGGGCGCTTTCGCGGCTCGCCCCTGGCGCGGCGTTTTCCGCTCTTGCACAACAGGCGCTGAAGGCAGAAACCGAGACCGACGTGATCGCCGAGTGGCAGGCGGCACTGGCGGTGCAAGAAGGCGTTGGGGCAAGGGCATGAGCGAACAAAAAGTCTTCATCTTCGGCGCCGGCTATTCCGGCAAGGCGTTTGCCCGGCAGGCACCCGCCGGCGTGGCCATATCGGGCACGACGCGCTCACCCGACAAATTCGCAGCGCTCGAGGCCGCCGGCATCGAGCCGCTGCTGTTCGACGGCAAGCTGACGCCGGAAATCCGCGCGAAACTCGCGGAGACCACCCAGCTTGTGATATCAGCGGCGCCTGGCGATGCTGGCGACCCGGTGCTCGACGTCGCCCTTGAAGCCATCCTCCACCACATGCCGCGCCTGCGCTGGATCGGCTATCTGTCGACCGTCGGCGTCTATGGCGACTATGGCGGCAAGTGGATCGACGAGACCGCAGCCTGCCATCCCAAGTCGGGACGTTCGCAGGCACGCCTCGAAGCCGAAAACCTGTGGCACGACCTCGGCGAGAAAGCCGGCCGGCCGTTGGCGATCCTGCGCCTGTCCGGCATCTACGGCCCCGGCCGCAATGCCTTCGTCAATCTCGAAAACGGCACCGCCAAGCGGCTGGTCAAGCAGGACCAGGTGTTCAACCGCATCCATGTCGACGACATAGCAGGTGCCCTGTGGCACCTGATCGATGCCGATCGAGGCGGCATCTTCAACGTCACCGACGACGAGCCGGCGCCGCCGCAGGATGTCGTCGCTTATGCCGCCAAGCTGATGGGCGTCGAGGCTCCGGCAGAAATTCCCTTCGAGACTGCCCAACTTTCGCCCATGGCGCGGTCCTTCTATGGCGAAAACAAGCGTGTCGCCAACACCGAGATCCGGGCCACCGGCTATGATTTCCGCCACCCGAACTATCGCGCAGCCTTCGACCGCATGTGGGCGGAAGGCAGCTGGCGCGGCGAAGGCGAAGGCGACAAGCGCAGTCCGATGCGGCAGCAATAGCCGCACGGGAGCGGACATTTGATCGGGGCGACCCGCCTGCGTTTTACCTCTTGGTAACCACGGCAGCGCAAGGTCTTCGGAGAGGATTGGACCCCATGACGGCATTTTTCAGCGGATTTCCGAGCAAGGTGGCGCGGCTGGCGATGGCCGTGGCGACGCTCGGCCTGGTAGGGCTCGACATGCAGATGGCGAGTGCTTCGGAACTCGCCAAGGACCTGTTTGGCGGGAAAAAGCTGCCGGCGGCGACCGCTGCTCATTCCTACGGCTTCTACTCCAAGGGCTGCTTCTCCGGCGGCGTGGCGATTGCCACCGACGGGCCGACCTGGCAGGCGATGCGCCTGTCGCGCAACCGCCGCTGGGGCCATCCCAAGATGATCGCGCTGATCGAAAAGCTGTCCCGCGACGCCACCCAGGACGGCTGGCCTGGCCTCCTGGTCGGCGACATCTCGCAGCCGCGCGGCGGCCCAATGCTGTCAGGCCACGCTTCGCACCAGATCGGCCTCGACGCCGACATCTGGCTGACGCCGATGCCCGACCGCAGGCTGTCGCCAACCGAGCGCGAGAACATGAGCGCGGTGTCGATGGTCAACGAGAAGACGCATCTGGTCATCGACAAGCGCTGGACGCCTGCTCATACGCGTCTGCTCGAGCGCGCCGCGAGCTATCCCGAGGTCGAGCGCATCCTGGTCAATCCGGGCATCAAGAAGAAGCTCTGCGATACCGTCACCGGCGACCGCTCGTGGCTGCGCAAGGTCCGGCCGTTCTGGGGCCACGACTATCATTTCCATGTCCGCATCGGCTGCCAGGCCGGGTCTGTCGGTTGCAAGGAGCAGGATCCGACGCCGCGCGGCGACGGCTGCGACAAGTCGCTCGCCTGGTGGTTCACCGAGGAGCCATGGCGCCCGGCCACCGGGCCAGCCAAGCCCAAGGCGCGCGACATCATGACAATGGCAAGCATGCCCAAGGAATGCCGCGCCGTGCTGAACGCGCCCTCGCCAGTCAACGAGGCCGCCGTCACCTACCATGGCCCAGGCGGAAGCGAGTATGCGGCTACACCCGCACCGGCAGCGCCAGCGGTGGCCGAGACGCCTGTCATCACCGATCCCGGCACGCCGGCATCGGCCAATGCGTTCGCACCGCGCCCGCCGGCCGACATTCCGCTGCCGCGCCCACGTCCGGCCAACAAGTGAGGCGCGCCAAGGGTTCTCTGCGGCGCTTCCAAATCGCCGGAAATCGGTCTATTGATTTCAAACGATTTAGATAGTGACGGCAGCAACCCTTGTGACACCCGCATTGCGTCTCGCATTGATCGCCCACGACCAGAAGAAGGACGACATGGTCGCCTTCGCGGGGGATCATCAGGAGTTCCTGAAGACCTGTCACATCGTCGCCACCGGAACGACCGGCCAGCGCATCCTGGCAAGCTGCCCGGAGCTCAACCTGACGCCGCTCAAGAGCGGGCCGCTCGGCGGTGACCAGCAAATCGGCGCGCTGATCAGCGAAGGCCAGATCGATGCGTTGATTTTCTTCGTTGATCCGCTGACGCCGATGCCGCATGACGTCGATGTGAAGGCATTGACGCGGCTCGCCATCGTCTACGACATTCCCATGGCGTTGAACCGGTCGACCGCCGAGATCATGCTGGAAAACCAAGAGAACGGCTAAACGCCGTCGCGAGCATTCTGGGGACGAAACCGGGCATGTCACATCAGGGCCAACAGGCACAGGCGCTCCCCTTCCCGATCCTGATTGGCGACATCGGCGGCACCAATGCCCGCTTCGCCATCGTCGAGAGCGCCGATAAGGAAGCCGGCGAGCCGCGCATCGTCCAGACCGCCAGCTATGCCTCCATCGACGACGCCATCCTCGCCGTGCTCGACGGCTCGCCCATCCGTCCACGTTCGGCCGTGCTTGCGGTGGCCGGCCCGGTCGAGGGCGAGGAGATCGCGCTCACCAACTGCCCTTGGGTGGTGCGGCCCCGGCAGATGTTTTCGACCATAGGTCTTTCCGACATCCTTGTTCTCAACGACTTCGAGGCACAGGCGCTGGCCGTCGTGGCGCTCGGCGACGAACACATGGAAAAGATCGGCGGCGGCGAACCCGAACAGGGTGCCGGCCGCGTCGTGCTCGGCCCCGGCACCGGCCTCGGCGTTGCTGGCCTGATCCATGCGCTCGGGCGCTGGATTCCGGTTCCCGGCGAAGGCGGCCATATGGACATCGGTCCGCGCTCTTCGCGCGACTTCGAGGTGTTTCCGCATATCGAAAAGCTCGAGGGCCGCATCTCCGGCGAGCAAATCCTCTGCGGCCGCGGACTGGTCAACACCTACCGCGCCGTCGCCCTGGCCGACGGCGAGACGCCAACGCTCACCCAGCCGGCGCAGGTCACGGCCGCCGCACTGGCCGGCACTGACCCGATCGCGGTAGAAGCGCTCGAGCTGTTCGTCACCTGCCTCGGTCGGACCGCCGGCGACCTGGCGCTGGTGTTCAAAAGCAAGGGCGGCGTCTTCCTCACCGGCGGCATCGCCCAGAAGATCGTGCCAGCGCTGAAAAAGGGCAACTTCCGCGAAGCCTTCGAAGACAAGGCGCCGCATCGCGAGCTGATGGCGTCGATGCCGGTCTATGTCATCACCCACCCGCTCGCCGCCCTTGCGGGCCTTGCCGCTTATGCGCGCACGCCCGATCTCTTCGGCATCGAAACCGGCGACCGCCGCTGGCGGGTGTAGCGCCGGCGCTGCCCGCGCCTTAGCCAGCAGGTTCGCAGTCGGTTTTCAGATCCTGATAGTGAACGAGCAACGGATCTTGTCCGCGATCGGCGCGCATCAAGTAGGTGTGGGGTGAAGGCTCGGCCGGACAAGCGCCCAATCCGCGCGCGAAAAGCAGCATCTGCTCCGCGTCGTCGTCGCCGGTCCACAGCATTGCCGGATTCGTCAGCGGCATCGAGCCCGCCGCCGGCATGATCTGGTGAACCATCCTGGCATCGCTGTCGTAGAGCCTGAGATTGGCCAGGATGGCATAGTCGTTGATCAGGAATTCGGTAGCGCCAGTCGACTGGACCGCCGTCTGCAGAAGTTCTTCGTAATTGTAGTTCTTGCGCGCATCATGCAGACTTTCGATCCACTGGCCCGGCGTTGCAATCAGGGCCATCACAATTGCGAGCGTCTGGATATGCCTGTTGGCGCGCGGATCGGCATCGGCCACAAGACCGCACAGCACCGGAAGCGCGGCGATCACCAGCGGCAGCATCCAGCGGATATTGACGTTGGTTGCCCCTGAAACCAGCACAAGGATCAGTCCAAAGGCGCTGGACAGAAGGGTCCAGAGTGCAAAAGCCTGCTTGCGCCCACGGCAGTTCGCCGCGATCGCGGTCCAACCGCGATGCAGGAGCATCATGAGCAGGGGAAGCCCCAGGATGCTGATGCAAGCAAGGAAATAGGCCAGCAGCCCGCTGACGAGAGCCCCCGCCCGATCATCCGCTACCATTCGAAACCGCCCCTGCTGCGCCAGGACGTGATCAAGATGATCGAGGGCCCAGATGACATGGGGGACGACGAGCCCTCCGGCGATAACCGGGATCAACAGCGCTTTGGCCGTCCAGAAAACACCTTCGCGCCGCATCACCGCGAGATCCGCCACGACAAGCGCCAGGACGAACAGCGCGGCGTTGTATTTCGTCAGCAGCATCAGCCCGAAAATGACCCCGAGGACGACATAGCCGCGCATGCTCCGGGCAGAGAGCGTGTGGAGATAGGCAAGCGCGAAGGCCGCAGTGAGTGCGAGCAGCAGGACGCTGTGGGAATAATTCCGCTGTACTTCCCAGGCGATCTCGACGATCAGGAACGGCGACACGGCGAGGGTGACCGCCGCCGGAGGCCTGAGCCCGAGCTTGAGCCCAATCCGCCACATCAGGAAGACAAAGGCGAAGAGAGAGGCGAACTTCAGCAGGTTTTCCGAAAACTGCGTGACGCCGAACAGTTGCTGCACGGCGATCAGCATCCAGGTGTAGAGCGGCGGCTGCGAACGGCCATAGCCCCATTCGAAGCTCTGGGTGTAGAGCAACTGCTCGGCACCGTCATAGCTGGTGCCGTCGCGAATGAAACTCAGCACGACGGCTTGCATCAAGCAGAGAAATCCGACGATGACGATCAAGCTGTTTCCTGAGACGGAAACAAGCGGCCTGCTCGAAGGGAGGGAGTCATCTGCCATGAAATGGGATCGCTTTTTCGCAAGAAAGAACTTTGGAGCCTGGCAGGGGCAGCCCAAAACATAACTGCGCACAGCCAGAATCTCAACCTGTGCAGGCCGCCAGTGACGGCGCAACCGCGAGGTGAGTGACCAAAAGGCGGTTTCCCCCTCGGTCTTCATGCTTTATGAGGGGCGCAGTTTTTGCCCCACCGAACCGGACCACCTGTTTGACCATCGACCAAAACCAGACGCCCAAGGCCGCGCAGAGCGAGATCGTCGGCGTCATCAAGCGCGTCGCCGCCGAAAATGGCCGCGACTACGCCAGGCACTACACGCTGGCCGCTGTCTTCCTGCTCACTATCGCAGGCACCACGGCCTTTACGGCCTGGATCATGCGTGATGTCGTCAACCAGATATTCTATGAGCGTCGTGCCGACCTGATCCTGCCGATCTGCCTGTCGATCATCGCTGCCTTCGGCCTGCGCGGCATCGCCACCTACGGACAGGCCGTCACACTTGCCAAGGTCGGCAACAACCTTATCGCCCGCTACCAGCGCCGCGTGTTCGATCATCTCATGAACCTCGGCATGGACTTCTTCTCGTCGCAGCGCTCGGCTCAGTTGATCGCCCAGGTCAACCAGAACGTCAGCGGCGTTCGTGACCTGCTCAACATCCTGGTCACGTCGATCGCGCGTGATGCGGTATCGCTCGTCGCGCTGGTCGGCGTCATGATCTACCAGGATCCGATGCTGTCGCTGCTCGCATTCCTGATCGGGCCGCCGCTGGTCTTTGCTGTCGACTACCTCGTGCGCCGGCTGCGCCGCCTCAATCGTGAGGCAATCCTGGTCGGTGCACGTCTGTTCGGTTCGATGCAGGAGGCGGTCCAGGGCATGGCGATCGTGAAGGCCTTCACGATGGAGGACCAACTCGCCAAGCGCATGAGTCATCTGGTCAGCGATGTCGAGGCCCGCTCAAACAAGATCGCCCGCGTCTCCGAGCGCCTGTCACCGATCTCGGATGTGCTCGCAGGCTTCGTCATCGCCGCCGTCATCGGCTATGCCGGTTACCGTTCCGTCTTCGACCAGCAGCCACCCGGTGCGGTCATCTCTTTCATCACGTCGCTCATCCTCGCCTATGATCCGGCGCGGCGTCTCGCCCGCACGCAGGTCGGTCTCGAAAGCGCGCTCGTCAACGCCCGCATGCTCTACGAGATCCTCGACACGGAGCCGCGTCAGGAAGATGCTCCCGATGCCAGGGAGATTAGCGTGCGCAGGGGCGAGATTCGCTTCGACAACGTCTCCTTCGGCTATGGCGACGATGTGCCTGTGCTCAGGGACCTGAGCTTCACCGCGGCCGGCGGCAAGACCACCGCCATCGTCGGTGCTTCGGGCGCCGGCAAGTCGACGCTGATCGCGCTGATGCAGCGCTTCTACGATCTCGACGGCGGCCGCATCGTCGTCGACGGCCAGGACATCGCAACCGTCACCAAGCGCTCCCTGCGCCAGTCGATCGCCTATGTCTCGCAGCATCCGTATCTGTTCGAAGGCACCATCGCCGACAACATCCGCTACGGCCGTCCCGATGCCACCGACCAGGACATCCGCTACGCGGCCAAGCAAGCCTTCGCCGACGACTTCATCCTGGAGCAGCCTGACGGCTACGACACTGCAGTCGGCGAGAGTGGCTCGACCCTGTCGGGCGGCCAGCGCCAGCGCGTCTCCATTGCCCGTGCGCTGGTGCGCAACGCGCCGATCCTTTTGCTCGACGAAGCGACCTCGGCGCTCGACAACGAGTCCGAGGCGCGTGTCCAGGCTGCACTTGCCACCGCCACGCAGGGACGCACCACCATCGTCATCGCCCATCGCCTCTCGACGGTCATCAACGCCGACCATATCGTGGTGCTGGAGCAAGGCCGCCTGGTGGAACAAGGTACGCATGCCGGGCTGATGGCCGATCCGAACAGCATTTACGCCCGCTTCCACAATCTGCACGATGAGGCGGCGCTCGGACTGGTCGACGATACGGTCGAGACTGCATAAAAGCGCTGCATGACGCAGTGACAGGGAGCCTGACATGAGCGAGATGGGTCTGGTGGTGGTCGGTGCGGCCGGGCGGATGGGCCAGGTGCTCCTGCGGACGGTACATGCCATGGATGGCGTGCGCATCGTCGGCGCGATCGAACGTTCCGGCTCACCGCATCTCGGCAAGGACGCAGGCGAGCTCGCCGGCATCGGCATCATCAACGTCGCCATCAGTGACGACCCGCTCGCGGCCTTCGCCAAGGCCGATGGCGTTCTCGACTTCACCGTGCCGGCTGCGACGGTCGAGTTCGCCGGCTATGCCGCGCAGGCGCGCATCGCTCATGTCATCGGCACCACCGGCTGCTCGGCCGAGGACGACGCCAGGATCGCGGCCGCAGCGCGCCATGCCACCATCGTCAAGTCGGGCAATATGAGCCTCGGCGTGAATCTCCTCTCCGTGCTGGTCGAGAAGGCGGCACAGGCACTCGGGCCGGATGATTTCGACATCGAAATCCTCGAAATGCACCACCGCCACAAAGTCGACGCGCCCTCGGGCACGGCACTGTTGCTCGGCGAAGCCGCCGCCGAAGGCCGCAAGATCGCTCTGGCCGACAACAGCGTGCGCGTCCGCGACGGCCACACCGGCGTACGCGAAGCGGGCACCATCGGCTTCGCCACGCTGCGCGGCGGCTCGGTTGTCGGCGAGCATTCGGTCATCCTCGCCGGTTCGGGCGAGCGTATCGTCATGTCGCATCTTGCCGAGGACCGCTCGATCTTCGCCCGCGGCGCCGTCAAGGCGGCACTCTGGGCGCATGGACGCAAGCCCGGACTCTATTCGATGCGCGACGTGCTCGGCCTCTAACTCGTTTTATCAAGTCATCCACCCAAGGGAGCAAAAATGTCCGGAACCCTCGTGCTCGTCCGTCACGGCCAGAGCGAATGGAACCTCAAGAACCTGTTCACCGGCTGGCGCGATCCGGGCCTGACCGAGCAGGGCCACGCCGAGGCCAAGGCCGCCGGCGAGAAGCTCAAGGCGCGCGGGCTGAAGTTCGACATCGCCTTCACCTCGGCTCTGTCGCGCGCCCAAACCACCTGCCAGCACATTCTTGACGCGCTCGGCCAGAGCGACCTCAAGACCATCCGTGACGCGGCGCTCAACGAGCGCGACTATGGCGACCTCAACGGCCTCAACAAGGACGATGCCCGCGCCAAGTGGGGCGAGGAGCAGGTCCATATCTGGCGCCGTTCCTACGATACCCCGCCTCCCGGTGGCGAGAGCCTGAAGGACACCGGCGCCCGCGTCTGGCCCTACTATCTGCACGACATGCAAAAGCACGTCCTGTCGGGCGGCACGGTGCTGGTCGCGGCCCACGGCAACTCGCTGCGCGCGCTGATCATGGCGCTCGAGGGCATTTCGGGCCCCGACATCGTCAAGCTCGAGCTCGGGACGGGCGTGCCGATCGTCTACAAGCTCAACGCCGATTCGACCGTCGCATCCAAGGACGTGCTGGCCTGATTCATACGCGACTTTCGTGCACCCAAACAGAAGCACGAAAGTCGCTCCAGTCTGCTGATTCTGCGCATTGTGCTTTCCGATAGCCGATTCCGGCTTCCGGGCCGATGCGATGGAGCCGCCCGTTTCGCCGGCGGCTCCGGCTGCTTTAAGCTCAACGGGCTTGCCGCCCCTACGTCATGCAGCGGGCGGCAATGCGACAAATCCGGCCCGTTGCGACATTCGTCGGCAAAAGCTGAAAAAGCGCGTTGACACAGTCGCTTCGCCCGCTTACATCACCGCCACCAGCCCAGATGGCGGAATTGGTAGACGCGCACGGTTCAGGTCCGTGTGCCGCGAGGCGTGGAGGTTCGAGTCCTCTTCTGGGCACCAGTTTCCAAAGGTTAAGCAACGACTTAACCCCTTGAAATACCAAGGCTTTTAAGCCCGGCTCTCGCGAGCCGGGCTTTTTCGTTTTGGCGAAACGCTTGATTTCGGGCAACAATTCGGGCAACAAAGCCGCCTGATGAGGCGGACCGAAGACCCTGACAGGCACATGCAAAAGCGCGCCGACGGCGGCTTCCGCTACGTTCGGCGAGTTCCTGCCCGCGCACTCGCAATGTTGCACCGCCAGGACCCTGACTACCCCGAAACGATCCGCCGATCCCTCGACACGCACAACCGCGACGAGGCGCGAGCCAAGCGCGACGCCATGGAAAAAGCCGACGCCGAATTCTGGGCGCTGGCCGAGGCCGGGGAGTTGCAGCCGGCAGACCAGTACGAGCGCGCTCTTGCGCGTGCGCGATCGCTCAAGGTCGAGTATCGGCCGGCGGCCGAACTGGCACGCGATGCCAGCCTTGAGGAAATCCTGCAGCGTATCCGCCTGATCTCCGGTCCGGCCGACCGGCCGACGGCCGAAGCCGTGCTCGGCGGCGCAGGTGAGAAGTCGACGACCATCGACGACGCTTTCGACACCTTCGAAAAGGTCATCCGCAAGGCGGATCTCGCCCGCAAGTCGGATTGGCAATTGCTGAAATGGCGCCAACTCAAGCAGCGCGGCATGTCCAACTTCAAGCGCGAGGTCGGTGACATCGCGATCGAGAAGATCACGCGCGCGGACGCGCTCAAATTCCACGCCTTTTGGCTTGGGCGCATCGTGCCCGACGAGGACGAGGAGGCCGGCGACGAAAAGCCGAAGGCGCTGTCAGCCTCTGCCGGCAACAAAGACCTCGACACGATGCGTGCCCTGTTCGGGGAGTACATGGCTCATATCGGGCGCGAGGATGTGCCAAACCCGTTCCGCAAGCTGCGGTTTAAGGACCGCATTCAAAGAACGCGCCCGTCGTTTACAGAACAGTGGATTCGCGACCGCCTCTTAAAGGCCGGCGCGCTCGCCAGCCTCAACACCGAGGCGCGGCTCGCCGTGCTGGCGATGGTCAACACCGGCGCCCGGCCGTCGGAAATCGTCAACCTCGATCCTGACCGGATCGTCCTCGACGCCACCACCCCCTATATCGACATTCGCGAAACGGACGATCGCGAGCTGAAGGTCGTAGCATCTGCCCGCCGCATCCCCCTGGTCGGCGTCTCGCTTGATGCGTTGCGCCAGTTGCGCGGAGGCTTCCCGAGCTATCGGGACAAGGACACGCTTTCGGCGACCGTGAACAAGTTCCTGCGCGAAAACGAGTTGATGGAGAGCGACGAGCACACGCTCTATTCGCTGCGGCATGGATTCGAGTTGCGGTTGAAGCTGGCGGAGGTCGACGAGGAGCTGCGCCGCTACCTGATGGGCCACGCGATCAAGCGGCCGAAGTACGGGTATAGCGAGGATCTGCGCTGGTCGATTTCGGCGATCGAGAAGATCGCGCTTTGAACCCTCCAGCGCGGCGCATGGCGCGCTCAAGGCGATCGTCGAGGTTGGCCATGGCCTCGCGCTCGCGCTCCAGCCTTTCGAAGATCGGCAGATAGGCGAGGCCGTGCTCGCCCTGTGCGCGCATCAGCATCGCCAGCGAGGCCAAGGCCTCGTCGACTTCGTCGAGCGTGACAGGGTGAGCGGAGGCCTTCACGCAAGCGCTCCTGCGCCTGCGGGCTTGCTCTTGCGGCGGATCGATCGGCGGCGGCCGTTGGCCTCCTCGCGGCGGATGGCGTTGCGCTTGGCCGTCACCAATTCGAGGTGATCCTCACGCACGCAGCGGCGCTGCCGGCATTTGTGATCAAGCTGTTTCTTGCCAGGTATGAAGCCGTGCTCGTTGGTCCATGAGACCTTGTGAACGGCCACGGTCTGCCCGTCGAGCGACATGCGCGGATAGCCGCCACCACGTCCGTCGCCGCTGTCCGGCCCTGTCCATAGGTGGCATGGCGTCTCATAGCCTGTGTCGACGATCTCGACGCAGGCCATGATTTTGGCGCGAATTGCTTCGCGGCGGGTAAGCGGTTTCGTCATCGCCCGGCCTAGAACGGAATCTCGTCGTCGAGATCGCGGCCGGTCGAGCCACCACCATTGCCGCCGCTCTGCTGGCCGTAGCCGCCGCCCGAGCCGCGATCACCTCCGCCTGATTGCGTGCCGTAGTCATCGGGGCCGTTCGGTCCTGGCGCGCGGTTGCCGGTCGAGGTGAGCATCTGGACTTCGCCCCGGAACTTCTGGAGCACGACCTCCGTCGTGTAATGGTCGACGCCGTGACTGTCCTGCCATTTGCGCGTCTGCAATTGGCCCTCAACGTAAACCTTCATGCCCTTCTTGAAATACTGTTCGGCGACCTTGGCGATGTTCTCATTGAAGATGACGACCTGATGCCACGTGGTCTTTTCCTGGCGCTCGCCGGTGTTCTTGTCGCGCCAGCTTTCCGAGGTGGCGATGCGCAGGTTGACGACCGGGTCGCCGGAATTCAGGCGACGGATTTCAGGGTCGGCGCCGAGATTGCCGACCAGAATAACCTTGTTCACGCTTCCGCTCATTTTGGCTTACTCCGCCCAAAGGAAAATCTTGGTTTCGATGATCGAGCGCAGCCGGCGCCAGGATCGCCGGCCGCCTCTCTGCGCCTTGTCCTCGTCGCGGAATTTCGCGGCGAGGCGATTGATGGCGCGCCAGACCTTGAACTTGGTGGCCGCCGCGCGTTCGAAACGCGCGATCATGATCAGGTCATAGAGTTCGGCGCCCCTGACGAGCCGGCGATTGTTCCACGCGCGAACGCAAATCCGGCCGCAGAACTCGGCCTCTCTGGCGCCGCGCTGGAAGGGCTCGCCGCAGTTTAGGCACCGGCACACGGGCGACATGGCCCGAGACGCCGTGGCGGCCGTCTGTGCGCTTTGTTCTAGTACCGTCCCGGTGGCCCTCATTCGGCGGCCTCCAGGAAGGTCGGCTCGATTTGCTCGCGCGGTTTCGGCGCTGCGTCGGCCATGAGCGCGAGGACGCATGCTTGCATCTTCCGGCGAGAAACGGCGTTGCCAATCTGCTTGATTTTGTCGGTCTTCGTGCCGGCGAAATCGTAGCCTTCAAGACCCATGGCGGCCGAAAGCTCGTGCGGCTCAAGCATGCGGAACAGGATGTCGAACTGGTCTGTTCCCTCGGCAAGGGCGAACTCGCCGCCCTTGGCTGTAGTCAAAGTCGGGATCGGCTCGTTGACGTGCCTGGCGCCATTGCCGCCCTGGCTATGTGTGACCGGCACTACCATACCAAACCGCCCCTTCGCCGTTATCGTCGGCAGCGGTTCGTTGGCGCTTGCGCAGGTTTCACCGGATCCCGAACCGTAGTAGGGCGAAATCAGAATATGCGAATGCTTGGCTACTTGCGCCGGTGTCGGTTCGTCGACCGAGCGCGGCGCCCCGCCGGCTTGTCGAGAAAGCACAAATGGCTCGATCAGCATTGGCCGAGCGCATCCCGGTCGTGCACCAGACGCTGCCCCGCCTGTCGTAATTGTCGGTAGCGGATCGCCGGTGGAGCGCGGCGAGCCGCTGCTGTGTTGCGACAGTACAATGGGCTGCGCCAGCGCGATGTGCGATCCGCCGGCCGCAATCGTCGGCAGTGGTTGGTCGAGGGCCTGCGCCGCCATGTGATTGCGCAACACCACAAGATATGGGTCGGGCCAACCGAACTTGAGCGCGCCGGCATGGATGCGTGCCAGCGTCTTGCGAGCGAGGGGCTTCTTGCGACCGAATATGGACCGCCCCTTGATCGACCAATCAATAACGTCACGAGCCGGCCGCCATGGCCTGGATGCGTCGGCAAGCAGATCACCATGAACTTCATCGCTAGGCCGATGTGTTGGCACGGGCCAGACGACGCGACGGCGGTCGGACCTAGCCATCAAGATAAATCGCTGCCTGGTCGTCGCGTCGCCGAAGTCTGCCGCGTTTAGCTTGCGCCATTGGGGGTCGAAGCCAAGGCGCCTAATCGTGTCGATCCACGCGTTGAAGTACTCGCCCTTGCGCGACTTGATAGGCTTGCCGGTGCGGTGGTCGACCGGCCCCCAACCAATGAACTCCCAGACATTTTCAATGATGATGCGCTTCACCCGAAGCTCGGTCAGCCATGTGATTATGTGCCATGGGTCGGACCGCTGCTGATCGCTCGTCGGCTTGCCGCCGCGCGCAACGCTGTGATGTGTGCAGGTAGGCGATGCCATAAGCAGGTCGAGATAGCCTTCCGGCACGACCAGGTGCGGTCGCACTGTCGATATGTCCTGCACATAGTGCCGCGCCTCTGGGTGGTTGCGTTGATGTGTTTCGATCGCCGTCGGCCAGTGATTGACGCAAACCAACTCCATATTGAGGCCGAGTTCTTCAAGTGCGTGGCGGCATCCCGTCGAGGAGCCGCCGGCGCCGCAAAGCAGGTCAGCGACAAGCATCTTCTTTCCCATGCCCGGCCCCTAGACCCGCATCGGCATGACGACGGCGAGGAAGTCCTCGTCGGTCGGGCTCTCGATCCGCATCGGCGAGCCGGCGTCGGCGCTGTCGATGGTGACGGTGTCGCCGCCGCGTTCCTTCATGGCGGCCAAAGTGGCACGCAGGTAGCGGGCGGAAACGCCGCGTTCGCCCCACTTCCCGTTGAACTCGGCCCGGATCGCGTCGGTCGCCTGGGCGTCGCCGTCGCCCTTGCCGGCAGCGGCGATCACCAGGTAGTCGCCGTCCTCGAATATGCGAACCGCGCCAGCCTTGTTCTTGGCCTTGTATTCGGCCTCGTTGACGGCCTGAATTTTCATCACGCGATCGAGGGCGGCGACCATCTCGGCCAGGTCGAACGTTGCCGTGATGTCGACCGAGCCCGGCACGACGCGCTTCCAGTCTGGATAGTTCGCCTCAATCAGCTTGGATGTTATCTGCTCGGCACCAGCGCGGACCGTCACGGCGTGGTTGTTCGTCTCGACGATGACGGGATTGCTCCCGGCCTTGCCGGCTAGCCTGGCGATTTCATTGGCCGCCTTGGTGGCGATGATGATGCCGCTTTCCCCAAGCACGTTTTCGGCCGCAGTTTCGGCGCTGGCGGTATGCAGGCGATGGCCGTTGGTGGCTACAGCATGCAGCCGATTGTCGATCGACTGCAGCAAGATGCCTTCAAGGAAATAGCGCGGATCGTCAGTCGCTGCCGCGTCCGATGTCGCCTGGACTAGACGCGCGAGGGCGGAGCCAGCGATTTCGAAACAGTTGTCGAACGATTGCTTGAACTTCGGAAAATCTCCGCCTGGCAGGACAGGCGCGACGAAACGCGCCTTTCCGCCGGTGACGACCGCCTGCCGCTCGTCGAGCACGATCCTGACTTCTCCCGTGGACAGAGCGCCCGCCGCCTCGACGAGATATGGCGGCAGGCAGACAGGTTCGAAGCTGGCCGCGCAGTCGACCGTGATAGCAGCCTCGAGGTCGCAGTCGGTCGCGGTGACAACGAGGCCGGCCGCGCCGGGTGCCAGGTGAAACATACCGGCGACGGGGATCACGTTGCGGCGATCGGGGATGGACTTGAGCGCCGAGTGAACGGCGGCGAGAACCTTCGGATCGAGGGCTATCGTCATAGCGGGACTCCGGCCATGCGGTGCTTGATGGTCTCCTGCCGCCTTTCGAGCGGCAGGATTGCGGGGTTGCCCTCGCGGATCAGGCGATAGGCGCGCGCCGCATGCGGCGAGACGCGCGCGGCCTCGGCGATCAGGTCGAAGACCTCGTCGCGGAGGCTGGTGTCGACGATGTGAGGCGGGACGGGACCTTGGCTCATGGCTATGGCCTCACGCGGCCTTGCCGACGGCCGCGAGGCCGATGCGCAGGCCATTGTATTCCTCGCGGTAGGCGACGCCCTCGACCGCCTCCCAACGAGCGTTGGGAAGCGAGGTCAGGTTGCGGGCGAGCAGGCGAATGAAGCCCTTGCCGTGGGCGGCAAAGAGCATGTCGTCCCGCTTGACAACGGCGGCCGGTGTCCACAGGCCGCGCGATGAAATGAGGGCCTTGGCGCCCTCGATCTCGGTGAACATGTCGGCAGTCGCAAGCGCCACGGTCTTGGCCATGGTTACCTCCTATCGGCTGGTTTTGCGGTTGACGGCCGGGCAGAGCTGCCCCAACCGGCTGCGGTATTCGTCGGCCGCACGCGCGATCGACCACGGGGTGATGCCGCCGCGCATCCGCAGCGGTTCGGCGCGCTCGATCACGGCACCCCAGCGCTTGCCCGAGGGCGAAAGCAGTTGCCGCCGCTCGGTCGCGAGCATGCGCAGATCGTAGAGCTTGACCGTGCGCTGCAGCTGCGCCGGAGGCGGCCACGGCACGCCGCAGGCGGCGAAGATGACCTCGTCGGCGCGGCGCTTGGCCTCGCGGATGACCTGTTCGAAACGCGTGTCGCCGAACAGTTCCCGCTCGATCTCGGCAAGCCCTTCCTGCGCCGGCGTCGTCAGATCGCCCCAAATGATTTCATGGGCATTGTGCAGCAGCCCCACGGCTGCGGCATTGGCGTCGCCGCTGTCGTCGAGGATGGTGTCGGCGATCAGCACGCAATGCTGCGCCACCGAGTAGTGCCCGGCCGGCACGGCGCCGTTGAAGCGCGGTATCCGCGCCAGCATTTCCGGCATGTCGAGCATCGGATCGATCTCGCGCGCCTCGGGCTTGGCCATAGTGATCGAGCGGCCCGAAAGCGCCTGCATCCACGCACGCGTCATGCCAGCACCCGGCGCTTGAGTGCGACGGCAACGGCCTGCAAGACCGTGTTGATCTCGCGCGGCAGGAGCGGCAGCAGGCCGAGGAAGATTTTCAGCCTGCCGAGGCAGCGCTCGGATTGCGAAACCCAAGGGTCGATGCGGTGGGCGGCGCTGGCCATGCAATAGTCGCGCCAGGCGAGCCGCATCGTCGCGGTATCCTCGGTCGACGCCGTGAGCGGCATGATCCATGCGGTGGCGAGGATGGCCTTTTCGATGATCTCGGGTACGCGGTCGGCCGCCCTGCCGTCGATCGACAGAACCTTGCGCAGATGGTGGTTGGCGTCCTCGCTGTGTTCGAGGATTTCGGCCGAGGTGTAGCCTTCGCCGATCAGCGCCTCGGTCGTGACATGGCCGTCGCGGTGCAGGATCTCGCGCATCGTCTCGGCCATGGCGACCGCGCGTTCCTGCGGGCACGGCGGTTCGGCCGGGTTTGTGCCACGCGTCTGTATCGACCGCCGCCCGGCCGTGTGTGGAGCCTGTAGCGGGTAACTGGCCATGTTCATCGCTGAAATTTCCTCTGCCAATGCTTCAAACGATCGCGTCGACTATGCCGGCCAGACCAGGCCGGCCCCCTCCCCGATCACCGCGATCGCAATCGCAATCGCGAGGATCAGCAAGGCCACGATTGTCGCGGCTTCCTGCGCCCGGTCACGGCTGATAAGGTCGAGGCGCCTCCGGGCGTTAGCTCCGGCGGGCTCGATAGTGGGGAGGGGGAAAGAGTGATTTTCCGGGTGAGACTGTGCCTTGCGGCCGCGCTCTGCGCGCTTGGCCTCGGCGGCCCTGCGCAGGGCAGCGAGACACGCGATACGGTCGCGCGCAAATTTGGAGAGGCGTTCGCGCTGGCGGACCGTTGCCTGAGCCTCAAGGCCAACACGACAAGGATGGGCGCCTATACGGCGCTGCTCGGGCTCAAGGTCGACGCGACCTTCGAGTCGGTCGTGACCGTGTGGCGCAATCGAACCCTGACCGAGCTTGTCGAGGCGAGCGACGCGGACGCGTGCCGCCTCGGGCAAATGCGCTACGGCGCCAAGGGAAGCGAAGGGCCGGGCCTTCTGAACGGAGGCTGACAACATTTCTCGACCACTCCATTGCTGCGACAATGGAACGGAAGAGATACGGAAAAATACGTACTGTCAACGGGCGTCACGGAAATTTCCGTTAACGATACGGATGCGCCTACACGCCGACCAGTTCGTTGATCGGGATGATTCGTTGCATTTCAGCGACTTGGCTGCGCTTGAAGGTCACTTCCTGAGGCGGATTGTGCTGCCACGCGACGATGTCATCGCCGCGATAGGAAACGAATTCCTTGATCCACGTTTCGACCGTGTTCGAATCGTCCGGCCTTATCTGGATCACCACGTCGTCGCCTGGCCGAACCGCCCGGTGCGGCTCGACAAAAACGATATCGCCATGCCGGAAGCGCGGCTTCATCGAGTCGTTCATCACCCATAGCGCATAGGCGTCGCGAACGTTCGTCACGCCCGGCGGACATGGCGCCCAATCGATGATTTGCGGCTCGGCATGCATCGCGCCGTCGCGCGAGCCTGCGGCACGACCATAGATCGGCACGGACTTTCCCGCCGCCGGTGGCTCGGGTGCGGCCATCAGGGCGCCCGATTCGCCGGCTTCCTCGTCGCGCGGGTGGAAATAGGCGATCGTCACGCCCAGCTCGCGCGCGATCTTGACCAGCGCCTCGTGCTTCATGTTGCGTTTGCGGCCGATCAGAAAGTCCCTGATGTAATCCGGCCCGAGGCCAGCGGCACGGGACACGGCCGCAGCCGTCTTGCCCGTTTCTTTCAGGCGAAATTCAAGGCGTTCGGCGACAAGCTTCTGCGTGCCGTCTGGCATATCCGTATCCTTTCCCCACTCTACCCCATTTTCGCACGGATCATTCCGCACGCCCAACACGGTTATTTCCGTTGACAGTACGGATATTTCCGTATCTCTTGGCGTCGCCATGACAACGAAACCAGACATCGAAGCCATCCGCGACCGCATGACCGCCGCCGTTACCGCGTCGGGTCGATCGGTTGCGGACATCGAAGCATCCGCAGGCCTGAAGCGCGACGGTTTGCGCGATTTCCTCGCCCGCCGCAAGCGCCACCTGACCCTCGTCGACGCGACCGCCGTGACGGTCGTGCTGGCCGTCTCGCTGGAGTGGCTGGCCGGTTTGGCGGTCCGGCAGGACAGCTCGGCATGAGCGGCAGCGGCGATGTCAGCAACGTTTTCCATGCCGCAATGATGCGGCGCGTTTTCCGTGCGGTCACGGAAAAAACCGTCCCCGTATTTTCCGTAAGGTCAATCCAATGAAAGTCCGTCCGACTTCCGACCATGACAGGGCGCGCCTCAAGGCTGCCACGGACCGCTCGCTCAAGCGCGCCGGCGGCGGCACCCTGTTTTCCGATCAGACGCGCGTCGAGGCGCCGGTGCTGTCGAAATACAAGGCCGTTCACGAGGAGACGGCCTTTATGCCGATCGATGTCGCAGTCGACTGCGACATGGCCGCCGGCGCCCCGATCATCCTGTCGGCTATGGCTACGACGCTCGGCTATTCGGTGTCGCCCATGGCGCCGGAGGCGGTGAGGTATGCGCCGGAGCTGGTGGGCTCTCTGATCCGCGAAACCGGCGAGGCATCTGCCGTCATCCTTGAGGCCATGGCCGACGGCAAGCTGACCGAAAGCGAGCGCGCCAGGATCGCCGGCGAGATCGATCAGGCGGCAATGGCGCTGTGGAAGCTGCGCGCCTCGCTGTTGGGGGCATGAAGATGCTCGCCGCCTCCTGCATCACCCTGGTAGCGCTGGCCTGCGCGCAGGCTGCGGCCATCTTGCGCCGCGCCTATGCCGCCCCGCTCGGCATCAGCCATCGCGACCTGATGCGGCTTGCGCTCTGCGCGGCGATCGCACTCGGCGCGTGGGCCGTCGGCCTCGCCGCCATGATCGTCGAGGCGGCACGATGACCGAGGGCCGCATCCCGCAGGAGGCAATCGACAGGGCGCGCGCGATCGATGTGATGTCGCTCGCGCAGCGCTACGGCTTCGCCGGCATCGCGCGCGGCGAGCGCGGCGAGGCGGTCGGCCCCTGCCCCGGATGCGGCGGCCGCGACCGCTTTTCGGTCAACAGGAAATCCAACGTCTGGCGCTGTCGCCAGGGTGGCGGCGATCCTATCGGCGGCGATGCGATTGCGCTCGTGCGCCATGTCGAGAACTGCGACTTTCCCCGGGCCGTCGAGATCCTGCTCGGCGACCTCGCCGACCTCAAGCCGCGCGCCGAAGCTGCCGGTACGCGCATCGTCGACAACGAATTCCGCGAGAAGGAACGGCGCCGCGCCTATCAGCTTTGGCGCGAGGGCCGCCCTTTCCCCGACGGCGGCCACGTGGCGGCCTATCTGGCGGCGCGCGGCATCCCGCTTGGGATGGCGCGCCAGGCCGGCGCGCATTGCCGCGAGCATGACGATTTCCCCTTCTGGCAACCTTACACGGAAGGGCCGACGCTAGCGGGCCGGCAGGCAAAGACCCAATGGCGCGTCATCCATCGCGGCCCGGCTATGCTGTGGCCGATCACGGCGCTGGACGGGCATTTCCTCGGACTGCATGCGACATGGATCGATCCGACCGGGCCGAAGGGCAAGGCCGAGATTTTCTGTCCCGATACCGGCGAGCAACTGCCGGCCAAGAAAGTCCGTGGCTCGAAGAAGGGTGGGCGCATCGTCCTGCGCGACGCGCATCGCCTCTGGCCGACCGCCGGCGCCGGCGAGGGCATCGAAACAGTGCTTTCTTGGGCGATGATCCGGGGCTTTGTCGGCTCGCTCTATTCGTCGATCGACCTCGGCAACCTCGCCGGCCGTGCGGCGCGCACCATCGCGCACCCGACCCTGAAAATAACACGCCGCGACAATCGCAAGATGCCCGTGCGCGTGCCGGGACCGGACCCGCACCCGGAAGATGACCCGGCCTTGCTGTTTGCCCCGCACCCCGGAACCGAGCGGCTTTTCCTGCTCGGCGATGGGGACAGCGACCCCTTTGCCACCAAGGCGGCGATGCAGAGGGCGCAAGCGCGCCTCGCGCCGAGCGGCATCGAGACGCCGATCGACTGGGCGCCCGCCCCGCACGACTTCAACTCGCTGCTCATGCAGTCACTCAATCTCTGACCGTCCATTTCGAGGGGACACAATGGAAATCGAAAACAGCTTCAATCCGCCGGCCTGGCGGTTCACGGTGCGCACGCCCGAGACGCGCTATACGGCGATCAGGGAAGCGGCGAACAGGGTGGGCATGGAGCCCGGCCAACTGGTGCAGGCACTGTTCGACACGCTCGACCTGTCACGGGTCGAGGGAGACATCGCCAGGGCGGCCACCCGGTTCGAAGCGCTCTATCCGAAGATCGAGAAGGACACGCGCCTGCTTGCCGAACGCGCGGCATCTGTCGGGATGACGGTGCGCGAGCTGCGTGTATTCCGGGCGCTGGTGAACTGCGCCGGCATGGTGCGTATCGTCCGCCCCGGCTCCTTCGACATCGCCGCCAAATCGGGTGTCGCGGCGTCCTATCTCGACGAGACGTACGACGCGCTGCTGACGAAAGGCTTCATCGCACTTGCGCCAAGCCAGGGGCGCGGCCGTCGCGCCTATGTCATCGCCCGCATGCCGGATTTGTGAGGCTAGAGACGTGACAGGCATCAACTGCCGGCGCTTCCTTGGCGACCGCGTGACCCTCTATCTCGGCGACTGTCTGACCGTGCTCGACCAGTTGCCGGCGAATTCGGTCGATGCGGTGATAACCGACCCGCCCTATCACTTCGACACGATCGTAAAGCGCTTCGGCGCCGACGGCGCCGCGCCGGCTAAATACGGCACCGATGGCGTGTTCGCCCGCGCCTCGGCCGGCTTCATGGGCAAGGATTGGGATGGCGGCGACATAGCTTTTCGTCCGGAGACATGGGCGAAGGTGCTGCGCGTGCTCAAGCCGGGCGGGCATCTGGCCGCGTTCTCGGCGCCGAAGTGCGTTCACAAGATGGCGTTCGGGATCGAGACCGCCGGCTTCGAGGTCCGTGACCGGATCATTCACCTGCTCGACCTCGACGAGCACGTGATCGCCTTCCTTGAAAGCCTGTCCCCGGCGCAGGCTGACGCGCTGTTTCGTCTGCTCGACCACTTCGGGCCGCTCGGTGAGGCGTTTTGGACTTTCGGATCTGGCTTTCCGAAAAGCCACGATGTGGCGAAGGCGATCGACAAGATGCGCCATGGAGAGGTCGACGAGATCCGTGTCGTTTGCCGCTTCATCCGGGCGCACATGGATCGGAAGCGGTTGAAGTCGAAAGACCTGACGCGACATTTCGGCGACTGCAATGCGCGCCTGATCGACCATTGGGCCGCTCGCGATAGTGACTCGCAACCGAGCCTGCCGACGGCCGAGCAATGGGCGACGCTCAAGCGGGTGCTCGATCTTCCTGATGAAATGGACGCTACCTTCGCCGAACTCGATGCGCGCAAGGGGCAGTTCGGCGATGCGTGGCACGAGCGCGAGATTGTCGGAGAGGTCGAGGAATGGGCTGATCGCTCCAACTATGCGCTGACCTCACGCGATGGCCTCAAGCGCGGTGATGCCGTGCTCGAGCACGCAATCCGCTGGCAAGGTTGGGGCACTGCACTCAAGCCTGCCTATGAGCCGATTGTCATCGCCCGTAAGCCACTGGCGGAAAGCTCGATCGCGAGGCAGGTCATGGTGACCGGAACCGGCGCAATCAACATTGACGCAGCTCGCACTGAAATGTCGGAAGCCGACGCCATGTACATTTCCGAACGCATCGGCGGCTTTAACGACACTCGCTCGATTGGAGGCAATGGCGCCTATCAAGGTGGCGGGAGAATGGACCGTACGGCCGCTTACGATCCGAGTAAGGGCCGCTTCCCCGCTAACCTTGTCCACGATGGCAATGGCTCATCTACGGCCGGGTTTCCGAGTGAGGGGCGCGGCTCCGCATCTCGCTTCTTCTACACCGCCAAGGCCGATGCGCATGACCGCATCGGCTCTGGTCACCCGACGGTCAAGCCGCTCGACCTCATGCAGTGGCTTTGCCGAATGCTTGCCCCGCCCGGCGGCGTGATCCTCGACCTTTTCGCGGGCACCGGCACAACCGGCGAAGCGGCCTATCGTGAGGGCTTCGACGCAATCCTGATCGAGCGTGAGCCGGAATATCAGGCCGACATTGCCCGCCGCCTGGAACACGCCACGGCCGGGCCGGTGGCGAGGCGCCACGCCGCGAATCGCGCCAGGCATTCGCGGCGGCAAGGCGCGGCGACCCCGCACCCCGTCGGCAACATTGGCGATCTGTTTGGAGCCTGATGCATCGTGAACAGGCATGACCGCCCCTCGGCCGAACAGGACAAGATAGCGCTCTGCGCGGCCGAGCCCGAACACGACATCGGCAATGCCCGCCGCTTCCTGATATGGGCCGGCGAGGACGTGCGGAACGTGACCAATGTCGGCTGGCATGTCTATGACGGGCGGCACTGGAAGGAAGACGAGTCCGGCTCGATCGTGCGGCGCCTGGCGCACAAGGCGGCCGAGTCCATCTATGACGAGGCGGGCGTGCTCGGCCCCGACCCAGCCGATCAGGAAGCGCTCGACGCAGGCAGGGTGGCGCGCGAGGCGCTGAACGCGCCTTTCGATGCGCTCGGCGCAACCCGTGAGGAACTGCAGCGCCATACCGCCGACCGCAAGGCGTGGGCCGCGACGATCGCCGCCGCCGAGCAGGCCAGGGAGCGCCTGACCGAGCGGCGTTCGGTGAGGCTGCGGCATGCGAAATCATCCTGCGGCTCGTCGAAGATTTCGAACATGCTGACCGAGGCATCCGCCTACCGGCCGGCGAGCGTCAACGACCTCAACACCGATCTCTACGCCTTCAATGTCGGCAACGGCACGCTGCGCTTCGAGCGCACCGAAGACGAGGAGAGCGACCCGAAAGACCCGCGCTACATCTGGCATGTGCGGCTCGACCAGCACGACCGCGACGATCTGATTTCGAAGCTCGTCGATGTCGACTTTCTGCTCGACGCCCCTCGCCCGAAATTCTGGGAAAGGTTCCTCGTGCGCGTGCAGCCGTCCAAGGCCATGCGCGACTATCTTCAGCGGCTGACCGGCTATGCCCTGCTCGGGCTCAACACCGAGCAGATGATCGCCTTTTTCTTCGGAATCGGCCGTAACGGCAAATCGACCTTCGTCGACACGCTGGCCAAGATATTCGCCGACTATGCGGTGACGTTGTCGATCGACAGCTTCGCCGGCGACGATCGCAAGTCGGGCTCGGAAGCCACGCCCGACCTTGCCCGCCTGCCCGGCGCACGCCTGGTGGCAGCGTCGGAGCCGGAAAGCGGTGTGCGGTTCAAGGAGTCGCTGATCAAGCGGCTGACCGGCGGCGAGGCTCTGGCGGTGCGTCGGCTGCACAAGGACTTTTTCGAATTCTCTCCGCAATTCACGCTGATCGTCTCGGGCAACCACAAGCCGGTGATCATCGGCAATGACGACGGCATCTGGCGGCGCATCCATCTGGTGCCGTGGAACGAACAGATCCCCAAGGACGAGGTCGACAAGGAACTGCCGCAAAAGCTGCTCGCCGAGGCTGCGGGCATCCTGAAATGGGCAGTCGACGGCGCGCTCGACTTCCTGAATTCGGGCGGCCTGCACCCGCCGGCCGACATTCTCGACGCGACGCAGGAATACCGCGAGGAGGAAGACCCGATCGGTTCTTTCATCCGCAACGCCTGCGACGTGACCGGCGACGACCGCGATCAGGAAAAGCCCGCGGACCTGTTCATTTCCTACGACCGATTCTGCGCGGCCTCGGGCACGGTGAAGGTCAAGGATACGACATTCTATCGCCGCATCGCCGATGCGGCGCGCCGCACCTGGCCCGCACCCGACGGCGCCACCATGCAGCAATTCCACAAGATCAAGAGCAACGGGATGCCGGTCTATCGCGGCCTGCGCATCCGCGACGAATGGCAGGCCAGAGGCATGGCCGAGCCGATGGCGAGGGAAGGATGGGACGATGATGGAGCACATGGTGTCCGACGAACAGTTGGCGGTGCTGAATGCGGATGACGACGTGCGCGGGCGCGTTGCGGAATGCGTCGATGAGTATGCGGAGCGCGGCTTCTGGCGCTCCTGTTCGGGCTGCCATGAGTTGAACGACGGCGCGCCGACCGGGCAATACAGCAAGGCGTTCAAGTGCCATCTCGGCACCGGCTGCGGCGAGTGCGGGGGCATCGGCGCCGTGTGGGACGCAACCGATTATTTCGACATGACCGACGCCATGTTACGCGGCGACATCGAGATCCCGAGCGAAATTCCCGAAGACATCAAAGAAACCGCTTGTGACGAAGGCGACGCCTTCTCCGACTGGTACGGCTGCGATAGCGATAAGCGTGGAAGGCTGACCGAGGCATTCGAGCGCGCCATCATGGCAGAGCGCCTGCGTGGCGCTGCCAAGGGCGAGCCGGACCCCACGCTTTGGGTGTGCTTCGCCAACAACGGCAATATCCGCGCCTGGACGCCGGACAAGAACCGGGCCGAGCTTTTTCGGCTCGACGGGCTGGTCATGCTGCCATTCATTGGGCCGGAGCTGGATAATCTCGACGCCTACGGCCGTGCCGGCATCCCTTCTCCGGAGACTGCCCTTGCCGAGGAAATCCTCGCCGAGCTGGTGCGCGCCCGTACTAAATTCCCCGGCAAGAACGTGACCTTTGCGGCTCTGGTCGAGGAGGTCGGCGAACTGGCGACGGCGACATTCGAGGAAGGTCGCGACCGCGTGCGCAAGGAAGCGGTGCAGGTTGCCGTCATGGCCATGCGCATGGTGCTCGACGGCGACCATGCCTTTGACGCCTGGCGCGCTGGCAAAGGGCTCGATCCGCTCGTTACTGACGAGGTGCGGTCATGAGCATCGACAAGACGGCCCTAGCCGTAGCGCGAAAGACTGTGGCCGCCGCGATCTTCGACCCGGGCGCTACCGAAGGCTTTAAGGGCGCCCGCACACTCACCGAGTGGCAGACGGATGCGGTCATGCGCGCCCTCGCCGCCCTTCCCCCGGTGGGGGGAGAGGAGGTCGACAGGTACGACCAAGGGCGGCGCGACATGCTCAACGCGCTGCTGGCGCTCAACCCCGCCGTGGCAGCCAAACTGGCTGAGATGCACAAACGCGAACCTGACCCCTATGGGCGCCTCCCGTTCGACGTGGTGTTCTGGGTATCGGAGGTTGCCGCGCAGTTGGGCATAGAGCCCCTCGACGACGCGCTGCACGCCGAGGCGGGCTAACCATGCCTGCGCAGCATTCCGGCCTCGGAGGCCGCCGCTTCGAATGCACTACGGGCGGCGTCGAGTTCGGCCATGCCCTCCAGCGCGTCGAAACAGGCCCTGTAGGCCTTGCGCCACTTCGGCCCGCGCTTGCCGCCGGCCGGCAGTGGCCAAGCCTCCATTTGCTCGACTGCATCCTCGACCGAGCGAACATGCATCGTGATGCCGACGTTGTCGGCGGCCCGCACGGGCACCGCCGGCAGATGGCTCCACCACATCATGCCGCATCATCCCGCAGGCAGGACAAGGCCGCAAGGAGGGCTCCATGGCGATCCTGAAACGCGAACGCGACCGACTGTCGACCGGCGCGCCCATGCCGCCGCCCGTCTGGCAGATGCTGTGCGAATTCGCCAACGGCTCGTGCATCTGCGCGACGACCGATGCCGACCAGCCTTGCACGTCTGTCGCCACTGCTGCCGAGCGCATCCGCAGCCGCGCCCTGCTCGACGCCGCCACTTCGCGCCGCCGCCCTTCTCCCCCTTCTGGCTCCGCAGCGGAGAGAGGGACGGATTGCGACCCCAAACGGGGGCGCTAGGGCGGATAGAGGGCGGCGCGTGGGGTCGCTGGAAACAGGGGGAAGGGGTGCAATGTATCGTGAAAACAAGGGCATGAGACGCTAGGGGCGATAGGGCGGCAAAGTCCCGACCTTTTCTCTATGCGCGTTGCAAAAGAGAAAATGCGAAATCCTGATGGGATTTCCAGATATTACGGGATTTATCCTCCCTATCGTCCCTAGCCTCCCCAAGAGTTCAATCAAGAATAGGAAAATCAAGAGGTTAGGCAGATGGATATCAGGGACGGAAAGAACGGAAGCGGGGTCGGTAGGGACGGAAGCTTGCTGCGCAGGCGCAAGATGACCCTTTCGGACGCGCTGCGTTGGGCTTGGGCCGATGAACTGCCGAAGATGGCGGGCGAAGGCGGCGGCGCCGCACCCAACGGCTATTCCTCGGCCTGGGGCGCAATCCTGCGCTTTGGCGAACTGCACTCGATCGTCGACCGCCAGCCCAACCGCTTCGGCTGCATTCCCTTCGACCAGGCTGGATGGCCGCATGCCGACGCGCTGACCATCGCGCACCATGTCGAGACGCTGGCCGAATGCGAGGTCGACGTGCCCGAGGCATGGAACCCCATGCCCGAGCTGTCTGCGGCGGTCGACGCCGGGCTTGCCGGGCGCGCGATTTCCGACGCGCTGGAGCGCGCCACGGTCGAGCGCGGCGGCCTGCGCTACTTCCGCACGCGGCCCGACGTGCTGATCGTGCGGCACGCCATCCTCGGGCTCGTGCCCGACTGGCGGCCCTGCCAGCAGCCTGAAGTGAAATTCGAGACGTGGGAGAACGGGCGGCACCGCTGGTATGTGCGCAGGCAGGTGCGCGTCGTTGAGGGCAAGAACGCCGACGGGACCGATTACATCGTCGTCCACAACATCGAGGCCGACGGCTGGTCGTCGCGCCTGCAGCGTCCCGTCACCGGCGCCTATCGCAAGCCCTATCTGGAGCCCGACCCGGTGCCTGGGATGGTGGCGCGGGCCGAATACGAAATCTACTGCGCCGCCATGGCCATGCTTTTCGAAGCGCTGGCCGGCGAGCTTGAGACGATCGACCTCGTCGCGGTCGATCTGCCGGCGCATCCGTGGGCGGTGGATTCGGGCGAGGAGGCCGGCGAGTCGCGCGAACCGAAAATCCTGCCCGACCTGCGGGGCTCGATACGCTCGGCGCCCTCACGGAATAGACGTGCGAAATCAAAGACTAAAGGGGGCGCGAAATCGCCGGCAATTCCCGCTTGACGAGCGGATGACCTTTGGTGCATGTCTTGTCACGCACGAAAAGCACAGACGACCCGCCCGGCGAAAGCCCGGCGGGTTTTTTGTTGGCTTGTTCAGCCTCCCAAGGCAAACCCCGAAGGCCTTCGCCCATGTTCACCGCCGACACTTCCGAATTCCTCGCGCTGTCGAGGGCAATTCGGAAGCTGCCCGACGAGATCAAGGCGAAGGCCTTCGCCCGTGCCGGGCGGCGCGTTACCGAGCAAGCCCGCACCGCCTACCTCAAGCGGGCCGCGCCCCGCCTGAAGCTGCCGCAGAAGCTCATCCGCGAGGTCACGACCGCGCGGTTCAACGCCGGCGGCAATACGTCCGAGATCGTGGTGCGGTCGGGCTGGATACCGCTGTTCAAGCTCGGCGCGACGCAGACGAGCAAGGGCGTCAGGGTAAGACTTCGGGGCTCATATCGATCGGCCTTCCTGGCCACCATGGACAGCGGCCACCGTGGCGTCATGAAGCGTGTCGGCAGCGAACGCCTGCCGATCCGCGAACTGTTCGGGCCGAACCCGGCTCACGACATCACCAACAACGACCGGGTGTATCTGGAACTGCTGGCCGAGGTGATCGAGGAAGCGCTCGCCCCGCGCGTGCTGCGCGAGATCGGTCGCCTGCTGCCATCGTGATCGGGCTGGGGTGCCCACCCCCTCGCGGGTCCTTCCCGGCCCCCTCCCCCCTTGCGGGCCGGGGCGACCCCGAAATATCGCTAGTGAGGCTGGCCGAAACTTGGGTTAACACGGTTAACACCATGGCCGCCGGTTAACATGGAAAGGCCGAATGAGCACGAACGCCGAAGCCAGCGGCGGCGGCGTTTGGGTCACATGCGCCGACCTCGCCAGGCGGCGCGGCGTCTCGCCGGCCGCGATTACCAAGCGTGTCGACAAGCTGGTGCAGGCGGGCAAGGTTGAAACCCGTCGCGATGGCAGGTCGCGCCTTGTCGAGCTTGCTTCGTTCGACCGCGCCATTGGCGAGACCGGCGACGCGATCAAGGAACAGGCGGCCGAGACCGCCGCGCGTCAACGCAAGTCACCGAGAGCGGCGCCGGCGATGCGCGACGCGCAGGCCGAGCGCGCCCAATATGAGGCGCGCCTCAAGGCTCTTGATCTGGCCGAACGGCAGAAAGCATTGCTGCCGATCACAGGCGCGCACGGTATCGAAGCGGCGTCGGACGCTATCGGAGCTGCGCTCGCGAACGATCTCGACAGTCTGACGCAGTACGCCGACGATCTCGCGACTGCGGTCAGCAAGGACGGCGTTGCCGGTGCGCGGCGCCTGCTCAAGGAAATCGCTGTGAAGATCCGCCGCCAGGTCGCGGGGTCTCTTTCGCAACTGGCCAACCAAGGCGCCGCCGCCGAACGCGACGGGCCGATCGAGACATTGTTGCCCGACGAATGAGGGTTGCGCTTTCCAGATCCGCACTGGCGGTTATTGCCGGGGCGATGGCGGTCAGTGTCGCTCCGCCGCCGCCGATGTCGCCTTCGGATTGGGCCGAGGAAAACCTCGTGGTGCCGGATGGACCGCGCGCCGGCAAGAAGTGGGATCGCTCGCTCGGGCTTCATTGCGTCGAGATCATCGACGCCCTCGGCCCCGACGAGACCGACAATGAAATCGCGGTGATGAAGTCGGCGCAAACCGGCTTCACCACCGTCCTGATCATCGCGACAGGGCATTCGATCGATCGCGATCCATGCCGCATGATGATAGTGCAGCCGACCTCCGGCGCGCGCGACGACTTCAACAAAGAGAAGCTGGCGCCGACGATCGAGGCTTCGCCCATATTGGCGAAGAAGGTTCGCGGGATCACGTCGCGGTCAGCGGATGGATCGACGTCGACTTCGAAGCAATTTCCGGGCGGTTCCGTCACGCTCGCTATTGCGACGTCGGCGGCCGACCTTAGATCGAAGACCCGCAAAAAAGTCTATCTGGACGAGATCGACGAATACCCCGACGACCTCGACGGGCAGGGAGATCCGCTGGAAATGGCCGAGGCCCGTCAAATTGCGTTTCTTACAACGGGAGACTGGAAGCGACTCAAAATATCGACGCCTACGATCAAGGGCGGATCCAAGATCGAGGCCGCTTATTTGGCGGGCGATCAGCGGCGATGGCACGTCGAATGCCCTGGCTGCGGCGAGCGCTTTGTATTCGAGTTCGACCGGAAGCATTTCCGGTTCAATGACGAGGCGCCTTACAAGGCGTTCTATGCTGCACCGTGCTGCGGCAAGGTGATCGAAGGCCACGAGAAAAACGCGGTTTATCGCACCGGCCAATATATACCGACGGCTACGCGGCCAGGGGCGGGCCGCAGCTATCATTTCTGCGCCATGTCGTCGCCGCTCGTTCCTTGGGACGAGGTGGCGCGAAAATTCGTCGAGGCAAAGGGCGACCCCCTAAAGCTCAAGGGCTTCTATAATCTTTGGCTTGGCCTGCCCTATGAGGTTCGGGGCGACGCTCCTGATCATGTCCGCCTTATGGAGCGGCGCGAGTCGGATCTCACGAGAGGGCATATCCCGCCGCTCGGGCTTATCATGGTCGGCGCCGCCGACGTGCAGATGCGCGGCATCTATTGGGAGGTGAAGGCCTACGGGCCGGATCGGCAGAAATGGATTGTCGATGCCGGTATCATCGAAGGCGAAACGAACGACCCCCACTCGGGCGCGTTCCTTGAGCTTGCGAAAATCTACGAGCGGTCGTGGCCCGATGCCTTCGGCGGCTCGCGCCGGGTCGATGCCTTCGGCGTCGACTCGGGCTTCCGTAGCCATGTCGTCTATACGTGGGTGCGCGGTCGCGTCGGCGCCTTTGCCTTGAAGGGCCTTGATGGCTGGTCTCGGCCGGCGCTTGGCACTGGCCAGGCGGTCGACATCGACTTCAATGGCAAGCGTATCCGCAACGGCGTCCATGTGTGGGGTGTTGGAACGTGGCCGCTGAAGGGCGCCCACTATGACGACCTGCGCAAGGAAGGTGTGAAGGCGGGGCAGGAGCGCGATCCGTCGGGCTATTGCCACTTCGGAACGTGGCTCGACGAGGTCTATTTCCGCCAGATCACGTCGGAATACCTGGCCAACGAAAACTATCGCGGCCGGGTCCGCCGCATCTGGAAGCCGCGAGCAGGCGAGGAAAACCACTTCCTCGACTGCACGATCTACAACGACGCGCTGGCCGACTATCTCGGCCTGTCGCGCCTCACCGCCGACCAATGGTCCGAACTGATCGCCGAGCGCTGCGCGCCGGAGATTGTGAAGAACCCTGACTTATTCGCGACGCTGCCGCTCGCCGTGCAGCGACCGAGCGAGCCGCCGGCGACCAACACGACCAACAACCGAAGCGAGGCCGCGACCGATTGGGGCGGCGAGAGCGGCGGATCATTTTGGGATGGATATTGATGGCCTGGACGCAAAGCGATCTCGACAGGATCGAAAAGGCCATCGCCAGCGGCGTGCGTAAGGTTAGGTTCCAGACGCACGAGGCTGAATACCAGTCGATGCGCGAGATGCTGTTGGCGCGCGACGTGATCAAGTCCGAAATCGACGAGGCGTTTCGCCCCGGCATCTCCTTTGCTGAATACTGCGGTGGACAGTAAATGAACGTTCTTGATCGCATCATCGGCGCTGTGGCCCCGGTGTGGGGGGTTCGGCGGATAGCCGCGCGTCAGGCTCTCGACTTCTATGGCGAGCGCTCATATGCGGCGGCGCGGAACGGACGGCGTTCCAAATCGTGGACAGGGCGCGGAACGTCGGCCAATGCCGAGATCGGCGGGTCGCTGGCAAATCTGCGAAATCGTTCTCGAGAGTTTGTTCGGGACTCTTGGGCAGGCGGGCGCATGCTCGATGTCTTCACGTCCCATGCCGTTGGCACCGGAATTATCGCATCCCCTAACACGGGCTCCGACAGGCACGACAATCAGGCAAAGCTTGTCATTGAGGAGTTTTCCGAGAATGCGGATGTCGAAGGCTTCCTCGATTGGCCAGGCATACAGGCGGTCACAGCGCGAACGCTGATTGAGGGCGGCGAGTCTGTCGTTCGTCACATTGACATCAGCCCGGCGGATGCCGGCCGAACCATTCCCTTTCGCCTGCAAGGCCTAGAGGGCGACCTTATCGACACGGCGAAGGACGTTTCCTCGCCTGACCTGGATATTCGCCTTGGTGTGGAGCTTGGAAAATGGGGGCGCCGAAAAGGCCTCCATCTTTTCGAAGATCACCCCGGCGAGATGAGGTTTGGTTCGGTTCGATCGAACCTCGTTGCCTGGGGGGACCTGTCGCACGTTTTCCGCCCTCTGCGGTTCGGGCAAGTGCGAGGCGTACCTTGGTTCGCGCCGATCTTGCTCAATGCGAAGGAGGTCCAAGAGCTAATCGACGCCACCCTCGTAAAGGCGCGAACGGAAGCCTGCTTTGCAGGTTTCATCAAGCGACCCAGCGGGGGGATGTCGCCCCTAGCCTCGCAAAGCAAGACCGCTCCCGGTGGGCAGGCGCTGACCCGCATCGAGCCTGGCATGCTGGCCGACATCGGTGATGGCGAGGTCGTGTTCGCCAATCCATCGTCGCAGACCGCTTTCGGCGAGGTCTACATAGCTGCAATGCAGGCGATGGCCGCCGGAGCAGGTATCACATACGACCAGCTAACCGGTGACCTTCGCGGCGCGAACTTCTCATCGTTGCGCGCTGGGAAGATCGAGTTCCGACGCCTTGTCGAGCAGTTCCAATGGACTTGCATGGTCCCGCAGTTGATCGCTCCCGTGCATCGGAAGCTGTTTGATCGGGCCATTCTGGCGGGGAGACTCCGAGACCGGAAGGAAGGATATCGCCTTTCGTTCATCATGCCCGCGGTTGAGCCGATCGACCCCAAGAAGGACCTCGAGGCGGACATTCTCGCCGTTCGCTCGGGACGCATTTCGCCCCAGGAGTTCATTGCGGCGTGGGGTCGCGACTGGCGTGAAGTGGTGGCCGACACAGCATCATTCTTCGATTTCCTCGACAAGCAGCGAAACGGCGAAGGCCTTTCGTTCGACATCGACGGTCGCAAGCCGATGAAAGGATCTTTCGACAATGGCCAGCAAGCCCCGAACGCCAACGACGACTGATGGCAAGCGCGACTTGCCGCTCGAATCGCGGTCTGCGCCGATCACGACAATCAACGCGGAGTCGCGCACGATCGAGGTGACGTGGACGACCGGCGCACCCGTCGAGCGCATCGACTGGTTTTCTGGCGAGCGGTACGTCGAGGAACTGGTGGTTTCGGAAAAGGCCATCCGCCTCGACCGCCTGAATGCCGGTGCGCCCGTTCTCGACAACCACGATCGCTTTAGTGGTCTCAAGTCCATGCTGGCTGTCGTCGACCGTGCATGGATCGAGAAAGGCGAAGGCCGGGCGATCGTCCGGTTTCCAAAGGCCGAGGACGATCCCGACGCCGATCGCGTCTTCCGCAAGATCGTCGACGGCATCATCCGTTCGCTCTCGGTCGGCTACAAGCGCCTGAAAATCGAGGTCGACAAAAAGAAAGAGCCGACAGTCTGGCGTGTCGTCGATTGGGAGCCGTTCGAAATCTCCTTTGTCGCAATCCCGGCAGACATCAAAGCCCAGGTGCGGGCGGACGACGCTCCGACCTACCGCTGCGAATTCCGGGCAGCGCCCGGTGAAAATGAGGCGCGCCGCATCCGCATGCGCATGCGGTCGCTCGCCTCGGCCCGCTAGACCTCGCGAGCCAGTGCCCGACACAAAATCCCGGCCTTTGGGCAAGGCATCACATCGATAGGAGTGATTAATGAAGGAACTTCTCAAGAAGCTCCGCGAGGCCGAAACTCGCGCGGCTGCCAAGCTGGCCGAACTCAAGGACGACACGTCCGAGGAAATGGCCCGCTCGATCGAGACGGATCATCAGGCGATCATGAATGAGATCGCGCAGATCCGTGCGGCAATGGACAAGCTTGCCGACGAGGATGACGGCGAGGCCAGAAACGAACCGGCACAGGCTGGCGCCGGCAACGGCAACGGTACGAGCGCCGCCGACATCCTCAATATCGGCACTCGCGCCGGTATGGACGCCGCCGCAATCGAAGCTGCCATCCGCTCCAGCACCTCGGTCGACGCGTTCCGCACGCAGGCTTTCGAGCACCTGGCCGGCCAGTCCGACCGCACGCGCACGGCGCCAGGACGCGTTGTTCGCGACGAGAACGAAACGCGCCGCAATGCCCTGACCGAGGCGCTGTCCTACCGCATGGGCGCGCCGCTTCCCAACAACGGCCCCTCCGAGCCTGCGCGGCCTTTCATGGAGATGCGCCGTTTCTCGTCGTTCATCGCCGAGGCGATCGGCCATCGTGGCCGGATCGACAGCGTTCGCGCACTCGACGACCTGATGGATCGCGCGGCGAATTCCACTTCGGACTTCCCGGCCATCTATGAAGGCGCCGTCAACCGTTCGCTTGAGGGTCGTTACGCTCTGGCGCAGCCGACCTATCGGCGCATCGCCCTGCGTTCGGATTTCCATGATTTCAGGCCGCACAAGACCGTGAAGATCGGGGATTACCCGATGCTGAAGCGCGTCGCACAGGACGGCGAGATCAAGTATGGCAGCTTCGGTGAAGGGGCCGAAGTGACGCAGGCATTCGCCTATGCGCGCGCCATCGCCATCACCCGCGAGATGATCGTCAACGACGACCTCGGCGCCATTGCCAGGCTGTTGGCCTCATATGGCGATACGGTTGCCCTGTTCGAAGAGGTCGTCTTCTACAGCGAGGCGTTCAACGCGAAGCTGTCGGACGGCAAAACCGTGTTCCATGCCGATCACAAGAACACGGGTGCTGGAGCCGCCATCAGCGTCGACGAAGTCGCTAAGGGCCGCGCTGCAATGTCGAAACAGAAATCGATCGACGATCAGCCGCTGCTCAACAACGCGCCCAAGATCATTCTGTGTGGTCCCGACACGATCACCGACGCGGAAAAACTCGTCGCGTCGATCACGCCGGCCACCATGGCAACGGTCAATATCTTCTCGGGTCGGCTTGAGCCGCTGGAGACGCCTCAGATCGGCAGCAAGTCCTGGAACCTGCTTCCCGACGCCGCCAGCGGTCGCTCCAACTACCGCTACGGACTGCTGGACGGATACGAGGCACCGCGTGTTCGCATGGAGGAGCCGTTCGGCCGCCAGGGCTTCGCGATGTCGGTCGAGCACGACTTCGGCGTCGGCGCGACCGACTTCCGCTTCGGCTACCAGAACCCCGGCCAGTAATCGGAATTGTTCGGGGCCGGATCGCCCGGCCCCGATTGAGCCAGCCACCTTATCTCGCGCGGCTCTGCCGCCATTCCTGCGAAGGAAATACGATCATGAAAAACTATGTTCAGCCTGGCAATTCTCTGACCGTCCCGGCCCCGGCCGGAGGCGCCATCTCCGGCAAGCCAGTCGTCATCGGCTCGCTACGCGGTTTCGCGGCCAGCACCGCCGCTGAGGGCGGAGATGTCGCCATCGGCCGCGTAGGCGTCTACTCCTACACCAAGGCCGCCGGCACCGCTTGGGCTGCTGGTGACAAGGTCTATTACGACGCCACCGCCGACAACTTCACCAAGACGGCAACGAACAACACGCTGTTCGGTTTCGCGGCGGCGCCTGCGGCATCCGCCGACACGGTCGGCGATATCTGCCTCGGCGACACCCTCTAAAGGCGCCGCCGTGGCCAGTGACTTCGCGGACCTCGTCGGAATGGCTCGATCCAGCGTCGAGGCCGTTCTCGGCGAGGCCGCTATCATCCTGCCGATGGATCGCCCGAGCGGCCCGAACGGCAAGCGCGCGGCGTCCGTCGAACGCGCGCCGTGGCTGGTGCAGGCGATCTTCTACCGCGAGGCCGAAGCGGTCGGCCGCGATATGGCGAACGCCTTCTCGGCACGGTCAGCCAATGGCAGGGGCGGCGCGCTGCGATCGGGGCAACTGACGGCTTCGGTCGGGCGGGGTCCGAACGGGCAGATCGCGCAAGTGGGCGATCTGCTGCGGCGCGACCCTGACAACGGGGAGCGGTTCGAAATCACCGCCATCGACCCCGACGGCCTCGGCCAGTTCACGCTTACTGTTGCAGAGGCGGCCCCGACATGAGCCTTTCAGCCGAGGCGGCTCGCCTTGCCGCTATCGAATGCCTGGCGCCGACCGCAGCACTGGCCGGCACGGCATCGTTTCCGACACTCGCCGGAAAGAGAATTCTCGACAGCCGGGCAGTCGCGGTTTCCGACCTGATCGAAGGCGAAAAGTTCACGCCTGTTGTTTCGATCTACACGCGGAGCGCTGACCTTCGGCGACGAGGCGAGACCGCCGACTATGGGGCCTTCGAAGTTCAAACCGTCATCGAGTTCGTGGCCGAGCTTGCCATAGGTGCCGCCGACGAAAATGGCGTCTATGCCGACGCCATGGCCGGCGACGATCCCGATGCCCGCCTAGTCCTTGCAGCCCTTGTCGCGCAGATCCGCCAGGTATTGTTCGACCTGCCTGCCGGCCTGATTTTTCGGCGCATAGCCGTTCCCGAGCGGCTCGAATGCGAGACCTTCGCGGTGCCGGAACTCGGCCTGCGCTGGCAGCGTGTGACGGCACGGCTGACTTGCACCATCGGAGACGACGCATTTGCCGACGAAGGCGGGTTGCCGGAGCCGATCAGGGAATTGCGGGCTTCACTGCCGGCAAACTCCTACGCCGTCGAACGCCTCGACCATCTGGCCGGGCACTTTGCTCCGGTGGCGCGCGATCCTTTGCAGCGGATCGTCATTCGCAATGATGAGGCCGGCGACCCCGTCGCCAGCACCTAGAACCGGAGGTTCCTCCAATGACCAGCTACAGACTGGCGCGGCCTGACCTGAAGATCCCCATGCCCGACCGTGGCTGCCGCCTGTTCGGCGATGCGGGCGAAACGGTCGACACGGCCAACCCCTATTACGCCCGTCTCATTGCGGACGGCGACATCATCGTCGCTCCGGCGGCGGACGAGAAGGCGGCCGAAACGCCGCGGCGAAACCAGAAAGGGTAACGGACATGTTCAACAATATCCCGGGCAACATCGTCGCGCCGATCATTGCATTTGAGGTGAATTCCGGCGGCCAGTTCGAAAGCCAGTCACGTCTGCTGCTGATCGGGCACAAGACTTCGGTCGGCAGCATGGCGGTGGATACCCCTGTGCCCTGCCAGACCGAGCGCGATGCCCGCGCACTGGCCGGTGCCGGCTCGATGCTGGACGACATGTTCCGCATCGCCCGCCGCAACGCACCGGGGCAGGAGATCTGGATCGGTGCCGTAGCGCCGACCGGAACGGCCAACGCGCGCACGCTGACCGTCGGCGACGTGCCCGCCGGCGGCGGCATCGGTGTGATCGAGATCGCAGGCGAGCCGGTCCAGCTCACGATTGCCCCCGGCGATACGGCCAATGCGGTTGCGGCTGCGCTGGGCGCGGCGATCAACGCCTATTTCAATCCACTGAACGACGCCTCTTTGCCAGTGACGGCAACGGTGGCCGGCGGTGTCGTGACCTGCACCAATCGCCACCTGGGCGCGCATGGCGCCGAGGTCGACTTCAACATTCCGGCGCTTGCCACCGGCAATGCGTTCGCGGGAGCGCTGACGGTCGCGATCTCTGTCGCCGGCTCCGGTGCGCCGTCGCTGACTGGCCTGCTTGCGGCACTCGGCGACGATCCGTTCGACTGGCCTGTTTCAGGTTTCGGCGATGACGGCACGGTGGCGGCGTTCAAGGCGCTGCTCAACGATGTCTCGGGGCGCTGGGCGTGGAGCCGCCAGATCTACGGCCATGCCTTCTATCCCAAGACTGACACCAGCGGGAACCTGACCACCCACGGCCTCGCCCAAGACGATCGCCACATCTCGCCGGTGGCCCGCGTAGCGGGCGGCGGCTATTCGCAGCCGTCGTGGCAGTTCGTGGCTGCTTATTCCGCGCGCATCGTGCCGTGGCTGTCGGATGGCGCCAATGGCAACGTGTCGCGCAACCAGACCGGCCTGCAACTGATCGGCATCGCGCCGCCGCGTGACCGCGCGTTCTGGCCGAACCACGCCAGTCGCAACGCCTGGCTTGTCTCGGGTCTATCGACCTGGAGCGTGGATGCCGCCGGCCGCGTTCTGATCGACAAGGCGATCACCACCCAGCGGACGACGCTCGGCGTGACCGACACGACCTTCCGCGACATCCAGAAGATCGGCCAGGTGATGTATGCTCTTAGGCGCTTTCGAGCGGCGCTGACCTATGAGCACGGCCAGAAGGCCATTGCCGACGATAACCCTGGCAACATCGACACGGTTTCGACGCCACGCGAGATCGCCGCGACGATGGTCCATACCTATCGCGACCTGGTCAATTCTGGCGTGCTCGAGAACGTTGTGGCTTTTGGCGCTTCCCTCAAGGTGGCGCGCGATGCCGACAACCCGAACCGTATCAACATCGTGGCGCCACTCGACACGACGAACCCGCTCGATGTGATCGGGGCGAACGCCGTCATCTATTCGCAGTTCCGCAACGCGGCCTGACGCCAGCACAAACCGGAGAACAGGACATGTCCACCAAATTTGGCGGCAAGATCACGCTGCGCAGCTCGACCGGCCAACTGTTCGCGGGGCGCGGCACCTTCAACATCGCTCCGGCGCGCATGTCGGTCGAAGCCATCACCAACGACGACGCCTCTCTCGCTCGGGTCGGAACGCCGAAGCCGGCGACGATCGAGATCAACTTCGAAGATCGCGGCCTCGACTACGACGCGCTGATGCGGGCTGACGACATCAACTTCACAGCGGTCGAGGATTTCACCGGGGTCACGCATCTGTTGTCGAAGGCATTCTTCACCGGCGACCCGAGCGTCAATCGGCGCAACGGCGAAGTGACCGGCCTGACACTGTCGGGTGAGGCCTATCAGAGGATCGCAGCGTAATGGCCAGCAAGACGGTAAAGCTGACCCGGAGCTACACCGTGCACGGCAAGAGCTTCGATTGTGTCGTGCTGCGCGAGCCCAAGATGAAGGATCTGCTCGCACTGGGCGAGCCCTGGGAGGCGGTCAGCGGTGTCGATGGATCTCGCGTTCCTATCGAATATCTCGACCGGATCGAGGGCTATATCGACCGGCTGGCGATCGAACCGACTGCAGATCATCTGACCGAACTCGGCCTGGCCGATGCGCTGGCTGTGAAGGCAGCGCTCGGCGATTTTTTTATCGAAGCGCGAAGGCCGTCGACGTCTTCGACGGCCTCGTCTTCGCCTGGCGACACGACCCCGGCGGGCTCGGCGAACTGAGCATCGCGGAATTAATCGGGCTCGGCCATCGCGCGACGGCGTGGGCAGAAAGAAAGCGGAACCATGGCCACTCGTGAGATTGAAGCCAGGCTGAAGCTTTCAGCCGTTGATAGAACTGGGCAGGCATTCAGGAATTTGTCCGGCAAGCTGGCCGCTGTCGACAAGCAGGCCAAAGCCTTCAACCGCTCCCAAGGCCTACTTGCGACAACGGCCCTGCGTACACAGCGCGCGATCGTGGGCGGCATAGCCGGTGTCGCCAGCGTAAGGGGCGCCTCTGCACTCGTAACCGAATTCGCGGCGGCCGAGCGCCGGCTCAACCGCATCGCCATCAATGCCGATGCCAGCAAGGAACGGCTTACCGATATGTTCCGAACTGTCGACCGCGCAGCGATCGACTATGCCATGAGCCAGAACAGCGTTGTCGATGGCCTCGACGCGCTCGTTGCTTCGGGTCGGAGCCTTGATGATGCGCTCGCCTTTCTGCCTTCGGTGGCGGCAACGGCGCAAGCATCAGGCGCCGAGATTGCAGACATCGCCACGACGGCCGACGCGGTTTCGGGGTCCTTCGAAATCGCCGCTGACCGGATGCAGAAGGCATTCGATATCCTGGTGTCGTCGGGCAAGCAGGGAAAGTTCGAACTCAAGGACATGGCGCAGTATGTGCCAACGCTCGCGCCGGCCTTCGCCGCGCTCGGCTATCGCGGTGAGCGGGGGCTGACCAAGTTGGCCGCGCTGTTGCAGACCGTTCGCATGCGCACCGGCGGCGCCAGCCAGGCGGCAACCGCCCTTCAGAACATCGTCCAGAAAATGGAGTCGAACGACACGGTCAAGAAGTTCGGTGAATTCGGCATCGACCTGCGCAAGGAGATGGCGGCGGCTCGGAAGGACGGCCGCGACTTGGTCGACGTATTCGTCGAACTGACCGAAAAGGCCACCAGGGGCGACCTGTCCAAAATCCCGCAGTTGTTCACCGACTCCGAATTTCAGATCGGCATGCGTGCCCTGTTGCAAGGGCGCTCGGACATGGAGGGCTTTCAACAGGCCCTCGCGAATGTCGACGGTTCGACGTTGTCCGACCTCAACCGCATCCTTGGCGACAGCATGGCCGATGTCGATCGACTGGCTGCGTCGTGGGACAGGCTGAAGAAAGCGATTGGCAGCGGGGTTTCCGGCCCGGCCTCGACCGGCATGGACTTCGTCAGCTCCAACATGGACAAGGCGCAATTCATCAATGCCCAGCTCGAAAAGGAGGGCATGGGCTGGTGGGACCGGCGCAAGTGGTGGGCGCAAAACGGCTTCGACAACGAGGCGCAGGGGCTTAAGGCCTTTCAGGGTGGTTGGCGCAGTCCCGAAGGGCTTGTCGCAGCCAAGGGGTCGATGTCGGTCAGCCCCGAGCTTCCATCGCGACGCCAAGATCAAGCGGGGTCGTCCATTCCGATCCCGACGCCTCGCCCGGCGCCGCTCTCGATGGCTGAACAGTATTCCCTTTACGGGCGCGGTCACGCTGCGGCTGTTCTTAACGATGCCTATGGGGCACGGGCTGCAGATGCTGCAGCGCGGTCGCCTGTCACGGGTTGGGCAAATTCCGATCCCAAGGCTGTTCCATTTAGCTTTGACCAGCTCCTGAGCGACCTCATGCAACCGATCGGCAGCGAGATCGAGCAGGGCGGAGAGCGCGCCGGATCGAAGATCACCGAGGCTGCGCGCGCAATCAACGAGGCCGGCGGTGAGGCAGCCAACACCTTCCGCTCGATGCTGTCGGGCATGGGCAAGCAGTTCGGGGCCGAGGCCGCAGCAGCGTTCAATGCCGGGGCCAAATCGCCTGGCGGCGGACGCCCGTCCGTCAACGTCAATTCCGGCATGACGATGCCGAATGCCGGCCTTCCCGGCGGAGGTCCGTAATGCGCAACTGGTCGCGGAGCTTCCGACGCGCCTCTTTCCGGGGGGTGCCGTTCCATGTCGACGCCGACGGCCCAGAAGGCGGCCGCCGTGTCGTCGTGCACGAGATCTCGGGCGGCGAACGTGCCGTCACCGAGGACATGGGCGGGCGGGTGCGCCGCTTCTATGTCGAGGCCTATGTCGCCAGTGACACGGCCGACATGCAGGGTCGTGCGCTCGAAAAAGCCTGCGCGGCGCCAGGGCCTGGCCTGCTGACGCTGCCGCTCGACCCGGCAGTGTCCGTTCATTGTGAGGGTTGCGCGCGCGACAGGCGTCGCGACCAGGTTGGATTTCTGGGCTATCGGCTGGACTTCGTCGAAGCAGGCGGGGCCATCGTCGGTATGGGCTCGGCGCTCGGCATGCTGCGCGAGGTGTTCGCGAACGCCATGGCATCCGCCGCATCCTCTCTGTCAGGTTTGTTTCGATGAAGGAATGGATTCTAGATCTCGCGGCGCGGCTACTGACCGAAGCCGACGATGTCGCTCAGGCGCGAAGCCTTGGGCTCGCCATGGCGCATCCCCGCGAGGCTGGCGCATCGGCGTATCTCTCGCTCTGTCGATTGGTCGGCGAAGCAGCCGAGCCGGCTGCAGCGATCGCCGCGCTGGACAGCACCGAGGCGGACGCGGGCATTCGCGTCGGGGCCTTGATCGTGCATGGCTTTGCGGCAGTGCGTGGGGGGTATCGTTCGCAGTCCGATGCGCGAGCGGCGCGAGATGCCCTTTCTGCCAGGGCCGAGGCGAGCTATCCGCTAATCGGCGAAGCGCTCGGCGCCGCTGCGCTCGACTTTGCCGTCCGCATTGTCGGCGAGGCTGTGGTGCAGATCTCACGCCTGCCGGCGTCGATGGTGCCCGTCGTTCGGGTCGAGACAGCGATTTCGCTGCCCTCTTCGCTCATTGCCTATGATCTCTATGGCGAGCCCGCTCGGGGTGGGGAGATCGTTGCGCGCAACAAGTCCGCAACGCCGATGCTGATGCCGGTGTTGATCGAGGCGCTGGGCGTCTGATGCCTCTGGAAACCATTGTCTTCGCCGTCAACGGGCGGCCGCTGGCGCACGTCTCGGCGCAGCTTGAAGCCTCTGCAGAGCAGGCGGTGCGGACGGCGGCCTTCGAGATCGCCCACACAGGGCCAGGGCTGCCTTGCGCGCCAGACGACGAGGCCACCATCACCATATCCGGCCACCTGTGGGGCACCGGCTATGTCCGCGATGTGAGCCCATCGCATGACGAAACCCGCCGTTGCGCGGTCACCTTCGTATCTAAGACCGTCGATGCAACCGAATGTTCGATAGATCATCCTACCGGGTTCAAGCCGGACTGCGACCTCAAGCAGATCGCCGAAGAGTTCGACAGCTACGGCATTGGTATTGAGGGCTCGGCCGGCACCGAAAAGAAGCGGCATCACAAGGTCGTGCCGGGCGAGACGCTGTTCCAGACGCTGGAGACGGACGCTAGGGCGCAGGGCGTGCTGATCCACGACACGCCCGAGGGCAAGCTCAAGCTCGCTGACAAACCGGAGGGCCGACATAGCGGCGGGCTGGTGCGCGGTCAGAACATCATATCCGCGTCGGCCAGCCTGTCCGGGCGTTATGCCTATTCTGAGGTGACGGTGCGCGGCCAGGCCTCCGAAGGCATCAGGCCGACGGCGCTGCGCGCGGAGGCCAAGGCAAAGAGCGGGGCGCGGCGCAAGCGAATGCTGATCCTGCCGCATGAGGGTGAGGCCAGCTCCGGCCGGCTGAAAAAGCGGGCGGCGTGGGAAGCCAAGCGGGCGGCCGGCAAGGCAACCTCGTGCATGATCACCGTGCCGGGCTTTCGAGACGGCGCGGGCCGATTGTGGACGCGCAACTTCCTCGTCGAGGTCGTCGACGACTGGATCGGCGTTAATCAGGACATGGTGATCGCGTCGCTGTCGTTCGATCAGGGCAGCGACGGCGGAACAACGGCGACCCTGTCGCTCAAAGACCCGCGTGCGCTCGGCGGGGAAAACCCGCGCGGCTCCTCGGCGGATGCCTGGGCGGCGCCGTCGGGCATCGAAAGCGAATACCGGGAAGAGGAATGATGTTCGACAGCCATCTGACGCGACTTGAACTGGATGGCACTGTCGACCACCGCGACGGTCAGCAGTTCATCAACGGCAAGGGTTTTGCCGGCGACCGGTTTGAGAGGGTGCACCGGATCGAACCGCATGGCTTCGCCAGCCATCCCGTCAAGGGCGGCATAGGCGTTGCCATGTCGGCGCGCGGCAGGCGCGAATCCGCCTATCTGTTCGGCGGCGAAAACCCCGGCCTGCGTCCGGACGTAGCCCTTGGTGGTACGGCGATCTACGACCACACCGGTAACATCGTATCGGTGGTGCAGGCTCAATTGCGGATTGTCCATGCGACGGTCATCCACTTGGTGGCACCGGAGATCATTCTCGAAGGCAGCGTGAAGCTTGGCGGACCAGGTGCCAGCCGACCGGTCGCCGTCGAAGGCACGGTCGACAGTGCCGGCCATGTGGCCTCGTCCAATTTTGCCAACGCGGTGACGACGACATGAGGATTGTTCCGCTTGTTGAGGGAAGCGCACCGCTGCTCGACCCCGATCTCGCCTGGAACGGAATTGCGGGCGATCTTGTGCTGACCGCATTGACCGATCCGGTCAACCCTGGCGGCCTGAAATCGGGCGAGGCTTTGAAGACCGCTGTCCTGATCTGCCTGATGACCGATTGCCGCGTCGAGCAGACCGAACTGCGCGACGGTGATGTCAATCGCGGCTGGCCCGGTGACGCCTTCGACCTGATGCCCGGCGAGACGCCGCTTGGGTCGAAGCTCTGGCTGCTCCGCCGTTCGGCTTTGCGGCCGGGAATAGAGACCTTGGCTGAAGACTATGCGCTGCAGGCGCTGCAGCCGCTGATCGATCAGGGAGCCTTCGTGCGCTTCGACGTGCAGGCAAGCGCGGACCCTGCGCGCAACCGGCTCGACCTGACCGTCGACGGGTTCGGCCGAGACGGGGTGAGCCGCTTTCATGAGAAATTCGCCGTGCTTTGGGATGGTGTTCAATGATCTTTTCGATCCGCTCGCTAGACGAGATTTCGAAAACCGTGCGCGGTGCGTTCCGGCAGTATCTGCCTGGAACCGACGCCAGCCTCAAAGGTAACGTGCTCTATGTCATCGCCAAGGTGATGACGCTGCTTGCGCGCGAATATGAGTTGCGGCTCGACTGGATCTTCCGCCAGCTATTCCTGACGACGGCGACCGGCGAGGCCATGGTGCGCATGCACGCCGCAGAGTATGGCCTGCGGCTCAAGCCGGGTGCTGGAGCGGCGGGAACCGTGCTCGGCATCGGCGCGGCAAGCGCCGTCTATCCCGCAGGCGTTCGCTTCGTTTCGGCTGGCATCAGCTATGTGACGACGGCCTCGTTTCAGGCCGATGCGCTTGGCCGGTATGCCGCTTCGGTGGCTGCGGAGACGATCGGGACAGTAACGAACCGCGAGGCTGACGCCGTCCTGCTGCTAGCCGACGCCACGCTCTACCCGACGCTTGGACAAGAGGCTTCGGTCGGCCCCGATGGGCTTGGCGGCGGCGCCGACATCGAGACCGTGGAGGCGCTGCGGGCGCGGGCGCTGCTGCGGAAGCGGACGCCACCGCAAGGCGGCGCCCTGCCCGACTATGAGCGTTGGGCACTCGAAGTGCCGGGCGTGGTCAAAGCCTGGGCAGAGCAGTTCGCCACCGGTTTCGGGACGATCGGCGTATGGGTGCTTTTTGCCGGCCGGCCTCACGGCATCCCGACCGAGGCGGATCTCGCCGCGGTGCAGGCATATGTCGACGAGTTGCGCTTGGTGAGGGCGACTTTCGTAGCCGCTGCCCCGGTGCCCGTCCCTGTCGACCTGTCGATCCGCCTTGCGCCAGACACGGCGGCACAGCGCGCCGCAGTGACCGCCGTGATGCAGAATTTCTTCGATGCAACGGGCCGCGATACCCGGCTTAAGCCGGGGTTGCCCGACAGTCCTTTCACCCTGCCGCTGGCGTGGATCTCGGAAGCGATCTCGACCACGACAGGCGAAGAAAGTCACAGGCTGGTCGAGCCGGCCGGCGACCCCGTGCTTCAACCGGGCGAATTGCCGGTGCTCGGCACCATCACCTGGCTTTAGGGGCGCGCACCTATGTCCCGCTGGTTCGTCAATGACGCCTGGACGACTTTCTATGCCGCCGACCATGGCCCCGTAAGGCTTGTCGATTGCCGCCTGGTCGATGACGTTCTCGATCTCGATACGCGCGACGCCTTGTCTGACCCGAGCGTGGCTGCGCTGCTACCGGCCGGACTTGCGCTCTGGCCACGCGGCGCGGCCTGGGGCTCGCCGGACGGGGTTGCCGTTCCCGAAGGAAGCGTGATTGCCCGGTTCACCTCCGCCTTGCTGTCGGGCTTCGCCGACCTCTACCGAGCGGCGTGGCGACTGACACTCGAATCGCGCTCGGCAACCGTGGTCGAGAGCCTTGCCGAATGGGAGGAAGAATTCGGCCTGCCCGATCCCTGCGCCACGGAAGCCCAGAGCGAAGAGCAAAGGCGGGCCAATCTGCGCGCGCGGGTGGCGCAACTTGCGACGATCACTCCTGGCGACGTGGTCAGGCTCTCGGCACGGCTGGGTTTCGTCGTGGCGCTGGAGGAGCCATCGGCGTTTTGTGCCGGGGTGTCCGAATGCGGAGGGATCGACGAGCCTTCCGACACCGCGCTCGAGCAGCAGTTCGTCCTTCACATCTTCGATGCGCCGTTCGCGCAATTCGAAGTTGGCATCCACGAGGCTGGTGTTGATCGTCTGCTCGACTTCGATCACGGCATTCTGGCCTGTGCCATCCATAGGATCTCGCCGGCTTGGACCTACCCCGTGTTTTCGATCGCGCCGTTGCCGGCTGCCACGATGCTCGTGACCGAGGACGGCAAGTTCATCGTCACTGAAACGGGCGCACGTCTGATCGCCCCGACCTTCGCCTGATATCAACGGAGACATCCAATGAAGTACATCGCACCGCCCGGCGGGGATCCTGGCGCGCCTTATGTGGATGGCAACCGCAGCGCCGGCGTCAGAGGCTCTGTCGTGCCTGCCAAGGCCGTCGAGCATCCGCAGCGCGAGTTGCATCATCTGATCGACTACGCCGGCCTGACGCCGTCTGATGGCGATCAGGAGCAGGTGCGCAAAGCGATCGAGGCGCTGATTTCGGCCGCGACGGGCGGCGGCGAAACCTCGCAGTTCCTGCTGGTTTCGCAGGCCCGCGCGCGCCTGCCGATTTTCCCCGAGGTCTTGAGCGCCGACGGCCGCATCAATGTGTCGAGCCCGTCGGCGGGGACGATCCTCGTGCCTCCGGCGGTCAACTTCATGCACCGGGGAATTTTTCCGGTAGCCACCAGCGATTACAGCGAGCCCAACAGGACCTTCGCTACGGCCGCAAGCAAGACCTACCACCTCAGATGGGACCCGACGAATGGCTTCCGGCTGCGCGACCTTGCCGACGCCGCCTACAATCCGGGCGTCTTGCCGGAAACGTCGCCGGTGTTCGACAGCGTCTATGATGACATGCTCATAGCCAGAGTGGTCACCAGCGCGGCGAACGTGGCGACGATTTCCAATCTGGCAAACAAGAACACGATCAAGCACAACTATGCGAGGGGCACGCTCGTGTACCCCCCTGGCGACCTCGGAAACCCGGCGATCGTGGCAATGGCCACAGAGACCATAGCTCTGAATTTTGCCCGCACGCCGCTGTTCTTTCTGGGCAGCGTGGGCAACGCATACATCTCTGGCGCAACGCCTACTGACGGGAGCGAGCTCGATGTCGTCGTCAGGTCATTGAGCCGGTACGAGATGTCCATTTTCGCATTTTCGGTCAACCACCTCCAGGGACGGGGCGGACGGCCGGAATACACCGCAACCTTGATGGCTGTGGGTTAGGAGCACGCAATGTTGGGAATTCGCATCGACGATCTACCCGCGGGCGCTGCCGCCGCCGGCTATGTCATCCCTGCGATGAAGGACGGATTGTCGGTCAAGCTGACCCTCGATCAGGTCGCGGAGGTGATGCTGTCGCTAGGGCTGATCGACGCCGACACCGCGCAGACGCTCACCAATAAGGCGCTTACCAGCCCAGCGATTTCAACCCCGACCATCTCCGGCAACGTGCTCGTAACCAGCACTGATGCGGGTCAGGCGAGCGGGCCTGATATCATTACCCTTCGAGATAGCGCGTCACCAGCAGCGAACGACGTTCTGTCCCTCTACCGTTGGAGTGGCAGGGACAGTGCGGGCAATGTCGAGGTCTACGCTCAACAGTTCGCGCAGATTGTTGACCCGACTAGCGGCACCGAAGATTCCCGCTTTGGGTGGCAAACTGTCATCAATGGCTCGATCGCCTCACGGATGTCCCTCGGGGCGGGGCTCTACATGGACGGTGCGACAGGCGGCGACCCTGGTGCTGGCAAGATCAATGCTGCGGAAATTCTGGATGATGGTGTTCGCGTCCCAACGATCAACGAGGTGATCGGACTCGGACAGACGTGGCAGAACATGGCCGGTTCACGCACTGCCGGAACGTCCTATCAGAACACGACCGGGCGAGTGATTGGCGTGTCAATTACTGCCATTGCTAACGGGGGCGGCGCTCAACCGGCTTTGCAAGTTAGTGCGGACAACGTCGCTTGGGTCTCCCTCGATCGAGGTCAGGACGCCGTCGATTACCTCCATGGGAAGGCCGAGATTCCACCTGGTCATTACTACCGAGTCCAGGGATCTTCCACGATTGTAATTTGGTCGGAGCTACGCTGATGGAGTTTGGTTTTTATCACCCGGCCCGCGGCTACTGGCAGGCCATTGGCGGCGATTTTGACGATCTGCTCGTGGGCTATCCGGAAGGAACGGTGCAAGTACCAGTCAAGCCTGGGGCGAATTACGATTGGCAAGACGGCGAATGGGTTTATCTCACAGTGGTCCCAACCGTTGACGACTACAAGATGGCCATCGTTTCTATGCTCGATGGTAAAGCCCAAGAGAGGCGCTATGACAGCGCCGTCTCAATTTCCACGTATACGGGCAGCACAAACCCACTGTGGGCTGCCGAGGCCTCGGCTTTCGTCGCCTGGCGCGACAATGTATGGGCTTACGCCTATGCCGAACTCGACAAGGTGATGGCCAGCTTGCGCCCGCAGCCAACCGTCGCAGAGCTTCTCAGTGAGTTGCCACCATTTGAGTGGTAGCCCCGCCCTGGCGGAGGCTAGACCCAGTTGAGATCAATATTGTCGATGTTTTCGGCCCTTATCCGATCTCGGAGGTGGACAGTTCGATCGAGCAGGTCTTGCGAGAAGCGTTCGTGCGTTTCGACAAACATGTGTCCGACGTTGCGGTGCATGCCGGCGTCTAGGATGGCTTGAAGGCATTCAATCTCAGCGCCCTCGATATCCATCTTAATAGCGGCGACATGCCCGTCCAGGCCTCTAAGGAACTCGACGATGTCGACAACTTCCACATCGAACGATTGCCCATCTTTGTGCTCGTGCGTAAGCACCAAAGACGAAGACTGCGTGTTCAACTGATCGTCCTGAACATCAGGACGCTGATAGAAGGTCGCAATCCGCGCAGAGCCGCCGACTGCCTTCGGGACGACGGTGATATTTGGGTCGTTTTGAGTGCGATCAACCAGGATGGCGCGTGCCACAGGATCTGGCTCGAACGCGATAACCTTCATGCCATGTCTGCGTGCTGCCAGGGAAATGTCGCCGACATTTGCACCTAGATCGATAAAGAAGCTGCCGCGAGGGAATCGCCGAAGGGCGCGGTGAAAACCGAGCTCCGCCCGCCTGAATGTCGAGCAATGGCTCTTCCAGCGACGATACAGGTGCCAACGAACCATAAATTCCAGGGGGCCTTCTTCAAACATCACTCATCCTCACCGGTTACGCGCTCAGCATTTCATCGAGCGGAGAACCCGGCACGATTATTGAAGGGAGGCCCCCAGATGAACACAGGTGTATCGCCTTTGCTCTGGGGGTCAGGATGTCGCGGAGCGACATGTTAGGCGCACTTAACAAGGAACGATGGTTCTCGCCCCGGAAGAAATAATAAGTGTCTGGCGCGGCGACATGCTGCGTTAGACCAAGTTCGCGTACGTAGTGTGTGAGAGCGATTGGCCCGATTACTCCCCACTCTTGTTTTGTGACCGGCACCGGAAATCCCAATGCCTTACGCCAACGCCAACGCCTTGCCCGCGTCACCGACAGCCATGGCGGAATGAAGTACGGGTCTTCGGCGGCACTTAGCATCTTGCGCATCAGATCAGAGTCGGACGGCATTCGCAGAACCGCACCGTTGATCAGGCCGTGAATGGACTTATCGCGGTGCATGTCTTCAACCGACCATGCATGGCAAGAATCCCAACCGAAGATGTATTCCTGATCTTCGATGGGGCACAGGGCGAACACATCACAGTCAACGTAGACCCCCATACCTTCCGCCAGGATGCGGAGCCGATATATGTCCGAGGCGAGTGCAAGGCTCCCGGTGCGGCCGTGTTTGACGATCTCAGCCCGCTTCATCAGTCTATTGGCATCAAAAGTCTCGACGCCCGCCGGGAGATCAGAAATAGCCTCGAAGCAGTGCAGGACAACTCTGTGGCCTTGCTTCACAAAGGAGCGAAGGCAGGCCGAGTGGATAGGCCCAAGTGTATTTCCAATCCAAACGGCGTTAATTGTCGGCAGGCTCTCGGAAGTATTCATCTAAAAAAATTTTTCTCGATAAATAAGGTGGCTTTGGATATCAGCTTACTATTGCGTGGGTTCATTCGTTAAGCAATGGGAGCGGCGCGACTGAGGTGAGTGGCGGGCCAAAAAAGCCGGCTCAACTCCATAGGTATGCCGCCCGATCCTGACGCTTGCGGGCATCTGGATCGGAAGCGGGGGCGGCCTTCTGAGCCCAAGCTTTATTCGAAGTTCCCGCAGATATCCCATTTCACACCAGAAGCTCTTGCGACGCCGTTCTCACGTTGTTGCTGAAAGATTTCAAGGGAAATTCTTCGGTTTACCAGCGCTGTGTTTTCGTAGCGCTTCGTCGCCTGCGCCAGGTCGCCCGGCTCATCGCGCAATAACCCATTTGGAGATCGACATGTCCCGCCTAATCAAGGGTGCCGCCGGCGCCCTGACCGCTGCCGGCTTGCTCGCGGCTTCCTTTGTCGCAAGCTGGGAGGGGAGAAGCCTTGTCAGCTATCGCGACATCGTCGGTTTCTGGACCGGATGTGACGGCGTCACCAAAGGCATGGGGCCGAACATGCGGTTCACCGACGCGCAGTGCGACCGCATGCTCGTCGAGGAATTGGTCGAGCACGAGAAGGGCATGCGCGGATGCCTCAAGACGCCCGATCAGATGGCCGACAAGACCTATGTCGCGTTCTTGAGCCTGACCTACAACATCGGTGTCGGCGCGTTCTGCAAGTCGACTACCGCCAAACGGATCAATGCCGGCGACCTGCGGGGCGCCTGCGAGGCCGCGACCTGGTTCGACAAGGCCGGGGGCAGAAAGGTCAAGGGCCTCGAAAAGCGTCGGCGCCTCGGCGACGCCACGCGCAAGTCGGAATACCAACTCTGCATCGAGGGGCTGCGCTGATGGCTTATGTTCGCGGTGCAGTTCTGTTCGTCTTCGTGGCGCTCGTCGCCGCCGTTCTCTGGTATCGCGCCAGCGCCATTTCTGCCGAGGCCGAAGCCACGCAGGCAAGGGCAAGTCTCAAGGCCGCGCTCGATCTCAATCGCGAGCAGGCTGCAACCATCATCCGCATTCGCGCCGAGGCTGCCTTCGCCGATCGCCTCACGGCCGAGCTCGCCGACCAGCTGCGCGAGGTCAACGCCAGGGCCATCGAAACCAATGGGGCGCGTGAGGCGCTGAAAGGCCAGAATGAAACCGTACGCTCTTATCTCGGCGCTCCTGTCCCTGACGACCTTCGCCGCCTGTACGACAGATGACAGCGCAAGAGTGATGATCCGGACTGAGGTCGTCCGCGAGAACGTGCCCGACGCGTTAGTCCGGCCCTGCCCGCCCCGCTGGCGTAAGGCGGGCGGCCCTGTGGCCACCGGCGATTTCGTAGAGCGCGGCGACCACAACGAGGCCGCGCTCGCCGCTTGCGCGGCGCAGGTCGACAGCATCCGCAAATGGAATGATGGCATACCAAGGGGAAGCAATGGATAGCCCTGTGACATTCGAAGACCTGGGCAGCGTAATTTCGCTGCTGATTGTGGGCGCGACCTCTCTCGGCGGCGTGTGGTGGACTATCCATCGCCGCATATCGGCCGTTGAGCGGCGTGCCGAAGAAATCCGTTCGAGAGGCGCGCACGAGCTGGCGGAGTTCAAGCTCACGGTTGCGGAGAAATACGCGACGCACGAGGCGATCAAGGAGGTCGAAGGTCGGATTGTCGGCGCAATCGACCGTATCGGCGATCGCTTCGACAAGTATCTCGATCACGGCGCAGCCATCCTTCGACGCGGAGGTGGCAATTGAACATGAGCGGCCCGCATGAAACCTTGGCGCCGCAGATCCATCACCCGCCCGTCATCGGCCTGGCCGGCTTGCGCCATGTCGGCAAGACGACGGCGGCGAACTTTCTGGTCGAGGCGTTCGGCTTCGCTCGGGTGCATCCCTTCGACGGCGGCAAGGCTGCAGCCGTCGGCTATTTTCGACACCTCGGCGCGCCGGCGGATGTTGCGCACCGGATGGCCTACGGCGACCTGCGCGATCGCCCGTCGATCTATCTTCCGGGCTGCGCACTGCCCCGAACTTTCCTCGAAAAGTTCGGCCGCTTCATGGGCGTGACGATGGGGAGCCCGTGGACACTAGGCGTCGAGATGGCGCGCATGTGGAATGCCAACCCGGCGCAACCCCTTGTCGTCGAGTCCCTGGTCTATGAGGCGCCGTCGGTCCGCGCGGTGGGCGGCAAGATCATTAGGATCGTCCGCCCCGACGCTCGATCGCCGATAGGTATCGAAACCGACGAGGCGCAGGCCGCGATCGAGGTCGACGCGGAAATCGTCAACGACGGCAATCTCGATAGGCTCTATGAGGCGCTGTCATTCCATGTCGGGGACAGAGCCGGCGCGAAATAGCGTCGTCGGCTCGCCATATTCACCGAGTGCTAGGTCCGCCTCGCGGCTCCATGCGATCACGCCTGCATGCTTCAAGGCCAGCGCTTGCGCCGTGCGCTTTGCCCTCTCCTCGCTTTGCTGTTCGGCCGGGCCGAAGGCAACCTGCAGCTCGCCCTCGTCGTCGCGGTCGAACGCGACGACGACGATCAGCTTTGGCAGCACCCGTTGCGGCGTAATTGTCTCGACCATCTGACCGGCCCCGAAATTGACGCCGCATCTTAGCGCGGTCGCTTGACCGCGCAAGGTAAATGTTCCTAATTCGTTCTCATGGAAATCGAGACCTTAGGACAGGCCTACGCGCACTCGGTGCGCGTCACGATGTACTGCGCATTCGGCCCTCACACCAAGGGCATGCAGCGCGGACGCGAGTGCCGCTATAACCTCGACCTCGACATGCCGACACTGATCGCCACGCGCGGCCTCGACTTCCCCCTCGCCCGCCTGGCTATCCGCCTGCGCTGCCCACGTTGCGGCTCGCGCGATGTCCGCGTCGCGTTTTCGTATCCATCGAACGCCGGCGCCGCCCAGATGAAGGCGGCCGGTTTCGGGTAACAGAACGGGCAACAATCTACTTTAATGCCCATTGTTTTCATTGCGTTTTCCGTTTCCTTCAGGCTTCGCAAACGCCTCTTCTGGGCACCAATTCTCAGGTCGGACGACTTGTCGTCGGGACCTTACAAAAAGCCCGGTTCGCCGGGCTTTTTTGTTGCCTGAAATTTCGCACGGGAAACCAATCGCCAATCAGAGAGAAGCGCCAAGACGGCTGAACCTGCACAACCTGCTTTCCGAAGATCGATTCCGATTTTCCGGCCGATCCGCCGTCGGCACGACCACTCTCGGCCACGCGCCGAGCAGGAAAGAAAGCCCCCGCCCCAATAAACTCCGGGGGCTAGGTTCACCCGCGCAATGAAGCGTCAGGCCTCAAGGCTGCGGTTGCGGTCCTGCCAGAGTTCCAGCACGGCCAGCACGGCTACGGCGATGCCGAGGCAGATATGCCAGCTGCGCAGCGTTCCGCCATACTGGAAGAAGAATGGCGAGATAATCATCCAGGCACCGCACAGCAGCGACAGGAACTCCTCCCAGCGCCGCAGGAAGACCTGCTCCAGCCCAGCGAGAACGACCACGACGGCACCGACGATGGCTGTCGTCGCCACCATCTTGGGCATGCCGGCATTGCCGTAGACCATCGGTGAAATGATAATCGCGACGCCGAGGATCATCGATGCGATGTCTTCCCAGCGGCGGTGTTGCATGAGCCCAGAGGGCATACGATCAAGTGTTGCCATGACAACGATCCTCACAAGCTACGTTCGAGTAAAGCTCAAACGCCCGTGAGGACTTTGCGTGCCTTGCGAACTCCTCAACGGGCGTTCTTCGCACTGGGAATATTATCTCAGAAGACGGCAAAAGATTCAATGAATCCGGCGACGCCGCCAACGTCGCAGCCCCACCGCACCCTGGCTGGGCATTGTGCGCCCAGGGCGGGTCGCTGGCGGTGACGGCAGGCCCCGGCTCAGAGTTCCGGCCTGACGCCGGCCCGACCGGCCAGGGAGGCTGCCCTGACAAGGAGAGCCAGCCATTCCGCCGGCGCAGCCGTGTGCCTGGCACGACGGTAGCGGAAATAGGCACGGACCGCCTTGAACCACCGGCTGAGAGACTTGCCCTTTTCGGGCCACCAAAGCCGCCCATCGGCATGATAATAGCGCCACAGCCACGCCTCGGTCTGGCGCTCCGGCCCGATGATGTGATCGACGACGGCATCAGGCACCCAGCGCCCCTGGTGCCCCGCCGCCAGCGCGCCTCGGATCGACATGGTTTCTTCGCCGCCCCACATAGGGTCCTCCGGTCGGCGGCCGAGACGTGGATCGAAAGTGAAGGCGCGCTGCACGTCGCTGCGCATCGCGTAGTTGGCGCCGAAGGGCACATTGCTGCCGGGATCGCCGAACGTGGTCGGGGCCTCCGGGCGATGGGCCGCATAGGCATTCTCGACAACATGCAGGCCGTCCAGCAACCAGGCCGGCGGATTGCCTTCGAGGACCGGAAGGATGGTGCCGCCGAAGATGGTGCATGACGGCGAGATCGCTATCGCCCGCTCATAGGCCGTCAGCAGGTCAGGTCGGGCCATGGCATCGTCGTCGATCCAGACGATCCATCGACCTCTCACGAGATCGAGCAGCCGATTGCGCGCCAGGGAAACGCCGGGGATCGGCTCTTCCTCGACGACGATCTGCAACCGCCCGGCAAACCCTTTGGCAACCTCCAGCGTGTCGTCGCTGCAGGCATTGGCGACAACGACGACCTCGAAAGGGTTCGCAGGCTTGTCGGCGCGTGCCAGCGCCTCCAGGCAGCGCCCAAGCAGCGCTGCCCGGTTGCGTGTGCAGATCGCGACTGTGATGCCGATTTCGGTCATTGCCCCTCGTCGCTGCGATCGTTTCCCGTGCTAGCCGCGCCGACGCGCGAACCGCGCACATCCGATACAACCTGCAGCGGCAGTTGCAAGTCCGATCCACAACCATTTTGGATCGCCGGTCATGAAGCTGCCGCCGAGCCAACCGGCGCCCTGCAATATCCAGATGAAGCCGATCGCCATGGCCAGTCCGGAGATGGTCAAGCCAAGCATTCTCATCTCTGCCTCCATCCTGTTTGGAACATTCCGAGCATCTTTTTCCGCTGCCCAGAATCGTCCCGGCAGCGGAAGTATTTCCTAGGAATATTTTGATCGGCGAGAATCAACTGATCTCCCGATGATCTCTCCGCAGAATCGGAAAGTATGAAAATATTCCTCAAGATGACCTTAGCGTAAGCTGACAGACTGTTACCTTGGGATTCGAAACGTGTGCGCTCGCCACGGAACCGCCCGAAGGTTGCCCCATTCGCTGCCACATTTCGTTGGAAACCGCTCCGTGTGTCCATCAACGGAGCATTAACCAGAAGATGAAGAACGCCAAGCCCGCGATCGCGGCGGCCGCAGCAGCCGCCAGCATGATGTTTCTCGCCTCCACCGGAACTGCCTCGGCCCAATGCGGCGGCGCTTCCTGGTACGCCCTGACCTCGAAGACAGCGTCAGGCGAACGCATGAATCCATCGGCTCTGACCGCAGCCCACCGTTCGCTCCCCTTCGGCACCAAGCTCAGGGTGACCAACCAGAAGAACGGCAAAAGCGTCGTCGTCCGCATCAACGACCGCGGCCCGTTCGTGAAGGGACGTGTGCTCGACCTGTCCAAGGCCGCAGCGCAGCAGATCGGTTTCGTCAGCTCAGGCCACACCTCGGTCTGCATGGCGCGCACCTGAAGCTAACCCGCGCCTCCGGGCGCGGGTTGCATGCTAATCGAAACGCTGTGCAGCCGTCTCGGCCATCGCCTCCGCCAGACTCATGCCCCATTGCATCCGGCAATACGCGCGGAAGTCGAAGCAGGGCAGTCCAGGACAGACCTCGAATTCGATGAGATGGACCGTGTCGTCGGCCTCGACGCGCAGGTCCATGGAAAAGACGTCACGCAGACCGAGCCCTGCCATCAGCCGCGCGGCCATACCTTCGATCGTCTTGGCCGCACGCGGCTGCAGCGATGCCACCGGCACCAGCTCCGGCTCGCGGTAGCTGCCTCCGTCGCGCGCGGCCGCGCCCGTATCGCCATAGAGCGCCATGCTGTCGGCCATGGTTTGGAAGTCGCCGCCCGACTCGACAAAGCTGATGCCCAGCACATCCACCCCCGCATTCGGATCGACCGCCAGGAAGCTGGCGCGCACATTGCGCCCGGCCACGTAGGGCTGCACCACCACTTCGTCACGATAGGCATCGAAGACGCGACGGCCGAGCGCAAGCGCGTCGCCTGACCTGCCAATGCGCGAATCCTCCCAGATGCCGATCTTGGCGCCGAGCCGGTTCGGCTTGACGAAATAGCCTGAGACCGAGACAGGCGGTTCGACCAGCCACTCGCCTCCCCGCACCAGCCCCGCCTGCGGCACCGGAAGTCCGAGAGCCGAAAGCACCGCACCCGAGCGGAACTTGTCCTGGCAGAGTGCAAACAGGCTGTCGTCGGCGCCTATCGTGCGCAGGCCGTTCAGCCGGGCAAGTGCTGGCGCAGCACCGCCGCGGAAATAGGCGACGCCGTCGGTCAGGGTCCAGACGAGGCTTCGGTCGCGGTCGGCGGCCTCAAGCACCCCAGCCGCATCGTCGAGTTCCACGGCGCGGAAATCGAGGCCACGTGCCGCGCAGGCAGTGCCGATCGCATCGAACTCGGGTGCAAGATCGGTCGACTGAGCGAGGTAAGAACAGATCTCGGATGCCGCCTGCCGGGCAAAGCCATCGGCCAGCAACCCCTCGAAACAGGCCCGCTCGGGCTCGTGGACGAGATAGAGCGTCGGTTGCCCTGCGGCCATGGATTTTTCCCCATACGGCGATTGTAGGGCAACATTCGCATCCGCGCCCGCGCGGACGTGCCGGAAAACCGACCTGTGGCGAACACGCCAGCGACATCGCGCCGCCGGCGATGCCTGGAGTGTTTCCGCCTTTCTTCGAAACGCGGAAACCCTCCCTCCCTTTGTTTTTGCGCAATTCCGGACGGAAAAACGCTGCGCACTTTTCCTGGAATTGCGTCAGGTCAGATCAGCACGTTGGGCTCGTGGCGGCCGTTGACCTCGATGTCGAGCAGGAAGGTCTTGCCGGCATGGGGGTCGGCAGCACGGGCTGCCGCATCCATGTGCTCCCATGCCGAAGTCACGACCATGCGGTCGGCATTGGCACCGACAAAGGCCGGGCACGAGGGCTGCGAGACAGGCACCGCGACACTGCGGACCAAGGTGCCATCGGGCGCATAGGCATCGACCCGTGCGCCGCCCCAGACAGCGTTCCACAAGGTGCCGTTCAGGTCGACCACGGAACCGTCGATGCCGCCACCCCTCGCCCTGCCGTCGACGAACAGCTTCGGCTCGCCCGTCGGCAGGCCGGTGTCGGCGTCGCAGTCGACACGGTAGAGCAGGTTCTGGGCGGTGTCGGCGTAATAGCCAACGCTGCCATCGGCGCTGAAGCAGATCGAATTGGGAATGGTGATCGCCGGATAAAGCAGCCTCACCTCACCACGGAAATACCAGTAGATCGCACCGGCGCCGGCCTCTGCCTTCTTGCCCATGGTGCTGAACCACAGCGCACCGCATGGATGTACGCGTGCGTCGTTGGAACGGGTGCCCGCATTCGACGCCTCGACCGACATGTGCGGCGACAGTTTGCCGGTCCTTGCATCGCGCATGTGCAGGCCGGTCTCGGTCACCAAGAGCTGGCGCTCGGCGTCGATGGTGGCGATGGCGCTCGCCATCTCCTGGAACTGGTGGATCACCGTCTCGCCGCCCGACAGCTTCCTGGTCAGCATACGGCTTTCGAGGATGTCGAACCAGTAAAGCGTGTCGGTGGCCGCGTCATAGGTCGGGCCTTCGCCCAGGATGCAGGCCTCGTCGGAAAGGATCACGCCGCCGCTCATCTCACGCTCCCTTGCCGATGGCGTCCCAGCCGGCCACCGCGGCGCGGGCACGCGCTCCCACCTCTTCAGCCGTCATGCCCGGCTTGTAGAGGCTCGAGCCCAGCCCGAACAGTTGCACGCCGACCTTGGCATAGGCGTCGAAGTCGACCTCCGACACGCCGCCGACGACACCCACTTGCGTTTCCTTGGGCAGCACGGCGCGGATGGCCGCAATGCCGCCAGGCCCGAGCACGCTCGCGGGGAAAAACTTCAGCGCCGAGGCGCCGAGCTTGAGCGCCAGGAAGGCATCGGTCGGGGTGAAGACGCCGGGCATCGTCACCATCTTGTGCATCATCGCCCGGCCCATCACCTCAGCGTCGATGTTGGGGCTGACCAGCAGCCGCCCACCGGCATCGTTCAGCCGGTCGACATCCTCGCCGCGCACCACCGTGCCGCCGCCCACCAGTGCTGCCGGCAGCGCCTTGGCCAGCAGTTCGATCGAGCGGAACGGATCGGGTGAGTTGAGCGGCACCTCGATCGCCTCGATGCCGGCGTCGTAGACGGCGCGGCCGATATCGAGCGCCTCCTCGGGCTTCAGGCCGCGCAGGATCGCGACGAGGCCCCGCCGGAGGGCGGGAAATGGAGCGGTAACCATCATGTCGTCATCCCTCAGCAAGCATTCCATTGCGCCGCGCCGCAGCGACCAGCCCTGATAGCACCGCCTTGTCGGCATCGGCGATGCGAACCGAGAGACCGCCGAGCCTCAACGCCTCGGCATAGAGCGCGCCGAGCGGCCCAGAACCCACCAGCACCACGGGCGTATCGCGCTTGCCGAAGCGGCGCGTGGCCGAGACGATTTCGGCACCGATCAGCAGGCCCGACAGCGCCGCAGCTGCATCGGCCTGGCCAAGGCCGGACAACAGGCCAGCGGCGCGTATGCCGAACAGGCGCGCGCCGATGTCGCCATCGGTCAGTGCCTCGCGGCACCACTCCTGGAAGGTGGCATTATCGGGTGCAACCGGCGCCGGCTTTTCGCCCAGCGAGTGCCTGAGGATCGAATGGCCGGCAAGAACCGAAAACATCTCGCCGGTCGGCCAGGTGCCGAAGCCGCTGACGGCGCCGTCGTCGACGCCGACCCATTTGCAATGGGTGCCGGGCATGCAGACGAGGTGGCGGCCCGAGCCGATCTCGGCGGCGACGCCGGCCAGCTGGGTTTCCTCGCCGCGCATCACGTCGGGCGCTCCCGCCTTGCGCTGGGCAAGACCCGGCACGATGCGGACGTCGCGTGCAACACCCGGCACCGGCACCGCCGCGCCCAGTATGTCGGCCAGCGAGGCCGGCACATCGACGTAAGGGGCTTCGACCCAGCCCTGGCGGGCGCCGGCCATGCCGCAGACGATCGCGGGCAAGTCGGCGGCAGCGCCCATGCTGGCAAGATGATTGTCGAGGATCGGCGCGAAACCCTTGTGCTGGGCGGTCAAAAGGCCCTCGTCGCCGCGGCGCTCGTCAAGCACAGCACCTTTGCCATCCAGCAGCCAGACGCGCAGCCTTGTCGTGCCCCAGTCGACGGCGGCAATCGCCGGCTTGGAATTCTGGTTCACAACAGTCCTCCATCGACGATCAGCGTCTGCGCCGTCAGCATCTTCGCGGCATCCGACGCCAGAAACAGCACCGGCCCGACCATGTCGCCGGCCAGCATCATGTCGGGGATGCACTGCCTGGAGATATGCTCTGTCAGGTTTTCCTCGTTCACCCACAAAGTGCGCTGGCGCTCGGTGATGACCCAGCCCGGCGCCACCGCGTTGACGCGGATGCGATCGGGGCCATAGCGGCCGGCCATGCCCTTGGTCAGACCAACGATGGCGGCCTTGGCTGCGGTGTAAGCCGGCATGGTGCCGATGTTGAGCATGTAGGCGGTGGAGCTGAAATTGATGATCGAGCCGCCACCAGCGGCCGCCATGCCTGGCGCTACCGCCTGGATAGCGAAGAACTGCGGCCTGAGATTGACCGCCAGATTGGCGTCCCAGCTTTCGGGCGTTACGTCAGCCACCTCGTGGCGTGTGTCGTTGGCGGCGTTGTTGACCAGCACCGTCACCGGGCCATGTGCCTCGACGGCGCCTGCGGCTGCGCTGCGCAATTCGTCGATGTCGGTCAGGTCGGCGCGCAGATAGAGCGGGCGGTTGCCGGTCTCGGCGGCCAGCCGGTCACGCAGTTCATGGCTTGGCCCTTCGGCGATGTCGATAAAGGCTACTTTTGCGCCCTGAAGAACAAAACCCTCGGTCAGAGCCGCACCGATACCCGATCCGCCCCCGGTGATCAGCACCGAGCGCCCTGCGAGATCCGGAAACCGCGCCGATGGCATCATGACCTGCTCCTCCGCATGGCCGTGCCTTAAGAAGCAGGCCGCAAGCGCGCCTGTCTTAGCCCATGGCCCAGCAAAGCGGAAACGCTTTTCCGCAGCGGAAGCCGTCTTTTTCAAACGATTGAAGGGCTGGCGAATCAGCGCCACATCGAGTGGCGAATGAAGCGCCTTGCTCGCCGGTAAGCTGCGGCGGCAGTCTGTCGATACCGGATCCGGACGATCACAGCGCCCGGGCGTAGGCCGCGCCGCGGTGGGCCTCGCGCAGATAGCCCAGCGTTGCGTCCGCATCGGCCGGCTTGCCGAACAGGTAACCCTGGCCACCGGCACAGCCGAACTGGATCAGCCTTTCGGCCTGCGCTTCCTGTTCGATGCCTTCTGCCACCACATCCATGCCCAAGCCCTCGCACATCGCCAGGATGGCGCGGATGATATGTTCGGACGGACGGTCGTCGAGGATCGAGGCGACAAAGGCGCGGTCGATCTTGAGCTTGTCGAAGCGGAATTCGCGCAGGCGGCCGAGCGACGACTGGCCGGTGCCGAAATCGTCGAGCGAGACGCGGATGCCGACGCGGCGCAGGTCCTCGACGATCTTCTCAGCCGAGATCGGATCGGTCATCAGACCGGTTTCGGTAATCTCGATCTCGAGGCGGCGCGGGTCGAAGCCGGTGCGCTCGAGGATCGACAATATATGCAGGCCGGTGTTCTGATCGACCAGCTGCGACGGCGACAGGTTGAACGACAGGAACATCTCCTGCGGCCAGCTGCGCGCCGCTTCCGCCGCCTTTCGCAGCACCAGCTGCGACAGCGGCCCGATGATGCCGCGCTCCTCCGCGATGGGGATGAACACGGCCGGCGACACGAAGCCGAGGTCGCGGTCGGTCCAGCGGGCCAGGGCCTCGAAGCCGACGGTGCGACGGGTGTTGAGATCGACGATTGGTTGGAAATGCGGCGCCACCTCGCCGGCGGCAACCGCTCGGCGCAACGCCTGCTCGATGCGGGTGACGCGCTTGGCCGCCTCTTCCATCTCGCGGGTGTAGACAACGACGCGGCCGCGACCCGAACGCTTGGCGTGATAGAGCGCGGTTTCTGCCTTGCGCATCAACGTTTCGGTGTTGTCCTCAGTCGACTGGAACAGCGAGCAGCCGACCGAGGCCGACAGGCGCGCCGTACGCTCGCCGACATCATAAGGCGCCGACAGGATTTCGATCAGCATGCGCGCCTTTTCGGCGGCGGCTTCCTCGCTGAAGACAAGCGGATAGAGAAAGGCGAATTCGTCGGGACCGATGCGCGCGACCGACGAATAGCCGTCAGCGGCGGCGCGCAGCCGCATCGCCACCTGCACCAGAATCTCGTCGCCGGCACGATGGCCGAACAGGTCGTTGATGGGCTTGAAGCCGTCGAGATCGAGAATGCCCACGGTAAACGGTGCCGGATCTTCGGCGCGATCATCGATCAGCCGCCCGACCTTGTCCTGGAACCGGCGCTGGTTGCCAAGGCCGGTCAGCGCGTCGGTAAACGCCAGGTCGCCGGTTTCCCTGTCCGAATGGCTGACGCCAAGTGGCATGCGCACGTCTCTATTCCAGTGCTTATTGCAATCGTGTGCGGACACTGGCAGCAAAGCGTTTAGGAATTGTATTCAATCCGCGCCCTCGTCCGCTTTTCGACATCGCGTCGAAACCGGTTTCAGATCGGATCCCAAAACTCCGAAGTTCCGAGCGGCCCGAAACGCCGCTGCTTTCCCGCAAGTTGAGATAGGCGCGGCTATCGCCGGCCGAAAACACTTGCCAGCCCCGCCATTGCATAAGGCCGGCAAATCGCTACATCCTCGTGACCCAGGCGCGCCGCCGGCCATCGGCTGCCGCTTCATCATATCGACCAGCCGCGCCGGAGACCTCCATGCCGCTCAAGATCGCCGTCCAGATGGACCACATCTCCACCGTCAACATCGCCGGCGACACGTCGTTCGCGCTGTCGCTGGAGGCGCAGCGCCGCGGCCACGAGCTCTACCACTACACGCCCGACCGGCTGTCGCTGCGCGACGGCAAGGTCTTCGCCCGCATCGAGAGGCTCGAAGTGCGCGACATCAAGGGCGACCACTTCACCCTCGGCGAGCCTGTCCGCACCGACCTGTCGGAGATGGACGTGATCCTGTTGCGCCAGGATCCGCCCTTCGACATGAACTACATCACCACCACCCACATCCTCGAGCGCATCCACCCCAAGACTCTCGTCGTCAACGACCCGGCCTGGGTGCGCAACAGCCCGGAAAAGATATTCGTCACCGAATTCGCTGACCTGATGCCGGAGACGCTGATCACCAAGGACCCGCAAGAAGTGGCCGCCTTCCGCAAGGAATTCGGCGACATCATCGTCAAGCCGCTCTACGGCAATGGCGGCGCCGGCATCTTCCACCTGCACGAGGCCGACCGGAACCTGTCGTCGCTGCTCGAAATGTTCGGCCAACTGTTCCGCGAGCCCTACATCGTCCAGCGCTACCTCAAGGACGTGCGCAAGGGCGACAAGCGCATCATCCTGATCGACGGCGAACCCGCCGGCGCCATCAACCGCGTGCCGGCCGAGCACGACGCTCGCTCCAACATGCATGCCGGCGGCCGCGCCGAGAAGACCGAGCTCACTGCCCGCGAGCTTGAAATCTGTGCCCGCATCGGCCCGTCGCTGCGTGAACGCGGCTTCATCCTCGTCGGCATCGACGTCATCGGCGACTATATGACCGAGATCAACGTGACCTCGCCGACCGGTATCCGCGAGGTCAAGAAATTCGGCGGCGCCGACATCGCAGCCCTGTTCTGGGATGCGGTGGAGAAGAAGCGGGCCTGAGCGGCCCGCTATCGCCTGACCATCGGAGCCGCGCCAAGGTCTCGCCTGCAGCGCTAGCGCAATTCCTGGACGAGCGCGGAGGGGATTCCGCAAGCGAAGAGCCTGCCGGTGTCGGCGCGAAACCGGGAACGGTATCGCCCGACACCGAGCGCGCTAGTATCTTCCGAGCCACCTCAGCCCGCACAGCGTCACGGCCGCCATGACCGCGCAATAGGCTGCGAGCGGCCAGGCCGTGTCGCCGCCGAGCGCGACCACGACAAGCGTGCCGACAATACCGACGATCAGGCTCTCGACACAGAAGTAGAGCGCCACCGCCGTGCCTGCGGCATTCCCGAACGCCTCAAGCGCGCCGTTCGCCGTCACCGCGCCGGCGAAGACGATGCCGACCGAGATCACCCACATCGGCACGACGAAGGTCAGGAACGACGGTTCGGCGAACGACTGCCCAAGCCCCAGCAGCGCTGAGCCGAGGAAAAGCATGGCCATGCCCCTGGCGAGACTGCCTGATATGCCCCAGCGCGCCACGAACAGTTTGGCGAAGCGCGTTGTGGCGATCATCGCAACCGCCGCAGTGGCGAAGGCCAGGCTGAAGCCGAGCTGCGAATAGCCGGCCCTGCCGATGAGAAGGCGCGGCGCCGTCGAGAAGAACACGAAAAACGCCCCCATCGCCGCGCTGAAGCCGAGCGTGTAGACCCAGAAGGCAGGGCTTTTGAGGATCGTCGAGAAAGCCGGCCGTGACTGGGCCGTCTCGGGTCGCGTCTCGTGCCAGCGCGGCAGCGCGTTCAGCACGGCCGCCACAGCAAGGATGCCGAGCGCGGCGAAGATCGCCTGCCAGCCGAGGCTTTCGGCAATCAGCGCGCCTGCGATCGGACCGAGTGCCGGCACGCAGGCCAGCATGGCGCTGAACAGGCTGTAGATGACGGCGCCCTCCGGCCGCTCGGCATAAACGTCGCGCACGGTGGCGAAGGTGGCGACAAGCGCCGCCGATGCGCCCAAAGCCTGGACGACTCGCAGGGCAACGAACAGCTGCGCCGACGTGGTGACGGCAAGCAGCAACGAAGCAACGGCGAACAGGACCGCGCCCGATATCAGCACCGGGCGGCGGCCGATACGATCGGAGACCGGGCCGAAAACGACCTGGCCCAGCCCAAGCACGATCATGTAGAGGCTCAGCGTCAGCTGAACCACGTCAGGCGTCGTGCCGAGGATTGCGGGCATCGCCGGCACCACCGGCAGGTAGATGTCCATAGCCAGCGAGGCCAGGATGTCGAAAGGCGCCATCAACAGCAGCGCCGCGGGCAGAGAATAGCCCCAGGTGGAAAAATTTCGATTGGACATGGCAAAGCATCCGCTCAAATGAATTTCATCTGGCGGCGATCTGCCACTTCGCATGTCTGGATGAGGGGGCAGGGCGCCGCAACAACGTATCTGGTGTTGTTGCGGCCTATCTGTCTGCGGACTTGGTGGTGCCCATGTCGATGTCGCGATTGCTCGCGTGCCCTGCAAATTCTCTGATGGCGGACTAGCAGCCCAGCGCGTCCAGAACAAGCCTTGGCATGGTGCTGCTCACGCGGCGCGCGGATTCGGCAGGCTTACTGGGCTATCGGGCTTGAAGATGCGGAAGGTGTTCCGGCCCGCCGCCTTGGCGGCGTAAAGCGCGGTGTCGGCGCTGACCAGCAATTCGGGCAGCGTCGCGCCCTCGATCAGGGCGATGCCGATCGAAGCGCCAAGCTTCAGGGAATTGCCGCGATAGTCGAGGGGCTTGCCAAGCCTGTCGATGATCTGGCGGGCGAGCTCGGAGATCGCTGCCAGATCGAGATCCGGACCTGTCAGCACGGCAAACTCGTCGCCGCCGATCCGGGCAACAAGTTCCATGCCGGCGCAGGCATCTTCGAGACGCCGGGACACCTGCCTGAGGCATTCGTCGCCCACGGCATGGCCAAAGCTGTCATTGACCTGCTTGAAGCCATCGAGATCGACAAGCAGCAGCGCCGCGGGGGCAGGGCAGCCGGGCTGGCTGGCGGTCAGCCCGGCCAGCCTCGACTGGAACTGGCTTCGGTTGGCGAGGCCGGTCATGACGTCGAACTCGGCGAGATAGCGTGTCTGGTCGCCGAGGATTTTCTCCTCGGTGATGTCCTGCTTCATGCCGAAGATGCGCACGGCGACCCCATCTTCGCATTCGACGGTTGCGGTGATCCGTATCCAGCGGCGATTGCCCTTCACCGTAACGATCTCGGCATCGAGGCTGAAACCGGTGCGCTCGGCGATGGCCCTGCTGCGCCGCGCGTGCAGCTCCGCCACGGACTCAGCGGTGTAGCATTGAAGTGTCTGCCTGCGGTCGACCGCAGAGCCGCGCGGCAGGTCGAAGATGTCGTAAACGACATCGGTCCAGTGCAGGGCCTCGTCGGCAAGGTTGCATTGCCACACGCCGATGCGGGCGGCAGCTGACGAGCGGTCGAAGATCTTCTGCGAATGCGCCAGCGAGACCGCCTGTTCGCGGATCAGCGCCGCCTGCGCCTCAAGCTTCGCCTCGAGTTCAGCGATGCGGTCGGCCGAGCGCCTGCGCGCGCTGCCCAATCGTCCGATCTGTCGCCTGACCAAGATCGCCCCCATGAAGATCTACTGTCTTCCATCGATATATTCGCGCACGAGCACTTAACATTTTCTATCACGGCATGGCGTCAAGGCCAGCCGCGCCTCGCCCTTATCGAGCTAGATCGAATGGTCTAGGCAGACGCCCCAGCGGCAGAACTCTGTGGAAATCTCTCCCCCAATACATATCAGGTGATATAGACCAAAGCATCTACACCAGATTGCCGAGTGCAACACGTCGCAACTTTTGGTTATTGCCTGACGTGGGGTTAACTGGGCGTAAATGAAATGTCTGTTCTGCCAACTGAAGCGCTGCCGAGGGTACGTCCGGCGGCAATAGCATCCCTTGTGTTCACCTGCCTTTGGTGGGGCACACTCTTTGTCGTCGCCGAACGGCCGATCTGGCTCTGGTAGCCAAAAGGACGCCGCGCTTTCCCGCTGGCTGGGAAGCGCAAGAGCCGACGCACCCAGACCGGATCGGCCAATTGGTTTCAGCGTGTGGCGAGCAACAGCCTTCGGGTCCAATAAGCGCTTCAATAGCCCCCTGACCCGCCTCGCGATCCCACTGCGGAAACTCGCGCTCGCGCCAGAGGCAGGTATGGACGGTAGGTATTGACCGGCAATAGATCGGCCTTGGAGGCCTGCCCCGTCACCTGAAGTGACCACCCGGCGCCGTGTCGAGTAGCCACGACGGCACAGATGTTCCCTAATTGTTCTTGCGCACTCCCGCAATCTATGCTTGTCTCCAGCAAGGTCGATGACGACCTGACCGCGCCGGCGAGGGATGATGACCGGCGTAAGGGGGCGGCATGGTTTCGCATGTGCGTACTGTTGCATTCCAGGGCATCGAGGCGGTTCCCGTCGATGTGCAGGTGATGGTGGCGCCAGGCAAGGTCGGCATCTCGATCGTCGGCCTGCCCGACAAGGCCGTCGCTGAAAGCCGCGAGCGGGTGCAGGCAGCGCTTCACGCCTCGGGCCTGGCGATGCCGGCCAAGAAAGTGACTGTCAATCTCGCCCCGGCCGACCTCCCCAAGGAGGGCAGCCATTATGATCTGCCGATCGCGCTCGGGCTGATGGCGGCGCTGGGTGCCGTGCCCGGCGACGCGCTCGCCGCCTATGTCGTGCTCGGCGAATTGTCGCTCGACGGCACCATTGCCTCAGTGGCCGGCGCCCTGCCAGCCGCGATCGGGGCGAATGCCGAGGGCAAGGGGCTGATCTGTCCCGCCGGCTGCGGACCCGAGGCCGCCTGGGCCGGTGCCGACATCGATATTCTCGCGCCGCGCAGCCTTATTGCCATCGCCAATCATTTCCGGGGCACGCAGGTTTTGTCGCGGCCCGAACCCGGCATCCGCGCACCTGGTGCCGGCCTGCCCGACCTGGCCGACATCAAGGGCCAGGAGAGCGCCAAGCGGGCGCTCGAGGTGGCTGCGGCGGGCGGGCACAACCTTCTGTTCGTCGGCCCGCCCGGCGCCGGCAAGTCGATGCTGGCGGCACGCCTGCCCTCGATCCTGCCGCCTCTCGCCCCCAAGGAGCTGCTCGAGGTCTCGATGATCGCCTCCATCGGCGGCGAACTGGCCGAGGGCCGGCTGACCGACCGGCGGCCGTTCCGCGCGCCGCATCATTCGGCCTCGATGGCAGCGATGGTCGGCGGCGGGCTCAAGGCCCGGCCCGGCGAGGTCTCGCTCGCCCACCATGGCGTGCTGTTCCTCGACGAGCTTCCCGAGTTTTCACCGCAGGTGCTCGATTCATTGCGGCAGCCGCTGGAAACCGGCGAATGCATGATCGCGCGCGTCAACCACCGCGTCACCTATCCGGCCCGCATCCAGCTCGTCGCCGCCATGAATCCGTGCCGGTGCGGCATGGCCGGCGAACCCGGTTACCGCTGCCTGCGTGGCCCGCGCTGCCAGTCGGACTATCAGGCGCGCATTTCTGGGCCGCTGCTCGACCGCATCGACCTGCGCATCGAGGTGCCGGCGGTGTCGGCTGCGGATTTGATCCGCACCGGCAAGTCTGAAGCGAGCGCCGATGTCGCAGCACGCGTCGCCCGCGCCCGCAAGATCCAGCGCGAGCGGCTCGAAGGTCTGGGCATCGCCGGCGCCACGACCAACGCCCAATGTTCGGCCGGGATCGTCGAGGACATCGCCGTGCCCGACGCCGGCGGGCTCGCGCTGCTGCGGGACGCCAGCGAGAAGCTCGGCTTTTCCGCCCGCGCCTACCACCGCGTGCTCAAGGTTGCGCGCACCCTCGCCGACCTCGACGCCAGCGAAACAGTTGGCCGCATTCATCTCGCCGAGGCGATTTCCTACCGCATTTCGTCGGAGCGCATGGCCCAGGCGGCGTAGGCATTGGTGGGCGGCACGTGAGGCGCCACCGTCGATCCGCATGACCGATCCGGTCTGCGGCTGCGGGGTGTAAGGTTGATCTTGGCGCGTTGGGCGCATCGTCGCTGACACGCCAAGCTCCGAGCTGCGCCAACGAATTTGCGCAAGCGTGCCTGCCGAAATCGTTCCGGTCTTCGAGACGGTCCCTAGCGGACGGAGCCGACCAGCGTGGTCTGGCCTTCGCGGATCGAGACCCAGCGGCCGGTGTTTTCGGTCGACTGGCGCTTAAGGTAGTTGTAGCCGGTCTCGTCCCAGGGGCGCACGGCGTCAGTCAGGTTATCGAGGATGAACTCGCCCTGCGAGGTTCTGACGGTTAGCACGGCATGGCCTTCGCCGTCGGGCTTGCGCACCACGGTGATCAGCAGATTGGCCAGCGACACGCCTTCGCGGTTCAGCATGCGCCGCTTTTCCAGCACATAGTCCTCGCAGTCGCCGACGCCCTTGTCGGGATAGGCCCAGACCTCGTCACGACCGTAGATGTCGATGTCGTTCATCGGCTTGACCGCCGCATTGACCGACACGTTGATGGCGACGATCTTGCGCCACAGGGCACCGCTCAGCTGCTCGGGGCCAGGATCGCGCTGCTTGATCGAGCACTCGCTGGGGTTGAGGCGGCAGAAATCGTAGTGGCCTATCGGCTGCGAGGTCAGCCCGCCGGTGACCATCGGCTGCGAACCGGCGAAAGCGGCACCCGAAGACAGGACGACGCCTGTCATCAGCCCCAGAACCACACCGGCTCGCCCCGCCGCGTACCGTACGCCTGCTGCGGAAATCATCTGCCCCGCCCGCCCCTTTACATCGTTAATAAAACGTTAAGATCGGGAGGCCGGTCGAGTCAATGAAAGCCGACGAGAGACTGTGGTTATGGTTACCGCCGGGCGGCCCGCCGCGACTATTGTGCAACAGCGCCGGGCCAACAGGTCGACCAACATTCACGATGGCCGTCCGTAAAACTATACATATTCAGTTGGTTAGCTGATCGATCGCCCTACACCCGCCGCCTGGGACGCCAAGGTCGGCGCCAACTGCCACGCCCGGACGGTTGACCGGGAGCACTTGCCTTGTGGAAAAACCCGCGCTCACGAAATGCTCCCTTGGATCGGCACTGACTTCCCGCGCCTGTCCTGAAAAGGGCTGCGTCCGGCGTTGCCGGTGGACAGGCTGACGACGCCGGGGAGAGAGGCTGTTCGGCAACGTGAGCGCCCCGGCACGGGTTATCTCGCCGGCCGGCGAATCCGCCTCAACGACCAACGCTGAAACGAAAAAGGGCTGCACGCAGAGGTGCAACCCTTTGAAAGCACTTTGGGCACAACATTCCGTCGGGCAAGCCCCGACGGCTCAGCCCTTGGCCGAGCGCACCAGCCGCGGCTTGGCGCCCTTGCGCTGAGCAGCACCGTGGCTCGCCATGAAGTCGGCGATGCGCGGCACGATCTCGGCGCGGAAGCGCGAGCCGTTGAAGACGCCGTAATGGCCGACGGCCGGCTGCATGTAATGCGCCTTCATCTCCTGTGGGATGTTGGTGCAGAGGTCGTGCGCCGCCTGCGTCTGGCCGAGGCCGGAAATGTCGTCATTCTCGCCTTCGACCGTGAACAGCGCCACGTTGCGGATGGCGGTGAGATCGACCGGCTGGCCGCGATGGGTCATCTCACCCTTGGGCAGCGCATGGCGAATGAACACGGTGTCCACGGTCTGAAGGTAGAACTCGGCGGTCAGGTCCATCACCGCCAGATATTCGTCGTAGAAGTCGCGATGCTTCTCGGCGCCGTCGCCATCGTTCTTCACCAGGTGCATGAAGAAGTCCTTGTGGGCGATGATGTGCCGGTCGAGGTTCATGCTCATGAAACCCGACAGCTGCAGGAAGCCCGGATAGACATCGCGGCCAAAGCCGGGCGCCGGCCACGGCACCTGCATGACGACATTGTCGCGGAACCAGTCGAGCGGCTTCTGCTCGGCCAGCTGGTTGACGGCGGTGGGGTTGCGGCGCGTGTCGATCGGCCCGCCCATAAGAGTCATGCTTGCGGGTGCAAAGCGGTCGCCGCGCGCCTCCATGATGGCAACTGCCGCCAGCACCGGCACCGAAGGCTGGCACACGCCCATCACATGGGTGTCCGGCCCCAGCGCATGCAGCATGTCGATGACGTAGTCGATGTAGTCGTCGAGGTCGAACTTGCCCTCGGCCAGCGGCACCATGCGGGCGTCGGTCCAATCGGTGATGTAGACGTCGGCATGAGGCAGCATCGCCTCCACCGTGCCGCGCAGCAGCGTCGCATAGTGGCCCGACATAGGCGCCACGATCAAAAGCCGGGGGCTCGGGCGGCTGCCCTCGGGCATGGCGCGCTCGAAACGGATCAGGTTGCAGAAGGGGCGGGACCAGACGACACGCTCGGTCACCGCAACCTGCTTGAAGTCTACCACTGTCTTGTCGAGGCCGAAGGCGGGCTTGCCGTAACGCCTGGTCGTGCGCTCGAACAGCTCGGCCATGGCCGCCACGGAGCGGCCCAGCGGCATGTGAGAGAAGGGGTTCAGCGGGTTGGAATAGAACAACTTCACTGCATCGGCATAGGCTCGCGCCGGCTGGAGGGCCGCGTGGGTCGATTCATAGAGCTGGTAAAACATGCTGTCCCCTAGCGGGCCATTCGGGAGGCGAACCGGCAGTGTGGCTCGTCATGCAATGCAACGAAGTTAACAAACATCTGCTGCGATGCAACATCTCATTCGGCGCGAAACAGGCACATTCTTTGGTCCAAGCCGTTGAAAAAGCGTTTCCAACGTGTCCGCCGGCTTACAAATGCCATGCCTTGACATTGTGCAACGCCGAAATCTGGCGCACGAACAAGCAGGAAAGATGTTTGCCGCCGACGCAGGCTTGCACCAGCGTCTTGGCCAGCGCAACAGGGGGCTCCGATGCGGATTGCGGCAATCGCAGATGTTCATGGAAACGCGCTGGCGCTCGAAGCGGTGGTGGCCCACATCCGCGCTTCCGCACCCGACCTCATCGTCAATCTCGGCGATCTCGTGTCAGGGCCCTTCGACCCGGTCCGCAGCGCCGACATGCAGATCGCGCTCGACTGCCCCACGATTGCTGGCAACCACGAGCGGCAATTGCTCGCAGGAGACACGGGCTTTTCGGATGCCTTCGCGAGACCGCTCCTGACCAGCGCGCACCTGGACTGGATCGCCAGCCTGCCGGGGACGCTGGAACTCGCCGGTGGAGAAGTGTTCGCCTGCCATGGCAGCCCGGCAGGCGGCGACCTCGAATATCTTCTCGAGGATGTCAGCTCCGGCCGCCCGATGCTGGACACAGCGGACGCCATCGGCACCCGGCTTGCGGGCATCGGCAAGGCGAGCCTGGTGCTGTGCGCCCACACCCACATTCCGCGCATTGCCACGTCAGGGAGCGTGCTGGTCGTCAATCCCGGCAGCGTCGGCATGCCGGGATATCGCGACACGACGCCCGTAGCGCATGTGATGGAGGCGGGCACGCCGCACGCGCGCTATGCGCTGGTCGACAGGCGTGCGGGCGGATGGGCGGTGGAACTGCGCGCCGTGCCCTACGACTTCGAAGCTGCCGCGCGTCAGGCCGAACAGGCGGGCCGTGATGCGGTCGCCTATTCCGTCCGCACCGGGCGGATGCCTCCAGCCTAGGCAGGCACTCGTCAGACGCCCTCTACCAGCATGATCTCGCCATCGGCGAATTGCTGGCGGATCGACTTGGCGTGCTGGTATTCCGGTGAGAGATAGCAGTTGCGGGCGTCTTCCATCGAGGCGAACTCGATGATGACGTTGCGGGCGCGACCCGGCCCCTCGACCGCCTCATGGGCGCCGCCACGGGCGATGAACTTCGCGCCGAAGCGCTCGAAGGCGGGCTTCGCCGCCGCGACATATCCCTTGTAGCCCTCGGGGTCGCGCACGTCGACGCGTGCGATCCAGTAAGCCTTGGTCATATTTTCCTCCCGAGCTGTCACATCTCCAAAATTCGCTGTGACGAGTCGACTGGTGCGGGTTTCGACAACCGGAGCGCAGCGGACATTCAAGTCCGCGAGCACCGGAAGCGGAGAAAACCACGGCAGGCAGCCGTCACAGCAGAATTTTAGGCTTTTGCCATTTCTTCCAGGATAGCCTGGGCAGCAGCCCGCCTGTCAACCGCGCCGACGATCGGCCGGGCGACAACGAGGTGGCTGGAGCCGTTGCGGATCGCGTCCGCTGGCGTCACCACGCGCTTCTGGTCGCCATGGTCGGCCCCTGCGGGGCGGATGCCGGGGGTGACGACCGCCATGTTGGGTCCGACGATGCGGCGCACGGCAGACGCCTCGCTGGCCGAGCAGACGATGCCGCCCATGCCGGCATTGAGCGCCTGTTCGGCACGGTGCAGCACCAGCGTGTGCGGGTCGAACTCGTAGCCTGCCTCGATCATGTCCTGTTCGTCCATCGAGGTCAGCACCGTGACGGCGAGCAGGCAGAGGTCGCTGCCCTCGGCCGCCTTCACCGCAGCCCGCATCGCCTTGGGATATGCATGCAGCGTCAGCATGGTCATGCCCATCTTGGCGATGTTTTCGACGCCATTGGCCACCGTGTTGTCGATGTCCAGCAGCTTCATGTCGAGGAACACCTTCTTGCCGCCGCTGGCGAGCTCTCGGGCAAAGTCGAGGCCGCCGGCAAACGCCAGCTGGTAGCCGATCTTGAAGAAGGTCGCGGTTCCCTCAAGGTCGCGCACCACCTGTTCCGCGTCCTTCACCGTGGGCACGTCGAGCCCGACGATCAGCCTGTCGCGCATTGCTTCGATGTTCATAGCTCGGTCCTCGTTGACAGCAGGATCGCCCGCTGGATCAGTTCGCGGCACAGCCGCTCCATGCCCTTGCGCAGGCGTTCTTCACGGAAATCGCCGTTCTCGTCGAAAGCGGCGCTCGCGTTCGGCACCGAAACCTGCGGCGAGATCACCTCCATCTGGATGTGCGACAGCACGGCGCGCAGATGATTGGCGCTGCGGATGCCGGCGAAATGGCCGTCCGACGACGAACAGATCGCCACCAGCCGGCCGGGAAAAGCGTGCAGCGGCTTGCCGCCGTCGCTGCGGACACGGCTGATCCAGTCGATGGTGTTTTTCACCAGCGGCGGGATCGAGCCGTTGTATTCGGGCGTGGCGATCAGGATCGCGTCATGGGCGACGAACAGCCGGGCAAGCGCCAAAGCGTGCGCGGGAACACCCTCATGCTGCTCGAGATCCTGGTTCATCAGCGGCAGCGGATAGTCGGCCAGCGAGATGCGGGTCACGTCCGCACCCTGCAGCGCCAGCTCCTTGTGGGCGCAGTCGGCGGTCAGGCCGCTATAGGCGCCGGTCCTGATCGAACCGGCGAAAACAAGGATTTTCGGGATTATCGGCATCAACCATCCTGCTGCGCGCGCCTCGACGCGCGCTCAGTCTCGTGGCTGCGGGTATAGAGCAATTCCAGGAAGGCTGTGAAGCGGATTTCGGCCCGAAACCGCGCCGAAAAGCAGAGGATCAGTGCTTCCCGCGGCGATAGACCCAGAGCTGGGTCGGCGGAATGTTGCGGATGACGAAGTCGAAATGCTCGACCGTGTAGTTGCCTAGTCCCGGCGGGATCGGCGACTTCGGCCCGTAGGTCAGCTGGATCACCGGGCGGCCGGCGGGGATGCGCTTGAGCAGGCCCTCGAGATAGGCGACGCGGCTGGCGACGGGAAAGTTGAGCAGCGGCACGCCAGAGACGACGCTGTCGAAAACCAGCCCGGCCTTGTCGCCGAGCGTGGTATCGAGCGCAAAGGCATCGCCCTCGATGACATTCACGCCCGGATAGTTGCGGCGCAGGTGCTGGACGAAATCGGCTGAATATTCAACCGTGTAGAGGTTCTCCGGCTTCACGCCGCGGGCCAGGATCGCCTTGGTGATGACGCCGGTGCCGGGACCGACCTCAAGCACCGGCAGGCCCGATTTGGTGTCGATGACGGAGGCCATGCGCTTGGCGGTGATGGAACTCGTCGGCACGATCGAACCGACGGCCTTGGGCTTGTCGATCCAGCCTTTGAAGAATTTCAGTTCGTCGTCGAACTTGGCTGCAAGGGTCTTACGCAATCCGGAACCGCGTGACATCGATATCGTCTCCTACCCCTGCCGCCTCGGATCAATATCAAGAATGAGGTCCAAGGCAAGTCGAAAGCTGGCTCAACTTACCTTACGACATGTCGCAAGGTCATTTCTCCCCAAAGGATTCGAAAAAGTCCTTCATGCGCGAGAAGAAGCCGCTCGATTGCGGCGAATTCTCGGTCGAGGACAATTTCTCGAATTCCTCCAGCAGCTCGCGCTGGCGGCGCGTCAGGTTCTGCGGCGTCTCCACGGCGGTCTGAATGTACAGGTCGCCGACCTGCGGCTGGCGCAGCACCGGCATGCCCTTGCCCTTGAGGCGGAACTGGCGGCCGTTCTGGGTGCCTTCGGGCACCTTCACGCGCGTCTGCGTGCCGTCGAGCGTCGCCACCTCGAACTGCCCGCCAAGCGCGGCCGTGGTCATCGAGATCGGCACCTTGCAATAGAGGTCGGCGCCATCGCGCTGGAAGAACTCATGCGGCTTGACCGACAGGAAGATATAGAGGTCGCCAGACGGGCCGCCGCGCGCGCCGGCCTCGCCCTCGTTGGCGAGACGGATGCGGGTGCCGTCCTCGATGCCTGAGGGAATGTTGACCGAAAGCGAGCGCTCCTCGACGGTGCGGCCCTGGCCGGCGCACTTGCCGCAAGGGTCCTTGATCGTCTGGCCGCGGCCCTGGCACTGCGGGCAGGTGCGCTCGATCGAGAAGAAGCCCTGGCTGGCGCGCACCTTGCCGTGGCCCTGGCACATCGAGCAGGTGACCGGCTGGGTGCCGGGCTTGGCGCCCGAACCGGAGCATTCGGTGCACGACACCGAGGTCGGCACGCGGATCTGCGCGGTCTTGCCGGCAAAGGCCTCCTCGAGGGTGATTTCCATGTTGTAGCGCAGGTCGGCGCCGCGCTCGCGGCCGTTCGAGGAGCGGCGCCTGCCGCCACCCATCATGTCGCCGAAGATGTCCTCGAAGATGTCGGCGAAACCGCCGGCGCCAAAGCCGCCACCGCCGCCATTGCCCATGCCGCCATTCTCGAAGGCAGCGTGGCCGAAGCGGTCATAGGCGGCGCGCTTCTGGGGGTCCTTCAGCGTCTCGTAGGCCTCGTTGATTTCCTTGAACTTGTGCTCGCAGGCGTCGTCGCCCGGATTGCGGTCCGGGTGGAACTGCATGGCGAGCTTGCGGAAAGCCGACTTCAGCTCCTTCTCGTCAGCGCCCTTCTGGACGCCCAGCGTTTCGTAGAAATCAGCTTTCATATCTTCCCGCTGCCGGATGCCCAATGTCTTGCGTGGCATTGGTTTGCCGGTTCATTGCCTGGCGACAGGCTTTCGATTTAGTGAGCCAGAGGCCGCGATGCCAGAGTTTGCGAGGCCTGCGCCGCATTTTTTCGGCTCAGGTTGCAAAAAAGCCCGGCCAAACCGCCGGGCTTTCTTGTCAGAGCCTCGAAATGGGCACTTAGGCCGACTTCTTCTTGTCGTCGTTGTCGTCGATTTCTTCGAAATCGGCGTCGACAACGTCGCTGTCCTTGGCCGCGTGAGCCGCGGCGTCGGATTCAGCCGCTTCCTTCTGCGAAGCCTCATACATCGCCTGGCCAAGCTTCATCGAAGCTTCGGCAAGCGCCTGCGACTTGGCATTGATAGCCTCGACGTCGTCGCCCTCGGTGGCGGTCTTCAGGGCCGCGATCGCATCCGAAATTGCGGTGCGGTCGGCTTCGGTGACCTTGTCGCCATATTCCTTCAGCGACTTCTCAGACGAGTTCAGCAGGCTTTCGGCCTGGTTGCGTGCCTCGACCAGCGCCTTGCGCTTCTTGTCGGCCTCGGCATTGACCTCGGCATCCTTGACCATCTTCTCGATGTCGGCGTCCGACAGACCGCCAGAAGCCTGGATGCGGATCTGGTGCTCCTTGCCGGTGCCCTTGTCCTTGGCCGAGACGTTGACGATGCCGTTGGCGTCGATGTCGAAGGTCACTTCGATCTGCGGCACGCCGCGCGGTGCAGGCGGAATGCCGACGAGGTCGAACTGGCCGAGCATCTTGTTGTCGGCAGCCATTTCACGCTCGCCCTGGAAGACGCGGATGGTCACTGCCGACTGAGAATCCTCAGCCGTCGAGAAGACCTGGCTCTTCTTGGTCGGGATCGTGGTGTTGCGCTCGATCAGGCGGGTGAACACGCCGCCCAGCGTCTCGATGCCCAGCGATAGCGGAGTCACATCGAGCAGCAGCACGTCCTTGACGTCGCCCTGCAGAACGCCAGCCTGGATGGCGGCACCGAGAGCAACCACCTCATCGGGGTTGACGCCCTTGTGCGGCTCCTTGCCGAAGAACTGCTTCACGATCTCTTGGATCTTGGGCATGCGGGTCATGCCGCCGACCAGGACCACTTCGTCGATCTCGCCAGCCTTGAGGCCGGCATCCTTGAGCGCTGCCTTGCACGGCTCGATCGTGCGCTGGACGAGATCGTCGACCAGCTGCTCGAACTTGGCGCGCGACAGCTTCAGCGTCAGGTGCTTGGGGCCGGTGGCGTCGGCCGTGATGAAGGGCAGGTTGATTTCGGTCTGGGTCGTCGACGACAGCTCGATCTTGGCCTTTTCCGCAGCTTCCTTGAGGCGCTGCAGGGCAAGCTTGTCGTTCTTCAGGTCGATGCCCTGTTCCTTCTTGAACTCGGCCGCCAGGTACTCGACCAGGCGCATGTCGAAGTCTTCGCCGCCGAGGAAGGTGTCGCCGTTGGTCGACTTCACCTCGAACACGCCGTCGCCGATCTCGAGCACCGAGATATCGAAGGTGCCGCCGCCAAGGTCATAGACGGCAATCGTCTTGCCTTCGGTCTTGTCGAGGCCGTAGGCGAGGGCCGCAGCCGTCGGCTCGTTGATGATGCGCAGCACTTCGAGGCCGGCGATCTTGCCGGCGTCCTTGGTCGCCTGGCGCTGGGCGTCGTTGAAATAGGCCGGAACGGTGATGACCGCCTTCTCGACCTTCTCGCCGAGATAGGCTTCCGCCGTTTCCTTCATCTTCTGCAGGATCATCGCCGAGATCTGGCTGGGCGACTGCTTCTTGCCGCCGGCATCCACCCAGGCGTCGCCGTTGTCACCCTTCACGATGTGATAGGGGACCAGCTTCTTGTCCTTTTCGGTGACCGGATCGTCATAGCGGCGGCCGATCAGGCGCTTGACCGCGAAGACGGTGTTTTCAGGATTGGTGACCGCCTGGCGCTTGGCCGGTTGGCCGACGAGGCGCTCGCCGTCGCCGCTGAACGCGACGATGGAAGGGGTCGTGCGCGCGCCTTCCGCATTCTCGATAACCTTCGCGTCCTTACCGTCCATGACGGCTACGCAGGAATTGGTCGTTCCCAGGTCGATGCCGATAACTTTTGCCATTTTGCTACTTCTCTCCGCTTAGCAGGCTCTCTGGACCCATTGAGGCGTTCCGTCGAGAGCCCCTTGTCACAAGAAATTCCGCTCCGGATGCCGGATTTCCGGGCCGAAGCGGTGTTGCGGCGTATATAAGAACAGGCTTCAGACAGCGCAAGCGTCCCGAAACTTTCCAATTGCGAGGACTCGGCAAAAGCCTGTCGAACCCACATATTCTGCCTATGAGCGAGCTGCGTTCAATCAACTTATTCGAGCATCGCCGCAACCGGGCGGTGAATATGCTGCAAACCTGGCTTCTCGGCGCCGGCAGCCTGCTCCTGCTCGGCATCACCGCCTGGGCCTTCGCCGGCAGCACCGGGATCCTCTATGCCCTTGTCTTTGGTGCGCTTTCCATGTGGGCGGTGCGGCGGATCAGTCCGCAGATGGTGCTGTCCATGTACAAGGCCCGGCAGGTCAGCGCGGCCGATTTTCCGGCCGGTTTCCGCATCGTCGAGGAACTCGCCCGCCGCGCCGAGCTGCCAGCCGTGCCGAAACTCTACGTCATCCCCTCCAAGATGATGAACGCCTTTGCCGTCGGACGGCGCGAAAACGCGGCCATCGCCGTCACCGACGCGCTCGCCCGCAGCCTCACCCCGCGCGAACTGGCCGGCGTTCTCGCCCATGAAATCAGCCACATAGCCCATGAGGACGTGAAGGTGATGGCCTTTGCCGACATGGTGTCGCGCTTCACTTCGTTCATGTCGACCGTCGGTCTGTTTTCGCTGCTGCTCAACCTGTTCGGCTTTGCCGGCGGTTTCGAGCCCAAGGTGCCATGGCTCGCCGTCGTCGTCCTGCTCGCCGCGCCCACCGTCGGCGGCCTGCTGCAGATGGCGCTGTCGCGAACCCGCGAATTCGACGCCGACCTGGGTGCCGCCACGCTGACCGGCGACCCCGATGGCCTGGCTTCGGCGCTGACCAAGCTCGAACGCGCCCAAGGCAAGCTGTGGGAAAACATCCTCTTGCCCAGCGGCCGCATCCCCGATCCCTCGGTACTGCGCACCCATCCGCTCACCGCCACCCGCATTGCCCGGCTGAGGGCGCTGAAGGCCGAGGAGGCGGCCGCCGAGTTCGGCGGCACGCCCAATGCAGCGATGCCACATGTCACGCGTCCGTCGCTGGTCCCCAAGATCCGCGCCCATCCCGGAACCTACCTGCCACATGGCGCCCGCGGCTTCATCAACGCCGCCAACACCGATTTCGCCGACGATACCCGCCCCGCCAGCGACGCCCCGCTCAACCCACCCAGCAGCCGCCCCCGCATCCGCGTCACCCGAGGTGGGGTGTGGTGGTGAATTTTCACCCTAGGAGTGGGGAGAGGATTTGCACGGTCTGAGGAATTTCTGCGGCTGACATCAGGCGCATGCCGATGTTGTGCCATCGGGCCAATCTTCGTTGTCTCGTTGCCAGTACCCCTTATCCGCCCCTTCGGGCACCTTCTCCCATGAGGGGAGAAGGGCAAGACAGCGCGTCTAGCGCAGCCCCTTCGCGCCAGTCGGACGCCGCTTCGCGGCATCAGAGCCACCCTTCGTCGCAGCCGGTGCGCTGTTCGCCGCTACCCAGATGACGTGGCGGGCGCCGCCGCCCTTGGTGCTGGCGCGGACCTTGACCTCGTCGGTGACAAAACCGCTCTCATGCAGCCGACGCGAAAACGATTTGTCTGGGCCCTGTGACCAGACGGTCAGCACGCCGCCAGGCTTGAGCGCGGTCTTTGCCGCATAGAGGCCGGTGTAGTTGTAGAGGCTGTCATTAGCGTCGCGCGACAGGCCCTCGGGGCCGTTGTCGACGTCGAGCAGGATGGCGTCGTAGCTGCCCGCGCCGTCGCGGATAAGCTTGCCGACATCGCCGACCACGACCTCAACGCGCGGATCGTCGAGGCCGCCGGCGGACAGCTCGGCCATCGGTCCGCGCGCCCAGTCAACGACCTCGGGCACCAGTTCGGCGACGACGATGCGGGCGTCCTTGCCGAACAGGGCGAGGGTGGCGCGCAGCGTGAACCCCATGCCGAGACCGCCAATCAGGATTTTCGGCTTCGAACGGCCGCCAATGCGCTCATGGGCAAGCCGCGCCAGGGCCTCTTCGGAGCCGCTCAGCCGGCTGTTCATCAGTTCGTTGGTGCCGAGCATGATCGAAAACTCGGTACCGCGCTGCTTGAGGCGCAGTTCGCCGCCGCCGGGGATCTTCGCGGTGTCGAGTACGGTCCAGGGAATCATCGCCGCGTGCCTTGGTTGTCGAACGTCATGGCCCGCTCCCTAGAGCATTTTGCCGCCAGACGAAATCGCCTGGCGTCGCTCAATGCTCGCAACAGGGTACCAGAGCGGCCGAACGACACTCGTGGCGCCCCCGGAATGCCAGACAGCCTGCCAAAGACGCTGGGTCGTCAGACCTTCTCCCAGCCATCATGGTCGCCGGCGCGGAAGATGGCGTCGATGGCCTTCTGGTTGAGCACCGACTCCTCGAGCGAGAAGATGTGCTCGCCGCTGCCCTGGGCCGCGCGGGCAAAAATCTCGGCCTCAAGCCGGTATTGCTGGGTGCCGGGGAAGCGGAACACGGTCGCCTCGGTGTGGCCGGCATTGTGCAGCTCGATGCGGTGATGTTCGTAGAGGCCGGCATTGAAGGGCGAGCGGACCTCGATGAAGCCCTTGTCGCCGTGGAAGACCATCAGCTGGCGGTTGGCGAGCTGAGTCGACAGGTAGAAGGACAGTTCGAAATCACCGAAGTCGGCGCGGACACTGGAATAGATGTCGGTGCCGAATTTCGGATCGCGCTCGATCGTCGCCTGGACCCGCAGCGGCTCCCTGCCGGTGGTGAAACGCGTGGTAACAGTCGGATAGACGCCGATGTCGGGCAGGGCGCCGCCGCCGAGATCGAGCTGGTTGCGCATGTTGTTGGGGTCGACGTTGAAATAGGAGAACGCGCCCTGGACGTGCTTGAGCTTGCCGATCGCGCCCGAAGCGATCAGGTCGCGCACCTTCAGCCATTGCGGATGATAGGTGACCATGAAGGCTTCGGAGACGATGACCTTCTTGCGGTCGCGGATCTCGATCAGCGGCGCGATGTCCCCGGCCTTCAGCGCCAACGGCTTTTCGACCAGCACATGCTTGCCGGCCTCGGCCGCCTTCGCTGCCCATTCGAGATGCTGCGAGGTCGGCAGGGGGATGTAGACGCCGTCGACCGTATCGGAGGCGAGCAGCTCCTCATAGGAGCCGAAGGCATGGGGCGCGGAAAAACGGTCGGCCAGCGCCCGGGCCTTGCCGAGATCGCGGCTGGCGATCGCCGCGATCTCGCCATTGTCGGAATCGGCGATGGCCGGCAGCACATGGTCGCGGCCAATCTTGGCTGTCGAAAGAATTCCCCAACGAAACATCTGGCCTCCGGACGCAATGGAAAAGCTGGCCCTTCCGGCCGCTTCAGGAGATTGGCGGAAGCGGCGGCCAAATGCCAGAGCCTATCTGGTTCAGCCGCGATGACCCGTGAACTCCATGTCGAAGGCGACGATGTTGGAGTAGAGCGGCGTGCCGACATCCATCTGGTAGCGCGAGCGGAACACCTTGCCGCTGACATGGAAGCGGATCTGGCCACCGCTCATACTCTGCAGCTCGGCCTCGAACTTCTCGCTGTTGGTGCGGCCGCGCGCCGTCAGCTGGCCTGTTATCATGGCCGAGTTGTCGCCGGTACGCTGCACCGAGGTCGAGCGGAAGCTGATCTCGCGCGAATTGGCGACGTCGAACACGGCATCTGACTTGAGGAACGCATCGACGCGACCCTCGCCGGTGCCGACGCTGGCGGGGAAGATGGTGATATCGACCTTGGAATGGGCGATATCGCCGCCGTCGATCCGGATCGTTCCCTTGAAACTGCCGAAGGCGCCGTTCAGCCCGCCGCCGCCGATCTTGCCGATGGCAAAGCGGATGGTCGAGCCGCTGGGCGAGATGGCATAGCGCCCGGCGGCATCCGACAGCACCACCGCCTGGGCGGAGCCGGCAATCGAACCGAGGGCAAGGAGGGTGGCAACGCCAAAAACGCGCAAGGACATCTCATCATACTCCCTGATGGCGCAGCAGACTGGCCACGCATCGAGACGAACGAATTGGCCGTTGCCACTATTCCTGCCGGCGCGGGCGGCGATCGAGAAAAGGCGCGATCATCCTGACCAGCACGACGTCGCGCAGCCAGAAATGGTGTCTGAGCGCCGCCAGGATATGGAGCACAACCAGGGCGATGCCGGCATAGGCGAGCCAGCGGTGGCCGAAGATCCAGAAATTCTCGGCCTGCTCGGAAACGCCGATCGGCAGATGCGGCATGAGGAAGAGGTTGAACGGCATGGACGGGATTTCGAGCACCGAGACCGACACCAGCACCCAACCGGACAGCGGCACCGCCAACTGCATGACGTAGAGCGCCAGATGCACCGACGGAGCCGCACGACGCTCCATCGGCCCGACCTCGTCGGGCAATTCCGGGCTCTTGTTGCCGAGCCGCCAGCCGATGCGGACCAGCACCAGCCCGAGCAGCAGGAAGCCGAAGGATTTGTGCAGCTGGATCAACTCGAAGGAGGTACGCTGACTGGCGACGCGGATCATGACCAGCCCGAGAGCGAACTGGCCAATGAAGAGAGCCGCGATCAGCCAGTGAAGGACGATCGCGGTCCAGCCGTAGCGGGTCTTGGTGTTGCGCAACATCGACGGCACCTCCGTCGCACAACGAATCTGGAGCGGATTTCGTCCCCGAACAGGGCCTACCAGTCGACGACCGTGACCTCGGGCCACATTTCCCTGGCGCGCCGGCCCTTGGCCAGGTGAGTGGCGCGGTTGTCGTTGCGATGGTTGGGCGTCAGCCGGAAGGCGAAGATGTCGTCGAGGCCGAACGGCGCCCAGACCTGGGGCATGCCGCCAACAATGGCGAGACCGACGGCGTGGGTGCGGGAGGCGAAGTGCTCGAGCGACTCGGCCGAAGACGCCAGGGGCGCGCGCGGCGAGCCGAAATGGTCCTCGAACCAGAGATGGACGCGGGCCTGGTTGCGGATCTCGACCGGCAGCGGCAGATGCGCGAAGGCATCGTCGCCGCGGCGGATGACCACGTCCTCGGCCTCCCAGGAGAGGTCCGAGCCGTCGAAGTAAAACAGGTCGATGTCGCGGATGCCGTAGCCGGCCGGACGACCGGTCAGTTGATTCCAGACGCTGTTGTAGAGAGCGCCCGAAACCAGCATCCACTGCGGCAGGTCGAGCTTCTCGGCCAATGCGAGCGCGGGGCGGACGATCGGGTCGGCGAGAAGGATGTCGAGCAGGACCTGCCGCTGGTCTTCAAACGGCAGGCCCTTGTAGCGAAGATGCTCCATGCTCCTCCCCGAGCGTGATCAGCTCCGGAGCGAGCCGCCGGTCTGCTTCTTGACGTTCTCGACGATCTTGGCAGCCAGTGCCTCGAAATCCTGGTCGGTCAGCGTCTTTTCGACCGGCTGGATGGTGACCTCGATGGCGACCGACTTCTTGCCATCGCCGAGTGATGCGCCTTCGAAGATGTCGAAGACGGAAACGCCTGTGACCAGCTTCTTGTCGGCAGAAAGAGCGGCGCGGGTCAGCGTGCCGGCCTCGACCGCCTTGTCGACGACAAAGGCGAAGTCGCGCTTGACCGCCTGGAACGGCGACAGCTCGAGCTTCGGCTTGGTCTTGGTCGGCTTGGCCTTGGGCTCGGGGATGGCGTCGACATAGACTTCGAAGCCGCAGAGCGGACCCGACACATCGAGACCTTCGAGCGTCCTCGGATGGAACTCGCCGAAGGTGCCGAGCACGACCTTGGGGCCGAGCTTGATCACGCCCGAACGGCCCGGGTGGTACCACGCCGGAGCTCCCGTCTCGATCTGCAGCCGGTCGACGGGCGCGCCGCAGGCTTCGAGTGCCGCGATGGCATCGGCCTTGGCGTCGAATACGCCGACATTGCCGGCATTGCCCGACCAGTTGCGGCCCGAACCTTCGAGCTTGGCGGTGCCACGACGCACGCCGGCGGCGACACGGCGCTGACCTTCGGCCGTGTCGTTTTCATAGGTGCCTGAGACCTCGAACAAAGCGACGTCGCCGAGGCCACGGTCGGCGTTGCGCTGGGCCGCGGCAAGCAGGCCGGGCAGCAGGGACGGGCGCATGTCGGACATGTCTGCCGCGATCGGGTTAGACAGCTTGAGGCTGTCCTGGCCGCCGCCGAACAGCTCGGCGTGCTTGGCCGGAATGAACGACCAGGTGACGGCCTCCATCATGCCGCGCACGGCCAGCGCGCGCCGAGCCGAGCGCGTGCGAATCTGCAGCGTCGTCAGGATCTTGCCGTTGACCGCGTCATGGGCGCCGAGCGGCTGCGGCGCGATGTTGTCGACGCCGTGGATGCGCATGACCTCTTCGACAAGGTCGGCCTTGCCGTCGACATCGGGACGCCAGGACGGCACGGACACCTCGACGACGTCGCCATTGCCGTTCACGCCGAAGCCGAGGCGGGTCAGGATATCGAGGCTCTCAGCCTTGGCGACCTCGATGCCGGTCAGGCGCCTGACCTCGGACAGCGGGAAGGAGACGACCTTGGCCGTGTGGCCGGCATAGCCGACGACATCGGTCTTCGTCGGCTGTCCGCCGCAGAGCTCCAGCACCAGCTTGGTTGCCAGCTCGACGCCCGGAACCATGAATTCAGGGTCGACGCCACGCTCGAAGCGGTAGCGCGCATCGGTGATGATGCCGAGCGTGCGGCCGGTGCGGGCGACGTTGAGTGGCGCCCACAGAGCCGACTCGATCAGCACGTCGGTGGTGTTTTCGTCGCAGCCCGAGTGCTCGCCGCCCATGACGCCGGCGATGGATTCGACGCCGTTGTCATCGGCAATGACGCACATCTCTGATGTCAGCGCATATTCGCGCCCATCGAGCGCCAGCACCTTGTCGCCCTCGCGGCCGCGGCGGACCACCAGGTTGCCTACGACCTTCCTGGCGTCGAAGACGTGCAGCGGGCGGCCGCGGTCGAAGGTGACGTAGTTGGTGATGTCGACCAGCGTGTTGATGGGGCGCAGGCCGATGGCCAGCAGACGCTGCTGCATCCATTTGGGCGAGGGGCCGTTCTTGACGCCGCGCACGAGACGCAGCGCGAAACCGGGGCACAGCTCCGGCGCTTCGATCGAAACCTTGACCGGGCAGTCGCCTTCACCCTTGATCGCTTCGACCGCACCGCCCTTGAGCGTGCCCAGGCCGGACGCCGCGAGATCGCGGGCGATGCCGTAGACGCTGGTGGCGTCGGGACGGTTCGGCGTCAGGTTGATCTCGATCATCGGGTCGTCAAGATGGGCGTAGGCGGCAAACGACGTGCCGACGGGCGCATCGGCCGGCAGGTCGATGATGCCGTTGTGCTCGTCCGACAGCTGCAGCTCGCGCTCGGAGCACATCATGCCGTGGCTTTCGACGCCGCGGATCTTGCCGACCGACAACGTGACGTCGATGCCAGGAACATAGGCGCCGGGAGCGGCGAAGGCGCCAACCAAGCCGGCGCGGGCGTTGGGCGCACCGCAAACGACCTGAACCGGCGTGTCGGTGCCAGTGTCGACGGTCAGCACCTGCAGCTTGTCAGCGTCGGGGTGACGGCTTGCCGTCAGCACCTTGGCGATGACGAAGGGCTTGAGGGCGGCCTTGTCATCGACGCTTTCGACTTCGAGGCCGATCGACGTCAACCGCTCGACGATCTCGTCCAGCGTCGCCTCGGTGTCGAGATGATCCTTGAGCCAGGAGAGGGTGAATTTCATGGGTTCACTCGTTTCGTGTCGTTGCGGTCGAGCACTTCCACCAGCCGGAACCGCTCACAAACCAAAATCATCTCAGGCGAAAAGCCGCCGTTGCGGGCGAAATAGGCCTCGTGGGCCTGGCGCCAGTATTCATAGGACAGGTCGCCCTCACCTTCCGCAGCAGCAAACTCGGCGTCGACCTCGTCGAAGCGGCGATGGATCGCTTCGACGGTTTCGATGACAGCGGCGCGCCGGCCCTGACCGTCGAGCACCACATCGCGACGCCCGACCTGAGGCACCGGCTCGTCGCCGCCGAAATCGCGCAAGGCGCCGCATGTCGCGGTCTTGCGGCCAGACAGCACCAGCGCCAGCAACTCGTCGGCCAGCTCAGGGCTGTCGCCGAAGGCGAAGGTCACCGCATCGGCATAGGGATCGACAGCTACGCTCATGCGCTCAGACCACCGAACAGCGTCGGCATGTCGAGCGGACGGAAGCCGTAGTGCTGCAGCCAGCGGACGTCGGCATCGAAGAAAGCGCGCAGGTCGGGCATGCCGTATTTCAGCATGGCGATGCGATCGATGCCCATGCCCCAGGCAAAGCCCTGATATTCGTCGGGATCGAGACCGCCATGGCGCAGCACGTTGGGGTGGACCATGCCGCAGCCGAGGATCTCCATCCAGTCGTTGCCTTCGCCGAAACGCACTTCGCCCGGACGCGAGCGGTCGCACTGGATGTCGACCTCGAGGCTCGGCTCGGTGAACGGGAAGAAGGACGGGCGGAAGCGCATCTTGACCGAGGGGACCTCGAAGAACGCCTTGCAGAACTCCTCCAGCACCCACTTCATGTTGGCGATGTTGGCGGTCTTGTCGATGACCAGGCCCTCGACCTGATGGAACATGGGCGAGTGGGTGGCGTCCGAATCCTGGCGATAGGTTTTTCCAGGGATGACGATGCGGATCGGCGGCTTCTGCGTCTCCATGGTGCGGATCTGCACCGGCGACGTATGGGTGCGCAGCAGCTTGCGCTCGCCATTGGCGTCTGGCGGGAAGAAGAAGGTGTCGTGCATCTCGCGCGCCGGATGGCCGACGGGGAAGTTCAGCGCGGTGAAATTGTAGTGGTCGGTCTCGACATCGGGACCCTCGGCGATCGCGAAACCGAGGTCACCGAAGATCGCCGCGATCTCGTCGATGACCTGGCTGATCGGGTGGATGCGGCCGCGCTCGGCCGGCGACTGGCGTACCGGCAAGGTGACGTCGACCTTCTCGGCGACGAGGCGGGCGGTGATGGCGACATCTCGCAGCTCGGTCTTACGGGCTGACAGCGCATCGGTGATGCGGTTCTTCAGACCGTTGATCGCAGGGCCCTTGGTCTGGCGCTCTTCGGCGCTCATCGCGCCAAGCGTCTTCAGCATCTCCGAGACGGAGCCCTTCTTGCCCAGCGCCGATACGCGCACCGCCTCGATGGCCTGCTCGTCGGAGGCGGAAGCGATGTCGCTCAGCAGCGATTGTTCGAGAGTTTCAAGATCGCTCATGGTCCAGTTCCGTTGCGGCCCTAACGGCCCTTCGTTGCTGCAAAGAAAAACCCGCGCCAGCCGTGCCAGCGCGGGTTTCCCAAATCAAGTCTGTGATGCTTGGGAAGGCGCTGGTTAAGCAACAGCGCTTTCAAAAGCATTCGGGGTGGTGTTCTTGAGGTACTCAAGAGCAACCTTGGCCTTGGCCACGAGCGCGGCGAAAGCCTGCGGCTCATGGATAGCCATGTCGGAGAGGATCTTGCGATCGATCTCGATGCTGGCCTTGTTCAGGCCGTCAATGAAGCGGCCGTAGGTCAGGCCGTGCTCGCGGGCTGCGGCGTTGATACGCTGGACCCACAGGGCGCGGAAGTTGCGCTTGCGGTTCTTGCGGTCGCGGTAAGCGTACTGCAGCGACTTCTCGACTGCCTGCTTGGCGATGCGGATGGTGTTCTTGCGACGACCGCGGAAACCCTTGGCCTGCTCGAGAACCTTCTTGTGCTTGGCGTGGGCGGTTACGCCCCTTTTGACGCGTGCCATGTCATGATCTCCTTAAAACGTTGTCCAGGCCGGGCTCAGAGGCCGTTCGGCAGAAAATTCTTGATGACCTTCTTGGCATCGGGTTCAGCCAGAACCATCGTGCCACGGGCATCGCGAATGAACTTGTTGGAACGCTTGATCATGCCATGGCGCTTGCCTGCGGCAGCCGCCAGGACTTTGCCAGTTGCGGTAACCTTGAACCGCTTCTTGGCAGCCGATTTGGTCTTCATCTTGGGCATTTTGCTACTCCGTTCTTCAGGATTCCGAAGCCCCCGAAAGTGCTCGAAATCCCTTCATGTTGTTGTTTTCAGGCCGACCAAAGCCCGAAAAGCAAATGAAACCGCCACGGCATGCCCTGCCGGGCGGTTCTGGGACGCGGCTATATACGCGGAAGTTCGGCGCAGTGCAACACCCTGAAAGGGCCGCAACCGCAATGTTTCAGCGGCCTCAGGGCAAACGGAACAGCACCGGCAGCACGCCGGTGGTCTGGGCCTTGTCGATGATCTCGAACACCGGCAAGGCAACGAGGAAAACCAGGCCGTCGAGCAGCGTCGTCAGCAGGATCTTCGGCTTGAAGCTGCCGGTGTTGCCTTCTTCATAAAGCGAGATGTTCGGCACGAAGCGCGGAACGCGCGCGACATAAGCAGCATATTCGGGGCCGAAGAGGTGGCTGAGATGCTTTTCCTCGCGCAGGATGACGATGTGGAAGGCAAATGCGCACAGCAACGCGAAGCCGAGAGTGATGACGACCGAGCCCATCTGCGCGCCAACGCCGGCCGCGGCCAGCGTCGAGAAGACATAGAGCGGGTTGCGGGTCATCGAGTAAGGGCCGCCGGTGACGATCTCGCCCGACTTGCGCCCGCCGATATAGAGCGTGCACCATAGCCTTCCGATGATACCCAGGAAGATCATCACGATGCCGGCCATCTCCAGCATCTCGTGGATGGAAGTCTCGGGCGGAAAGGACGACTGACCGAACAGCAGCGCTGCGAACAGCGCCACGATCAAAGCGCCCAGCACCATGCGGCGCCTGTGCTGGTAATGGCCCAGACCTTTGTATTCCGGCTCGCTCATCGCTTTCCACTCGCCGGCCGCTCGCTTGTAGCGAGTTTCACTGCACGGCGCCTATCAGGAGAAAAGAATCCATCCCGGCAGGTCGCCGGGACCCGCGGAGCGCCCCGCGTCCTTTCGGACGCGCAGTGGCGCTCCAGCAGTTTTCAGTCGCGTGCCGTGAATTCCGAAAATCTGTGTCGATTTTCGGGCGGCTCGCACCAAGGCATCAGCGCGGTGCGAGCACCATCATCATCTGGCGGCCTTCGAGCTTGGGCTCGGCTTCGACCTTGGCGATGGTGGCGACTTCTTCGCGGACCTTGTTCAGGAGCTGCATGCCGAGCTCCATATGAGCCATCTCGCGGCCGCGGAACCTGAGCGTCAGCTTGACCTTGTCGCCTTCCTCGAAGAAGCGGCGAACCGCCTTCATCTTGGTCTCGTAGTCATGGCTGTCGATGTTCGGGCGCATCTTGATCTCCTTGATCTCGATGACCTTCTGGTTCTTGCGTGCCTCGGCCGCCTTCTTCTGGTTGGCGTATTTCAGCTTGCCGAGGTCAAGGATCTTGACGACGGGCGGCGTGGCATTGGGGGAAATTTCTACGAGATCGAGGCCAGCCTCTTCGGCGGCCAGGAGTGCGTCGTTGATGGAAACATCGCCACGGTTGGAACCGTCGACGTCGATCAGCTGGACCCGGGGAACCCGGATGTCACGGTTGGAGCGCGGGCCGTCCTTGGTGGGCGCGGCTGCTTTAAAAGGTCTGCGAATGGTCGTGGTCTCCTCGAGCCATTGACGTTGTGGTATCTGCGGAACGCGCCAATGTGGGGAGCGCGCGGGCGAAGTCAATAGCACAGCGATCTCAAGAAATCACCTGCATCTGAGCATCCAAACTGCCCCAAAATAACGATTCTTGAGGCACTTTCCGCATCATGCCGGCTGTGCCACAAGTCCGTACCAAGGGGATTTGACATGACCGCAGGCGCGCCGGACTTCATCGAGGTGGACAACATCAGCATCGCCTTGCGGCATATCGAGGGGACAGCACCCGGCGTCGTGTGGCTCGGCGGCTACAAGTCGGACATGCTGGGCACCAAGGCCGAGACGCTGGCCGGCTGGGCTGCTGGCGAAGGCCGCGCCTTCCTGCGCCACGACTATTCCGGCCATGGCGAATCTGGCGGCGCGTTTGCCGACGGCACGATCTCCAGATGGCTGGCCGAGAGCCTCGCAGTGTTCCGCCAGTTCACGACAGGGCCGCAGGTTCTTGTCGGCTCGTCGATGGGCGCGTGGATCGCGCTCAGGATGAATGCCGAGCTCAACAAGTCGGGCGAGGGCGACCGGGTCGCCGGGCTGGTGCTGCTCGCGCCGGCGCCGGATTTTACCGCCGAGCTGGTCGAGCCGGAACTGACCGAGGCGCAGCGCCGGGACCTGGCCGAGAAGGGCTATTTCGAGGAGCCATCGGAGTATTCACCCGAGCCCTACATCTACACCCGCGCGCTGATCGAGGACGGGCGCAAGAACCTCGTCATGTCGGGGCCGATTCACACGCATTGTCCTGTCCATATCATCCAGGGCCTGGCCGACCCCGACGTGCCGTCCAGCCACGCGCTGAAGCTGATGAGCCTCCTGCCCGCCGACGATGCGACGCTGTCGCTGGTGCCGAACGGCGACCATCGGTTGTCGCGGCCGGAGGACCTCGAGCTGATGACCCGCGCCGTCGGTGAAATGATCGGGCGGGCAGGCTGAGCCGATGCGCATCTCGATCCCGATCTCGGCCTTCGTCGCGGCCATCGTCGGCTTCGGCAGCACACTCGCGATCATCGTCGCAGCCGCAAACGCGGTGGGCGCTACCCAGATTCAGACCGCGAGCTGGGTCACCGCCATCTGCCTTGCCATGGCCTTCGAGACGGCCTGGCTATCGTGGCGGACCAAGATGCCGGTCATCTCGGCATGGTCGACGCCGGGAGCGGCGCTGATTGCCGCCAGCAGTGGCTTCACCATCAACGAGGCCGTCGGCGCCTTCCTGATCGCCGGTGTGCTTCTGGTGCTGACCGGGCTGATCAGGCCGCTGACGCAGCTGATCTCGCGCATCCCGGCTTCCGTCGCCTCAGGCATGCTCGCCGGCATCGTCGTCACCTTCGCCATCAACGCGGCCAAGGCCGTGCCAACCGATCCGTGGCTGATCCTGCCGTTGATCGGCGCGTTCTTCCTGGTCCGGCTCTACAATCCGGCACTGTCGGTGCTGGTGGTGCTGGTCGGCGGCGGATTGGCCGCCTTCCTCACCGGACGCGTCGGCACCCTGCCCGTGCCGGAGCTTTCGACGCTGACGCTGATTGCACCCGAATTCACGCTGACTGCCACGATCGGCCTGGCACTGCCACTCTATCTCGTCACCATGGCCTCGCAGAACCTGTCGGGCCTGGCCGTGCTGCGTGCCGCCGGCTACCATCCCGAGCCCGGCCCGCTGATCGGCGTGACCGGGCTCTTTTCTCTACTGTCGGCACCCTTCGGTGCTTCGACGACCAACCTTGCCGCGATCTCGGCGGCGATCTGCACCGGCCCGGACGTACATCCTGACATGAAGGAACGCTGGAAGACGGGCCCGTTCTACGCGCTCGCCTATCTGATCTTCGCCGCGTTCGGCGCGTCGCTGGTGGCAGTGTTCGCGGTGCTGCCGCCGAGCCTGATCGTGCTGGTGGCGGGCCTCGGGCTGGTGTCGTCGCTTGCCAATGCACTGGCGATTGCGCTCAAGGACGACCATCACCGCATGGCAGCCACGATCGCGTTTGTGGTCACCGCCTCCGGGCTGACGCTGGTCGGTGTCGGCTCTGCCTTCTGGGGGCTGGTTGCAGGCCTTGTCGTGCTCGTGCTCGAGAACTTCAAAAAAGGCTAGGATTCGCAGGGCCTTGTCCGGTTTTGGCGGGCGCCGTCTTGAATCGCCATTTTTGCTTTCCCATGTCGATAAGAGCAGCTTTTTCTCCGGCTGCCTCCAACAAAGGAACGGCAATTTACTATGAACACGACTGCACTGATCCGCCCGGCCTGGACGCCGGCAACCATCGCGCTGATGGTGATCGGCTTCATGGTGTTCTGGCCGCTCGGCCTCGCCATGCTTGCCTACATCATCTGGGGCGACCGGCTTGACGGTTTCAAGCGCGACGTCAACCGCGCGACGGACGGCATCTTCGCCGGCTGCCGCAAGGCTTCCTACCGGGCCAGCGCCCAGACCGGCAACGTCGCCTTCGACGACTGGCGCGAGAAGGAACTCGAGCGCCTCAATGAAGAGCGCCGCAAGCTCGACGAGATGCGCGACGAGTTCGACGCCTATGCCCGCGAACTGCGCCGGGCCAAGGACCAGGACGACTTCGACCGCTTCATGGCCAACCGCCACAAGCCGACCGCGCCCACGGTCACGCCCAAGAAGGGCGGCAAGTCCGGCCTGCTTGACGACTGAGGCCAGAACCTCGCCCGCACGACACGGCGCCGCAACGAGCGGCGCCGTTTTTGTTTCCGCAAATTCCGCCCCGAATCACCTATTGTCCCGCCCATGCCCTTCGGTTTCCTGAGAAAGCTCCGCGAGCCGGCTCCCGTGCAGGAGCGCGAGCACGTCGTGGCCGGCCGGACGCTGCCGCTGCGCATCGTCGAGAACGACCGGGCGCGGCGGCTGACGCTGCGCATCGATGCCGGCGGCCGCGGCCTGCGCATCACCGTGCCGCCCGGCCTGCGCCAGGGCGAAGTCGACCGTTTCCTCGACCGTCACCAGGGCTGGCTCGAACAGCGCCTCGCCAAGGTGCCGGACCGGCCGCAGGTGCGCCCCGGCATCAAGATCCCGATCCGCGGGGTGCCGCATCTCATCGTCCATGAGGGCGGGACACGTGGCACGGTGCGGCTGGGCGAGGACGAAAGCGGCCCGACACTTATCGTCCATGGCGACCGGGCGCACCTGCCGCGCCGCATCGCCGATTTCCTCAAGCGCGAGGCCAAGCGCGACATCGAAGCGATGGTGGCCAGGCATTGCGAGGCAGCCGGCCGCCGCGCCAAGGCGATCCGCTTCCGGGACACGACCAGCCGCTGGGGCTCCTGCACCTCTGACGGGGTGCTGTCATTCTCGTGGCGCATCATGATGGCGCCGACACCCGTCATCAACTACCTCGTCGCCCACGAGGTCGCGCATCTGCGCGAGATGAACCACGGCCCGAAATTCTGGAAGCTGTGCGAAGAACTCTGCCCCGACACCGAGCGCTGCAAGGCCTGGCTCAAGCGCAATGGCGGAGCGCTGCAGGCGATCGTGTTTGAATAAGCGAATAGGGAATAGCAAATAGTGAGTAGTGGGGCCGTGACCGCTGCGCGGTTTCGCCCATATCAAGGCACTGTTCCCCAACTCGGCTTTTTCTACTCAATACTCACTATCCCTATTCGCTCCCAACCACTCCTCCATGAAATCCAGAAACGCCTGCACCCGCGGCACGCGGAAGCGCCCCTTGGGCATGAGCGCCCAGAGCGAGATCGGGTCGGAGCGGTTGATGTCGGCGAGGATCTCGACCAGCCGCCCCTCGCGGACCGCCTGGCCGACGACAAAGTCGGCGAGACGCACGATGCCGTGGCCTTCGACGGCGAGGTCAAACAGCATGCCGACATTGTCGCAAGTGAAGTTGCCTGATGGCTGGAAGCGGACGACGCCATCGTCGCTCGCCAGAGGCCAGATGGTCGCCACAGACTGGCCCGAGAGCGGGATGCAATTATGCCCGGCGAGTTCGGCCGCGGAGCGCGGCGTGCCGGCACGGGCCAAATAAGAGGGTGCCGCGCAGATCAGGCGGCGCCCTTCGGCGAGCTGCCGCGACACCATCTCTGAACCTGACGTCGGGCTGCCGCGGATGACCACGTCGACCTGTTCGGCGACTGGATCGATGAGGCGGTCGGTCAGGGTCAGGTCGACCGAAACCTCGGGATAGCGCCTGAGGAACTCGGGCACCGCCTGCAGCAGGGTTTGCCTGGCGAAGCCGGTGCTGGAATTGACGCGCAGCAGGCCCTTGGGCTTCGCCCGCGCCGACGAGACGTCGGCCTCGGCAAGGTCGATGAGTTCGAGGACCTCCCGCGCCCGCTCGAGGAACAAGGCTCCTTCCGAGGTCAGCGCCAGCCGGCGTGTTGTGCGCGTCAACAGCCGGACGCCGAGCCGGTCCTCGAGACGCGACACCAGCCTGGACAAGGCCGATGGTGTGAGGCGCAGATCGTCTGCTGCCCTGGCAAAGGAGCCGAGATCGACGATGCGCACAAAGGCCTTCATGTCTTCTGAGGACGCCATATTCGTGATCCCAAATCATGAATGCATCGCCAAACTAGCCAATTATGTCACCTTCTGTAACTGATATTCCTTCGGTGTGGCTTCACCGAGGACCCGCCATGCCTTCAGACCACGACCTGCCGACGGCCAGTCCGTCATCTTCCGGCCCGATCGACTATGATCGTTTCCGGGCGATCGCCGCATATGAGCGGCGCAAGACCATTTCAAGATTTCCCGGCCCTGTGCGTCGCTTGCTGGCGCTTGCGTTTCGCAAGCTTTTCTCGACTCCGCCGCCGTTTCGTGCCAATCCCGGCCCATGGCACTCGACATCAAGATCTGCGGCCTCAGCACCGTTGAAACGTTCGACGCCGCGCTAGACAATGGCGCGAGCCATGTCGGCTTCATCTTCTTTGCCAAGAGCCCGCGCAACGTAACCCCCGCGCTCGCCGGCCAGCTGCGCCAGGCAGCCAAAGGCCGGGCCATGGCGGTTGCGGTTACCGTCGACGCCGACGATGCCTTCCTCGACGAGATCGTGGCGGCAGTGGCGCCCGACATGCTGCAGCTGCACGGCAAGGAGACGCCGGCGCGCGTCGCCGAAGTCAAGGCGCGCTACGGCCTGCCCGTGATGAAGGCCTTTTCCATTCGCGAGGCCGGGGATTTCGAGACGATCGTGCCTTATGCCGGCGTCGCCGACCGTCTGCTTTTCGACGCCAAGCCGCCCGCCGGCTCCGAATTGCCTGGCGGCAATGGCGTTTCGTTCGACTGGCGGCTGCTTGCGGGCCTTGACGCCTCCGTCGATTACATGCTTTCCGGTGGCTTGAACGCTGCCAATATCGGCGACGCCCTCAGGCTCGCGAACCCGCCCGGCATCGACATTTCCTCGGGCGTGGAAAGCGCGCCCGGCGTCAAGGATGCGGCGCTGATCGACAATTTCTTCAGGGCCGTCCGGGCCGCGCGCGAAGACAGCGCCGCTTGAGTGAGCCTCCAGCCGCAAGGAGATCGGCCTTGAACCAGCCGTCAGAGCCCAATTCCTTCCGCACCGGCCCCGACGAGCAGGGCATGTTCGGCATTTTCGGCGGCCGCTTCGTCGCCGAAACGCTGATGCCGCTGATCCTCGACCTGCAGCGCCACTGGGACGAAGCCAAGAACGATCCGGCCTTCAAGGCGGAGCTGAGCGAGCTGTCGACCCATTATGCCGGCCGGCCGTCCAAGCTCTATTACG